>OCSG01000022.1_pt1 | contig 182644 bp, 152 predicted proteins | sample 1538831 | NCBI WGS metagenome assembly OCSG01 (sample SAMN04571729, study PRJEB22368) | human gut metagenome | biome: human gut; material: stool | host: Homo sapiens | place: Luxembourg | collected 2012-09-20 | reverse complement strand
TCAAAACATTTTCAAATTTTTAAAACTTTACAATTATGGCAAGACTCAATGGTATCTTAACCAAACTCCAGGGTTCAGTAGGTAGCTATACCTTCAAGCAGAACGGTGGTCAGACCGTCGTGTCTGAGAAAATCACCCAGACGACCAACGCGAAGACCAATGGTCAGCAGAAGCAGCGCATGAAGTGGACGAACGTCATTCGTATGTATCAGGTGCTGACGCCTTATCTGAAGCTCGCCTTCGGCGGTGCTCGCAATGGACGCAGCGACTACAACAAGTTTGTCTCGGCGAATCTCAGCAAGGCTCCGGTCTATCTCACCAAGCAGGAGGGCCAAGCGGGGGCAAGCATCGTGGCACCCTATGAGGTGACGCACGGTTCCATCAAGTCGATCAAAATCAACGAGAAGGGCAACCAAGCCGTGACGGACATCAGTCTGGGCGACTTGGCTATCACGGACGAGACGACGGTGAAGGAGTTTTGTTAATATTTTGGACAAACTTCATTCGGACGTTAATACGACATTGTTCCCCATCGCAGTATCGCTCTGCGCTATGCCGCCACTCGGATGGGGACATGGTTTTTGTTAGTACATGGTGAATTTGTTAGGCCAAATCCTTGATTTCGTCCTCGGTCATGCCTGTCGCCTTCATGATACTTTCAATCGGTGTACCAATTGACAAGAGGTTTTTGGCGACCTCTACAAGGGTTTCGGCACGACCTTCGGCACGACCTTCAACAAGGCCTTCGGCACGACCTTCGGCGTGACCTTCAACACGCCCCTTGCCAAATCCTTCAGCAAGGCCTTCGGCTTTTGCAGTATCCAACGAGTTTTTGATATCGCGATAGGCTTTGAGGCTGTCCTCATATTCGCGGAGCTCCACTTTGGAGAAGTGAGCTATCTCTGCTTCGGAGAACAGACGGTTGAAAATCTCATTGCGCAAATAGTCGGGTTGGCTATCGAGGCGGGAAAGGTTGCGAAGGACATAGAGCCACTTGTCATAATTGGACTCTAGTTCTTCCAAACACTTGTCAAACTTCGAGATTTCGACGTATTTGAAAGTCAGCTTGTCGTTGAACACGCGATGAGTCTGCTTGTCAAGCAGGCCAATATCGTGGTTGATAGTGTCAGGAGAGAAGGCGGAGTCGCTCATCTTATAGTTGAGCAAAGCTACCACATAGACGTGTTTGAGCTGGTAGTCCCATACGTCACCCTTCTCGGCTTGCTCACGAATCGGGAAGGTTGCGTAGTAGAGAGAACGGTCTTTAAAAAAAGTCTGATAGGCATTCTGCATCTCGACGATAAACTTCTCGCCTTGCTCGTTCTCACAATAGACGTCGAAAATGGCCTTGCGGTCGGAACTGATATCCCCGACATGCTCGCTATTGAGGAACGTCACGTCCTTTACGACCTGCTCGCCATCAAAGAGGGAGTTGAGAAAGTCGATGAGCAAGTCCTTGTTGGGAACAGTGCCGAAGACGCGCTTGAAACCGAAATCGGTCAGCAAACTGATATATCGTTCTTCTGAATTTCGCATAACTTTGATTTTTTACAAAGGTATGGGATTTTTACGACAACGGCAAATTTTGGAGGAAAAATCCGCGGAAAAACTTGTCGGGACACATAGAAAGACGGAAATACTGGCAACCTGTTCATGGAGGAACATGGCGGGCAGGCCGCCAGCATTTTTCACATGAATCGCCGTTAATCGGACGTTAATCTATTCGTTAATACTTTATGCTGCGGCTTCTTGCTGGGTCTTCTTGCTGAGTCTTCTTGCTGATATAGGGAAAACAACTAGAACAACAAGTACAATATTTTACAACGCTTCGCCGGGACACAGGCTATGCGTGACACAAACCTGCTGGAAGGGAAACAACAAAATACAACAAAGAGGACAGTTTGCACTGTCTTGACTTTCTCCAAGTCTTAGCTAAAACGCTTGAAATCTTTCTTAAACTGAGAGGTTTTACGAACTTCTTTCATGCTTAGTCCATTGAAGCCATAAAACTTTGCAAACTATCCATGCGAACGACTCCAGCATCTGTGCTTCCTTCAGCTTCTTTCATAGCTGCCAAAGTCGTAGCATTGGGCTGGTCGGTAGTTGCGTCATCGACCAACGTCTCATCCGAACTCAACACCTTAACATCCTGAATAGCTTTAAGTACAGCTTTCAGATGCGCCATGATGGAGGGGTTGGCAATTTGCAATGTCAATGTTGCCATAATCTAAGCACTTTATTTCTTTCTGACAAAGGTACGGATTTTTCCGTATTCATGCCACAAGAACATCCGCATTTAATTAAAATTAAGCATTTTAGGAAAAGCTGCCCGTCGTTGCTGAGTCTTCTTGCTGATATAGGAAAAACAACATGAACAACAAGTACAACGTATAACAACCTGAGTCCGGAACACGCTACGCGTGACGCAAACCTGCTGCAAGGGAAACAACAAAATACAACAAAGAGGACAGTTTGCACTGTCTATATCCTGCTAAGGTATCTTGGTTGTAAAATATTGTAAAGGTTGTATTAGTTGTCTTTATATAAAAACGCTAGTCGCGGCGGAAGATGTCGCGGGTATAGACCTTGGAGGCGACGTCGCGGAGGGAGTCGTCGAAGCGGTTGGCGATGATGGCCTTGCTGCGGGACTTGAAGGTGGCGAGGTCGTTGACGACGAGGCTGCCGAAGAAGGTGGTGCCGTCGGGGAGCGTGGGCTCGTAGATGATGATCTCGGCGCCCTTGGCCTTGACGCGCTTCATGATGCCCTGGATGGCGGACTGGCGGAAGTTGTCGGAGTGGGACTTCATCGTCAGGCGATAGACGCCAATGACGGGGGCCTCTCCCCTACCCTCGCTGCCATACTGGTTGTTGGCGCTGTAGGCGTACCAGCCGGCCTTGGTCAGCACGGCGTCGGCGATGTAGTCCTTGCGCGTGCGGTTGGACTCGACGATGGCGGTCATCATGTTTTGGGGTACGTCCTGGTAGTTGGCGAGCAACTGCTTCGTGTCCTTCGGGAGGCAGTAGCCACCGTAGCCGAAGGAGGGGTTGTTGTAGTGGGTGCCGATGCGGGGATCGAGGCCGACGCCCTCGATGATGGCGCGGCTGTCGAGGCCCTTGACCTCGGCGTAGGTGTCGAGCTCGTTGAAGTAGCTGACACGGAGGGCGAGGTAGGTGTTGGCGAAGAGTTTCACGGCCTCGGCCTCTTTCATGCCCATGCCCAGGACGGGGATGCCCTTGGTCTTTTCGCGCGGGCAGACGCCGTCGGCGATGGGGAGCGGGCCGTCGAAGGTGAAGGGGTCGCCATTACCGATGGCGCCCTCTACGAGCAGGGCGGCGAAGGTGCCGGCGGCCTGGCGGAGGCGATCGACGTCGGCGATGGAGGCGATGGCCTGGTCTTCATCGGCGAAATCGGGGTGGTTCATCTGCTTCGGGTAGCCGACGATGATGCGGCTCGGGTAGAGGTTGTCGTAGAGGGCCTTGCTCTCGCGGAGAAACTCAGGGGAGAAGAGGAGGTTGAACTGCTTCACGCCCTGGCGCGCGTAGCGGAGGTAGAGGCTGCGGGTGTAGCCCACGGGGATGGTCGATTTGATGATCATCACGGCGTTGGGGTTGACGGCCAGCACGAGGTCGATGACTTCCTCGACGTGGGTGGTGTCGAAGTAGTTTTTCACCGGGTCGTAGTTGGTGGGGGCGGCGATCACCACGAAGTCGGCGTCGGCATAGGCCGATTTGCCGTCGAGGGTGGCGACGAGGGTGCCACGGCCTGCCTGCTCAGCCTCATCGGGGCCCACGCAGGGCAGGAGGCTGCGGTCGCCGAGGTATTTCTCGATGTAGTCGTCCTGGATGGGCGAGACGCGGCGGTTGAGTTTCTCGACTTTCTCGGGGATGACATCGACTGCTGTCACATGGTGGTGCTGGGCCAGCAGGGTGGCAATGCTCAGGCCGACGTAGCCTGTGCCGGCCACGGCGACCTTGATATTTTTGAAATCACGCATATTTTTGATTATTTTTATTCGATTTGTTATAATTGTACTAGGACAACTTTTAGGACATATAGGAAAACAACTTGAACAACGGGGACAACTTGAACAACTTTGTCAGACAGATGAATCTGTCTTGGGGAGAAGTTGAAAAACAACTTGGACAAAGGGAAACAACTTGAACAACCTTGGAGACAGATGAATCTGTCTTGGGGGAGGATAGTTGGATAACTACTTGGACAACGGGGACAACTTGGAAAACGTTGAGAGACAGATGATGTCTTTTTGGGGGAGGGGGATTTAGTCCTCGATGATCTGGAGGAGTTCGCGGTCGATCTCGATGGTGGCGCCAGCGATGTACTTGATTTCGCAACCGATGACAGCTCTTTTACCTTTTACGCGCTGTACGTAGGCTTCGATGCCTTGCATGTTGCCGCCGAAGACCCGGACCTTCTGGCCTTTTTTCAAAGGGGCCGTATAGGCGGAGACTTCCTCGCAAGCGCGCTCTACGAACTGGCGGTAGTTTTCCAACTCGGCGTCGGGGATTCGGTAGATGTCTTTGCTACCGGGCATGGTGAGCATCTTATAGACATCGGAACGAAACCGGATTTCGTTAAGATCTTTTCGGCTGACGTGGCAGAAAATGAAGGTCGAGAGGAAGACACGGTCCTTCTCCTTTCGCTTGTTGGTGCGCCTATCCACGACAAAGGTCCGTTTCGTCGGAACCCAGTACTCAAACCAGATCGCTTTGTTGTTTAAAACATCTTGAATATCAATGGCTATTCGCTTTTCGCAGTTGACTCGTACCACTGCTACATACCATCCTGCATCTTGGGGTTTTTGAGCTTTTTTAGGGCCGTCGGAAATTGGGTTATCTTCAGTTTTCTCCATGGCTTCGCCGCCGTCCCCTGCATGAGTGGGCGGTAACTGCTGACCTGTTTTCTTATTCTCCATACTATCAATATCAAGTCGGTTTTTGATATTGATTTCTGCAACTCTTAATAAGAGACACAGATATCTTTGGGCAAAGTTAGTGATTTTTATTGTAATAGAGGGGCTTATGCGGAATTATTTTTCGTCAGCAGGAAGATATTTTTTCCGAATCTGCTGAACATTCGTTTAACAGATTACACCCCTCGAAGTCTTTAAAGTCTTAAAATTCAAACATATACCATCGTTTCTGTGTCTCTTATTAAGAGATTCATAACCTCCTATCTTTTTCTCAACCCGCTACGGCGTCCCCTCGCCTACCCTAAAAACTGCTCAGAATGCTGGCATTGGCCTTATCTACCTCGGGCGAGGAGATGCTCTGTAGATAGATGCGCGTGGTCTGCTCGGAGTCGTGGCCCAGGGCCTCGCTGATGACGGAGAGAGGGATCTGTCGGTCGCGGGCGATGGTGGCCCAGGAGTGGCGGGCGACATAGAGGGTCAGCGGACAGGGAAGGCCGATGGTGCGGGCGATCTTGCGCAGGTGGTAGCTGATGCGTGCCTGGGCGTTGTGATACTCCTTATTATATAGTCGGTCGCCGGAGAGAATGGGGAGGAGGAAGGGAGAGGAGGCGGTCTGAGCCTGATACTTTTCGACGATCTCCTGCATGAGGGGTTCCCACTTCACCTTCATCTTCTGTCCCGTCTTGCTTCGGGTGTAGCAGAGGAAGCCTTCGCGGAGGTCGCTCTTGCGGAGGTGTGCGAGGTCGATAAAGGAGGCGCCACGGAGGTAGAAAGACATGAGGAAGAGGTCGCGGGCCAGTTCCAGGGAGGGATGGGCGGAGAGGTCGGTCTCTTTGATGGTTTTGATGACGGAGAAATCGACGGCGCGCTTGCGGGTCTTGTCGATGCCAGTATAGGTGGGGCGGAAGGGGTACTGCTGGGCGACGACGCCGTTGGCGACGGCACGGTTATAGACGGCGCGGAGGATGCGCATATAGAAGGAGATGGTGTTGCGGCAGATGCCTCGGTGCTTGAGCCACGCCTCGTAGGACTGGATAAGGGCGACGTCGAGGCGGTCGATGGGGAGGTCGAACTGGTGGCGGAAGCGCATGAGGCTGTTGAGGGTGGACTGGTAGTTGTGGGCGGTGCACCACTGCTGGTTGATGCGCATCTGGGCTATGAGGCGCTGCATGGTGGCGCACAGCGTGAGGTCTTTGGAGAGGCGGTGGTACTCGTTGACGACGCTGTCGGCGGAATAGTTGGCGGAGGTCTGGTCGAACGAGGTGACAATGCGGCACAACAGGCGGTACTCGCTCTGGATCATCGTGTCGATGCGGGCGAGGTGGATCCAGCGGGGGTCTTGGGTGGAGGGGGCATCGAGGAGGACCTGCTGGGAGAAGGCATCCCACTCGTGGGCGTGGAGCCGATAGGGGGTCACGATTTGGCGCACCACGCGGCGGTGAATAATCTGAAGGAACAATACGCCCTCCTTGCCTCGGACGGACGAGGGACGAAACTTAATCTTGATACTTGCCATTGCTTTACTCTTTTTTTTGTTATCTCTTTATAACCATTGGGATGGATAACTCAAAAACGGGTGCAGGGCCGTAAATATGCGAAAAGATTTTCAAAAACGAAAAATAAAATGGCAAACAACATGGCCCAAAAGGAGTGATGGTGGAGCAGCGGATAAGACTCAAAAATCATGTATTAGAAAGAATTAACACCTCTTCCGCGTGTATATGCAAAGATCTTATTAAATTTGCAATTCATTGGAGTGGATTCATTTGATGTCGTGAGTTCGCTAATAAGTATTTGTTATCGCATGATAAAAGAGCTAATAATTCGTGATTTCTTCTCGTTTAAGGGGGAGCACACGATCGAACTGAACCAAGGGGTCAATATCCTTGTAGGGGTCAACGGAAGCGGCAAGACTTCCTTTTTAAACGCCATCACGATGCTGTATGAAGGCATTGCGGGTGGCGGTTTGTCGGCTTTGTTTCGACAATGGGGATCATACAACGCCATAGTGAATGCGTGTGGTGAAGAGAAGCCTGATTGTTTTAGCGTGACATACGTTTTCGATGCTGACGTTCTGAGAAGCGTAGTTCCTGCCTCTCCGTTCAAGAAAGACGTGTACTATAAAATAACGGTCTTTCCTATTGGCGATGGCACCAACTATTCTCTCTGTGAAACACTTTACTCCGAAGATAGCAGAGGGAAGAAGAAGACGTTCTGTTATCTTGAATTTCGTAATGGCTTAGGACAAATCTCTGTTCGCACCAAAAGCGGGATAGAAGTGGAGAAATATGAGGGCGGTATGCTTTCTGCTCAAGAGCTGGTACTTAGGCAGATCACTGATCCTCAAAGATATTTGCCTTCTTATACCGTAAGAGAGGCCATCAATGCGATTGCGGGCTATTCCAAGTTTGACTATGACAAAGTACGTCAGCCTGCCGAGGCGAATAATATCAAACGGCTGATGAGCACAGGTGAGAATCTGAGCCAGTTGCTGAGCTATCTAAACAACAACCATACGTTCCAGTATGAGAAAATAAGAGAAAGCTTGGGCGACATCAATCCAAATTTCACGGGAATCGGTTATAACATTTTTGGAAATAGGTTGTACCTCTCCCTTCATGAGAGAAATCTGTCGCACGCCATAGATGCGCTTCATATATCTGATGGCACATTGAAGTACTTGCTTTTACTGAGTATCTTCTATAATCCCAAGCGGGGCACGCTTGTTGATATTGACGAACCTGAGTCGTGTTTGCATCCTGACATGATTCGATCGGTTGCCAAAATGATGAAGAGCGCTGGCAAGACATCACAGATCATCGTGGCAACGCACTCTGCTCTCCTGTTGAACGCTTTCGAACTGGATGATATTTTGGTATTTGAAAAAAATGACAGGAATGAAACCCAAATCATACGATATAGCGAAGATGATTTTGAGAATCGTGAGGGTGAGCTGCTCCCTGGTCAGTTATGGTTGAACGGTGAGATTGGCGGTAAAAGATGGTAGTAAATGTCTATGTGGAGGGTGGCATCATCAATGGGAATGTTGATGCTACGACAAACAATAACTCAGAAGCCTTGCGTGAGGAACTAAATCGCTTCATGCAACGAGCATTAAACCGCAACGACATCAGCATCGTTGTGAAGAAATGTTCTGGCTATAAAGAGGCGGCCAAACAGTTTATCAATGCTACGGACAAGGAGGAAAACTACTTGTATGTGGATCTTGACCGCAAGCCTGAGATGAGGGACGAATGGTTCAAGAGTTTGTCGGACGATGGAATCATGATGTCACAGGACAAAGCAGACCACGTCAGTTTCTGGATTCAGGAGATGGAGGCCTGGTTCTTAAAACAACCGGAAGCAATTGAACTCTGGGCTGAGGACGAGAGCCTCATTCGAAAACCAGGGCAAGATACTCCGTTGTCCGAACATCCTTCTATCAAGAACAAAGACATTGAGCGCCTACAGCAGAAGGCTTCATTCTTGATGGGTGTCATTTTGCGACAGGTATTTGCTCCACAAGACAAAGGGAAAAAGAGCGCGTCGGGCAAAGTACGTTGTTTGAAATATGGCAAGCTGCGTCATGCGCCAGGAATCATTGCCCACTTGAATCCCACAGACTTGATCTCAAAGGATCATGAATTGAAAGCGTTCTGCAAGAAGGTCCAAGAAGCAAAACCAATAAAGGAGAGGATATGAAATCAAAAATCTATTCTACTCCTGATGCGTTTCAAGCCAATGACGATGTCTCTGCAGGCACGGGTATAGTACAATTTCAACATCATTGCAAATCATGATAAAAGCATTGTTTTTCGACGTGGATGGTACGCTCGTGAGTTTCAAGACGCACAAGATACCGGAGCGGACGATCCAGGCGCTACAAATGGCGCATGACCAGGGGGTGAAGATATTTACTGCTACGGGACGACCGAAGCAGTTGCTCAACAACATCCCGGAGGTGGAGCACCTGATGGATGGGTATATTCTCGCCACGGGGGCGCTGTGTATCTATGGTGAGACGGTGGTGAGGGAGGACCTGATCTCGCACGAGGAGGTGCTGGCCTTGGTGGACCATTGCCGCAGGCATAACATTTCTTCTGTCGTGGTGGGCAAGAAGGATATTCAGTTTTTGAACCGCAACGAGATGGTGGACCATGCTTTCTTCGATATGCTGAAAGTGACGTACAACAAGTATGACGTGCCCTTGGAGGAGGTCATCGACCAGGGGGTGCTGCAGATCACCTCGTTCATCACCGAGGAGCAGGAGAAGGAGATCATGCCACAGTTGGCGGGGTGTGCGTCAGCGCGTTGGTATCCTACGTTCTGCGACATCACGTCGGCAACGGCGGACAAGGCGAGGGGTATCCGTGCCATGGCAGACTACCTTGGTTTTGACATCAGCGAGACCATGGCGTTTGGCGACGGGGGTAACGACCGCCCCATGCTTTGTGCTGCTGGCATTGGTGTGGCGATGGGCAATGCGGTCGATGAGGTGAAAGCGCATGCGGACTATGTGACTTCCACCGTCGATGAGGACGGAGTGTGGAATGCGCTGCGCCATTTTGACATCATCTGATTTGTGTGTTCGTCCGTAGAATGCGCTAATCTTCATAATCGCCTACGCATGATCACACAACCAAGATTCCTGCTGAGTTATGAAAACAACAAATACAACCTTTACAAAAAATACATGCTGCTGCAAGGGAAACAACTATGAACAACGCTTCGCAAGGACAAAATCCAAAAAACACGACCAAGGCAAAGCGGGGCAGGGACTGCCAGAATGGCATATCGTTAGGGAATGTAAAATGGGCAGGAGGTAAAACTAAGAGCCGTTAAGTGTAAAAAGAAAACTGTTAAAATCGGATAAAGATTCATGACAGATAGTCAGTTTTACATTTTTTGCGCCTATATTTGCACCACGTTTCGGCAGAAAGCCTGTCGGTAGGAAAGTAAACGACGGCTGACGCGAACGCAATGGAAGTATAAATATAAGAAACAAAAAAGATATTGTAGTATGAAGAAATTTTCGAAGTATCTGATGAGTGCCGCCACAGTGACGGCGTTGGCTCTCTCTACGGGAGCATTCCTGAAGGTATATGCGGCTGAGGCCCCAGCATCCGTCGTTGCTGGACAGCCGGTCGATCTGACCTATGCCGCCGAGAAAGCATTGCCATCCGTGGTCCACATCAAGTATGTGCAAAACTCCAAGACGAAGACCGTCGAAGTGCAGGACGACCCCTGGGGCGGATTCTTTGACCCGTTTGGCTTCTTCGGCAACCCCGGTGGCGGTTCGCGCCAGCAGCGGGTGCAGACCCCGAAGCGCGAGGCTACAGGATCAGGCGTGATCATCTCGCAGGACGGATACATCGTGACCAACAACCATGTTGTGGAGGGTGCGGACGAACTGACCGTCACGCTCAACGACAACCGCGAGTTTAGCGCCAAGATCATCGGTACGGACAAGCAGACGGACCTCGCCCTCATCAAGGTGAACGCCAAGGACCTGCCCGCCATCACCATCGCCAACAGCGACGACCTGAAGGTCGGAGAGTGGGTGCTGGCTGTCGGCAACCCGTACAACCTCAACAATACGGTGACGGCAGGTATCGTCAGCGCGAAGTCGCGTGGACTGGGTGCGAGCGCCAACGGCATCGAGAGTTTCATCCAGACCGATGCGGCCATCAATCCGGGCAACTCGGGTGGCGCACTGGTGAACACGCGTGGTGAGCTGGTCGGCATCAACGCCATGCTCTACTCGCAGACGGGTTCCTTCACGGGCTATGGTTTCGCCATTCCGACAACGATCATGAACAAGGTGGTGGCTGACATCAAGAAGTATGGTAGCGTGCAGCGTGTGCAACTGGGCATCACGGGTACGGACGTGCTCAACCACATCAACCGCCAGAAGGACCAGGGCAAGGAGATAGACCTCGGCACCAACGACGGTGTCTATGTCAACTCCGTCTCTGAGGACGGCAACGGCGCTGAGGCCGGACTGGAGGAAGGCGACGTGATCACGAAGGTGGACGGCAAGCCCATCGTGAAGATGTCGGAGCTCCAGGAGATGATCAACGCCAAGCGTCCGGGCGACAAGATCACGCTGACGTATCTGCGCAACAAGAAGAAGATCGAGAAGACCATCACGCTGAAGAACGCTCAGGGCAACACGAAGCCGATCGAGCAGGCTGACATCGACGTGCTCGGCGCACAGTTCCGCCCCGTGACGAAGGCGATGATGGAGCAGTTCAACATCACGTATGGCCTGGAGGTGATCAAGGTGAACAGCGGAGCACTGAAGGATGCGGGCATCAACCGTGGCTTCATCATCCAGCGCGTGAACGAGGGTATGGTCAAGACCATCGACGACCTGCAAAAGGAGGTGAAGAAGGCCAGCGTGAGCAAGGATCCCGTGCTCTACATCCAGGGTATGTATCCGACAGGAAAGAAGGCTTACTTCGCCGTGCCTATCGGAGAGTAATCAGCAGAAAAAATCCACATGACATAGGAAGAAGGCCAGGCGCAATCGGACGGGAAGACCGTTGGGTTGCGCCTGGTTTGTCTTCGGGATGGTCTCGGGATGGCTTCGGGACGGACCGCGTCCTGGGACGCAGAAAACAGGATGTGGAAAGAAAATTGGCGCTAAATTTGCATAATCATAGGATTGTCCGTACCTTTGTTGGCCTATAATAAAAAGTGTAATTCGTGAACGCGATGATGCAATATCAAGAAAAAACTGTGATGAAGCAATGGAAGCAGGTTGTCCTGTCGGTAATCATGATCCTCTGTGCGGGTGCTGCCTATGGCGGAGACTTCCTGCCGACGAAGGTCTATATGTTTGGCTTTGCAGCCTCCTTCAACGACTCGACGGTCTATTTCACCGACGTGCAGCAGCTGGAAGGGGCCTGGGTGTATGAGAAGGAGCGCTCCTTTCTCGTGAACCGGGACGAATACTCCTACCAGCTACGCAACTTCCTGAAGCAGATGGGACTGGAGGCGCCCACCTGCGTGACGGTCTATGCCTTTGATGAAAAGGAGATCTATAAGAAATATCTAAAAATGCGCCAGCGCTATGAGGGCAAGAAGCGCAAGTTTGACCTCCTGGTGAGAAACGTGCCCGCGGAGGTCTTCGCCTACAAGGTCGTGGAACCCGGCGTGGGCAGGGTCATCATCGACCCGAAACTGGCGGAGGCGGCGGCCGACAAGACGGACCGTGCCACGGCCAAGGCGCAGCGCAAGGCGGAGAAGAAGGCACGCAAGGCGGAGAAGAAGGCACAGAAGAAATAAAGACACCGGCGTGATATGGAAGCAAACTGGCACCGACACTACTTCAGCATTGCCGACCACCGCGTGGGGGTCTTCTTTCGTGAAGGACAGACCAACGACCTGGCGCTGATACCCTCCTACGAACCGTTTCGCACGACGGAAGAGGAGGACTGCGTGATGGTGATGGAGGTGGACGACACCTTGCACCCCGTGCCCAAGGTGCAGCGCAGTCGCATCCGCGTCTTTGACACGGGCAACGGCGACACGGCGGTGGATCGGCTGGAGGATGGTGGCTACCAGTTTATCATCAAGGACATACGGGGCCGCGCGTGCTGTCTGCTGATCGCTGACAAGGCATTTGCCCACTGCCGTTGTGCGCTCAACGGCGACGGGATGATGCGGTCCTTTGGACTGAACAGTGCGCTGATGCTCGCCTACGCCTTTGCCACAGGAGGGCGGCAGACACTACTCATCCACGCCTCGCTGGTGCGCCACCAAGGGCGCGGCTATGCCTTCGTCGCCAAGAGCGGCACGGGCAAGAGCACGCAGGTGGCGATGTGGCTGCGGTGCATACCGGGGTGTGACCTGATGAACGATGACAACCCCGTGGTGCGCGTGATAGACGGCGAGGCCATGATCTATGGTTCACCGTGGAGCGGAAAGACGCCGTGCTACCGACAGGTGAAGGCGCCCCTGGGGGCGATCACCCAGATAGACCGGGCGCCGGCCAACTCGGTGGACAGGCTCTCGCCGCTGCAGGCTCTGGCGATACTGCTGCCGTCGTGCTCGTCGATGAAATGGGACGAGAGGCTGCACGGACAGGTCTGTGACACGATGTCGGAGGTAATCGGCCAGACACCCATCTACATGCTCCACTGTCTGCCCAACGAGGAGGCAGCGAGGGTGTGCTGTCGGGCCATAGCAAAGGAATAGGAAGATGCAGATACCCAACGCCATCCTCATACCCGAGATCATTCGGCTGCTGGACGAAGGCCACACGGTGACACTTCGACTCAGAGGCTACTCGATGCGTCCGTTTCTGGAGGACGACCGCGACGTGGCGCTGCTGGTGAAAGCGGAAACGGTGAAGGTGGGGGACCCCGTACTGGCGGAGGTATCGCCACGCCACTATGTATTTCATCGTATCGTTGCCATCGAGGGCGAGGCCGTGACCTTGCGTGGCGACGGCAACTTGGCGGAGGAGCACTGCCGACTGAAGGACGTGAAGGCGGGGGCCATCGGATTCTACCGCAAAGGGCGGAAGACGATGGACCGCACGGACGGCTGGAAATGGAAGGCGTATAGCTACTGCTGGACAAGACTCTACCCGATCAGACGGTATCTGTTGGCGATACACCGCCGGCTGGTGCTGAACGAATGGGGAAGAGGAAGAAAAAACACGAATAATAACGAATCATGAGAGTAAAAAAAGGATTTATCAATCGCAACGTCTGTGGCGAGTCGGTTTTGCTGGCCACGGGACAGGAGAATATCGACTTCACCAATATCATTTCACTCAACGAGACGGCGAACTTCCTGTGGAACGAACTGGCCCAGCGGGAGGAATTCACCATCGACGACATGGTGGAACTGCTGACGGGCGAATATGAGGTGGAGGCGGATGAGGCGAAGGCGGACTGCCAGGCACTGGTGCAGCAATGGACGGACGCGGGCATCTTGGAGGGCGAGGACTTGCCCCCGGTCTCGCCCCACGTCGTCGAGGAAAAGGCGCAGGCTGAGGCGGAAGCGCCGCAGGAAGCAGCACCGAAGAAGAAAGAGAAGAAGGGGTTCTTCAGCAAACTGTTCAAAAACTGACGGTAGGAGGAAGAAGTTTTTCTTGACGCGCCTCATTTTTAGTGTGGGTGAGACAGAAAAAACATGCGTAAAATTTGGAGAAAACGCATAAAATGCGTAAATTTGCATCCAAAATAAGCAAAGATTAGTTCTGGATATTTTTAAGGTAAAAAAGATAACACAATATTCATTATACAACAACCATAGAAGCAATGAGCGAAAAAAGAGTTTACACCTTCGGCAATGGTAAGGCTGAAGGTCGTGCGGAAATGCGCAATCTGCTGGGTGGCAAGGGTGCAAACCTTGCTGAAATGAACCTCATCGGCGTGCCCGTACCCCCGGGATTCACTATCACCACCGACGTTTGCAACGAATATTTTGAGAAAGGAAAGGACGACGTGGTCGCTTTGCTGAAGAGCGAAGTGGAGAAGAGCGTGAAGCACATCGAGAAATTGATGGGCGCGAAGTTTGGCGATCCTATCAACCCGCTGCTTGTCAGCGTTCGCTCTGGTGCGCGCGCTTCCATGCCGGGTATGATGGACACCATCCTCAACCTGGGTCTCAACGACACCGTGGTGATCGGACTGGCACAGAAGACGGGCAACGAGCGTTTTGCCTATGACAGCTACCGCCGATTCGTCCAGATGTATGGAGACGTTGTGATGGGCATGAAACCCGAGAACAAGGAGGACATCGATCCCTTCGAGGCTATCATACAGCAGGTGAAGGCACAGCGCGGCATCAAACTCGACAACGAGATGAATGTCGATGAGCTGAAGCAGCTGGTGGTGCTCTTCAAGCAGGCGATCCAGGAGCGCACGGGCATGAAATTCCCGACGGATCCGATGGAGCAGCTCTGGGGTGCCATCTGCGCCGTCTTCGACAGCTGGATGAACGACCGCGCCATCCTCTACCGCAAGATGGAGGGTATCCCCCAGGAGTGGGGTACGGCCGTGACGGTAATGGCAATGGTCTTCGGCAACATGGGCGACACGTCGGCAACGGGTGTGTGCTTCAGCCGTGACGCCGCTACGGGTGAGAACATCTTCAACGGTGAGTATCTGATCAACGCCCAGGGCGAGGATGTGGTGGCCGGTATCCGCACACCGCAGCAGATCACCAAGGAGGGTTCGCTCCGCTGGGCGAAGCTCCAGGGCATCAGCGAGGAGGTGCGTGCCAAGAAGTATCCGTCAATGGAGGAGAACATGCCGGAGATCTTCCAGGAGCTCAACGCGCTGCAGGACAAGCTGGAGAAGCACTACCACGACATGCAGGACATGGAGTTTACCGTACAGGAGGGAAAACTCTGGTTCTTGCAGACGCGCAACGGTAAGCGCACGGGTACGGCCATGGTGAAGATCGCCATGGACTTGCTCCACGAGGGCGAGATCGATGAGAAGACGGCGCTGAAGCGTTGCGAGCCGGGCAAGCTGGACGAACTGCTCCACCCGGTCTTCGACAAGGAGGCTTTGGCAGGTGCCAAGGTGCTGACGCGTGGTCTGCCGGCATCGCCGGGTGCTGCCTGCGGTCAGATCGTCTTCTTCGCTGACGATGCCACAAAATGGCACGAGGAGGGCAACCGTGTGGTGATGGTCCGTATCGAGACGAGTCCGGAGGACTTGGCTGGTATGAGCGCGGCAGAGGGTATCCTCACGGCGCGTGGCGGTATGACGTCGCACGCTGCTGTCGTGGCACGTGGTATGGGTAAGTGCTGCGTGAGTGGCGCCGGTGCCATCCAGGTGGACTACAAGGCGCGCACGGTGCAGATCGAGGGCACGCTGCTCCACGAGGGTGACTATATCTCCATTAATGGTTCGACGGGTGAGGTGTATTTCGGTGAGGTGAAGACGCGTCCGGCAGAAGTGACGGGTGATTTCGCCGAACTGATGAATCTCTGCGATAAGTATTCGAAGCTCGTGGTGCGCACGAATGCGGACACGCCGCACGACGCGGAGGTGGCACGCAACTTCGGCGCAGTGGGTATCGGTCTCTGCCGTACGGAGCACATGTTCTTCGAGAACGAGAAGATCAAGGCGATGCGCGAGATGATTCTTGCCGACTCCGGCGAGGGTCGTGAAGCTGCGCTCAACAAGCTACTGCCCTATCAGCGTCAGGACTTCTACGGCATCTTGAAGTGTATGGACGGCAAGCCTGTGAATATCCGCTTGCTCGACCCGCCTCTCCACGAGTTTGTACCGCACGATCTGCGTGGTCAGGAGATCATGGCTTCGGACATGGGTGTGAGCGTCCGCTTCATCCAGAACCGTGTCAACTCGCTGTCGGAGCACAACCCAATGCTGGGTCTGCGTGGATGCCGTCTCGGCAATACGTTCCCTGAGATCACGGCCATGCAGACGCGTGCCATCCTCGGTGCTGCCTGCCAGCTGAAGAAGGAGGGCTTTGACCCGCGTCCCGAGATCATGGTGCCGCTGGTAGGTATCGAGTCGGAGCTGGAGCAGCAGAAGGAGGTGATCTACAAGACGGCGCATGAGCTCTTCGCACACGAGGGTGTGGAGGTGCCGTTCAAGGTGGGTACGATGATTGAGATCCCGCGTGCCGCACTGACCGCAGACCTCATCGCCCGTCATGCCGAGTACTTCAGCTTCGGTACGAACGACCTCACGCAGATGACCTTCGGCTATAGCCGTGACGATATCGCCAGCTTCCTCCCCTCTTATCTGGAGAAGAAGATCCTGAACGTCGATCCGTTCCAGGTGCTCGACCAGGAGGGTGTCGGCCAGCTGGTGAAGATGGCTGTCGAGAAGGGCCGTGCCACACGTCCGGACCTCAAGTGCGGTATCTGTGGAGAGCATGGTGGTGAGCCTTCATCCGTGAAGTACTGCCACCGTGTGGGCCTCAACTACGTCAGCTGCTCGCCGTTCCGCGTGCCTATCGCACGCCTCGCTGCGGCACAGGCTGCTGTGGAGGAGTAATAAGATAAGCCCTCGTAACTAACGAGTTAGGCGGTAAGTCTCTGATAATAAAGAGGCTTAAACTCTTCAAACAAGATAAATTAGGGCTGATACTTCGTAAGAAGTGTTAGCCCTAATTTTTATGCTGAAAAGGTACTGGATCGATGTCAATAATTCCGCCAGAAACATCTTTTTAAGATAAATATTGAAGAATATGAAAAATAAGTAGTATCTTTGCATCCGAATTGATGAACTCAATGATTTGAGCATTCGGAAATTTACATCAAGAACGCAGCAATGCGTGCCAACCGAGCTTCAGGAATAGAGCATTCCAAAGAGCCACGGTGGCGAGCGAAAGCAGATGTGGGCATACGCCAAAAACTCATTATAGCTCAGAGACTGTAGATTTCCTTATGTGTCCTTTCGTAGGCATATAGGGATTTTCCTTTTCTTCTCCAGCAAGTGTTGTTACTTGTCGTTAGACCCACAACAGTGATTGGCTCTTTAGTGTCTAACAATTAAATAACAACGAAAATGGAAGAATTAAGTAAATCAAGATGGGAAGGAAACGAACATTGGTTCAAATTCGGACATCAAGCAGGATTGAAGAGGTTTGACGAAATCTCTACTCTTGGCAGCACCGCAACAGCTGTTGCGCTCAGGTCTGTGAAATATCAGCTTGAAAATGAGCTTGGCTTTGAGGTCTCAGATGACTTGTTTTGTGAGATTTTTAGGAAGGTTTGTAATTTCCGGCCAGTGCCGACACTTGACTGCTATGCTCCACTGGAGTTCATTCAAACTTTACAGAGAATCCTCGAAAAACATGGTGTTTCAGGGGAACATGTTGGAGCAATCTGGAGAACATTTAGAGTTCGTGTGGACAATCTAAGATGTTATAAGAACATTCTGCTCCATGTTCCCCACTCATCTTCTTCTTTTCCTGAAAATTCAAATCACTCTTATAATGATTTGGACAATGAAGAAAGACTCCTTGTCGATTACTACACTGACGAATTGTTCGTGTCTCATGCTGAAACAGAACACATAAGCTCTGTCGTATTCCCATATTGTCGTCTATATTGCGATGTGGAAAGGCTGATAAATGATCCATTAGAAAAAGAGGGTCTCGGCATTAGATATCTCAGAGAGGTTAAAACAGGTAGTGAATATCCTTATCGTTCTTTCAGCTCGAAAAATGAAGCATTCATTCAGTATATTGACTTTCATTCATCCGTATCAAAGAAAATCATTGCCATGGGTGAAGGTACGTTGTTGATAGACTGTCATAGTTTCTCCAGCAAACCTAATCTGCTGAATTCGAATCCACCTGATATCGACATCTGTATCGGCTACAACGACGATGACACCTGTCCGAACAAAGTCGTCATTGGAAATATCGTTCATTATTTCGAATCTCTTGGTTATAAGGTTGGCATGAATGAGCCTTTCTCTAATAGCAAGACTTTCTCTGTACCTATCAAGTATCATTCAGCCATGATAGAAGTCAACAAACGTCTCTACATGGACGAGCTGACCCTGGAGAAAACAGAAGGATTCAACAAACTTCAACAAGAAATAAGATTACTCTATGGTATCTTATTAAAGCCATAGAGGAAATATACGTAACAAATAAAAAGAAATGCAAAGGATGCAAAAGAAGGAATTTTTGTAGCGATCCCATAGCGTCAAAGTAACTTTTTTGATGAAAATCACTTTTTCTTGGAGGTGTGCCTACCGTTGGCATACCTCCTTTTAAATTTTCCACCCAGTAAAACTTCAAAAGAGAATCAATATGAACATTAAAGAGGCATTGACAGAAATCCTCAATGACGAAGAGGCACTGAATAACAAACCCAAACACCCGAGATTCTGGCAAATGGAGCACACATGGGATTTTCCGTTTTCAATATTCTATAATATGCAACGCTTATCGTCGTAGATTGTCGCACATAGAACGAAGGCTATATGTATATACACGAATGACCCCTTCATCCGGACAACCTATAAGTAAGTAGCCATTTGCTTTTGACTAATAAGAAATCACATATTTTGAGTATTGCTCGTTCTGCTATCCATTTATAATTTTGCACCCACAATAGCAAAATGCAACTCAAGTGGGTGACAAAAGAATAATACTAACAGGGGCGATGCTCGCAGCATGTCTTGCTGCAAACGCTGACGATATCCGCGGACATATAGTGGATGCCGGAAGCAATGATGCCGTGGCGTACGCAACAGTGACAATCACTGATTCGCACAATAGGAAACACACCACCGTGAGTGATATTTCGGGCTATTTCATGTTTCAGGACCTCAGTTCGGACAGGTACACCATCACCGTGTCATACCTGGGCTACCACACCCTGACCCAGACCTGCACCAGCAGGAACGGAGAGACCGTAACGTTGACACTGAAGCTGAAACAGGACAACCGCGTGCTGAACGAGGTGGTAGTGACGGCGCACGAGTCGCAGGGTATCACTACGTCGTCGGTGATCGACCGCAAAGCCATAGAACATCTGCAGCCGTCGAGTTTCACCGACCTGTTATCACTATTGCCCGGTGGGACAACTCAACTGCCCGACCTCACTAATGCCAACACCATCAGACTGCGCCAGGCTGGAAGTGGAGGGAGCAACTACGATGTCAGTGCGATGGGAACACTGTTTGTAGCCGATGGCATCCCGATGAATACCAATGCCAACATGCAGATCGTGAAGCAGGCATCAAACGGCACCGTCGGTGATCCCGATGCTGGGAGGAGCCATGTGACAAGCGGCGTGGATATGCGCAGTATACCGACGGATAACATAGAGAGCGTGGAGGTGATAAGAGGTATCGCACCCGTGGAATACGGCGATATGTCGAGTGGCGTGGTACTGATAAAGCGGAAGTTGAAAGCCACACCCTTTGAGGCACGGTTCAAGGCCGACTCCTATAGTAAACTACTGTATGCTGGAAAGGGAATAGAACTGGGTAGCCTGATCGTCAATCTGGGGCTGGACTACCTCGACGCAAAGGCGGACCCACGAGACCCGATGAACAACTACAAGCGGCTGACAGCATCGGCACGCATGCAAGACGAATGGCAGGTGGGCAACGCGCGGCTGAGATGGCGCAGCAACATCGACTACACAGGATCTTTCGATGACGAGAAGCACGACCCAGAAATATTGAAACAGAAAGACGACACATACAAGTCGTCATACAACAGACTGAGCATGAGCCACTCCATGCTACTGAACCCCAGCAGTCCCTCTTTCTTCAAGTCCATGAACCTTGACGTGGCTGCGGCCTACGAGTGGAGCAGGATCGAACAACAGAAGAGCATCAGCCTGAGCCGCGATATGGCAGCATCGACATCGCTGGAGGAAGGCGAACACGACGGGACCTTCCTACCCTATCACTATATCTCGAACGTAACCGTAGATGGGAGACCACTCAACCTATACGCCAAACTGAAGGCTCTGTTTGCATACAACAGCGGTCAACTGGCGCAGCGCATTCATGTCGGAGCAGAATGGAAGATGGATAAAAACTATGGCAGGGGACAGGAGTACGACCCAGCACTGCCCGTAAGCCCAGGGACACCCTACCGGCCGCGCAACTACAGCGCCATACCAGCGATGCACCAGGTGAGTTTTTTCCTACAAGACAACCTGACGTTGCCTGTGAGCAACAACCTGCTGACAGCACAAGTGGGTCTGCGCGGAAGCAGTCTGGCCCATATTGCGAAAGAATACGCCATGAGCGGAAAAATATATCTTAACCCGAGGTTGAACTTGCAATGGAGATTTCCCGAGATCAGCATGGCAGGAAAACCGCTAACGATCGACATCAATGGGGGGTGGGGACAACAAAGCAAGTTTCCTACCCTACTCCAGATTTATCCCGACCTCATATACACCGACCTCATCGAGCTCAACTATTACAACATGAACGCCGACTATAGGCGGATCTATCTGCACACGTATATCGATAATCCCACAAACTACGGGCTCGAACCAGCAAGGAACGACAAATGGGAAATCAGAATCGGAGCACAGTGGGACGGCAACTCGGTCAGCGTGACGTATTTTCGCGAACAGATGAACGACGGATTCCGCACCTCTGCAAAGGTAAGGCCGTATGACTACAGGGATTACGACGAGAGCGCAATAGACGGCAATAGCCTCAGCGCGCCACCGGCACTCAAGAATCTGCCGTATGTAGAAAAACGTGTGCTCGGCATGTATGGCATGACCACCAATGGCAGCAAAATGATCAAAGAGGGCGTAGAATGGCAGATGGCCACCAAGCGCTTCGAGATGCTGAAGACACGGCTGACCGTGAACGGGGCATGGTTCAAGACCACCTACACCAACAGCGACCCGATGTTTCGCAGCAATACTACTGCCGTCGTGGACGGCACACCGGTGAACGACCTCTATATCGGTTACTATGAAAATAAGGCGGGAAGCGTGCGGGAGCAACTCAACACCAACATCATGGCGGACACCTATATCCCTAAGCTCGCCCTGTCGTTCTCTCTCACGGCCGAATGTATGTGGTTCACATCATCAAAATCGATCCGGACCAGCGGTGTACCACTGAAATATATCGACAACAACGGAGAGATACACGATTTCACAGAGGAAAGCAAACAGGATGTCTATCTACAATGGCTCATCAACAGATACAACGATGCGGCATGGCTCAAGCAGAAAGTGCCATTCTATATGTTTCTGAACTTGAAAGTGACTAAAGAGTTTGGCAAATGGATGAAACTGGCTCTCTTTGTGAACCGTATGATCGACTACATGCCAGACTATACCACCAACAGTGGTATGACGGTGAGAAGGACGTCGAAGCCATTTTTCGGTATGGAAATCAATTTCAATATTTGATACAATAAAAAAAAGAACAATATGAAAACATCACATTTTTTGATGCTCATTGCTTTATGCATGTTGGCACTGACTGGGTGTAGCAACGACGACATTCAGTCGGTAGACACGACGCCGGCAGATATCCGCGTCTCGTTCACTACTCCTGCAGGGTATAGTGAGGAACTGACTATGACGGATGTCCATTTGACACTGACAGAAATCAACACCGGCAAAGAGACAGCCTTCAGTTTTTCGACGGCAGAAAACATGACGGTAACACTGAATAGCGTGGATGGCGGTTACTACAGAATCAGCGCTACGGGAAAACTGAACTACAGAAACAGCGACCTAGTGGCGAAGACGGTAGAGGTGACGGCATATAGCGACGGAACAACGCTATCAAAGGAAAACGCCGTCGTGAACCTCGCGCTGCAAGTGGTATCGCAACCTGACCAGGATCCGGCAGACATCGCTTACAAGGGATTCGTACTGGCAGAAATTTTCTGTGCAGGAACAGTCAACGCACAGGGGCGCTACTATTATGCTGACAAGTATTTTGTAATTTACAACAATACTGACCACGTGCTCTACGCTGACTCGCTCGTGATAGCAGAAAGCGATTTCTTGACCACCATGAAGCAGGAATACAAACCGAACATCATGGATACCGACATGGCCGTGGCGGCAATGTATATGATTCCAGGAACTGGGCGCGACGTGCCCGTGCAGCCGGGTGGCAAACTGCTGATAGTGGACAACGCCGTGGACCACACGGTGGCTAACCCCAACTCCTGGAATATGACCACGGCCGACTACGAATGGTATGACGAATCGACCAATCCACAGTTTACGGACATAGACAACCCGAAGGTGCCGAATCTTGAGAAGATCTACTGCAGCACGCTGACTCTGTGGAGTCCGCACACACAAGGGTTCAAGTCGTACGCCCTGGCAAGGATGCACACCGACAAGAATACGTTTCTCTTGGACTACCTATACAACTACAACTACCATCTGACGGGGCAGACCGGCGAGGCTGACATGACAGGCACAAGCTACCGTCTGCCAAACAGTTGGATTCTGGACGCCGTAAACATGAGTAGCAAGGCTGGATTTCAATGGATCGTAACATCGCCAGCCCTCGACCGCGGGTTCACCTATAACTCGGAGTTTAACTTTGATGATAGCCGCTTCGGAAAGAGTGTGCGACGCAAAGTAGCTTCGATGGACGGCAAAAGAGCCATACTGATCGACACAAACAACTCCGCGGAGGATTTTGAGCCAAGGGCAAAGGCGGACCCGTTCCATACATTCGGTATATAGACACCTACTGCTCATAGTGACTACAAGGAAGAAGCATCCATATATGAACATAAGTATCAAGGCAGGAATACTGCCCGTCGCTCTCCTCAACACGGTGGCAATGACAGCAGCCAACGATAGCATCGTTTGGAAGAGGCAGGTATATAGCACGGGGCACGTGCGCTTCAGACAAGAAGTACTGGCAAGTCCCGCAATGAGAAACTATCTGCACACACCGTCGATATCGGAATTCTCTGTCTATGCAACGACGGAACCAGCAGCGGCAGCAAGGATACCGCAAGTGGGACGCGGTGGAAAACAGTTTGGTATGGAAGCTTCCTCCTTCCAGCAGCTCGGTGCGAACAGTGTGGTGTGGGGAAAGGCTTCCTATCAGAACGGAAAGAAATATGACGTGACGTGGAACGAAACGAGTGATTTCCTGCTCTTATACCCGTATGTCATGGGCGACGCCAAAGGGGGCGACCAAAACTACGAGAGCTATCGGCTCGACGGGGGATACTCCACACGACACGGAAAGACATGCTATGGTGTGGACTTGGGATACCGGACTTTGTCGGAATACCGCGACCGTGACCCTCGACCTAACAATACGGTGGCCGACTTGTATGCCCAAGGCGGAATCGGACTCAACATCTGGGGAAGCTATAGCGTGGCACTGACGGCAACAGCAGGAAAGTATAAGCAGACCAACGAGCTGGCTTTCTACAACGAACTCGGAACGCAGATGGTATATCACCTGACAGGAATCGGCAACGACTTCACTCGCTTTTCTGGACAAGGAAAGAACTGCTTCTACAAGGGCTACAGTATAGGGGCGGAGATCAGTATGGCAAGCAAAGAGACTACCGGCTGGTCGGCCTCGGCTGGGTATCTGTTTACACGGAAAGAGAAAGTACTCACCGACCTCAACCGACTACCGCTGAACAGACTGGAGGTCAACTCTCTGGATGGGGCCGTCGGCTACAACAACGAGGACTACGGGGTGAGGCTGACCGGAAACGTTGCGCAACGCAAAGGCATAGACAACCTATTCGGAGACGCAACGGGAAACATATACCCACAGATTGGCAGTCGCAAGCAATACGACGGAAAAATCAAAAAAATCAAGGCAGAAGGATTCTGGAACGTCAACTGGACGGAAAAGACTGATGTAAACATAGAGCCAGAGATCGCCTGCGCCTCGTTCAAAAACAGCCATCATACATCGGGGAACCTATTGAAGAGCAGCGACCTTACGATGGGGGTAACGGCAAGCATCGTTCATGCCAACGCAAAGAACATGGTATGTGCAAAGGCAAAGATAAGGCGCAGAGAGAACTTGGCGGCAAGACTGGACATATACAACTGTCAGAACGAATTGCTCGCTGCCACCCTGCAGAACATAAAAGAATATATGGGTGGAGGTGAGACGGAGATGAGCTTGGCAGTGGAATATACTTTCAAGATATGGAAAGACAAGGCGCTAACGGCGGCAACCCACTGGAGGCATACTGCTTATCACAGCGGCAATAGCAACTTCTACATGGCGAAGCTGACCATCAGCCTATAGGAAACATCTATGAGCAACGGCATCATTTAACAACAACAAGCATAATGAAAAAGCATTTACTATTTGGGGCCTTACTACTCTGCAACGTAGCTGCGGCACAGACCTTCTCTGGCGGTACGGGAACGAAAAACGACCCGTACCTGATAAGTAATGTAAACGACCTGGAGGAACTGGGCAATATGACCGACAAGCCAGGTGCAAACGGCGAACAGCAGACGTACGGAAAATACTTCAGGCTGACACAGGACATCACCGGGCCTTTCACTGGCATGATCGGCTATGAGGGACTATTCAAGGGAGACTTTGACGGCGGCGGACACTGCATAACGCTGGATATAAACATGCCGAACGAAAACTATGTGGGACTGTTTGGCACCGTGAAGAGTGGCGCCGTGCACGACCTCGCTGTGAGCGGATCGGTCGTAGGCTGCAACTACGTGGGTGGTATCGTCGCCAATCCAACCAATGAAGCCGTGTTGTATAATCTATGCAACTATGCGGACGTGACTTCAACATCGACGGCCGTGCTCTCCTGTGTGGGCGGCGTGATCGGAGGAATCATATCCAAAGCTGAAGGAAGCATGGAGGGGGCAACCGTAAGCAACTGTGCCAACTTTGGGCATGTGGCGAGCGACGGCTGCGCCTTGGGTGGAGTCATCGGTTATTCAGGGCAGCAGACGGGAAACACGATCTGTGACGTGGCAAACTACGGATATGTGGAAAGCACCAACACGATGAGGATCGCTGGCACCATCGGCAACCCGATGTGGAACGACAAGGTACACCACATAGCGAACTTCGGTATGCTCAGCAACGAGAACTTTTCTGGTTGCATTGGCAATGCCAACCCGACAGATATCGGAGAGGTGGTGTACGATAAACAGACTGCTTGTTCTTCGATTTCCATACCAGCACAGGAAAGAAACACTGCCGACCTGCTGGGGGAAAGACAGAAGGAAACACTTGGCAGCAACTGGGTATATGCCGAAGATATGTTGCCCCGACCGAAGATGAACGGACTGGAGAACAGCGGCATGGCCGTGCTGTACGCCACACCCGTAATACTTGCAGACGGTGACAACCTCAACAGTGTGACTAAAGACTTCAGAGTCTCACTGGGCAACGATCAAAACACAAAAGTCGCCTGGAAGGCAAGTCGCGGTCTGGTGGAAATCCTGACTGACGGCACAGTAAGGATAAAAGGAGGTGGAACGGAAATCCTCACGGCAAGCTACAAAAATGTCTCGAGGGATATTCAAATCGTAATCAAAGGCACTGACAGTATCGACGACATCAACGTAGGCAGCGAAGAAGGGGACAATCTATGGCGCAACCTCAACGGACAGGTGGTCGCCACGCCGACACACGGCATCTATATCAGAAACGGGAAGAAAATCATCGTGAGATAAACCTTCCACAAAAAACAGAAAGCAAAACAACTCAAAAAAATAGGAAAAATGAAAAAGGTTTACACAACCATCTGTTTGCTGACGATCGCCATTGCGGCATCGGCACAACTGACTTTGCATAAGCCAGAAACAAAAGTGGCAACCGACATCACATCAAGTAGTTTTACGGCAAACTGGGGAGCGGTGCCCAATGCCGACGGCTACTGTGTATTTGTTTACGACCGCAAGGAGGTGAGGGCCGACGGCGATGTGACGATAATGGACGAAGGGTTCAACGGTATTGATTTCGGAAGCATCATCGAACCAGGTGGAGGCGAAGAGGAATACGTGGATCTCTCTGCGTACGACTACGCTGACACCTACGGATGGAGCGCATACGGCTTTCCAAACTTTATCTCTGGTATGGTGGCAGGACTGATCTACTCGCCCTATATGGACTTGCGCGGTAACAATGGTAAATACAAAATCATCATTAGCGCCTACTGCAGCGATGGGGACGAAATAAGGGTGGAGAGCCATGGCGCCAACGGTAAAGAAGTGAAAACTGCAAAGGCTGTGGTGGACGGTGGTGCAACGGGCATCGCAGACGTGGAACTTGATTTTGACAATGGATGCAAAGATCTCTTCTTTTCCGTGATCAACAATACGGCACAGGCTGGACGTCCCGATTATTTCGACCGGATCCAGGTGAAGCAGACGCTGAAGAAAGGTGACGTGGTGAACTACATGGTAGGCGGAAACGAAACGGTGGATGCCGTGGACGCTGAAACGAAAGACTCCATCACCTCATGCACCATCCAGGCTCCCACACGCTACACGACAGCCAGGGTGCTCTACTACGACTGCTATGCTTCGGCCGCTGACTGGAGCACGCCAAACGGTTCGGTACCATACACCTTCGTGGTGAGTCCGTTCACAGACCTCGTGAAGGTGGATCTCAACAGTCGCACATCGGAAATATACCATCCGGAAACTGACGGCGTACAGGACATCCTCGCTACCAGTAAGCATTCCGATGACAACAACTGGTATAACCTTGCCGGACAAAGGGTGATCAACCCGTCGAAGGGAATCTTCATCCACAACGGCAAGAAAGTGGTGGTGAAATAGTGAACATGAACCAAACGAATAGTTCAAAGACAAAACAAAAAGCGTTATAATAAACAGAGAATGATGAAAAAGCTAAATTGTATTCTAACCCTCTTGCTTCTTGCAATGGGATTGACAAGGGCAATGGCTGATGACCAGACGCTGTCGCTGGGCAATTACGAGGAAGTAGTGGCTGGCGACTGGAACGAAGACCAATGCTATCAAGGAAGTTGGTGGATGATAGCGCCAACACAGTTTTATGTTAAGCATACGGGATCACAGTTTATCTATACCAAAGAGCAGTTGGCACAGCTGGCCGGCAAGGAGATCAAGGGTATGAGCTTCGTGTTCTATAACCAAAGTTCTTTCTCTGCGATACCAAGGACGATCAATGTCTGGGTGAAGGAGATCGACGATGATGCCTTCGCCTACAACGACGAAAAGAAGGCATACGCTTATTTCGACTTTGACGATGCAGAGAAGGTGCTGACCGACTATGCGTTTGACACGGACTTTGTGGATTATTACTGTCTGAACGGAGAACTGAATCTGGCATTCGACAAGGCATTCGCATACAGCGGCGACAAGAACCTGCTTGTCACCATCACCTTCGATGGCGACGAGACGGCAGAAACGAGTAGCGACATCGAGTTCTACTACAATACTGATGCCGAAAACATGGCCATGAGTACCAATAGCGACAACGTGACGTTTGCCGACTACCACGAGTCGGAAGACTGGCCTTACGCCAAAGGAGCGGGCTACACTGTGTCGCATGCCACCCAGTTGGCGCAGCCTCTCACCCAGTTCACCTATCAAGAGGCGGCAAAGCCAGAGGTGAAGCCGGCTGAACTGACAGGAATCGTGAGCTGCGACGGAGAGCCGATCATGGGTGCTACCGTGACGCTGACGAGCGGTGAGACGAAGTACGAGGTGACTAGCGATGCAGAAGGGAAATATACCCTGAACATCAAGGCTGAGAATGTAGATAAGGAATACACCCTCACAGCCAAGGCAGCGGGCTACGAGGACTATACCATCGACCACTATACGTTCGCTTCGGGTGAGACAAAGACGCAAGATATCACGATGAGAAAAATAGTGTATCCATCGGTGATGACAGGAACCGTAAGCTGCGACGGAGAGCCGATCATGGGTGCTACCGTGACGCTGACAAGCGGTGAGACGAAGTACGAGGTGACTAGCGATGCAGAAGGAAAATACACCCTGAATATCGAGGCTGAGAATGTAGATAAGGAATACACCCTCACAGCCAAGGCAGCGGGCTACGAGGACTATACCATCGACCACTATACGTTCGCTTCGGGAGAGACAAAGACGCAAGATATCACGATGAGAAAAATAGAGTATCCATCGGTGGTGACAGGAACCGTGAGCTGCGACGGAGAACCCCAAGAGGGCGCTGTGGTAAAACTGACCGCAACTGACGACAGTAAGTTGGTGTATAAGGCAACGACGGGTACTGATGGAACTTACAGGATCAAAGTCGTGAAAAGCGACAAGACCTACACGCTGAAGGTGACCTGCGGTGGATGCGAGGACTACAGCGAGGAGAACGTGAGCTTCACACCCGGAGAGGACACGACAAAGAACATCATCATGACAAAGACTCCGGAACCCGAAAACAGCATCACCTTGGGAAAATACGACAAGATGCTCGCTGACGGCACAGGAGACGATGTGTATGTGGGGCACGGATACTCATGGGCCGCAGCGCCTACCAACTTCTCGCACAGCATGACAGGTTCGCAGATTATCTACACCAAGGAGCAACTTGCCAAGATGGGTGGCAAGGCGATAACCCAGGTGAACTTCATTTTCCGTAACGAGTGTGCCTATGGCACGTACCCTCGCACCGTGAAAGTTTGGGCACAGGAGATCGATGATGCAAACTTCGACTACGACGACAAGGCGGGCTTGTATATGTTTTACGACTACAAGGATGCGCCGGTCGCCGTGACAGGAATGGAGTATGCGGGCGAACTCTACGACCTTATCGGCAACGGCGAACTGGAGATCGCATTTGACAAGCCGATCAACTACAGTGGCAACAAGAACCTGCTCCTTACGTTCACTTTCGAGGGAACAGAATGCTGCAATACCCTCGACTTCAATTTCTTCTATAATGCCGACATGCCGAAGAAAGCCATGTCGTACTTCAGCGACAGACGTTCTTTCGACGAATATGCCGAGAGCGTGGATTGGCCCTACGTAAACGACGATTGCACGCCGAAACTGGAACAGCCTATCACCCGCTTCTTCTACACGGATTCGGTGACAGACAACATTGACAGCACGAACAGTGGCAACCAGACTGCGACGGGCAGTGATGCCATGTACAATCTGGCAGGACAACGCGTGAGCAAGACCTACAAGGGCATCGTGGTGAAGAACGGGAAGAAATACGTCAATTAATAAAGAATAAAGTATAAACGCCCAATAGAAGGCCTTCGTCGTCGCATGATGCAGACGATGGAGGCCTTTTGTTTTTTGCCTTATAAAATATAACCATTAAGAAGCCGACTGATGGTGATCACGGAAAGAACACTATTGCGAAAAGGGACAAAACCTTGTTTGAGATTTATTGATGTCCGGTAATACTTTATCACCCTAATTCCGCAACACTATTATAAATTAAATATTTTATGTACAGGTTACTGTATTGCTATCAAAATATGGAATTGTTAAACTCATTATTATTCATGCCCAACGAGATGTCACCATACATCTTGCTGGGGTTCTTCATCGCCGGGCTGATACACACCTTTGTACCCCAAAAAACATTTGCCCGCCATTTGGCAGGGACAGGCTGGCGGTCTGTGATAAAATCAGCAGCGGTCGGCATTCCCTTGCCGTTATGCTCCTGCGGTGTGCTGCCAGCAGCCATCTCCATGCGCCGCAATGGTGCGTCGCGGGCGGCATTCACCTCTTTTTTCAATGATGTGACATTTTCTTTTTAATTTGACTCATAAATATAATTGAACCGGTGAACTGCTGCGTTGGTGCTTATGCGAATCGTTTGAAGCTTTCATCGGCAGATTCTTACGCCTATTAGCTATATACGTTTTCCTCAATATCCGTATTCAATGGGGCTGCAAAATGGTGATATCTTATTGTTATTTTAGCTTGCCATATTCCTCATCGCTCACTGGCTCCAGCCACTCGTTGTAGGTGTTCTCGCCAGGTATTTCAAAAGCGAGGTGGGCAAACCAGCTGTCTTTTGCAGCACCATGCCAATGCTTCACGTTGGCTGGAATATGGATGACTGTGCCGGGGAGGATTTCCTGCGCAGGCTTGCCTTCCTCCTGAAACCAGCCACGTCCGGCTACACCTACCAGCATTTGTCCGCCGCCACTTGTAGCATGGTGCGTATGCCAGTTATTGCGACAACTAGGCTCAAAGGTTACGTTGAAGAAAGGTATCTTACTGTCAGATATTTGTACCAGATAACTGTTGCCCTTGAAGTATTTGGCGTAAGCGGTGTTGGGTTTGCCAATAGGGAATATCATCTCACGCTGAAAAGCAGCCTTGGCGTCTTCTCCTTTCACATCTTCGTTCCATACCTCCTTTGCCAGATTGAAGGCCGCCCATGCTTTAGGCCAGCCGGCGTAGAAGGCGATGTGGGTGATAATCTCTGCCACTTCTGCGTGGGTAATGCCGTTGTTCTTTGCCGACTGCAAGTGATATTTCAGCGAGCTGTCAGTAATTCCTTGGCTGATGAGCGAAGTGATTGTTACCAAACTGCGGTCGCGCAATGAAAGCAGGTCATTGCGGCTCCATACTTCTCCGAAGAGGATGTCGTCGTTGAGGTGGACGAACTCTGGGGCAAACTCACCCAATTGGGTGCGCCCTGCTGTCTGTACTATTTTTTGTTGTGCCATAATGTTGAGTGAAATAGTCGTAAATATGATGAATGTTGCAACTTTTTTCATAAGAATCGACAGAAGAGTATCTTCTTAGTTTATTTCTTTGTTTATTTCTTCGTTCATATTATTTTAATTTCTTCTTCAGGAAATCTTCGATGTTGTCCCAAGGAATCATTCCTTTTCCGCCACCATCGTATAGGTCGCAATGAGAGGCTCCTGGGACTATGAGCAGTTGTTTGTTGGCTGGCACGGGGTTTGGCTTTCGCACGAAATCGTAGCCTTCCGCTTTTCCATCCATCATATATCTGAAGGCACTTTCTCCGAAGTAGCGGGAATGTGCTTTCTCTCCATGCACAATGAGTACTGCCGAACGGATTTCGTTGATGTAATAGAGGAAACGTGTGTTGGCGTAAACCTGGCATCCCGTGGTGCGCCAACCGTCGTTCGAATTGCCCGAACGCTTATGATAGCCACGTGGCGTTTTGTAATAGGCATGATAGTCTTTTACAAACTGCGGTGCATCCTCCGGCAATGGGTCAACCACGCCGCCAGCCATAGTGAACGTTTTGTTCTTGAGGTCGGCTGTGCGAGCCTCAGTCCATGCTTTTCGTGCCGAATATCGGCTTTCTTCGCTGTCATTTGCATCAAAGTAACCATTCCCGCTTCCGCGACTCAAGTCATACATGGTTATTGCTGCAGTAGCCTTGATGCGAGGATCTTGTGCTGCCGCATTCAGAGCGATTCCACCCCAACCGCAAATACCAATGATGGCGATACGCCCTGCATCTACGTCATCTCGCATACTGAGATAATCTACAGCAGCCAGAAAGTCTTCCGTATTGATTTCGGGAGAAGCCGTACGGCGAGGTTCTCCTGAAGATTCGCCTGTAAACGAAGGGTCGAAAGCGATGGTGATGAATCCACGCTCTGCCATGGTCTGTGCATAGAGACCTGAACATTGCTCCTTCACTGCTCCGAAAGGACCGCTCACGGCAATGTATAATCCGCAAAACGAAGCGTTTCTCCATTCCAGAACGAGCCGTGCAATATCTCAAAACGAAACGTACCGCCGAAACACCCCCTATCCGCCTCTAAAAAATCGACCGGCTTACGCCGGTATTCATATATTGTAAGAACGGAGTTCGGACACCATTCGAACCCCGTTCCTTTCGTTTTGTCGCTTCGCTCCCGCTTTTTCGCGCTTCGCTTTCCGCTTATGCTTTCTCGACCAACGCCTTGTACGCAGCGACGCTTTGCGCCCTAACGATTTTACCGCGGAAGGCCAGGCGCGAGCCGACATACGTGCTCGCATTCGAGGCATCGCTGCTCGCACCCGCAAACGAGACACCGCCATACGCGTACGCATAGTAGTACCCGCGATAGACCACGCGGCCTGTAGAGGAGCCGAAATAGTACATATCAGAATAGTATGTGCTAGACGATCCGTTCATGGAGCCTACTGGTATTACGGCCATAAGTTTGCCGTGGGCCACCGAAGTAATCCAGTATCCACTATTCGTCGAGCCTTTAATCATCACTGTACTGCCATCTGGCATCCAAATACGCCATTTGCCTACATTGCCACTAGTATTCGGCAGATCAACATTGTCCATCATCTCATACTTATGGCCGATGATGTCCTCGTAGCCCAGGCAGCAGATATTGTTCACCTGCGTCACCTTTGGCGCACCATATTCATCCACGCTCCTGTACCATGCGTATTGATGCACGCGTCCGTCGTCAATCAGACTACTCGTCACGTTCTCATTGATGCTATGCGCCTCCTCGAAGCCGATAGTGTCCTGCATGCCTCTCGAAGCCGTTCCGCCAGTCGTGCGCGTGTTGTTGTGCTGACCAGCGCCACACTGTTCCTGCATGTCTCGGCGGCCATACTTGGCGTAGGAAAGGTTCGCTATACGGAAGTGCATCAGCGCGTCAATCTGCTGCATGCCTCTCTGCACACTGTAGTAGTGGAAGTCCGTCCACGTCATGCTCGCCGTGGTACTACCGCCAGTAATGCACGCGCGCAGTTTATTTCCCACAACGGAACTGCCGACCACTGCGCACAGGTGCTCGTCGCTGGCAAACCATTCTGGCTCCATGTCCTCTATCTTCATACTATTGCTCAGCACCACCTTGTCAAACTCTGCCGAGTTCAGTATCGAGAAGTGTAAAGCCGTAGCCCCATCGGGGACGTCAGACACCAGATACATTCCTGCCTCGAATCGATTGCCGAGCGTTGGGACGATGATATTCTTTACCACCTTACCCGCGTCATCCGTGAAAGCACTGCCCACTAGGCTCGTACCGGGCACACTCGGCCAGCGTACCCGCTTGTGTCTCGAAACGTCCACCATACACACCGAGTACGAGCTATCTGTGCTATACGCCTCCTTCAACGTCTCGCGGCCCGTCATCACTTTTTTGCCGTTAATATAGCCGCCAGGCAACGCCTTGATGTCTTCCAGCGTCAAAACCTCCACGTCGGGTAACGGCGGCATGTGATCCTTGTCCTTCGAGCTATAACAACTATAGTTCTTGCTATTCAGAAAGTCGTTAATGCCTTTGCACCAGAAGAAATTCTCCAGCATCATCCAGTCTCCCTCAGAGCCATCAAGCTTCGCGGCACTGCCGTCCGCATATTTGTAACTATCTGCGTCATTCAACGGAAAATACGTCATCTCGCCGTCCAGGTTGTTTACGACCGTTTCCACACCCGCCATGTTTACCTCCCGAGTCGTGGCCTTCTTTGTCACCTTCGCCAACACACGGTGGCGGTTCTTCAAAATTGTTGCGATGTGCCCGCTTACCTTATAATCGTTGCCAAATTTATAGCCAGTCTGATTGTCCAGATTAGAGATATTCGCATCGTCCGCAACGCTCTCATCGCTCTCCAGCATAGTATATTCTGGCTGCACGATATTCAACTCGGGGAAATGCGCCTGAAGCGCCTCATACTCCTCATCCCCCTTGTATTTCGTTAAGCGGTACGTTCCCACCAGTCGGCACGTTTCCACGTTGCCGCCTTCCTCGTCCACGCCGCCCGTCCGCATCAGCGAACTCAGCAGACAGCCATCACCCTCCATGTCGATGCCCGTCACACGCAGATATTCAATGTTCGAGCAGCGTTCAAATAGCGTTTGCCAGTCTATGCCAGGGCAACTGTCAACGATGAGCTTCGTCACATTGCTGGTTCCCTCAAGTCGCAGCCCGCTATCCGTCAATTTCGGAAGGTATTCGAGGCGCAGCGTCGTCAAAGAAGCGGGCAACACGAGCTGCTCTATCGGCGCACCCTTGGCCACTGTCACGCTCTTCACATTTGTGCCACCAGCGTCGAGGCGGCGCAGCAGTGTATTCGTCGAGAAGTCAAGCGTTGTGGAGTCCTGGCGATTGCTCCTCGCCATCGTCTGCCCGTGGAGACTAACCTCCTGCAGCTGACGGCATCCCTGCGTCACCAGCCACCAAGTGGTCGTAGAGGGTTGACCACCAGCCTTCACGCTGATGTCGAGCCGACGCATCATCTTACAGTTCCCCAATTCCAGTCCGTTGAGTAGATGGCTTGCGGCATCCGTCAAGTCGAGTTCCAGAATCTTGGACGCGCCGAACAAGAGCATCGGATCGTTCAGCGCACGCTTGCCCGTCACTGAGAGCGAACCGGTCTCACCCCTGAGCAATCTTCCCGTCTCCCCCTCCATATAATCCTTACCGGAAAGACCGTAAGCATAGTAGTATTCATCACCCGAGACAATGCGCATCACGTCTGCCGGGTCCGACACCTCGCGGGCCATATAGAAGCCTGCCGAGTCGGCACGGTAGGTGCTTACGCCATACTTGGCGTCAAGCAATGCGAAGCGGTTGGTAATGAAGTGGTCAAGCTGCATCTCGCGGGTGCCGCTCAGCGCGTACATATAATAGTACTTGTTCCCATCGGTCGTCACACCATTCTCCGTCACTCTCACTCCCTTCGTTTCCGGCTTGATGTACTTCATCTCGCCAGACTTGTTATATTCGCGTGCGGACCAGTTATTCTGAATAGTCTCGAATGTACCCTTCACCTTCTGATTCGTCATCACGCGACGCAGCTCTTCTGCCATTGCCTTGATTTCCTCCTCGAAGTTGGCGAGGAGCAGACACCAGAACCATGAGTCATGTCCCTCGAACACCCATTTCTTCTTCTCCGCGTCCCACGAGTCTCTCATGATATTGTAGCCGTATGCAAGAAGCGAGTCATTTCGCTTGCCATAGCTCGTGTCGCCATCATAGTAGACGTACCACCAGATCTCGCCGTCCCAGGTACATTGTATTGTGTTCTTGACAAATTGGTCCACATTGCCGCCATAAACCATAAAGAGGTAATAGCACGTCGTATTCCTTACATCCCTGTGCAAGGACAATTCCTCCTTGAACTTCTCCGACTTCCATGTCGATAGGTCCCGGCACGTCATGTCTGCGCCAGCGGGTACGCACGATTTTACCCAACTCCACAGTTTCTTGACCGCGCCCTTCTGATAGTCCGAAGCGTTCTTTTCACCAGCCGCCTCGTCAGCACCGCTCCATAGCGTGTCCTTCGGGTAGTTGAACTCAAGGGAGCTTTCAAACTCTGCGTCCAGCTGAGCGTCGAGGTCGTCATCCACTTGGAAATTGCATAGTTTCTTGCCGTTGTCAAGGGATTCAATGGCGATATGCTTCTCCTTGTCCGTCAGTCCCATCACGTCATACCAGTCACTTTTGTCGTTGTTCATCTGATACTGTCCGTAGTATGTGGGGTTGGAATCGTCGGCGCTCGTAGTGGCAAAGATGTCGCAGGGATATCCGTATATGGCAGTGCGTATCGTCGGGTCTTGCCGCTGCGGAGGAGTGGGCGAAATCTCCTTCATCACGTCGTTGAACACTATCGCAATGCCTGTGTTCGTCTTCATCGACGAGTCCGAGAAGTCCGCTTTGGCGCAGCTTACCTTGCACGGCTTCGTGTCTCCCTTGAACAATGGCAGCTTGTTCACCTCCTGCTTCACGCCATTGATCCACATCTCGGGCTTCAGGCCCGCCTTCATGCACTTCATCCAGTAGAAACGGTAGTTCTTCACCGGGTACTTCGTGGAAGATGTTCCCTGAATGCGCATGATGATGTTCGTGAAGCGTACCACGTCGCCCCACGGCGTGTATATCACGAGCTCGTCAACATGGAAGTTCTGCTTCTTGTTCTTGCAGGCATTCACGTCGTCAAGGCCTCTTCCAGAGTCCTCCGTGCGCACAATCTTGACTACGCACTTCCCCTTGGCGACGATTTTGTCCAGATCGATCTCGCCCGTCTCAGGATTGATTACGTTATTGAAAGAAAAACGCTTCGCCATCTCTTCCGGTGTGTCGCTGCCTACAGTGTGGTTGTCCACTACCTCGTCATCGGTTAGGGGGCGGGAATAGGCATACACCTTATGCACACGCACGTCAGCACCATCAGAGCTGATGGTGATACCTTGCGGAGTGTCCTGCTTAAAGTTGTCGTCTTCCTGGTAGCACATGGCCGACACACGGTCGCCATTCATGTATAGCTCCATGAGTGACCCGTCGGAACGTTTTCCAACATTGAAGGCAAAGCGCACACGCTTGCTCTCGGCGTAGTTCTGCTTCACGCCAACTGGTGTTTTTGTCACTATCGGCAGGCCTGTGTCTGGGTCTTTGTTCTCCTCGTCCGTCTGGTCCTTGGTCGATCCGCTGTAAAGCATGGCACTGTCAGCAGTGATACGGAAGCCCTTCGCGTCATTCTCCATACAGTCCACGATGACAGATTTCCGGTCAGACACATTACTTACCTCCATGTCTATCTCGACGGACATGCCGCCTCGCTTCACGTCCGAGACGAAGGGCTTGAAATCTATCGTCGCCTTCGCCCCGTTCTTCAAAACCAGTGCCTCGCCATCCCAGCCGCTGGTCTGCCAGTCAACGCCCTCGAACGTCGTGCCGTACTCTCCGTGGGTCCACTGCTCCCTTGCCTCCGGGCTCTCGGAATTCGAGCGGCCCGCGGCATTCAACTTCAGCTCCAGGCCCTGCGTGGCCTCGCCTATGTCCAGACCGCTCGGTTCTACGTTCACGACGGCTTGCAGCGCAGCCTGGCCGCATTCCAGCCTCAGTCTCGTCTCACCCTGCTCCATGAAACGCTCCACATACGTCTGTCGGCCTCTTCCCACGCTGTAGATTTTCGTTGTCTGCTTGTCAGAAGAAGCCTGGGTCTCCGTCACTATTGCCGGAACACTTGCCGGATCGTAGGCTGCATAATCAAACTCCAGCGTCCCGTACTGCCGTGCCGTCAAACGTGCCGTCAGAGGCATTTCGCCAAGCACCACCTCTCCGCTCTTGCTGGCATACTTCATGCCTACCCATGCGCGCTGGCCGCCACCCTTCAGGAAGTCTATCCATATCGCATCCGATTTGATACCGTCTCGCTCGGCGACCATCTGCACCGTGTGCCGCCCGGCTGACAGAGAGCTTGCCGGTATCACGAACGAATCTCGGGTCGTTCCTGCCTTGCTCACGTCTTTCGTCGTCGGGGTAGAACTGCCATCTAAATACATTGACACCGTTCTGTGTCCCGAGCCGGTCAGGGTAAACGGAATATTGATGGTGTCACCGTTTTGGTATCCACCTTTCTGCAGCGCTGTGCCCATATCGTAGTCCGATGTCAGTTTGACGCCCACCACCGTCACCTTTGCGTACGCCTGCTTGCTCTGTCTCTCACCCTCTGCGCTCGTGCATTCCGCCGCCACATATACATCCACGTTTCCCGCAACTGACATATAAGTAGAGAGGTCTGCCGTGTACGTGCCTCTCGAAACGTTGCGCAGTTCCTGCGTCCACAACGTGGTGGTACCGAGCTTCACGGTGATTTTCACCGTCGCGTTGACGCCATCGCTATTTCCCTCTGAGTTCACGTGGTCGTATGTCCAGGTCAGCAGCGCAGAGCCGCCCTCTTTTACAAGCTCCGGAGCCACATTTGCCGTCACCACGATACGGCTTGCCGACGATGTGCCACCACTGCCGCCACCCGCAGGTAGCTTGGCAGGCGCGCCTATCGCCACACCCTTCATGTCGTAGGCATACAGATAGTTGTCATCACCATCTGGAACCACCTCTATCGAGCCGAGCGTATGCGCCTCCAGCTCGCTCAGTTTCGCGGCCACGACGCCGTTCTGTATGGCGTTCGTGCTTTCCGAATCGAGACTCGCGTCCACCTCCGGAACCTCCACGGCCAGGCTTATGTCGCCTGCATCGTTCGGATCATGCTTCACCCCATTCAGCGTCACGCTCTTTACCTTGCCGCCACCACTGGAGTCGTCCCAGCTCTCAGGGTTCTCCCACGAGTCGAGACTCGTGCCAACAAACTGACTCGTCTCCCATTTGCCATGGGACGATTCGAATGTGACGCACCGCCCCTTCGCTCGCAGCTTCACCGCCACGGCCTTGATGGCCGTCTCCAAGGTATAGAAGCCGCTCTCCAACGGTACCTCTGTTGTCACGTTGTAGGTATTGCCGCCACCACGGCCGCCCGTCTCTACCAGAGTGCCCTCCTCCGAGCTCCACACATAGGGCACGTCCTCCAGCAGATACACCTTGTCCTTCAGCATCTCCGTTCGGTCGGCGTTCATGAACAAGTCGGCGCCGCCCCAGTTGTTGACATAGTTCGCTCCGGTTTTCCCGACGAAAGATTTGCGCGATATGTCGAAGTACACGCCGTCAACCGTCACCACGGACATCTGCGCCAGCGTCACGTTATCCACGAAACCATCAAACCGTGCCGTGACGCCATTCCTTGCATGGATAGCCAGTTCGTGATAGCCTGCCTCCACCGCCTCGGCACGCTCTGCCGCAGCATCCGCCGCGTTGGCGGACTTTTCTGCCTTGCCAGCAGCTTCCGTGGCGAGTTCTGCGGCTGACTGGGCAGAGGATGTGGCCGCCTCGGCCTCCGCGGCTGCATCCGTAGCCTTCTGCGCGGCCGCATCCGTCTTCGCCTTTGCCTCCTGGGTAGCCGCCTCGGCTCTTCCCACGGCGTCTTTCACTGCGCTGTCGGCCTTGGCGATGGCATCCTGCGTGGACACCTCCGCCTTGTTTATGGCATCCTTCACCGCAGTCTCGGCAGCCGCAGCGGCATCTTGCGCGGGCTTCGAAAGCAGGCTTACTGGTGCGGACACTAGCTCCTTGCCGCGAAGCGCAGGAAGGCTTTGCAGGCCGTCAAGGGTATCCACGGGCTGCAACTCGCCCACATCCTGAGATTCAGCCTGGAGCTCCTGGAGCACCGCGGCCTTCAATTCGTTTTTCTCCTCGTTTGTCATGTCATTTGTTTTTCGTTATTACTCCTCCAGTGCCTTGGCATACACTCCAGCCCCGTCGGCGGTCGCCGCCAGTTCGAAGTCGGACGTGTTCAGAACCAGCCAGGAACAGACCTTCACCTGCTGAAGCCGGAAAGCTTTCAGCCGAGCACGGCAAAAATGCCCGCCCAGATGTACGCTCATGATGCGGCGCCCACGATAATAAAGGCGCGAATAAGCATCTTCATTACCAGGCAGCACCACATTAGTGGCCTCTTCGCTCACGTTGATGATGTCACACTCCACCCCGTCCACTTCCTCGTACACTGGTAACACAAGGCCACCGCGCGCACGCTCCGGGTCGGACACCATAATGTTCATCCCAGTGTTTACTGACGGCCACTGCGTCTGCGCAGCACCCATGTTCACATACGGAGCGCCAATGGCCCCTTTGAATTTACCGCTGGTGGCAAATACTTCACCCTTGATCTTGCAATCATTGGCCTCCATATTGCCTTTTTTGTCGATTTTGAAGTTTTTGTTGATGGTCGTATAACCCTCCAGTTGTATGTTGTCAGAGTTTAGCATGATTCGCGTCTTGCCATCTGGGCAAGACACCTCTGTTCCAATCAGGGCAAACTTTCCGTTACTGCCCTGCGAATAGATTCCTACACCCGTGGGCTTCACCATAATGCCACTACCCGCCAGGACATTGCCGTCCTTGTCGAAGTTCTGCGCGGCGATGTTGATCAGCTTCTCGCTCTGCTCGAAAAGCGTGCGATACTTGTAGGCTAGACTATCCACCTTGTCTGTGCTCAGAACGAGCATATACAGATAGATCTCGCCAGTGAACGACAACTTGAAGTCACCAGTCCCGTTCCAGAGTCCCTCGCAGGTGAATTGCTGGTAGCCGGACGTCACATCGAGATTCTGCTCCACGTTGAAAGATTCGTATTCGGCAAACCCAGTCTTGTCCACCCCGTCAAACCCAACAGTAAGTATCCCCGCTTCGGCTACGCGATAGAAGAATCCTAGATAGACGGGCTGGGGGTCCTTCTGGCCGTCACCACCCGTTGGCATATCGGGCTTCTTGGCGAAGCACTTGTTCTTCTGGCAGATATACTTGTTCTTGATATGAACCACGGTTCTCCCCATGTCCGTCGTCACGCGCACCCCGTCTCCGCGCTTTGACAACAAGCCTCCGTTAGCCCAGACCCACCTCTTGCCTACTAGGAAAAACACCGCCTCGTTTTGCGTCCACCAGTTATCCAAGCCATCGTTGAAAGAAGGATTACTCAGATATCCCTGGTCTGGCATAAGGTCCCGGCGCACACCCTCCACCGCACTCTCTATCTTCCCCTCAGTCGCCTCGAAGCGTGTTTTCACGTCCTCGCCCGTCTCCAGCAGGAACGTGCCTTTCAAGAAGGCATTGTCACAGTACAGTCCGTTTCCACGAGGCTGCTTCGCCGAAGGGAACCAGCTATCTATGATTCCATCCAGGTTGCCCAGACGCGCTCGCAGAGCTCCGGAGAAGTTTTTGGTCTTCACGCCACCCAACACGTCAATGCGGGGAATGCCGTCCTCGGTGGCTGCGATGAGTACCAGGTTCTGACGATTCGGGTTCACCGTATTACCCATCAGTACGCACTCGTCACCAGCCTCCGGAACAGACGAGGCGAACTCGCTCTTCGCAACGATCACAGAGTCTCCCGCGGCGCTGCTCACCTCCACCCAATAGCTTTTCAAACCGCCACCCGTGAAGGTCTGGCAGCGCATCAAATCGTGGGCCACAAAAGTGTTTTCCTGCTCAAAGCTGATGACATAATTCTCACCTGCCTCTTCCACCGCCTTGATTTTGCCGTTGCCGGCGCTCACGCATATCTGGCCTCCAACACTGCGCACCTTGTTGATCAGAAGCTCAAAGACGGACATCGTCTGCCGAACAGTCAGCCTGTCCAATGTCAGGCACGATAGTCCTCCGTCAATCCACAGCTTATGTCCGAACCCCTCAAAGCCGTCCACGAAATCCGGGCTGGCCATGAATCCGCGCAGGATCAAAGACTCAAAAGTGACACCGTCCCCCGTGCGCACGGGCTGGTCCATATAGTTGCCGAACTCATGACGTGCCCACTGCGCTGCGTTGTCCGCCTCCTTCGCATGGTCTGCCTCGATGGCGTGGGCAGCCTCGTCGGAAGAAACGGCATGGTCGCTTTCCTTCGCATGCCTTGCCTCCATGGCCAGGTCAGCCACGTCAGCCCTCGCAGCGTGGGCGGCCTCTTTCACGCCCGGACCCCAGGAACCACCGGAAGTAGCCTGTCCGTCCCGCGGCTTCTTGATAATCTTCACGTCTATCATTGCTCAATCTCCTTTAGCGTCATTTCTGCAGATCCATCCTCCAGGTTACGGCTCATGGCTTGCACGAAGAAGGTCTTGCTCATCGCAGGATGGCGGTAGTGTGCGAACAGGCTCACGACACCACCGTCCGTATCCGTCAGGCGCTGCGTCATCACCACCCTCGGTGAGTGCCACTCCTTATAGTAGTCATCCACATATAGCTGCTCGGGCTTCGCGCTCTCACCCCTCGCATTGTCATACACAGTCGATAGTCCCTCGCCCGTCACCGTATTCAACGGCGTGCTCATCTTCACGCTGTCTGTCACGCCAAGCCGTCGGCACTCCGCTGCCGTCAGCGACGAGTTCAGCCGCATCTCCACCTCTTTCACGTTCACGAAACTCTCCTTCGTGTCGCTCATGTAGATAAGGTCGTTGTCGCCGCCGTTGTTCACCATTCCGTTGTCGCTGTATATCTTCACCTCGAATGCCTCCACCATGATACTGCTAACATGTGCCAGCAACGGTATTGCCGTGCTGGTCCATTTCGTATGACGGAACCATGTCCGGTGCCGTCGTGTCACCACATCCCACAACGTATTGACCGGGCCTAGTATCATGAAGCGCACCTGTCCGCTCACGCCGTCCGCCTTCCTCACAGGGATGGCCATGCCTTCTGCGTCGATGCCAAGTCTATAACTCACATTGTTTTGCAAGTCAAACTTAGAACCTACTATTTTGTCGCCGATCTTCGGATCAAAGCCAATCGTGAAGCATTGCTGGTAGTACTCGTCCTCGTCCGCACACTGCTCCAGCGTCTTGTATTTGCGCCACTCGAAGTCCGTAACCTGACCCTGCGTGCCCTTCTCCACCACACACTTGTCACCGACAATCAGCATGCACGCCAACACTGCCACCTTCGACACATGGTCCTCGCCGTCACCGATGGCGCTGTACTTGAATTCGCAGAGCTGCGGTCCACCGTCGGTAAAGGGAACCAGGCCGTGTGCAGTTGCCTGGTCCCATATCGGCTCATCCCCAGGCTGCACGGCCTTCCACCACCGCTGCGTGTAGTAGCGTCCGTCACCGTTATTGCGGCTTGGAACCGTCGCACCCTTCCATTGGTTGATGCCGTCGTAAATCGGACTGTGAATGCTCCCCGGAGACGGCTTGTACGTACGAATCGCCTCAAACGTGTCGGTCAGCCCCATTACGGGATTCAGGACCAGGCTTCCGCTTAGAACGATATAATTTGTCGTCTCCTCGTCGGAAGGGGAAAACACGCCGCCGCTCAGCTGCCCGCTATAGACCGCCATCGGCATGCCAGCCTTCAGCGAGGCTGCGTTCGGGTAAGCACGCTCCTCCCCATCTTCGCAGTTGCCATTGACGCTTACCACCAGATAGTTCGTCATAGCGATTTCCGGAGTTGGTGAGTTGTCTTTTCCATCCGTCTTCCGCTCTTCCTTGCCAAAGGAGAGCAGGGCGGCACCAGGAGCCTTCGCCAGTGCGTTGGGCAAATTCTGTTGGTTGCGTCCGTCGCTGCAATACGCTGCCCACAGATCAGCGACACCGCCTTTGCCACCTGGAAAGACCCACCCGCTGTTCTGCTTCACCTGCACATACCAATCAGTCACGCAGCCGCCCGCATACGTCGTGGACCGGTCGTGCGTCATCGCATCAAACGCCTCGATGGCCGACTTGCCGGAACCGTCACTGCTATACTCCGTCATATACTTCTGCCTGTTACTGTACGGGCTAGACAACAGGTCTTCGTCAAGCGGACTCTCTATTAGGCGCTCCATACGCTCCACACGGCATGTCAGCATGATTTTGTTGTACACCTCGCCAATGCTGATTGTCGTACCCGTGTCAGTTACCATGCCCGTCACGATATCCGTCGTCTGCCGAGCCGTTGTCAACTCCGCACCTGTCAGCAGGTCGCGCCAATGGATATGTCCGTTGCCCTTCACGCTTTGCCAAGAGAACAAGTAGAACACGAGCCCATCCTGCACGATATGGAGGTTCAGGTATCTCAGCATCTCCTCCAGCACCTCGTCCTGCTGCCACACGTCGTCCTCCTCGCTGCCCAGAAATAGCAGTTCGTTCACCGACAATTGGCTGAATATAGCATAGCGGTTGGCCGTGGTGCCGTCCACCGCCTTGCTCCCGTCATACAGGTAGAGCGTGGCATGGTTGCCAACAATGTCAAGTCCAGCCGCCACGCCGCCCACTATCTCTTTCAGCAGCGCGAGAAACGTGCGTTGTTCCGCTGACGCTTTCACCACATTGTACAACACGCCAAGCGAGCCCACGTCACGGTATCTGGCATAACGCAGGGCAGTCAGCGCATCGATGCAGCTCAGTTCGATCTCGTCATATTCCTCATTGTACCCCTGCGAATAGCTTTGCGGCTCGACGTATCCTGCGAAGAGGCATTTCCCCTCCCGGAAGATATTCACTACGGCATCACGGCAGGAGGCGCAAAAGAGCTCGGGCATGAAGTTCCTTACCAGCAGCCTTACCGTCGCCTGCTGGCAGAGCAAATGGTCAAACGTGTCGTTTACCTGGCTTGTCAGATCCACTGGATCGTCAGTGAACGATAGCTCCCCGTTTTCTCCAATGAAGACTTCCTTTGACTTGTCGCCTCGCGTCAGGATATGCACCTCGATGCGCTCCTCCTGCTCATTATAGAAATGTCCGTGCAGATACATGTCCCTATATTTTGATATTCGTTCCTTTTCTATTGATGCGGGTCTCGTTGGCAAGCACTGCCACGAGGTCTCTGCCTTTCACCCTGAGCTCATATATGCCACCACCGCCACTACCGTCGTTGCCTATCAGCGACTTCAATTTGTTCAGTGGCGCGATCACCTCCGGATTGCTCTTCGCTCCGGCATACTCGCCCATCAGTGCCAGGGTAGGTCCATACACAATACCACCATTGGCGAATGGCGTCACGGCCACCGAGGCCACCAGCCCCTGCATCATACTGATGAAGCCAGCCGCGATGCCCGCTCCGGCAAACGGGATATAGGCGTGCGCCGCCATAAACTTTGACGCGGCCAGCTCACGGAACGCCATGGCCTCTGCTTTTACAGCAGCTATCGTCGCCATCGAAGCGACTACTTCCTCCGCTCCTGCCGAGACCTTTGCCGTTGCCGCAGAGACGGCGGTAGCACCGCTTGCCGCCACCACGGTGTTGGAGGTCGTGGTCGCGGCGGTCAGTGCTTGGATGATTGAGACGACACCCTTGATGCCATCATAAATCTGAAGCGCCGCATCGACAACCCCGGTGATCGTGAGCCAGGCGTCACGGTTGCCGCGCAAAGCGTCGGTGAGCGCCGTGACACCACCGCCAACTCCCTTCATCGTGTGCCACGAGTCGGCCAGCGTGATGTTGCTCTTGCGGATGCGCCGTTCGTACTCCTCGTAGGTGCCAATGAGCTTCGCTATGGCAGCACGTTGTGCCTCGTCGATGGGATTCTGGGCATCAGAGAGCATGTCCCGCAACTCTTTAACTCTCTTCTTAACACCGTCAATCCCGATTGCTTTCAGCTCCAGCATCAACGGCTTCCCCTCCATAGCGTCGAGTTTCGACACTTCCTGTTCCATTTCGGGAATGCGGGTCAGCCGTTTCAAGGCTTCGCGCTTCTTCTCCAACTCCAGCACCGTGCGCTGGATGCCGTCTATCTCCGATGCGCTGGCTTTTTTCTGCTTTGCCTGATAATAACTGACGGCATCGTCCAACGACTCCATGGTGTTCAGGCGCGAGATATCCTCGGGTGCCTTCAGTTCATCAAGTGTCTCATCCCACTTTTTCTTCAGTTCGTCCAAGGCGTTGATCTGTTTCTGGATCTCCACGCGCTCCGTCGCAGTGGCGGTTTTCAGCAGGTCGGCATAATGCTGCAACTCACCTTCGAGTTGTTGATAGGTCTGGATCTTCTCAATAGGGATGCTGACGTGGGTGTTGAGCTCAAACGCATTCTTCAACTCTTCAAGAGCGTCAATCTGCTTCTGAATCTCCACGCGCTCCGTTGCGGTGGCAGTCTTCAACAGACTGGCATAATACTGCAACTCGCCTTCGAGTTGCTGGTAGGTCTGTATCTTCTCGATAGGAATACCGACGTGTGCATTGCGTTCAAACGCCGTTTTAAGGTCGTTCAAACGCTGTATCTCCATACCAATCGCCGCAAGCTCACTGGCAGACGCTCTCTCACGGAGCCCCTGCTGGTAGGACAACTCTGCGTCAATGTCCTTCAAGGTTCTCAGCTCGCCGGGGCGGCTGGCCGCCTCCTGCAAGTGCGTGATGGCATCCTGCTGCTTTCGAAGGGCAGTGATCTTCCTTGAATATAGCGCAATGGCCGCGGCGTCTGTTCCATTAGCGGTTTCCAGCTTGTTCTGGTAATACTGTATGTTGTTACCAATCTCTTTGTAACTCCGAGCGTTGGCAATGAGGTTTTTGCCGCTGAATCTATCCTTGGCCCCCGTCTTGCCATCGCCGCTTCCACTATCAGTAGTTGGGGCGTTCAGTTTCTTGTTCCTGGCCAAAGCTGTCTTTGCATTCTTGGTCTTGGCCTTGGTATTCGCATCCGTAGCCTTGGTATTCGCATTCAGATCTGCCGTCTCTTGAGCGATACCATTATCCTTGATGCCAAAAAATGTCTTCACCCACTCCCAGGCCTTCTTGATTACCTCGCTTGCCTTCTCAAATGCCTTGACGAGATAGTCCCACACGGCACCGGCCAATTTCTTCACTGTGGACCAGAGTGCGTCGCAGTTCTTCCGGAAGCGCTCATTGTTTTTGTATGCGGCCACCAGCATGCCCACTAGCGCCGACACTGCCATCACGACGACACCGATGGGGTTGGCGCTGAGAACCAGGTTAAGGGCGACTTGTGTGGCTTTCCAAATACTAGAGGCGACTGCCACCGCTTTGGAGGCGGCCGCCTGCGCGAGCGTGGCCACCTTCATGGCTTTCAGCCCGGCCACCATGGTCTTGACCCCGTGGCTGAGCTGCACAATACCCATCAGTGCGGCACCACTATTGGCTATCCATTCCACATACGGGCCGGAACTGCTGGCCAGGGCGCCAGCCCAGTCCAGCAGGGCGTGCATCTGGTTGGCAAGAACCATCCGCAGGCTCTCCCCGGTCGATGACATGTTGTCAAAAGCCTCGTCCATCTCGCCAGCCGAATCCGCCATCGCACCGATGTTCTGCGAGAACTTCTCTTTTTGCTCGCCAGTCAGTGAGCCAAGCAGACGCATGGCCTCGGCGCTTCCGAAGAGTTGGCCGTAGATGGTCTGGCTGAGTTGCCCAGTCTTGGCGGCATATTCCTGGATACTCGCGTCGAGACCCAACAGAAAGTTCTCCAGTCCACCGGCGGCCTGGATGCTCGCCGCATTAAAGCCGATTCCCATCTCGTTGGCGGCCTTGGTCGCCTCGGCAGATGGTTTGATAAGGGAATTGAGTACCGCCGCCAGCTGGGTGGAGACTTCCGCCGTGTTACCAGTCACGCCTGTCGTGGTGGCGAACACCGCCATCAACTCGTCCATGGAGACACCGAGCTGCGATGCGCTACCGCTGACACGGGGCAGTGCCTGGGCCAACTGCTCAAAACTGGTCACGCCGTTCTTGGCAGTCATCTGTATCTTGTCTTGGATGTTTCCTGCCTGATCCCATTCCAAGCCGTAGTTCTTGATGAGTGTCGAGGTGACGGTTACAGTCTCGCCCAGGTCGGCGATGCCACCCACCGCACTGCGGCTCGACTTGTTGAGGAACTCAATCCAGTTATCCTCGGGGACGCCATTGGAAATGACTTGGTACAGGCCATTGGCCAGCTCCTCCCTGGCAAGCGGTATATTCTTGCTCAGCTCCACCACTTGCTGGGTGAGCGCATCAAACTCCGCACCGCTCTTGCCTGCCATCGTGTTGGCACTGCGCATGGCCGTCTCGAAACTCTCGAAAGGCCCGGCAAGTCCGTTCACCATGTCGCCAAGCTCACGGATCGAGCGTACCGCTGCGTCAAGGACGAGGCTCTTCTCTGCCATCTCACGGAGATGGTTGCCCGTGGAGACGGCCGTAGCGCCTACCTCGTCAAGGACCTTGTCAAGACCTTCCGCTTCCACGGTCAACTGCTGGAACACGCCACCGTCATTGCTCTTGATCTTGATTTGAAATTCTACTGCCTTTGCCATGTTATCCTTATTTTAACCCGAAACGCTGCTTGGCGGCCTCGAATCGGGCGTTGAATTCCTCCTTGCTTACCTCCTCACGCTCCTCGGGGGGCTGTTCATCGTCCCATGGCAGCGGTAGGATTTCATGCGGGCGGAGAGTACCTTTCGCATAGGGCTGAAGGGCGAAGAGCGCTGATACGCGCGTGCGTTCCCAAGCACTGCGCTCCGCATCACGCCTGATTTCCGCCCATCGCTCCCAAGCCTTGTAAAACTCAGACGGGGTGCATCGCTCAAAGTCCTCCCTACTCATCCCGATACACCCCATCGCAACGCCGAGCAAATCCTCGACGCTTACTTCGTCGTCTCCTGTTGCGGAGGCGTTTTTTTTTCGCTATCCATGGATGCGTAAAAAGAGTTCACCGTGTCAGGTTCCAGAAGGTCGGCAAAGGTCTCGAAGTCGTAGGTAAACGCTACCTTGTCGGCGTTGCACGCGCTCTTCACGCAGCAATACACGAACTGCATCAGCTCGGAGATATCACCCTTTTCCAGCCGGCTCACGTCCTTGCCAGTCTCGTTCTTGAAGCGGACCATGGCACCCATGGTCACACGGCAGGGATATTCCTTGTCGCCCAGTTTGATTTTCACTACATTCATAAGCCTATACTGTGCCAGCCGTTTCGGTGATGCCCGTGCCCACCTTCTCCACCTTGCCGCAATTCTGCAGCGTAATCGAATACTTCGCGTCATCGCCAGCCTGGGCGTCGAGGTCCAGGGAGGTGATCAGATACTTGCCCTGGTAGCCGCCAGCGGCCTTGCCAGTGCGCTTGTCACCATCGCGCAGGTTGTAAGCCGCATCCACGGGCTCACCCTTCAGCATGGCGTCCTTCACCTGGTCATACGACGGAACCTCATCGGTGCCATCCGTCAGCACCACGCCGTCGGCGGAAATCTGCTCTGAGAAACTCTTCACATACGATTCCTTCCACTTGCCACCGGATGCCTCTTTCGTCACGCGCTCGCCAGTTTCGGCCGAGGTGGAAACTTTGCAGCCTGTCGAAAACCCGAGGGCGTTCCCACCCATGGACAGAATCAAGTCCGTGCCGTCCAATACACTTTTTGCCATATCTTTCTTGTTATGATGGTTAATACTATGCCAGCCAAGATGCCAGCTATAAAAACACTCCAAACGGGCCAAGTCTTCCAGGATCTCAACCGCTCCTCCTTCAGTATCTCGCTGCTACTGCGCAGGTGCGAGTTGGCCACGCTCAGCCGCTCGTTCTCGGCCTCGTAATAGGCACACAGGCGCGACAGACTGTCACAACCGCTCTCTATCAGCAGCGTCGGCATGCCGCCCTTTTGTCCTTTCCGCACGATGGCCTTCACGTGGGCACGTCCGGAGCTCGCCACATACGACGCACCCTCAGGCAGATGCCACAGGGTCGTGTCAAGTGCTATCGCCAGCCGGGCCGTGTCCGCGGCCACCGGCTCCGTCCAAAACGTCTGCCTCACCGTCCTCACGTCCCTTGACACGCTGTCCCTTGCCTCCGCGCTTGCCGCTTGCCTTTCGGCGCTCGTCACTTTCCGCGTCGAGCTGCAGCTCGCTGCTGACAGGGCAATTGCCACTGTGAGGGCAGCGCTGAATAGCCTGAATAGCCCTCGTGAGGCGGTTGAGCGCATAGCGTATCTGTTTGTTCTCGGCGCCCAGCCCCTCCATTGCTTTCGTACTTTCATCTACTTTCTTCTGCGTCGCGAGCAGCTCACGGCTGATATCCTCGTACATCAATTTGTATGTGTCATGCACGCTCTTCGCCGACTGAGCCGACTTCACCTTGCGGTTCGCGACCCAAGCGATGGCGGCACCTATGCCGCCCGAGGGTATAGCCCATTGCAGGATCTGCATGATAGTCTCCGCCATCCCTTGTCTGATCTTTTGGTTATTTTGTCGTACTTACTGTCTGATACCGATGCTGCGTAGCCATGCCTGCACGTCAAAGCTGGGACACGCCTTGCTCACGCCGGGCAGCTCACCATGGCCAACGATACGGACCTGGGGGAAACGCTTGTGAAAGCGTCGCACATAGTCCGCCATCGACCGAAGCTGGGCGGCCGTGCGGGTGTCCTTCGCCGTCTTGCCGTCCTTGGCCAGGCCACCGGCATACACCACGTGGCGGCTCACGCTGTTGTACCCACGCGCACCGTTCGTCACCTCCCAGGGGTCCACCTCGGCATCCTCGTTGTTGCCAACGAGCCGCTCCACGGTGCCGTCCAGACGAATCAGGTCCGTATAACCCACTTGCTTCCAGCCACGGCCGCCATTGGCGACGGGAGCCGTGTGCCAGAGGCGGATGTCCGCCCCCGTCACCTCGCGCCCCTCGGGAGTCGCCGTACAGTGAAGCACCAGATACTTCATCCTCGCCATGGTTACACAGCCTTGTAGCCACTCATCACCACGACACCGGCATCCTCCTTCTTTGGCATACAGATGAAGCGGTGGCGGAAGTTGATTTTGTTGCGCTGATACTCCGGGTCGTTCTCTGCAGGCACCCAGTACATCTTCGTCGAGCCGGTGGCCTTGAACACGCGGGCCGTATAGAAAGCGAACGAAGCCTGAAACTCTCCTGCCACTGCCGCCGTGCCAAGGTCCTTCTTCGTGCCAGCCTGGGTATAGATGGGATTGTTGGCAAACTCGTAGATGTCGAACCCGTACAAGCGTCCGACAGTTCCGTCGTTACGGTTGATGTTGTACTGTTCGCGGAATGTCTGCTCAATCTCCAGAAGGTCGTTGATGTGGTCCGAGCACAACACAAGCCGGCGACCCTGGGATGGCACTTTCAGAGCGTCCATCTGTCGCTTCGCGCTGAGCAGGTCGGTCTTGGTCATCTTCAAGCGTCCTGTTACAGGGTCCTTCTCACCAGTGGTTTTCAGCACAGGCGTCTTCTCCGTATTCTGCTTCGCACAAAGCGCATGGGCAGCCTTCGCAAACTTGGCATCGTTGATGGCGTTGCCATGGGATTCCTTCACTCTTGACATTTTGTCGTAACTGATGGCATAGAGCTCATCATCGGTGATGGGAGTCACCTTGGTCTGGAACTTGTCAAGCTGGATGGCGATGTCCTTGTCGCTAAGTGCCTGCAAGGGGATTGGGTAGGTCGTGTTGTTGACAAGCACCTCGGGATCGACGCCTACCTCCACCAGATGGATGACATCGTTGTCAACGACGCTTGAGGCGTCAGGAATACCCTCAAGCCAAGTGGCTTCCAAGCCACGGCGGAGGTATTTGACCAACTCGCCCGTCCAGATCTCCTTGTAAACCCCAGCGCGCAATGCACCATGGGCAACCTCGCCGCCCACCATGGAGGCGATACAGTTCATGCCCAAAGCGCCCGCCACGGGTGAGAAGCCAAGGGCTGCGGCGAAGGCGCTGCCGGTGAGACAGTTGAAGAGTACTGCCAGCGCCAGCGCGAGCATTTTGTTTGTTTTTGTTTTCATACTTCTTGTTTTTATTGGTTTTGCTAGAATTCACACTCCATGCCGTACTCCTCTTTGTAGAGTCGCTTGTACTCATCGGGCTGCTCCTTGCGGAGCGTGGTAAGTTGGCCTGACGGCACGTCGCTCAGCTTCTTATAAGTAGTGGGCTCTGTCGCCGCCCCACCTTGATGTCCGATGACTGAACTGAGCTTCATTTGTGGGGAGATGGCGGAGAGGATACTCTCCAACTTCTCCTGGCCGACCTCCTTGCCAAGGTTGATAAACTCATCCTTCTTGTTAGGGGTGATACGCTTCTCTCCTACCGCTTTTTCCACGGCGGCCGTGATACTGGCCAGCGTGAGGGCAGCGTTCTTCTGCTGGAGCCGCTCGTTCTCCTCCTTCGCGGTTTTCAGTTCGTCGAGCTTGGCGTTGATCTCCGCCTCCGTCGCCGTTGCCGGCAGACCCAGTTGCATGGCAACCATTTTCTGTTCCATTTGCTTTTGATTGTTATTGTTCAACATGGGCAAAGGACACTCGCTGTCCTTGCCGAGAGTGATTTTCTTGCCGTCTTTCTGCAACACGATGGCGTCGTCGTTGGATCCGACGTCCACCAGACTGACCTCGAACAGCTTGCTCTTGGTGACGGTAGGACGGGTCTGTCCTTGCACCAGCAACTCGGGGTCCTCGCTCGTCTCCAGGATGTCGAGCCCTGCGCTCACCATTTTTAGACTGCCGAACTCGTACTGCTTCTTACAGCGTATGGACAGCTCGGAGGCCTCGTCAAACATCAGTTCGCCAGTCACCTCGCCATCCTCCACCTTCAAGTCCTTCACGTAGCCTATCACATTTCCACGCTCGTGCATGTATAGCAGGACGGGGTTGCGCTGGTACTGTTCCACGTTCATGCCAGCCGTCAGCACTCTTGTCCCGTAGCTGTTCAGGCTGTCGTTGGTTATTCTGACGCGTTTTCCTTTACTCATATATCATTGTCATTTTCTGGGCAGTATTGCCCGATTCGCGGTTTCCGAGTGCAATATTACGAGGTAATTGTCAACCCGCCAAAAAAGTGTGCAATGGTTGCACACTTCTATGAAACCATTGCACACTTTTTTGGCGGGACACTGAAATCGTGGCACTTTTGCACAAGAATTCGGGGCGTGGTGTGTCCCGAAGTGAACAAACAACCTTATCAAACATGACAAAGGCAGATATAGAAAAGAAGAAATCGCTGGCACGCACGCTCTATCTCTCGGGAATGGAGCAGCAGGAAATCGCGGAGAAGGTGGACGTGTCGCGCGTCACCATATCCAAGTGGTGCTCAGCCGACGGGTGGAAAGAGGCGCGGGCCGCCAAGAACATCACACGCCCGGAGTTGGTGAACAAATTGCTGCTCACCATCGACACGCTCATTACGCAAGTGAACAATTCCAACGACCCCGCTCTCATAGCAGGGCTCGGTGACAAGTTGGCCAAGCTCTCTTCGGTCATCGAGAAGCTCGACAAGAAGGCCAACGTGGTGGATGCCATCGAGGTGTTCATGGCGTTCTCCAAGTGGTTGGAGTACCGCTCGCAGACGGACCCCGACGTGACTCCCGAGTTGATGCGCGTCATCAACAAGTACCAGGACATGTACATCACGGAGCAGATGGGCATCAAATAGCAGAGGCAGCCTATGGCAACAGCAGCAGAGAAGAAAAAGGCATACGAGGAGTGGAAAGAGCGGTGCCGGCAAGTGCAGGCCATTACGGACACGTCCCTTCTGAAAAGCGAGACGTCCGTGGAAAGGGACCAGCGCATCAAGCGGCTGCTCAACAACTATGCGGCGTTCTGCGAGTACTACTTCCCCCACTTCCTGCAATTGCGTGACAAGTCGACCGGCGAGGTCATACGCACCATCCACAATGCGCCATTCCATAATGAGGCGGCGCGCAAGGTACGCAACACGCCCGACTTGAAGGCGGTGTTCATGTGGCCGCGTGGCCATGCCAAATCTACTCATCTAGATGTGTTCACGCCGCTCTGGTTGATGTTCCAGCCAAAGCGGCTCATCAACTTCATGGTGGTCGTGGGAAAGTCGGAGGACAATGCCGACCGACTGCTTGGCGATATTCAGGCCGAGCTGGAATACAACCAGCGTCTCATTGCCGACTTCGGACAGCAGAAGAACGATGGCGGATGGCAGGAGGGTGAGTTCAAGACCAAGAACGGCGTGAAATTCCTTGCCTGCGGTCGTGGACAGTCGCCTCGTGGTCTGCGTGACCGTGAATCCCGTCCTGACTACATCGTCATCGACGACCTTGACGACGATCAGCTTTGCAAGAACGACAAGCTGGTTCACGACTTGACCGACTGGGTGAAGGAGGCGCTCTTCGGTGCGCTCGATGTGGGCCGCGGACGCTTCATCATGGTGGGCAACCTCATCAGCAAGAACTCCGTGCTCTACAATCTCTCACGTACAAAGGGTGTGTTTCTTTCTAAAATCGTGGCGGTCGATCGTAACGGAGAACCAGTATGGAAAGAGAAATGGACCAAAGAGGAGGCGCAGGCTTACCGCGACTTCGTGGGCTATCGGGCCTGGGAGAAGGAGATGATGCACAACCCAATCGTGGACGGCACCATCTTCCGCGCGGAGTGGATTCGCTACAAGCGGCTGCCGAAGCTGGAGAAGTACAACATGCTGGTATGCTACACGGACCCTTCGTTCAAATCGACGACGGCCAACGACTACAAGGCGTGCCGATTGTGGGGAAAGATCGGCTCTCAACTGCATCTCATCGACTCTTTCGTGCGCCAGGCAACGGTCAGCGAGATGGTGCGGTGGTTGTACGACCTCTATGAGCGCACACGCGATACGGTGGCAATTCAGTTCTTCATGGAGGCGAACTTCATGCAGGACGTGATCCTGGACGAGTTTGCGTATGAGGGCGAGCTGCGTGGCTACCAGTTGCCCATCATGCCCGACAAGCGGAAGAAGCCTGACAAGATCCAGCGCATCGAGGCGGTCAGCCCGCTCTGGGAGCGAGGCTTTGTCTGGTACAACGAGCGCAAGAAGGAAGACCCTGACATGCAGGTGGGCATAGAGCAGACGTTGGCACTGGAGCGTGGCAGCCGTGTGCATGACGACGCGCCTGACGCTGACGAGGGCGCTATATGGATGCTCCAGCGCAATACGCGACAGGAGAGTTTCAAACCGGTGTTCGGTAAAAGGCCGACCGCCAAAAACATTTGGTAACGATGATACAACTTATAAAGGACATTATCTGGGAATGGCAGTGCAAGCGTGCCATCAAGAAGGCCAACGAGCTCTCAAAGCTGCTCGGCATGAAGTATTATGTGATTTACATGAACGGCTCGCTGAAGGTCGTACCGAAGCGCACCATCCGCGAGCTGGTCGCAAAGCACCGATTCCGCAAGGGCATCAGGATTGCCGACATCGAGCGCCGCGCCCTATATGTGACACGTTAGAAAGGAGGACAGGCATGTTTATCACAGATAATGATTACAGGGTTGTCATAGGCGAGAATGCGCTGAAGGTCGTGTCGCAGGCATCGCAGGAGGTCCGCGACAATGCGGAGCTGGAGGCTTGCGAGGAGATATCCGGCTACCTCCGTCCGAAATACGACACGGAGGCGGTGTTCTCGGCCGAAGGCGAAAGCCGCAACCGCCTGGTGGTAATGTATGCTGCGGACATCGCACTCTATCACATGATTGCGGCAATGCCCCAGAAGATGGGCAGTGAGATACGCAAGGAGCGCTACGAGCGAGCCGTCAAATGGCTGGAGGGCGTGCAGGCTGGCAGAATCATCCCGGATTTGCCCCTCTCCACCAACGGGGACGGCACGCCAACAGGCGACTTGCTATTGTTCGGTTCACAGAACCGATTACGACATAATTGGTGAGCAAATGAGAGCAGAGACAAAATTCATTTTGGCTATGCCGAGTGCAGCCAACAATCAAAGAATTTAACTGGTAACTATGGATATAAAGAACTTTTTCAGCGGTGTGTTCGGCAGCGCTGGTCGAAACGTGCTGCACACGCCGCATGGAGACTTCAACCTGGCAAAGTCGTCCGACCGCAAGCGCATGAAGAAGATGGTCATCGAACTGCAACGCACCACCGATGCGCTCACACGCAGGGACATTGCCGACTGGCGACTTGCCTGGCAGATGGCCATCAATGTCGATAGCCCGAACCGCCAACGGCTCTACGACATATACCGCGATGTGGATATAGACCTTCACCTCTCGGGATGTGTGCGTCAGCGGGTGGGATTCGTCATGGCGAAGTCTTTCAAACTGGTCGATGCAAAGGGTAATGAGGACGAAGAGGCTCACCACTTTTTCGACCAGGCTTGGTTCAAGCAAATGCTCGAATATGCGCTCGACGCCAACCTCTGGGGTCACTCGCTCATCGAACTGGGCGACCTCACCACCGATGGCGACGGATGTCCATGCTACACGGACGTGAGACTCATTCCGCGGAAGCATGTGATACCCGAATACGGCCGTGTGATTCAGCAGCTCGGGCAGGACTGGACTACAGGCGTTGAATACCGCTCCGCACCTTTTACCGACTGGCTCATCGAAGCCGGACGGCCGGACGACCTCGGCTTGTACCTGAAGGCCGCGACGCAGACCATCCCGAAAAAGAACATGCTGGCATTCTGGGATTCCTTCGGCGAGATTTTCGGTATGCCGATGCGTATTGCACGCACCACCTCACGCGACCCCAAGGAGATGGGACGGCTTGAGAAAATGCTCAAAGATGCCGGAGCGAGCCAGTACATGGTGGCCGGGCAGGACACGGAGATAGAATTCGTGGAGAGTGGCAAGGGCGATGCCTTCAATGTCTATGACAAGCGTATCGACCGCGCCAACTCGGAACTATCAAAGCTCATCATAGGGCAGACTATGACCATCGAGGACGGCAGCAGCCTCTCGCAGTCAGAGACACACCTGAAGGTGTTCGAGAATCTGGTGGAGAGCGACTGCACCATGCTGCGCGACATCGTCAACAATCAGCTTATCCCACGAATGGTAAAGCACGGTTTCCCGATCAAAGGGCTGCGCTTCGAATGGGATGATGCGGTCGATTACACGCCTGAGCAGCAGGTGGCATACGAAACGATGATCGCTGACCGCTATGATGTGGATTCATCCTACTTCGCGGAGAAATACAGTATGCCAGTAGGCGAGCGGCGCAACGCGCAGCCCATGCTACCAGATGGCGGTGACGATGGTGACAAAGAAAACAATGGGCCTAAGGAACAGCAGCAAAACACGCACGGCAGTTTTTTCGATTAAGCCCCACTGATTATGTGGGGCTGCACCTGCGGTATGCCGAAATATTTGGTAAGGAATTTTCGGTTTCTTCCATGTGTCTGAGCAAGAATGAAGAAGAAATCGAAGCTATTGCCAAGAAATGGGCAAGCGTTATCAGTAATAAGTATGCAAGAGAAGATGCAGAAGAGGCTGCAAGGATTGTGTTAAGAAGTGGGATTGTAACAGAACTACCCGAGTTGCGTGAGGCGGATTTAGGAGGAAGAAAACGCTTTTTTGGTCTAACTCGTGCAGATTTCCACGCTGCTATATGCGAAGGAGACACCAATGTTATCAAAGTGAACAAACGTGCTTATAAAACATGGGTAAAGGATACTGATGATGCAGACCGTGGGGGATGGCATGCCCAAAGAAACACCATCTTACACGAATTGGGGCATTATATCGACTTTTGCAATGATCCCGATTTTTTCCGATCAGTGGAACACGAATGGAGCTTGGATGGCGTGGACAGGAAATTTGTCAAGAAGCAACTGTCCGAGTATTCCCTTACCAATCGTGCCGAGTTTGAGGCGGAACTGAACTCAGCAATACTAAGCGGAAAGGTTTTCTCTGAGGATATACTTTCGCTCTCACACATGAAACAAACAAAAACAGCTATTGCCAAGCAATTACTTGACTACGGCTCTGGAAAGAATGTGTGTCTTCCGAGTGAAGAGGTTAGCAAGGGCTTCAAGGATGCGATGAAAGTTGTATTCAACCAAAAGGGTGGTTCTTTCTCTATTGACATCATGGCAGATAGCAAAGTTCAAAATCTGATAGAGGCTCATACTGATGTGCTCAACAGAAATATACAACGCTTGGAAATGTCTGACACCATGCGCAAGCGGCTTACACGCTCTAACTATATCTTCTCAGGCATGAAGACTTTCCACGAACTCAACGAGGCGTTCCCTTCATTGCTCGATTCTAACGGCAACAGAAAGACGTTCGAAGCCTTTTTGAATGATGTTCGGAAGATAGACAACACCTACAACTCTAACTATCTCCGTGCGGAGTACAACTTCGTACAATCGTCTGCGGAGATGGCTGCCAAGTGGGAACGGTTCTCGGAGGACGGTGACCGCTACAACCTCCAGTACCGCACGGCAAACGATAGCAAGGTGCGTCCGGAGCATGCTGCGCTTAATGGCGTGACGCTTCCGCCGTCAGACCCGTTTTGGGAGGAATACTATCCACCCAACGGATGGAACTGCCGTTGCACCGTAGTGCAGGTTCGCAAGTCCAAATATCCTGCCACACCCCACGACGAAGCGATGGCACTGGGTGAGGAGGCTCTGCAACGTGACACAAAGGGCATCTTCCATTTCAATCCAGGAAAACAGAATAAAACCGTACCCGACTACAACCCCTACACTATTCGTCGTTGCCGTGACTGTGACATAGCAAAGGGTAAAATCAAGTTGGCAAGGTTTGTTCCTGAGAATGAACTATGTGCTGCATGCAAGTTAGTAAGAAGCATTGAACATAATAAAATAGATACAGAGGTCAGTCGTTCCAAGATTAACACAGCAAAAAAATCATTGGTAAATTGGTATAAAGACAAATTACCGGCAGTGGCTCTCGGCAAATTCACTGCAAAACGATTTGAAGTTAGTGCGACCGATGGAACAAATATTGTCATCAAACGTTCCTTCTACGATGAAACAATCAGCAAGTATCAGGACGACCCAATGTATCCTCTTAAACTTGAATATGCGAAGAAAGCCCACGAGCTCATTAGGACAGCAAAACTCATAGATCCAAATGAAGAAAGCATTGATCACCCTGACGCATACTTTAAGGTTTACGAGGTTGTTGATGATTGCTATAGGGTCGAAATGAAAGTCAAATGCAATAGGGACGGAAACTTCATGCACATTCTACGAGTTTATAAAAAACAAAAGCAATGATCCGTCACCTTCCTCGTGTGTCTCGCGATAAACGCGGACGGAGGATAACTTGATACATTGCTTTGCTGCAAAGGTAATAACAAATTTTCAAAACACATCAAGTTATGGAAGAAAAAATACATGATGATAAAAAAAAGAACAATCTCAATGCCGCAGTAGAGCACATACTGCGCTTGCCGATAGAAGTAAAATCCCAATGCACAACAACCACGGGAAGATTCTGGCAAGCCATGAAGCGATTGGTGAGGAAACCTGTCCCACAATATCCAAAGAGTCTTCTTGATATTGCTGTAAGCAATTCGAGAGTGCTCTCAACTTTAGTTTGTACTGCAAAAAGCAATACAACACACCCGCAAGGACAGTCAGCAACAGAAATAACACACTCGCTACTGTCAAGCAGCGAAGAAGAATACTCCCTTGTGACATATCGCCAAAAACAGCGATTATGCCTATTAAAGTTGCGGCTATGCCTGACTGATGGCGTATTAACGATTCATGCTGAAGCTCCACTTTCTCTTTGGCTTCAAACAGCTCTTGAACAAAGCCATTCCAGTCTTCTGTATCATGTAGTACTGTCATCTTCTTTAGATGCAAAGGTATAACGTTTCATTCAAAACTTTCAACGATGAACAAAATTTTCTCATTTCTAAAGAAAAGCAACCGCTACAAGCATCTTATCGGCGGTTTGCTGGTCGGTCTGTGTGCATTGTCGCCATGGGTAGCCATCTATTCTGCCATCATCGCAGCCTCATGTCTCGAACTCAAAGACAAGCTCCACGGCTGTCAATGGGACTGGATAGACTGGGCCTGCACAGTGCTCGGGGGCATCATTGCGATGTCGTTTTGGCTCATTGTGTAGCGCCCGGCCATTTTTTACACCGAGAATGAGTAACTTTGCAGCCTGGTAGAGTTTCCCATAGGCCGCGTGGTCTATCGCGGGTACAACAATGCGAACGCGAATGGCGGTGTCTCGTTTGCGAATGCGAACAACGATGCCTCGAATGCGAACACGAATGTCGGCTCGCGCCTGGAAATCTAGCTAATCGGCGTACAACGATGGGGACGTGTCCCCGATGCGGTGCCGAGGGAAACGAGCCACAGCAAAAGCACCTCGACGAGGTGGAAAGCTGAAACATCAAGTGTCGGGCAATGGAGTTTGGTAGGTCGGCAACGATTCGAAGAAGTCTGGCCCGGGGAAGGAAGGCCCTTATCTTCCATGCAGAAAAGACCATGCACAGAGAAGGCTATATCATGCAAGAGGTGACGTCCTACGGCAACATGTCGGAGGCGTTTGACCGCGTGCTTCGTGGGACCAAGCGAAAGAGATGCCGTCAAGGCCGCTACCTGCTCGCCCACCGCGAGGAGGTGATTGCAGAATTGACTGCCAAACTTTCCGACGGCTCCTTTCGACTCGGCAGTTACCATGAACGCATCATCTGTGAGTATGGCAAGTCAAGACGCTTGCAGATTCTGTCCATGTACGACCGCATCGCCGTGTATGCGGTGATGAACGTCGTGGACCAGCATCTGCACAAGCGGTTCATCAGGACGACTGGAGCGAGTATCAAGAGACGTGGCACGCACGACCTGCGCAAGCGCATGCAACTGGATATGGAGCGCGACCCCGAAAGCACACGCCATTGCTACAAGTTCGACATCAAGCATTTCTATGACAATACTAAGCCTGTGTTTGTCATGTGGTGCTTCCGCAGAGTATTCAAGGACAATGTTCTGTTGTCGCTCCTGGACCATTTTCTGCACCTCCTGCCCGAGGGTATCAGTTTCGGCCTGCGAAGCTCGCAGGCTTCCGGCAACCTCCTTTTGTCCGTGTTCCTTGACCATTACCTCAAGGACAAGCACGGCGTCCGCTACTTCTACCGTTATTGCGACGATGGCCTCGTGCTGTGCGGCGACAAGCGAGAGAACTGGATGGCACACGACATCGTGCACGAGCAGGTCGGGAAAATAGACCTTGAAATCAAGAAGAATGAGAGGGTGTTCCCATCGGCGCAGGGCATCGACTTCCTGGGGTATGTCACGTTCAGCGGATCATACTCGCTGCTACGAAAGCGCGTCAAGAAGAAGTATGCACGGAAACTGCACAAAGTCAAGTCAAGAAAGAGACGGCGAGAACTGATTGCGTCATTCTACGGGATGGCCAAACACGCTTGCTGCCGAAATTTGTTTTATAAGTTAACAGGCAAAAGAATGAGATCATTCAAGGATTTAAATGTCGCTTACAAGCCGGAAGACGGCAAGAAGCGGTTTGCGGGTGCGGTGGTAAGCATCCGCGAGTTGGTGAACCTGCCCATTGTGGTAAAAGACTTCGAGGTCGGCGTCAAGACCAGCCAGGGCGAAGACCGCTGTGTCGTGTCGATAGAGCAGAACGGCGAGCCAAAGAAGTTCTTCACCAACAGCGAGGAGATGAAGAACATTCTCCAACAGGTGAGTGAAATGCCGGACGGATTCCCCTTCGAGACCACCATCAAGACGGAGACCTTCGGCAAAGGTAGAACCAAGTACATTTTCACATGATGAACAGAGTAAACGGAGCGCAGGGGGTGAGGCTGATCGAATGCACCAACCCTGTCAAAGACAAATGGCGCGTCCGCTGGGACGTGCATAACAACGAGGACGGATCCGCCGACTATATGGAGGCGGAGTTTCATGGGAGACCGTCTGATGATACCATCAAGGCCATGGTGTCGCAGTGGTTCAACGACCGCACTATCGAGACCATACGCTCGGGCTTCGCGTGGCATGGCATGAGCGTGTGGCTCTCGACCGAGAATCAGTTCAACTACAAGGCAGCATACGACTTGGCAGTATTGTCCGACGGCAAGACATTGCCCGTCACGTTCAAGTTCGGAACGAGCGATAAGCCATGCTATCATACATTCACCGACATTGACGAGCTGACGGACTTCTACACCAAGGCCATGCGCCATATCCAGGACACGCTGACTGACGGTTGGAAAAGCAAGGATAATTTCAATCTGGAATTATACCGCGTTTAGGAGAATCCCTTCGGAGGAGGGTCGCAAAAAGCCCCGGCGGTAATTCATCCGTCGGGGCTAAATCATTGCGACACGCGCGCCTTATCGCAATAGGTAACGCACCGCATAGCTGTCGATGCTCTCAAGTATCTCCTCATGGTTGTGGTTGGTGTCCGTCTCGGCCAGCACCATGCCGTTGAAGTCCTCACCGCTCAGCCCGTCGAGGGCCGCATGGACCTGTTGGCAAAGGTCGAAAGCAGCATCATGGCCACCGTCCGCCCAGTCCGTCACAAGGTGAATAGTAACAAGGCCCTTGCCACGCTGACTGCCGCCTTGAAATGGCGACCACTCTATCTTTCCAAATTCCACAAAGACGGCTGGACGCGCCCATCCTTCTTCCTGCTCTATAAACTCCACATTGTGGTTCCACAAATCGACGTGCTGCACTTCAGGCACGTCGCTCGCCAACTTCTCCTTGATGGCATTGAATAGTTCTTTTCTCATTTTCATTTCATTTTGAATTCATATTCCAAATACTCCGCAAGGTTCTCCTCGATGATGTCCTTGACCGCCTGCTCCACTTCGGGCGACGCTCCCAGAAAACGGCGACGCGGTATCTTGATGCTCTTGCCCACCTTCATCAGCGCCAGGTGCTTCCAAAACTCAGCCTCGGTGCTCAGTTGTATGGTGCGCTTGTCGTTGCGGCGCTCACCGTTCTTCTTGCGGCCGAAGGAGCCTGTCGCAGCATAGTATTTGTGCCAAAAATACCGCTTCATCTTGGCCGTCACTTTGATCTCGCCTCCATCGTTATGGATGGCCGCGTAGGGCAGTGTGGAGCTGAACGTGATGCTGTTGTCGGTGGTCCGGCTTCCGATGCTCTGGCGTAGCCTGCCGGTGTCTATCAGTATAGAGCCGCCTGGCCGCGTCGGGCTTCTCCTGCGCTGCCATTTCTCGTTGAAGAAGGCTTGTCGCTCGAAGTTCCGGTCAAACTCATCGCTCAGCTCCACCCTAACGTCTTGGAGAATGTTCCTGATTATTGTCTGAATGTCCTGGTTCATCGCCAAAATCAAATTGCAGATAGATCTGCGTATCCTTGGGCACCTCTTTCTTCGGATCACAAGAGGCATTGAGCAGGTTGTAAAAGGTCCGCTCGCTGATAGCATAAGTAGGATATACGTACCTGCGCCATATCTCGCGGTTGCTGACACCGCTCTTGACGTGCTGGTCGTATATCCTATTTATGTCAGCGACACGCTTCTGGTAGCTTGCTCCTCGCCTCTTCCCCATCTACTTGTTAGTGCCGTGGTTTATAGGGACGGATGTCAAAGGTCACCTTGGCGCTGACCGTCACTCTTCCCGTGCCCTCGCATTGCTCACATGTGTGCTCCGCGCCTGTCTCCCGGTCGCGGAGGCGGCCCGTGCCGTAGCATTTACGACACAAGGCCACCTTAGGTTTCTTCACTACTTCCTGTATCATCTCGTTTCACGTTTTAAGATTCTGTCATGCCGAGCGGGATGGATTTCCAGACCCCGTTCTCGTTCTTGATTTCAGCTCGCACGAACTGCTTGCTCACCTCGGGCTGGTAGCTTTCCTCGATGATGCGGACGCCCTCAAGGAAACGATCGCTGCCGATTTCCTGCGCCACCTTGCGAAGCTGCACGATGCGGCTTGCCTTCAGCGTGCCCTTGCCGTCGCGGGCCAGCAGGCGAAACACCATGTTCACCAGCGACTCGGTCTTGGCATCGTTGGCAAGGCTGGAGATATACTCCTTCACGATGGCAATGCCGTCCTCCACGGTGTCGCGGTAGCCGTCCGTCACATACACGCCGAGCGTGATGCGCTGGTTGCCGTCTGAGTTGGTGAACGTATGGCTGCGCTGCCCGTCCTTCACCTTTGTCTTGAACAGCTCCGACTTCATCTTCAGTATCGTTCTGAAGTTGTCCATCACCTTCTGCTTGCTGTCCTTGATTTGCTCGCTGATGCCGAGCAGCACGGGGATGGAGCGCTCTATCTCCTCGTCCACGAGCTGCTTGTACTCGTCGCGGTCGGCCTTGGCCTTCGCCTCTGCCTCTTTCTTGGCTTTCGCCTCCTGGAATGCCTTGTACTCGGCCATTTCCTCTGCCGTCATTTCAACGGTCTGCTTTTTGCTTTCGTTCATTGTCTTGTTGCTTTTGGTTATTTGTTGCTCGTTACTCTTCCTCTTCCGAATCCTGCCAGCTGCCCTCCTCCAGCTCTTGGGCCAGCTCGTATTCGATGCTTTCGAGAAACTCGACATACTCGCTACCTTGCAGCTCCATGTACGCAACGCTATGGATGAAGTCCATCACGCGCTTCACTTTCCCTCTCATGCCTCACCTCCTTTCCCAAAAGACATCAGCAGATAGTCCACTTTGGGCTTCTCCATAGAGGCTGATGGGGTGGGCGGTCTCAGTCCGCCCTTGCGCTCGATAGTGCGGAGCTTCACCGCCAACTGATCCAGCTCCTCATTGGACAGCCTTCTGAACACCTTGCCAGCAATGCGCGGGTCTTCGCAAAACGCATTGACGCGGACCCAGTCGGTGGTGTCGATGCCAAGCTTCTGCATCAATCTCAAACACAGGCTACGGTGCTTGCGCTGCTCGTCCTTGACGGCGCGTAACAATTGTCTCGTCTGCACTTCGAGCTCCACGCACATCCTGTCGTACTCCTTCCGGGTCATGTCCCTGAGCGAGGTGGTGCGCCCATTGGTGAATTGGCTTACCAAGCCTTCCTTGAACTCGTCGCCCAGCTCCTTGGTGGCAAACTCATAGTTCTTTTTGAGAATGCCGTAGAAACGTGCAAAATTGGTTACTTCCTGTGCCATTGTCCCTTGCTTTTACGGTAGTCAATGTAGGTCTTGCGGGCCGCCTCGACGGCCACGGTCAAATCCTCTTTCAGCATGCAGGTGTCAAGGATTGGAATGTCATCGTAGCAGACGAACAGGCGCCCGTCAAATTCTCTCACCTGCAACAGGTCGTTGGCTTCCTTCCTCAGTTCCTTGCTTCGCCGTTCGGCCTGTTTTTCCAGCCATTCGCGTCTTGCGCGAATCCATGCTTTGATCTCTAATTGCTTTACTTCTTTCATCTTCTTAATTATTTTAGTTACTTGTATTGATCTGCTTTGCTGCTTGCTCAACCGTCTGTGTCATTGTAAACCTCCACGGCCTTCTCGGGCCAGATGGTGTAGTACTCGCTCACGTTGCCCGAGTAGCGTCCTTGGCAGTAGGCACGGAAGCCTTGCGTCCTCACCTTCACGCCGGCAGCGTATCTCAGTCTGATGGCTGGTTTGCCCATGGGCTTGCCTTTGTCCTCTTGGCTGACAAAGATGAAAGTCTTGCGCTTGAAGCGGTCTATCAGCGCCCGCGTCAGCAAATATTCCCATCCTGCCTCGTAGGCGTACTGATAACTGTCAACGATGATAAACTTGGCGCTCTTGGGCTTCGCCAGACGCTCCGCCAGCGCCTTGATGTCGCCATCAGTGATGATGCGGAACTTGCCCTGGACGTCGCTCATCTTAAACTGGGCCAGCCGTCGCTGCATCGACAGGCCGACTCCTTCTTCCAACGACACATACAACACGTTGCCTATGCCGCAGAGCATCTTGGCAAACTGCATCACGAAGGAGCTTTTGCCGCTGGAGCTCGGCCCGCTGATAAACCAGGTGTCGCCTTCTTCCGATTTTCCGAACACGTCCTTCCACTCTCCCTCAAGTGGCAGCGCCTTGTGCTTGATGTTCGCAACGTCCTTGGGACTGTAAGCTCGCTTTGCCATATCACTTCTCTTTTTTCAGTTGGGCTATAAGTTTATCCGCCATTTCCACTGAATAAACTTCAAATTTGCCGCGTCCACCCAGTTCAGGATTGGAGAGCATGGCGCACATGACATCTTTTGCAATCTCATACCGACGCTGCTCCCAGTTGGGTTCATTGCCTTTTCTCATTTCGCGGTGAATGCCGATTACAGCGTCCATCGCTTGCATTTCTATTTTCGTCATCATGCCTGCGCCCGTTTGAGTTTCTCTATCTCGGTATATATTCTCCTCAGGCCACCGCCCGATCTGCGCACCAGGGCTGCGATATCCGCATTTTGGGGGGCGTTCACCTTGGCCACCACGCTCGCCTGGTCTTTCAGAAACTTCTCACGCTCCTTGCAGTCGTCTGGCGTCACCTTCGAGTAGCGGTCGCCGTATCGGCTCAGCATCTCTGTATAGCCCACCTTTTTGCACTCAATGGAACGGTTGATCTTCGCCTTCAGTCCATCGGCACCCATCATATACCAGGCGCAGCATCTCTCGGTGGCGTTCCACAAGGCTTTGAGTTCCAGAAACGCCTCGTACTGCAGGTCGCCGGCCTCGTCCAGGATGATGAGGGGCGTGTCGATGGAGCGGAGGTAGAAGACCAGATCCTCATAGACGTCGCTGTATCTTCCGTTCGCCCCCACGCCAAACTCGGTGGCTATCTTGCGCACCAGCTTCAGCTTGGTCTTCACCTGCGAGCAATCCACATAGATGGCGTTGCGGTGGCCCTGCACATAGTAGCGGGCCGTGAAGGTCTTGCCGATGTTGGGGATGTCACAGAGTATCGCGCTCAGTCCGCTCTGCTGGCTAAACTCCAGCTGCTTCGTGATATAGTCGAAGGTGGCGGTGCGGGCCGGTTTCCACTCAATGCCTCCTCTGAGGTTCACGCCCAGCCTTCGTGCGATGGTTATCCAGTTGGCCTCGCTCAGCGCCTTGTCGGTCTGTCCGTTTTTGATGGCGCTATATACCGAGGTGCTGATGCCCAGGGAGGCTGCGTGCTTGGCATCGCTCGGATAGTTCGTGCGGTTGGCGGCTATCGCCTCCAGTATTCGCTTCTTGTTCTCAGTAGTTATCATGTCTCTTGCTAATTGTATTCTAATATCATTCTATAGGTCTTCCAACGGGTCCGGAAGGTGATAGCTCACTTCCACGCCCTGCTCGCTTTCCATCAGCGGAAGCTCAAGTGGCGGCGGTGGCGCAGCCTCTTCCAGGTGTTCCGACTTGGATATGCCCACGCTGGCGATGGCGTTCTTCTTCACGTATGCGTTGAATGCAGCTATCTTCTTCTGCTGGTTCACGAATATCTCCTTGTCCTTGTCGGTCTGCTCGGCATCGGCCGTATTGAACGTGCCCACGTCTTCGAGCTTGTCGATCAGGCGGTCGTTCTGGAAGATATACACATCCGTCACGTTGCCGTCCTCGTCGGTCAGGTAGTAAGCATCTACCTTGTAGTTGTTCGGTGCAAGCCTCTCGATGACCTCGGTCTTGCTCAGCCACCAGTCCTTATACGCCACGCGGCAATAGCTGTTCCTGCGTATGGAGGTCTCGGTGTGCTCGCCGATAAAGCGTGCCCACACCGATTTGTCCATGGGCTGCAGGGAGGGGCTCATGTTGGCCTCAAGCACCTGCCAGCGGGTCATGCCTGGGTACTTCTTCTGGTTCGGGTGGAGGGTATTGTTGAACTCCTTGATGTCGCGGATGTCGTCAGCTATCAGTTCTTCCCATGTGTAGTACTGCTTGTCCTCATAGGTGTCGTTCTTCTCGTCAAACACCTTCTTGGCCTCGGTCCGATAGTGTCTGTCCTTCGCGTAGAATCGTCCGATGCCGAGGTGGTTTCTATGCTCCACACGGCGTTTCTTCGCACCGTTCATGGGCTCGGCATACTTTTCCTGGGAGTTCATTGGCGCGCAGAAGCGGACGAAGGGGAACAATACGCCAGCCTTCAGGAAACTGTCTTTCCACTGGCTCATCAAGTGGTTCTCCACCTCCACCTGCGCCGGGCATCCCCATCCCTTGCTTTCTATCAGCCGGAACATGGAGCGGAAGCAGTCGGCCACCAGGTCCACGTTCTTGTTGCGGTTGTAGGCATAGCCCACCACACACTGGCTCGCCACGTCGTAGGCGTAGTATGCCTTCGGGCGCGCCTTGGTGTCCTTCAGCTTGCGCGGCAGGTCGCGGTCGTCAAACGAGATCTTCGAGAATGAGAACTCGGGTGCGTGACGGTGGACGTGGGGCATCTGTTCGTGCATGAAGGTGGTGTAGGAGTCCTGGTGCTTGGCGATGAACAGGCGGGCGTCGGGCCTGTTCAGGTAGTTGGTGATGGTGCTCTCGCTCAGCGACCTCGGGTAGCCGTTCTTGTCGGTCCACTCGTTTGGGTCGAAAAGCTCGCCGCTCTCAGGGTCACACACATCCAGCTCGCCGCAGACGAAAGCGTTATACATTTCCCAGACATTGGTGTTGAACGGCTTGTTGGGCAGCACGGCGATAGACCATATCAGGCGCATCGTCCGGTGGTCCACCTTGCGACTCGTCTGGTTGCCAAACTTCCTGCTGATGAGACACTGATACCCGTCGCGCTGATACTCGTTCACCTTCTTGCGGAAGCGCAGCATGCTGGCGGGCAGCGTGTGCCCGGTCTTCATGCGGTAGCCCTCCACGGCTTGCGACATCATGCTCCAGTCATACTTCCTGCCCATAGTCTTCTGTATAGCCTTGGCGTTTTCATACAGCTTGATGCAGGCGTTCAGCACGCTGGCATTGGTCACATATTCCTTCACGTGGGCGTCCGTGGCGTGATCGTGGCCGCACTGGTTGCGCCAGTCGTTGAAATAAGCCACGGCCGCCTGGTCCACCTCGTAGTTGGCGTCGAGCCAAGCAAGCAGCACCTCCAGCGACGGATTGGGATAAAGCTCCTTGAGCTTGCTATGGTAAGCATCGGGCAGACTGCTGACTGCGATGAGCGCATAGCCGCCTCTTCCACCACGACGCACCACCTCCATTTTCTTGCGTGCAACGAGTTGACAGTAGTTGCTGTTTGTCATAACACCACCGTACACCAATTCACGCATAGAAATGCAAAGTCTGTTATCGTGGTACTCCATAATGCTTCCTCCCGATTAGACGCGTGCGATTTCAACCATCATGGCCAAATTCTCTGCAGTGAGTCCTGCAGCCAACTGCTGAATAGTGTCCATGTCACACAACTTGATGTTGTCCCAGCGTCCCACACACTCTCCCTTGTAGAGCAACTCGGTGTCGCCTGTGTTCTTGTCCGATTCCAGTTTCGCCCCATTGGGGAAATACTGGCTGATCACGCCGTCGTAGTCATACAGTACTTCTACTTCTGGAACGACGACCATCACGATGCCGCCTTTCTGCAGGGCGAACTTGCGTATGCGCTTTGCACAGTCCGTCTCGCCACGTTTCTTGTCAAAGCTCAAGGCGTTCCACACGGTCTTGTCGCTAACATTGAAGGTTTTCGCCAAGCACTGGCGAACCTCCTTGGTTACGTGAATGTACTTTTCCATATCTCACTTTTTTATCGTTAATATATATTGGTGGAGTGTGGGGAGTCGAACCCCGTGGCTGTCCTACGCGCTTCGTTTTCGATCACCGGCCACTGCAACCGTGCCACTCCTGCGGTCTTTCCCGCTGTCATCCTAGGCTGAGCCCTGCCGACTATCCAGTGCAGCTCTCAGGGCTCTCATGTTATCCTGCAATCTGATTACCTAGTTTTATGCCGTTTTGATTCTTTAATCTCAAAAACTCGTAATTCTCGGCCTTTTTTCGTACCTTTGGCCGCTCGTTCAATCTTGAACGCGCTGCAAAGGTAGTGATTTCTCACGAATCTCAAAAGGATTATCGTGACTTTTTTCGGTTTTCAATTAAAATAATGGCAAAATTCGAGACTATACACGAAAGAATCAAGCACCTCGTAGATACAAAAGCAGGTGGAAAGAACACGGTTTTCGCTCAGAGACTGGGTGTTAGCGAGGCTAATATAAGAGGGTACATCAAAAAAGTCATACCCAAAGCTGATGTATTAGAGAAAATCGTGATTTCATACGAGGTTAATGCTATGTGGCTCCTAACTGGTTTGGGGTACGAGTCTCTTCCAAACTCTGAGCCAGGAAATCCCATATTAGCAACGGAAGATACAAACATCTCTACGTTCTTTAAGCAATTGGATCCATATATCCAAAGCAAAGACGCAAAGATCATCCAGCAAGCTGAAGAAATTGGTCGCTTAAAGGAAACCATAAGACAACTTACTATTGAAAAAGAAAAGCATGTCTCGGATGCGTCCACTCAAAATATTGCAAATGCCGGGTAAACCCTCGCTAACAACATTACGGACTATTAAAATCATACGCCGGTCCAAGGACCCCCAGAAACTGCGGTTCGTACCCCTCAGCACCGCCGACTACGATGAGCAGGAATACCCCACAGAGCGAATACGACATGTATTCGAGGTGATAGGAAGTGTTTCCAAGTTCTTCTAACAGCCTACGAACACCAGTCGTATGCCCCTATATCACCATACACCCCCTCTTTGCGGGGGTGTACCCCCTCTTTGGGGGCACATTATATATAATAACCCCCATAAATACACGGTTTTAGCCCGAATCGCGCTCGTTTGACCTATATCTCAAATGGGCAGTTTCCCCCAGGCTATCCCTTAAAACCATCCCTTTCCCTCCCCCTCTATCCACCCCCCGAAAACCCCGAATGTGTAATTCCTATTTCCGTATTTTGTAATTCCTATCTGTAATAGCATTTGTAATCCCATTATAAGTTTTCTATATTCGGAGCACAAAAAAAGGAGGCCAAACGACCTCCTTCCAATGACCGCTCAAACGGCCTTATATTTGCGTTTTAACGCCACGAAAACGTTCACACGTCCAATCTATCCAAGAGGGCGAGAAAACGCCACAGAGCGCTTGTTTACAGTGCATTCCGGTCAAATCCCCACCAGCCAGCCTGGCGTCCGCACACCCACACGTAAACCCCATGTAAGCCGATGGTGCGCCACGAGCAAACCCTGCGCCCCCTGTGAACCCCAAAAGTAAACCAAATGTAAGCCTATGTAAACGCTTCGTTTTACGCCGCCGTTTCTGTCAATGTCGCCTAACTAACTGAAACACAAACCATTCGCTACATTTTCGACCAACGGACACTTATACGCTTCGTTCTGTGCCCCATAAATGGCAGGCAACTTTCCTTCAGCGTTCTTCGGAATATAAAGGTCTGCAGCAAGAGTAAAGCCGTATTGGGTCTTGAATGTTACTTTCTCATGATTTACCTTCTCGCTTTTAGGAAAAGTCTTGTCCCAATCCTGTACTAATTTAACCTCATTGCTTGGGCAGGCCATAGCCGTTAGTACCATGAACATGATGTAAATGTGCAAAACCAATCTTTTCATATTAAACCTTTTTGTTTGATGATTAAAGCTGGTGCAAAGATAATGCAAACGAGCGCAATGAAAGCTTGCTTTCAAATTGCCGAGTGCAGCTTATCTTATGCAAAGATAGGCAGATTTCTCTAAAGAGCTTATACCTGGTTTTCGGAAGACATTACCGATATTCTGTTTCTATCAATAAAAATAATAGTTATTCTATACATACTTCATTGTATCTACGCAGTTTTGCGATACTCGCTTGGTGTCTTGCCTGTCTGTGCCTTGAAAAAGCGGACGAAATGCTGCGGATATTCAAAGCCGAGGCGCTGGCTGACTTGCGTTATGCTGAGGGTTTCGTCAGCAAGCAGTTGGCGGGAAGCCGAAAGCAGTCGGTCGTTGATCATACTCTTGGCGGTTCTGCCTGTCTCGGTCTTGACCAGTTCTCCGAAATATTTACTTGAATAGCAGCATTTGTCGGCAAAGTAGGCCACGGTAGGCAGCCCCTCACGCTCCGCTTTCTGGACAATGTATCCATCGAGCAGAGAGACGAATCTCCTTACCACCGAATGATTTATCTCCTCGCGCGTGATAAACTGGCGGTCGTAGAAGCGCAGGCAGTAGTTCAGCAGCAACTCGATGTTTGAAACGATGAGCTCACGCGAATGTTTGTCTATAGGATGCTCGAATTCCTGCTTAATCATGGAGAGCACGTCACGGATGATATTGACCTCGGCAGCGGATAGGTGTAGGGCTTCGTTGCTTGTGTAGTCGAAGAACTCATAGCGGGAGATGTTCTTGCCAAGCTGGGTGCGGTTGAGCAACTCGGGATGGAAAGCCAATACCGTATATTTGGCAAGCGGTACTCGTGGATTAGGTTCCACTTTAACCGACTGGCCTGGAGCAAACGAGGTTACGGTCATCTCGTCAAAATCATATTCTGTTCTGCCGTATGACAATTTACACCCTTTGTTTTCCTTCAGAAAGAGGGCATAAAGTCCGTAGTGATGCACAGCCTCCTGAATAGGAGAGATGTTCTCTACACGCGCAATGCTCACCAGAGGATGAAGTGTTTTCACCCCTATGTAGTCATTGAACTCCTGTATGGTATTAAAGAAAAAATCCTTCATAATTCTAAGCTTTAAATTTCTAAAACGTTTGTAACATGCAATTTTATTTTTCGGAGGCAAAGATACGCACATTATCTATTTTTCTTTATACCTGAAATTCGGAAAGTATTACCAGTAATGTGGATAAGCCATGCTCAACCTCCATGTTGGCGCAATCTTACTCTTTATTCTGTAGGTTTCACTACAGCTTTCGGGATGATGATCAGAGAAGAAGTTGCTCACTCCGATAGTACGAATCTTTCATAAACACCATAACCCAGTTGTGGCATTTCCACGCCATTGCTTAACTTTATCTTCTTCATAACCAAAATGTTTTAATGTTCGTTTATCCCATTTATTCCATTTATTCCATCTATTCCACAACTACTCTTCATCTATACGCTCAATTTTGAATATGACTGGTCTTGTTCCGTCAGAGCAACAGCATATCATTTCGTTTTCACGCTTCATCCACCCCCTCATGATTGAACCACCTTGCAATCCGGTGTATATATATCGTGAAATGGCATCCCATGCCTCAGAGCAATGTGGCATTTTCGGACCTCCAGCTACTGTGTTCGGGTCAGCGGATGTTTTGACGAGTGTATTCAAACCTCCATGCCAGAAATGGTCGTTCTCTTCGTCACGCTCAAAGATAAACTCATCGCCAATATTGTAGCATGGACACATTTCTGCTTTAGGGTCGGCGCAATACTTCTCCTGTAGTTCCGGATAGATTTTCTTGTCTATAACGGTCACTCTTACTTTATGCTTCATATTCTTTTTATTTATTTTTATCTTTTGTACTTAAACACTTTCACCATATCCTTATCGCCACCCACAAGCTGGCTGCATCTGTTCAGCATTCCGGTGTCAGAGAAACCGCATTTCACCATGACCTTTCCTGATGCTGGATTTCCGGTGAAATGATCTGCCCAGATGTTTTCTAAATGCTTTACTTGGATGCAGTAGTTGAGCATCATTTTCAAGGCCTCGGTGCAGATTCCTCTGTTCCAGTAAGGTTTTCCTACCCAGTAGCCCACCTCACAGTCGTTTTTTCCGATAGGAATGTTGCTGGTTTCATGGGTGTAGTAGCCAATGCAGCCGATAGCCTCGCCAGTCTCTTTCAACACAATCGCCCATGTTGTTTCATTATGGAAGAATGTCTGGATTATCTCCCGACTTTCCTCTACTGACTTATGTGCTGGCCATCCTGCACGAGGTCCCACGTCAGGGTCTGAGGCATACTTGAAAAGTACCTCTGCATCAGATTCTTGCCAACGGCGAAGCAATATCCTTTCTGTTTCCATATTATTTTTCAGAGCCTTGCCGTCAGAGAATGCGTTACCTACTTTGTCACCTAACTGGATATAGCCATGGTGGATTGGGTCGAGAACTATCAGTTCCATCTTCTGCATATCAGGATTACCGTCTTCTGCCAAATACTTCTCGTCCACAAGGATATTGACAATTTCTGCCACAAGATAGTAGCCGGTCTCGCTTTCGTCGTATTTCTCCTTGATGCGGCACTCCAAAGTCATAGGGAAATCTGTGAATACAGGAGCATCAACCATAGTTGCCTTCTCGATGTTCCATCCTGTCTTATCCATCTTCTTCGGGTCGTTTTTGGCAGATACGATGCCTACAAAATCGGATGCCACCATTGTGTTCTTGGTGGCAAAGGCTACAGTAAACTCGCCATTGCGATCCAGATTCTTTGTTGTGACATGCGAGCCCATGGAAATCATTATTTCCTTCATGTCCCATTGTCCACTCCACGCAGCATTCATTGCGTTTGGGGTGCCATCCTCATTATATGTGCCTATAATCAGCACGGGCATAGGTACTACCCATGGTTTTGGTGCAAAACTTTTCATATTCGTTATTTACTTAATTATAATTCTTTTATGATATTTACTATTTATCTTTCCCTTGAAAAAGGTGACGCGCAGAATCAAGTATTTCCATGGGAAGACAGTACCTCGCCTCGTGCCATCCAGGTGGTACTGGAGTTTCTGTCTGCTGGTACTGCAGTTCCAGTCAACTGACATCAGAGTAACACTTATGTGGCACTACTTAGGCATTCCAATTGATATGTTCCTCATATTTGTCGAAGTCCATATTGGAGTCTGCTCCAACCTTTTCGAGCATCTGCCTTATCACTTCCTGCTCCTCAGGTGGAAGAAGAATATCGCCACGCCTACGCTTGAAATATTGGTTGCGTCCGAAGTGGAGGATAAGGGAAGTCATGAACTTGTCATACTGTTGAGGGTACATCCGCTTTTGGAAGTTGGTGAAACCGCGAGCGAAGATCACAGGCTTTTTATTGCGATAGTATGTGCACGCTTCGTCCTTGCTGCATCGGGTGGGGTTGATAAGGTGCAGATACTCTTCATTCTTCTCCATCATCATGGAGTAAGCCACCTGGTGCAGACAAGTAGCTGCCATAGGGCAACTGCTATGCTCACATACTGGATAGCACTCGGGGAGGGTTGTATTATGTTTCTTTGGCATAATCATCTTTGTTTTGGACAACGTCACCTAAATCGGTTTAGGGGTTGTTTCTCCATCTTGCTCGTTACTTTTTTCAATATGCAAATATAAGGTTTTTTATGGATTAATTTGGCGGTTCGAGATATTTTTATTATTTTTACCGCAAAATATGCGGCGTTTAGCGCCATACATTGTTGCAAACAAAATAAATACCTTATATATAAGAAAAGAGATGATGGGACTAACTTAAGGAGTAGCTGTTAGCGCTCGTTAAATATTCGTAAAAACACGAACAAGAATTTGTGATTCATTTTTATTGTTCGTAACTTTGCGAACACAAAACAAATGATAATATATGGACAACAAAAAAGTATATATGGAAAAACAAGAGCGGTTAGCCCGCTTTGCCAAGGCATTGGGCCATCCTGCAAGGATAGCTATCCTACAGTTTTTGGCCAAACAGGAACAGTGCTATTTCGGAGATATTCACGAAGAACTACCGATAGCCAAAGCCACTGTCTCACAGCATCTATCGGAATTGAAAAACGCTGGACTGATACAGGGTACCATTGAGATGCCAAAGGTGAAGTACTGCATTAACCGCGACAACTGGATGTTGGCCAACATGCTGTTCAAGGAATTCTTTAACCAAGAAACGAGAAAAACAGACTGCGGCTGCAGTAAATAGATCAATAGGATACTGAAGATACAATCATAGCATAAGGGACAATTGTCTCTATTGTGTTCGTAGTTTTACAAACAACAAACAGATTTCTAAATGAAAAAAGTATTCGTTTTATTGTTGGTCAGCCTCCTTGTGCTGGCCTGTGGTGAGAAAGTAGACACCGCACCAACCAAAGGTCACGCAGAGCAAGCGAAGGACTATGTCGAGGTAATCTATTTTCACAGCAAACAGCGCTGTATGACGTGTCGCTCCATCGAGCGGAACACCAACGAACTGTTGAAAGCCAACTTTGCCAGACAAATGAAGGCAGGCAAGGTGGCCTATCGCGTGATAGACATTTCTAAAAGAGAGAATGCCCGAATGGCTGAGAAGTACAAAGTCACCTGGTCGTCCTTGTTCCTTGTACGCCACAAGGACGGAAAGGAAAAGGCGGAGAACCTGACTGAGTATGCCTTTGCACATTCACGCAGACAGCCAGAAGTATTCAAAGCTGGCGTAACACAAAAAATCAAAACTGCATTGAAATAGGCCTATGGACTGGTTACAGACATTGCTTGAAAACAGTACGACACCTGTGCTGACAGCATTCCTGCTGGGTCTGCTGACAGCCATTTCTCCTTGCCCGCTGGCGACGAATATTGCCGCCATCGGCTACATTGGCAAGGATGTAGAAGACCGTCGTCGTGTGTTCCTTAGCGGACTGCTCTATACCGCAGGACGCATTGCTGCCTACACTCTGCTTGGCATGGTACTCATCATGATTCTCCGACGGGGCGCGTCCATGTTCGGCATCCAAAAGTTTATTGGCGAATGGGGCGAGATACTGCTTGGCCCAGCCTTGATCGTAATAGGAGTGCTGATGATTGCCAGTCATCGCCTGCGGCTTCCTCAGTTCGGCTTCAACGGAAACAATGCTGAGAATTTGAAACAACATGGTGGTTGGGGCGCCTTCCTCTTGGGCGTGTTGTTTGCCATGGCCTTCTGCCCGACGAGTGGCATGTTCTACTTCGGTATGCTTATCCCCATGTCCGCAACAACCACGATGGGCTACCTGCTGCCCGCAGTCTTTGCCACTGCCACAGCTTTGCCCGTGATCATAGTCGCCTGGCTACTGGCGTTCAGTATGCAAAAGGTAGGCAGATTCTATGGCTGGTTGAAAAACATAGAGCGGTGGGCAACGATCATTGTTAGCATATTGTTCATCATGGTAGGATTATATGAATGTTACATCATTTACTTTTAATAAAAAAACAGAACAATGGAAATCAAAGTATTAGGCGCTGGATGCAGTCGTTGCAAGAAGGCACTGGACGTAGTCAACAAGGTGGTTGGCGACTGTGGTATTGAAGTCCAAGTGGAGTATGTCACCGATATCATGCGCGTGATGGGGTATAACGTCATGAGCACTCCCGCAGTGGTCGTCGACGGCGAAGTGAAAATCAAGGGCAGCGTGCCTACGGAGGCCGATGTCAGAAAAGCGTTGGGCTTATGATACAGCAACTGGCCGACTGGATAACATACGACCTGTTGGGACTCGACGCAACGTCGCATCTCGGCGTTGCGCTCGACTTCTTCATCTACGACACGGTGAAGATCCTGATGCTACTCTTTACCATCAGCTCGTTGATGGGCGTGGTCAACGCCTATTTTCCCATTGAACGATTGCGCAACTATCTCATGACGCATCGGCTCCACGGAATGCAATACCTACTGGCTTCTGTCTTCGGCGCCATCACCCCATTCTGCTCCTGTTCGTCCATTCCGCTGTTCATCGGCTTTGTCAAAGGCGGCATACCACTGGGCGTCACCTTCGCCTTCCTCATCACCTCACCGCTGGTCAACGAAGTGGCCGTAGCCATGTTTCTCGGATCATTCGGTATGAAGGTCACGGTCATCTATGTCGTCAGCGGCGTCCTGCTGGGCATGATCGGCGGCGTCCTGCTGGGGCGGATGCGACTGGAACCGCTACTGAGCGAGTGGGTGAAACAGACTCAGAAGCGGTCCACACAACAGACCGAGGCATGGGAGACCGACCACGTCAGCTTTATCCATCGTCTACCAGCCATTATCCGTGAAGCATGGGGCATCGTGCGTAGCGTACTGATTTATGTCATCATTGGTATAGGTATCGGCGCCATGATGCACGGCTATGTACCTGAGGGATTCTTCGAGCACTATATGGCCCGCGACAACTGGTTCACAGTTCCCCTTGCGGTAGTGCTGGCAGTTCCTATGTATGCCAATGCTGCGGGTATTGTGCCCATCATCGAAGTCTTCGTGGCCAAAGGCATCCCGCTTGGCACCGCCATTGCCTTCATGATGGGCGTCGTGGGGTTGTCGCTACCAGAAGCCACACTACTCAAGAAGGTTATGACATGGCGCCTCATTGGTGTGTTTTTTGGCACCATCACACTGTTCATCGTCTTACTGGGTTATCTTTTCAACTTCATCTTATGAGAGTGTTTGCAAGAGGTACAGGCAAGTGATAAAAAATGGTTAGCGAATTGACGAAAAACGCGTTTTATAGCCATTACAACTCCTCCCCCGCCCTGTTTTTCTCCCGGTTATATAACAGATTGTAAGGAAAAGCAAATGTAACCAAAGTTATCATTTGATATACACTTTGCCCCCCGAAACAGAAAAAAGCGGTGCATGATGAAACTTTTTCAGGTGAATATTTGCACGCTCCGAATATTAGTGCTATATTTGCAGACCGAATCAATGTACTAGACCTATAAAAATGGTGACAATCCGAAAGGAGGTTGCCATTGGACAAGGGATGAAACAATCGAATTTTTAAATCATAAAAACGACAACTGCATGAAAACTGCTTGGAGAGGTTTCAAAGGAAACAAGTGGAAGTCTGAGGTCAATCTTCGCGACTTCATCCAGAACAACTACACCCCCTATGAGGGTGACGAGAAGTTCCTCGTAGGCGCAACCGACGCTACCAACACGCTTTGGGGCGAGTTGCAGAAGCTGCAAAAGGAAGAGCGTGCCAAAGGTGGTGTGCTCGACATGGAGACCGAGGTGGTATCAAGCCTGACTGCCTACGGCCCGGGTTATATCTCTGAGAGCGCAAAGGACTTGGAGAAGGTGGTCGGCCTGCAAACTGACAAGCCTTTGAAGCGTGCCTTCATGCCCTACGGAGGTATCAAGATGGCTGAGCAGGCCTGCACGACCTATGGTTATCAGCCCTCTGAGAAACTGCATGAGATCTTCTCTAAATATTGCAAGACGCATAACGACGGTGTGTTCGACGCTTATACGCCGGAGATGAAGCTGGTGCGCCACAACCACATCCTCACGGGTCTGCCCGACACCTATGGCCGTGGCCGTATCGTAGGTGACTACCGCCGTGTGGCTCTCTATGGTATCGACTACCTGATCGAGCAGAAGCAGCACGACCTGGCTACCATGGGCGACCGCGAGATGATTGACGAGGTGATCCGCCTGCGCGAGGAGGTTTCTGAGCAGATCAAGGCGCTCAAGGGTCTGAAGGAGATGGCACAGCTCTATGGCTTCGACATCAGCAAGCCCGCACAGAACGCACGCGAGGCCGTGCAGTGGCTCTACTTCGGCTACCTCGGCGCAGTGAAGACGCAGAACGGTGCCGCCATGTCCGTGGGCCGTATCTCGACCTTCCTCGACATCTACTTCAAGCGCGACTTGGACGAGGGTGTGCTGACGGAGACCGACGTACAGGAACTGGTAGACCACCTGACGATGAAGTTCCGCATGGTGAAGTTTGCCCGTATCCCGTCTTACAACCAGCTCTTCAGCGGCGACCCCGTATGGGCTACGCTCGAGGTGGGTGGTATGGGTATGGACGGTCGCTCCATGGTGACGATGACGGACTACCGTTTCCTCCACACGTTGATCAACATGGGTCCGTCTCCCGAGCCCAACCTCACGGTGCTCTACAGCCCACGCCTGCCCGAGGCCTTCAAGCGCTACGCTGCCTGGATCTCCGTCAAGACCAGCTCTATCCAGTATGAGAACGACGACGTGATGCGTCCTATCTGGGGCGACGACTATAGCATCTGCTGCTGCGTCTCCGCTACGCAGACGGGTAAGGAGTTGCAGTTCTTCGGCGCTCGTGCCAACCTCGCCAAGTGTCTCCTCTACGCTATCTCTGGTGGTGTGGACGAGAAGACGCGCGAGCAGTGTGGACCCAACTACCGTCCGATCGACGGCGACGTGCTGACCTATGACGAGTTCATGCCCCGCTTCCTCGCCATGATGGAGTGGCTGGCAGGTGTCTATGTCAAGACGCTGAACCTCATCCACTACATGCACGACAAATACTTCTATGAGGCTGAGGAGCTCTCCCTCATCGATACCAACGTGCGCCGCACCTTCGCCACGGGTATCGCCGGCTTCAGCCATGTGGTCGACTCTATCTCCGCCATCAAGTATGCTACGGTCAAGATCGAGCGCGACGAGAACGGATTCCCCATCGGCTACAAGGCCGAGGGCGACTTCCCCTGCTATGGCAACGACGACGAGCGTGCTGACGAGATTGCAGTCTGGTTGCTGAAGACCTTCATGAACATGATCCGCAAGCACCACACCTATCGCAACTCAGAGCCGACCTGCTCTATCCTGACGATCACCTCCAACGTGGTCTATGGCAAGGCTACGGGCATGATGCCGGACGGACGTCCTGCACAGGCTCCGCTGTCTCCGGGTGCCAACCCGAGCTACGGCGCAGAGAAGAACGGCCTGCTCGCTTCGCTCAACTCTGTGGCTAAGTTGCCGTACGAGTACGCTCTCGACGGTATCTCCAACACGCAGACCATCAACCCGGGTGCACTCGGCCACGACGACACAGAGCGTGCCAACACGCTGGTGAACGTCATGGACGGCTACTTCGGACAGGGTGCCCACCACTTGAACGTGAACGTCTTCGGTGTGGAGAAACTCAAGGACGCCATGGAGCATCCGGAGAAGGAGGAGTACCAGAACTTCACCATCCGTGTCTCTGGCTACGCCGTGAAGTTTATCGACCTCACCCGTGAGCAGCAGCTCGACGTGATCGCACGTCAGTCGCACGAGCGTCTGTAAGCACACTGTTCCTCTGATTCCTGCCGAAAAGGGTAAGAAAAAGGAGGCATGAGAAATAAAACTGGGCCGTCTGTCTAATCAAATCGTGTTGGGCAGGCGGCCTTTTCATTATAAAAAACAAGATGAAGAATCAACCAACAAGCGTCAACGACGACATGCTCCACATCCACTCCACGGAGACTTTCGGATCGGTTGATGGACCAGGCATTCGCTATGTGATATTCCTGCAAGGCTGCCAGATGCGCTGCCAGTACTGCCACAATCCAGACTCATGGAAGACGGGCGTGGGAGAGACCGTTTCGGTCGATGACCTGATCGACAAGGCGGCACGGTATCGCACCTACTGGGGGGACAAGGGTGGCATCACGGTGAGTGGTGGAGAGGCGTTGCTCCAAATGGGCGCTCTCACTCAGCTTTTCCGCAAGGCTCACGAACGGGGCATCAACACCTGTCTCGACACATCGGCACAACCATTCACAAGAAGGGAACCGTGGTTTGGAAAGTTTGAGGAACTGATGCGCTACACCGACACGGTGCTGCTCGATATCAAGCATATCCGACCGGAGGGACATAAGCAACTGACGGGATATGACAACGAAAACATCCTCGACTGCGCACGCTACCTATCCGACATTCGGAAACCAGTATGGATCCGCCACGTCCTCGTGCCTGGTATCACGGACGACGACGCCCTGCTGCAGGAACTGCGCCACTTCCTCGACACGCTGGACAACATCGAGCGGGTCGATGTGTTGCCCTATCATACGCTGGGAATTTTCAAATATGAGAAATTAGGAATCCCCTATCCGCTTGATGGAGTCAACTCGCCAACGCAGGAACGAGTGGAAAACGCAAAGAAGATTCTGACTGGAAAATAACCGTAGGCCCGGGTACATGACAGATGGACTCGTACCGAGCATAGCAAAAAGAGGAGACAAGCCCTATGATAGGAACCTGTCTCCTCTTAAAATTTCTTTAAAAAGAAGAAGCTTTATGCCTCAGCGGGTGCCTCCTCAGCAGCAGTCTCCTCTGCAGCCTTAGCAGCCTCGGCCTCAGCCTGAGCAGCAGCGGCAGCAGCCTTCTTCTCTGCAACCTTCTGGGCAATAGCCTCGTTGGTCTTCTTCTCCTCCTCGAGGGCCTTCTGAGCAGCAGCCTTCTTGTCATCAGCGAGCTTCTTGGCGAAAGCCTCGGTACCAGCGGCCTTGGCCTGCTTCCACTCGTCGAAACGCTTCTGGCAGGTAGCCTCGTCAAACGCGCCTCTCTTCACACCTACACGGAGGTGCTTCATCAAGAGGACACCCTCACGGCTGAGGATGTTCTTCACAGTGTCGGTGGGCTGAGCGCCAACCTCCAACCAATAAAGAGCACGGTCGAAATTCAAATCTACCGTGGCGGGATTGGTGTTGGGATTGTACACACCAATCTTCTCAGTGAATTTGCCATCACGTGGCGCGCGCGAATCGGCGATGACGATGCGATAAACAGCATAGCCCTTGTGGCCACCGCGCTGAAGTCTGATCTTTGTTGCCATTACTTTAAAATTGTACTTTAATGTGGATTGAATTTTATGCTGCCAACTCGTGACAGCGGCTGCAAAGGTACTAACTTTCTGTCGAATAGACAAATGGTTGGCATTTTTTCTCTTTGAGAGATGGATTTTTCTGCCATTGCAGATGGTTTTCTGCTTGTTTTTTCGTACTTTTGCGTCCGTTATGACCGAAATATCTGTACTGATTCCTACCTACAACGACCGTATCTTATCGCAGGTGAGCACCCTACAGAGCCAACTGGAGGCTCTGTCGGTGGCAGAAGACCTATGCTATGAGGTCGTCGTGGCAGACGACTGCAGTACGGACGAGGCGGTAGTGCGCGAGAACGAAGAAATCCTGCACCTCGTCCATTGTCGCTTGGTGAGGGAACCGCACAACATAGGCCGAGCAACGATACGCAACCGGCTGGCCCAGGAGGCACGATACCGCTGGCTGCTCTATATCGACGCCCACCTCTTCATCCCAGACGGTTTCATCAGGGGCTACGTCCATCAGATCGGCAAGGCGCAGGTGGTCTGTGGCGGTTCGATGGTGGACGGCCTCTCCCAGCCTCAGGGCCTTCGCTACCAATATGAGTTGGACAGTCTGGCGCGCTTCTCGGCTGAAGCTCGGAGCAAGACCCCCTTCCGCTGCTTCAGAACCAACAATTTCATGATAGACCGCGACTTGATGCTGGCTCACCCCTTGCGTTCCGACATCAAGACCTACGGGTATGAGGACGTACTCTTCGGAAAGACACTGGAGGAGGCGGGCGCATCCATCCTCCATATTGACAATCCCGTCGGTTATCATACATTGGAGAGCAACCAACTATACATCAACAAGGTAGAGGAGAGCCTACACACCCTCTTCGCCTATCGCGAAGAGCTGGAGGGCTACAGTCCGTTGCTCGACGGAGTGGAGATGCTTCGGCGGAAGCACCTGCTTGGCGTGGCAAGACAAATCTACACTCCCCTTGCCACGCTGATAAGGCGCAATCTGACAGGAAAGAACCCCTCCCTCTTACTTTTCAAAGTATTCAAGGTGGGTACTTACCTGCAAATCATGAAATAGAATCCTGCAGGGACACTCCTACATGAAATAGAGTCCTACAGGATCCGTTTTATACAAAGTAGCCACGGCAGGATCAATTCAACTGAGAATTGAAAAAAGCCTTGATGGCTGGCATGGCCTCTTCGACACGCTTCACCAATTCAAACTGATTTTGAGCCCTGACAAGGTTGTGGGTGGGATACTGCACCTTCCAATAGCCGTCACCATTGAGGTAGTCCCACAGGAAGCGCACACTCTGCATGTAGGGGAAGAGCACGACGGCATAGGGAAGCATCTGAATCTCCAGCGGGGTGAGGAAGGATCGGGCCGAAGCAAGATAACCTTTCGTGAAGGCCTGGAAAACATCTTGGCGAAACTGAATCTTCGAGAAGTCGGGCTCGTCCTCGGCTGCGGTACTGGCTGCCGTGCGGAGGAAGTCGCCATAGTCGGAGAAAATAAACGACGGCATGACGGTATCGAGGTCGATGACACACAACACCTCACTGCCATCCTCGGAGAACAACATATTGTTCACTTTCGTGTCGCAATGGCAGACGCGCTTAGGGAGTTTGCCCTCGCGTCCAAGACGCTCCGCCTCTGTCATGGCCTCGGCACGCTTGCCAAGTTGCTCTAACAACTCCTGGACGGCGGGTTCATCGAAACGGCCTGCACGGTCTTCGACGCAAGCCTGCTTCAACTGCTCAATACGAAACTCCATATTGTGGAAGTCTTTGATGGTCTCGCCCAACTGGCAGGGCACATCGGCCAGCATCGCTTGAAAATGGCCGAAGGATTGTCCAGCAGCATGGGCACTCTCTGGATTGACCTCCTGTTTCGTGACGGCATGGTCGATAAAGACCACCAGACGCCAATAATGACCATCGACCTCCGCATACAACCGATTGGCATCCTCGACAGTGGGTAAAAACTCCAGGACATGGTGGCGCAAATCGGTCTCGCCCTGCGCAATCAGTCGCTCGCGGATATGGCGGGTCACGATGGCAATGTTGCGCATGACCATATCTACATCGGGAAACACCTCGTGGTTGATGCGCTGAAGCACATAGTCGGGCTGGTCTTTTTCTTCCGTCACGACCAGGTAGGTATCGTTGATCAATCCTGACCCAAGGGGACGGATAGTGGAGACGGTAGCCGAGACGGCAAATTTTTCTACGATGGATTGTAATTGTGACTGTAGCATGATGATTTTGATTTTTCGTTCATAAGATTTGTCGGACGATCCCAGACTGTCCAGGAGGCGCGGAAAGGGTGGCATAAACAAAAAGCGAAGAGCAATAGTACTCTTCGCCTTCTATGAGGTGCCTAGCAGAATCGAACTGCTCTACACGGTTTTGCAGACCGTTACCTAACCTCCCGGCCCAGGCACCATAGCGCTTCTTTTCAAAAGCGATGCAAAGGTACTGCTTTTATTTTATTCCACCAAACTTTTGAGCGTTTTTTATTTCCTCACACTGCTTTTTCCTCATTCTATGGCGTTCTCTTCCCGAAATCTTGCCTTTCAAGGCACACCCTGGACATCCTCGACAAGGATCGTGGATGGCCTCGAAAGCTCGCTTGACACGATAGCCCAAATAGGCGACGGCAGCGAGAACGGCTAGAAGGATGATGATATGGCCAGCAGTCATCAGATCAGACTGGGTTGTCCATCGGGTTGTTGGTGAACAAGTCGTCGGCAGCCTTGAGCTCCTCCTCGTCAAACCAAGTCTTGAGTTTCTCGTGGGCCTTCTGCTTCACGTCGTCGCCCACATTGTTCCACACCTTGTTGATCACATAGATGAGCACAGAGAGATCGTCGGTGAGTCCGGCAATGGGGATCGCGTCAGGAATGACATCGATGGGAGAAATCAAATAGCCCAGTGCGCCAACGATGATGGCCTTGTCCTTCAGCGAGACATTGTCGCTCTGTAAAGTATAGTAGAGTACCAGGGCAGCATAGACCAACTTTGCTCCCGATCGCTTGGCGATGCGGGCGATTTTGTCGGTGAAGGCTTCCTGTGAAAATTTATCTTTGTATTGTTGTAAGTCGGGAATCTGCATGATAACGAATAGTAAAATTGAAATTAAAAGACTTTGACTTGATCGATGAATCGCTTGGCCTTCGGATAGGTCTTGTTCACCTTGCCTATGCGCACCTTAACCAGCAGCAGGGAGAAGAGATAGTAGAGGAGGAAGAGGCAGAAACCTATTCCAACCGCCAAGAGGCAGTTCCACGCCTCCTGCTCGAAAGGCAACTGCTCGATGGGAAAGGCCGACATGACGAGGACGGGCAAGATGATCAAGATGCCCGCCACGGTGTAGCGCTTGCGCTCAGATCCCTTGCTATCGAGGGCAGCCTGATAATCGAAGAGATAATCGCTCAACTCCTCTTCCGACAGGTCGCCCCGGTCGGGAAATCCCTGGTCCGTCTGATGGTTGCGAATCTTAGCCTCCATGCGATGCTGGAAGTCGTCGATCACCGTCGTATATTCTGATAAATCTTTCATTGCGTTGATCTATGTGTTGCCCCCAGGCGCTTCCTGAACCGTCGGGAGGACAAAAAAGAAAAGAAAGCAGTCGTTCCTATAAGCCGGGTTTTGTCCCGCACTCATCTTTCGATAATAGTGCGGTGCCTGTCATTTATCTACTCCGCCGGTCGCCCGACGGCTCAAGCATTCTACCCTCCACCGCATCTCCCGAAGGGGAACTCGGGCGGGTTTCCTGTATCGGTGGTTTACATGAATTTGCAGCCCCTGGTTAGCACAGCCCGCACGGTCTCCCGGCGGCTGGTGGTCTCTTACACCACCTTCTCACCCTTACCCCGAACTGGTTCCAGCTTTATCTTGAAACTCGATTAGGCGGGAAGCCAGCTGAGGCGGTTGTTTTCTTCTGCGTCGCCTACCGTCGCCGATAGCTTCTACTTTCGGAAGCAGGGTACCCTCACGCTGCCCGGACTTTCCTCCCGCACCCATAGGTGCCGGCGACAGAGCCGGAACACTGCCTTCTTGTTGATGCAAAGGTAGTATTTTTTGGGCAAACCAGCCGTGGCAAGGCCACCTTTATTACGGATAATTAACTATTCACTGAAGGCCTCGACACGATGATGCTATTTCTTCGAGCGCGCTTTTGGTCGCTTCTCTTTTTTGATGCCCCATTTCTTTCGTTTCGGTCCGAAGAGGTCGCGCAGGTTGGTGAAGTCCTTCTTGATGATGAGTCCAATACCCTGCGTGGTGAGCGAGTTGCGCGTGAAGTAGCGGTCGTTGTTCTGATTGTAGAAGCGGACGGCCAAGCTACCCGTCGGCGTGAAGAGATAGCGGATATCGAAGTCGCCGATGAAGGAGGCGTTGTCCGTCGCCGCGTTGTCACGATAACCAAACTCACCATTGATCAGCAGGCGGTTGTTGAGCAGCCTTCCATTGAGCAGTCCCTCATACTCCGCATTGTTGAAACCCTCGTCGCCCGTAGAGATATTTGCGCCAAAACTCCAGTTGTCACTGCGTACCACATTCGACAGTACGGAATTGATCTGCTGCGAGAGCGTGCCCGAGAGCAAACTCTGCATCGCGAGCGAGGTCTGGCTCTGTGCCTGCTGCTCCTGGAGTGCATTGTTGGCCCCCTGCGTGTAGAAGCGTCCCACGGCAAGGAGATACAACACCTGCTGGTTCATATCCTCCTGAGAGTTGATGACCGACCGCACCATCTGCTGCGCATCGGCAGAGAGCGTAGGCAGGTCGAGGCCAAAGGTGACCTGCGGCGACTCGGGGGTGCCGTTGATGTCCATCAGACAGTTGACACGGATGTTGTTTCGCTTGAACGACTGTCCCAACTGGAGGTCGGAGAGCGGCACACTGTTGAGCGTATAGCGGGCCTTGAGATTGAGCGCCGCTGCAAAGGGGTCGCCACCGAAGGCGATAGAAGAACCCGGCTGGAACTGGAAGCTACGCTTGATGATATTCTGAATGGTGATGTTGTAGCTACCCTCATCCACATCATAGTTGCCATACATCTGGAACGCACCCTTGTTGAACCAGTTGGCTCGGATCACGCCATTGCCCCGCAGCGCGATGTTGTCGCCCGAGGCCGCATCCATCAAGACGCGGAGCGTGAAGTCGGGATTGGCCTTGACGAGGAAGTTGATGCGCATGTCCGACGGCACGTCTATCTCCTTGTCCAGGGAGTCTCTCGCCGCCTCCCATTCTCCCCCACCCTGGAGGACCGTCTGAACGGAGTCGGCCCGTGGCGTAAGCCATTCGATGAAGTCATTGCCACCCACCGTGCCCTCTTGCGCAGCATTATATTCTATAAAAGAACGTGGACCGGGTGTGGCCTCGATATCCATGGTAGTTTCTCCCGAACGACCGTGGATGGCACAGGCACCCGTGGCATAGACCCGCCCCCAGAAGGAGCTCTTCAGATCGGGCTGCGGATTGTCGTAGGCCAGCATGTTGTGGGCCTCAAGAAAGATATCATAAGTCAGACGGCGCAAAGCCTGGTGGTGGAGTCCACCACTCAGGATGCCATAGTTGCCCTCGCGGTCGCGAATTGTATCATTCATGAATGTGATCTCGTCAGGACGCAAGAGCACTTGCACGTCGCGCACGTGATAGTCGGTATTGAGCGCAGAGACATGGACCGAACCACTCGCACGCATATTGCCAGCAAGGTTGACATCGCTCAGGGGGCCGATGACACGCACCCATCCGTTGCCCCTCAGATGCACATCGTCGAGGAAAGAGTCGGTGAACGACTGAACGAAGTCGAGCCGTGAGTTGTAGGCCCGGATCGGCAGGTTGATGTAGTTGTCTTTGATGGAGACATAGCCCTTGATATCCGTATGGGAATCGGGACCATCGTCGGCGACGGCGTCGATATTGACCCGCCCGTCCTGGAGGGTGACATGAGCGCGGAGCGTACCCATATCACCTTTTTCAAACTGGAAGCCATCGACCTGCAACTGAGCGTTGATGGTCGGTTGGGTGAAGAATTTCTTCACATAGGCCGTGCCCGAGGCCACGCCGTCAAACTCCACCGATTTGAAATGGACCAAGTCGAGGATATAGGGCACGTCGATATTGCGCAGCGTGACCTTTAGCGAATCGTCCTCGCTACCCGTGGTCTGACCGTTGATGCCGATGAGCTGTTCTTTGTTGGACACCTCGAAGTGATCGATGTCCAGTCGGTGGTGGGCGTAGGTGATATCCGAGGCCAGAACGTTGAAGAGCAGGGTGTCCACCTTCACCATCGAGGGATTGAGATGGATGCGGCTGACCAGCATGCCACGATCGCGCTCAAAGGCCACGTTGGCATCCGCCTCGGCTGATACGGGCAACTTGCCACCCATCTGAGCCGTGATATGAGGACGCAACTGGTCGTCCTTGGCGGCAGCATAGCCCGAGACGCAAAGCGCAGTCCCCTCTTTGTCCTCGCGGTGGGCGGCGAAAGTCAGATGGAGAGAGTCGGCTGTCTGCAGGTGGAGGGTCGCCTGCGTGATCTGCTGGTCGCTGACGGTCAGCGACGGGGCAGTCAACTGGAGGTTGCCATGTCGTCCATCGACCACTCCCTGCAACTCCACAGGAGCCTGGAGCGTCAGCGGCAGGTGGAGCAAGGAGCGCAGAAGCGGCGTATCGGAGATGGTGGCGGAGATAGAGACGCAGTCGTTGCCACGGGAAGGCAACGGACTGACGAGAGAAGGGAGATAGTGGCCGACCAGGTTCTGCAACCTTCCCAAAAGCGTAGGATAATCATAGCGTCCACCGATTTCTATATCGGCAAAATCGGTATGCGCCCGCAGGGATCGGTGCGCCACCCCATTGACCACCTCCGCATGGAGGTAGGGCAAGACAATCTGCTCACCAGGTTGGCGGAGAGAAAAATTCTTGAGTTCCAACAGGCCGTTAAGGTCGTCGAGGGACGAGGCGTTGCCCTGGATGCGGGCAGCCAAGGAGAGTACCCTCGCCCCAAGAGCATCAGAGAGTTGCAGGCGACTCAACGAGGCGTTATCTACCGTCAGCGAAGCATCTACCGCCACGCTAGTCTGCTTCCTTTTCTCCAATAAAGAAAGGAGATGGGCCACTTTGCCCTGGAAACGGATGCGACCATTGGGGTCGTCGAGACTCAACAATCCGTCGAAGACATCATTGGCCATCGCACCATCGAGATGGATCTGACGGTAGCGATAGCCCTTGAAGTCGAAATAGGGCACACTGACCTTTGCCTCGAAGCGGAGCTGCGACAACTCCTGCGGTATCAGAGCGCGCCCCTCCACCTTGGCGGCAAGGCCTCCCAAGTCGGGATTGCTCAGAAGGCGACCCAACTCAAAGCCCTCCGTCTCCACCATGCCCGACACCTCGCGGCCTCTGAGGGCGGCATTCAGCCGCACGAAGCCTGCATCGGAGAGGAGACGGCCCTTCGCCTCCATACGGCCATGAAGCTGGGCAAACGATCCCGTCCAATTGATATGGCCCAGGTGCGCGACTTCCGCCGGCAACTTCGTGTTCCCCTGCGTCAACTGGGCAAGGAGAGAGGAGAGTTGCGGAAGGTCAGCACTGAGGCGGACAATATTCACCTGCCAGTCGTTGGCAGGATTTTTCAGCGACACGCGGCCCGTGAGGCGGGTGTCGAGCAGGCCCTCGCTCTGCAAACGCAGACCGCTCACCTGCAACTGGGAGGCAGCCATACGAGCCTCAAGCTCCAGGCTTACGAGACGGTCGCAGTCCTTCAGCCCGGGCTGGAGAAAGGCTAAGTCGGAGACCGTGACGTGGGAGGAGGCTATGCGAGCACGCCCCTGGGCCGTGCGCCAGTCGATGGAACCTTCGGCCATACGGTAGGACACAGCCACTTCTGGAACCACCAAGAGCGAATGGGGCAGGCGCAACGACAAGTCGCTGATGCGAGCCTGGCGCTGGTCGGCCTTGAAATGGAGCGAGAGCGCATCGACTTGCAGACCACTTTGCTCGCAGAAAGAGAGTTTTTTGATGTCGGCCTTCAGTCCGTCGGGCGTGAGCGAATGGAGGACGAAATGGCCGCTGAGCTGCGAAAGATGGAGATGGGAGGGCGAGAGACCCGCCTTACGCGGTTGCCATAGTTGGTCATAGCGGACCGAACCATTGCGGACAACGAGCGACTGGATGGCGAGGTCGATATGAGAGGGTTCCTTGTTGTCCTTGTCCGAAAGAGCGTCGAGGGCAAACTGGAAGTTGGGCGGCGTATGGGCGTCTTTCTGATAAAGGCGCGCATCGAGGCCGAAGAGCTGGGCGGAGGATATCCTCACCTTACCCTGGAAGAGCGAGACCAAATCGACCTTGGCCGCCACACGCGAAGCCTGAATCATCGGTTGCCGTTGCTGGTCGTCGATCCGTAGGCCATCGACCACAAGACGATTGAAGAACCCCACATCAACCCGTCCCACACGCACGTTGGTCTTCAGGGTCTCGGCAACGACTTCGGCCACCTTTTCGCCCACCATCTCCTGGATGGCAGGGATATGGAGCAGAATGGCGGGCAGCAGGTAGCACCCGGCCAGCGTCCATATCAATGTGGTGACGATCGCGCGTACAGTTTTCATTGGAAGTGCAAAACTACAAAAAAAGTTTGAGATAGCCACCCTCTCGCCCGTTTTTTACCCCTTCCACGTCGATATTACCTTGCTATTGTGCCATCATTACAACTTGGTTAGACGTTCATTACACTTTGACAGCAGGACCGTAGTTTTTTTGACGACACGGCCATCACACCTTGATGGTAGCACAGTTCTCACCTGTCACTGCCCACTATCACCCAATAGGCGGGCAAAAGCAGGACACGCCTCCAACTGATTGCTGACGACTTGATGGGCCTGAAAACCAAGGCGCAGACCGGCTTCCACATTGTTGCGGCGGTCGTCGAAGTAGAGAGTCTCGGCAGGAATCATCCCCGTCTCCGCTATCATCTGCTGATAGATGGCCTCGTCGGGTTTGGCCACCCCCATCTCGTAGGAGAGGAAGGTTGCGTCGAAGCAGTCAGCCACCGAGAGGCCCAGGGCTTCGATCTGTCGGACGCTGGTCTGCCAAAGTGAGTCGTTGATATTGCTCAGCACATAGACGCGATACTTCTCTCGAAGCGAGGCGATCGTCCGGATGCGTTCGGGAGGCAACTCACCCGCCAATAGTCCCATCACCTGGGAGAGTTGCGAACGAGAAACACCCCGCCCGCAGAGAGCGTGGATCTCGTTGAGGACTTCCTCCGCAGGCCGCACTCCATCGATGAAGTCGTCCTTCAACCGCTTGATGCGCCGATAGTAGAGGATCTGCTTCCATCGGGCCACGCGCAGGTCCATAAAGGCGCGCCGCACCACCGAACCGTGAACATTCACCACGACGCCACCATAATCAAACACCAAGTTGCGTATCATATTTCTTTGAGTTGAATCTATGCGACTAAAATGGGTGGCTGGAGAGCACACTTGCTCTCCATACCACCCTTCATTCTACCCGTGGGTTCTAACCATTACCAATGGTACATGGTTATAGGACCCAGCTATCTTGAAATCAATCTACTAATCTTTACGAAAGAGTAGGAGTCCTGACTAAAGCAGGAAACCCGACTTGCCGATGAAATAGAGCACAGAGTAGCCCAGCACCAGCGAGACGATACCACAGATGAGGCCCATCTTGAGCATGTCGTTCTGCTTGACGAGACCCGTGGAGTAGGCTATGGCATTCGGCGGAGTGGAAATCGGGAGACACATAGCGGAGCTGGCAGCAATGGCGATACCGATGAGGACGGTGCTCGTGCCACCGAGGGCGTGGAGTTTGTCACCCATACCCGTGCAGACGACGGCGAGGATCGGGACGAGCAATGCGGCCGTGGCCGTGTTGGAGATGAAGTTGGAGAGGATGTAGCAGATAAGGCCCGAAATCAAGAGAATCACGATCGGACTCCATTCGCCAAACGGGATGCTCTCCAGCGCCGCGTCGGCCAGTCCGCTACCATTCATACCGAAGCCAAGGGCGAAACCACCGGCCACCATCCAAATCACACTCCAGTTGATTTCCTGCAAGTCCTTGGCCGTGATGACACCCGTGACGGCAAAGACGCCAATCGGCACCATGGCCACATTGTAGGAGTCGATACCCGTGACCGACTTCGGAATCACCCACAGGAGGATGGTGATGATGAAGGTCACGATGACCACATTCATGCGCCATCCGTGGTGGACGGAACCCTTGATCTCCAGTTCGATGGTCTTCTTCGAGAACGGGAAGAAGAACAGAAGGATGCGCCAAGAGATGATAAGCAGGATGATGACGAGCGGGAACATGAAGGCCATCCAGTGACCGAAGTCAATGCCCATGTTCAGACCCGCAGGATCGTTGAGAAACTTCAGAGCGATCATGTTCGGCGGCGTACCGATCGGCGTTCCCATACCACCAAGGTTGGCGGCGATAGGAATACTCATGGTCAGCGCGATGCGTCCCTTGCCGTTGGCAGGCAGGGCGGCGAAGACCGGCGTAAGGAACGTCAGCATCATGGCGGCGGTAGCCGTATTGGAGACGAACATGGAGAAGATACCCGTGATCAGCAAGAAGCCCAGGAGCACATTCTCACTCTTCGTACCGAAAGGCCGAATGAGGTTGCGCGCCAGCAGCACGTCGAGACCCGACTTAGTAGCTGCGGCAGCCAAGATAAATCCACCAAGGAAGAGCATGATGGTGGGGTCGGCGAAGGACGCCATGATATGCTTAGAGTCCATCAGTTCGCCGATGTTCTCACCCTTGAAGGGCATCAGCGCATTGTCCGAAACGGTCAGACACATGATGGTGATAATTCCGAGCGATGTAGCCCAAGAGGGAATACACTCCGTCAGCCACGACAAGGTAGCGAACACAAAGATCGCAATGATGCGTTGCTGCACGATGGTGAGGCCGTCAATGCCGAAAGTGTCGATCGGCAAGTTCCAAACGATGGCCGTGACAACCATGATAACGAAGAACTGGATGATCTTCTTTTTGTCATAATGGTTGGTCAAAACATTAGAATTCTCTTCTGCCATGATTCTAAATTTTGTTTTGGTTTACTTTTGATTGTTTATAATGTAATAGGGAACAAGATAGTACACATGCGCTCGACAAGAGCGTGCTCTCACCTTGCCAGTCGTATCCCGTCTCGTGCAAAGTTACATTTTTTCCTTTACCCTGCAAAGATTTGAGCGGTTTTTTGTACCTTTGCGACGTAAAATTGAGCGATAATGGATAGAAAAATGCTTTTTTATACATTTCTCATCCTCATTTTCTGCAGTTGTGGACGCACTTCGAAGTCCACGACGCCATCGGGGGAGGGAAAGGAAATCACACTGGCCTACGCCCAAAACCTACGCATGACGGCCTTCGAGGGTTACACGCGTGTGGAACTTCGCGACCCGTGGAAACCCGGGAAGACACTCCACACCTACTACCTCGTTGGCCATGAGGGCACACAGCCCCCTGGCGACGGCACGGTGGTCCACGTGCCCTTGCAGCGGATGGTGGTCTTCACGACGGCCCATGCCAACCTGCTGGAGTGGCTCGGCGAGGGCCAGCGGATCGCGGGCGTGGCCGACGCGAAATATATGCTCATCCCCGACGTGCAGCGACGCCTCCGGCTGACAGAGGCCAAAGACGCCATTGCCGACTGCGGCGAGGCGATGAATCCCAATGTGGAACGCATCGTTGATCTGCAGTCTGACGCTGTCCTGCTCTCTCCTTTCGAGAACAGTGGCGGGTATGGCGTGCTCGAAAAGACGGGGATTCCCATCATCGAATGTGCCGACTATATGGAGACTTCGGCCCTGGGGCGTGCGGAATGGATGCGCTTCTACGGACGGCTGGTGGGGCGCGGCGAGCAGGCCGACAGTCTGTTTCGGATCGTGGAACGTGAATACCAACGGCTTTCTGCCCTCGCCAAGGGCGACAAAGAGCGTCGGAGCGTCCTTCCTGAGCGCAAGACTGGATCCACCTGGTATCTGCCAGGAGGCAGAAGCAGCATGGGACTGATCTATCGCGACGCCCACATCTCCTACGCCTACGCCTCCGACACCCATAGCGGGTCGCTGCCCCTATCCTTCGAGACCGTACTCGACAAGGCGGGAGAGGCCGACATCTGGCTGATGAGTTTCCAGGGGCATCTGACCAAGAGGCAGTTGCGGACGGAGTGTGCGGGCTACGAGCAACTGCGGGCCTTCAAGGAAGGACGAATCTACGGATGCCCCGTGGACCGCAAACCCTATTTCGAGGAAGTGTCGTGGCGTCCCGACTGGCTCCTCCGCGATCTAATCGTCCTCTTCCACCCTGCTCTGCGCGATCGACTGGGCAGCGACTTGCGCTATTATCAACCCATCGTATAAAGGAACTACCGCAGAAAGGAACTACATTATAATTATAGATAATAGAGTGGAAGTATATTAGAAGTATATTATATAAAGGAAATACATCGCAAGAAGAATCTATTTTAGGAACATGACATTACCTCATCGCCATATCGCCAAAGGAATGATCATCGGATTAATCCTGGCGCTGCTCGCTACCCTTCTCTTCGCCCTCTCTCTCCTCATCGGGCCCGTGAGGATCCCCTGCCATGAGGTCGCCCTTATTCTCCTGGGCGAGACGAGCGCGAAGTCCAGTTGGCAGTATATCGTCCTGGAGACGCGCCTGCCCCAGGCTCTGACGGCTACACTCTGTGGTGCGTCACTGGCAGCCAGCGGCCTGATGCTACAGACGGCTTTTCGCAACCCCCTGGCGGGTCCCGACGTCTTCGGCATGAGTAGTGGAGCAAGCCTTGGCGTGGCCCTCGTCATGCTACTCTGGGGAGGCAGCGTGAGTACGGCACTCTTTTCTTGGACGGGTTTTATGGCCGTCGTCGGGGCAGCTTTCGTCGGGGCCATGGCCGTGACGGCGATCATCTTCCTCTTCTCTACCATCATGCGCCATGGCCTCATGCTGCTCATCGTCGGTATGATGGTGGGCTATGTGGCCTCGTCGGTGGTCTCGCTGCTCAACTATTTTGCCACCGAGGAGGGCGTTAGGAGTTTTATGATTTGGGGCTTGGGGCACTTCGGTGGGGTTTCGATGGCACTGATGCCCGCCTTTTCGACCGTCACTCTGGTGGGCCTCACGGCTTGCCTGTTGCTCATCAAACCACTGAATATCATCCAACTGGGTGCGCAATATGCCGAGAGCATGGGCGTAGCCACCCGACGGCTGCGCAACGTGCTGCTTCTCCTTGTCGGACTGCTCACCGCCACGACCACAGCCTTCTGTGGCCCCATTGCTTTCATCGGACTGGCCGTGCCCCATATCGCGCGCCTGCTACTTGGCAACGATGACCAACGAGCGCTCATGCCCTGCACCATTCTCTGTGGAAGCGTCGTAGCCCTGCTCTGCAACCTGGTCTGCTCGCTACCCACCGACGGGGGCAACGTGCCCATCAATGCCGTCACACCACTCATCGGTGCACCCGTCATCATCTACATCATCTTGCACAAACGGTCCTACTGATGAGCCTGTAGATAGTTGGTCACTTTCTCCACTGCGAAATGGTAGGAAGCCTTGAGTGCACCTTCGCTGGTCTGCAAGACCTGACTCATTTCCTTGTATTTCATATTGTCGAAATAGCGGAGGGTAAAGACGGCCCGTTGTACTTCGGGCAGCGTGGCTACGGCCTCCTGGAGAAGGGCCTGGGCCCTGTCGCCATCAAAATAAGGATCGGAAGAAAGGCGGTCGGCCAAAGAAAGGGGGGAGTCGGCCTGCTGCGCACGCGTCTTTTCCTTGCGGAGATAGTCAAGAGACTCGTTGACAGCAATACGGTAGAGCCAAGTACTCAACTTAGACCCTCCACGAAAGTCGTCCAAATTGCGCCAAGCTTTCAAAAAAGTGTTCTGCAGCACGTCGTCGGCATTCTCGTGGGTCACGACAATGCCGCGTATTTTCCAGTAGAGCGGACGACTATACGTCCTGACAAGCGTGGAAAAAGCACTCTGCCTTTGGGCGGGGTCAGCCAACATTTGCTGTATCTCAGACTCGCCAGGCAGAGAAACCATTGATATAGGGAATAAGCAGTTAAGGGGTATCTGTCGTCGATAGGCAACCGATACTGATACTAACGGATCGTGATCTTGCGCACCGTCTTTCCGATCTTGACGATGTAGCATCCTTTCGGGAGGTTGAGCGTGTAGCTCTTCTCATAACCATCCACCTTGATGCTCATCACGCGCACGCCCGTGACATTATAGATATGAAGAACCTCGCCGTCAGCACCCGACACGCGTAGCACCGATCCCGAGACCGACACCGTTATTCGCTGGCTCTCCTGCTCTATGATCAGAACCGAAGCCTCAGCACTCGCCATCGTAGGCACACCCACGGCCATCATTCCAGCCAAAACTATGCTTGCAAATATCTTTTTCTTCATATCCATATAATCAATAGGTTACTGCAAAGTTACTAAAACATTCTCAATGAGACGGTGGGCGATACGATTATTTACGCCCGTTTAACATCTTTTAATCGCTTTGAGGCAATAAATCGTCACCTACCGCTCATCAAACGTCAAACGTCAGTCCTTCGTTGGTCAAGAAGCTCTCCGGAAAGACCTTCCTCGCATCTTGCAGCAAAGCCTCCTCGTTGTAATGGCGCGCCGAGAAGTGGCCCAGCAGCAATTTCCCCACCTTGGCGTCGCGTGCCACCTGTGCGGCCTGCCCCGCCGTACTGTGGTAGTAGAGCTGCGCTCGGTCGATGTTGGAGTCGTCATAGGTACTCTCATGATAGAGCGTGCTCACCCCCGCTATCCGCTTGTGAAGGTCCGGCAGGTAGCGCGTATCCGAACAGTAGGCGTAGCTCCTCGGCGGGTCCGCTGGCGTGACCAGCTCCTCGTGGGCCAACACCACCCCCTCCTCGGTCGTCCATCCCGCTCCCGCCTTGATATTGTTGATTTGGCTCAGCGGGATATTGTAATAGTCGATCCTATCACGGCGGATGTGCGGCAGCAAAGGCTTCTCCCTGAACAAGAATCCGCAACAAGGCACGCGGTGGCTCAGCGGGATGGTCTCTACCGTGAGGCTCTTATCCTCATAGATCACCTGCTGCACCGTCGTATCAACGGGATGAAAGACCACCTCGAAGCCTAGTCGGTCGCAGAAGAAATCGAGTTCCTGGCGAAACAAACCCTCGAAGTCGGCGGGCGCATAGAGGTGGAGGGGTGCCGTGCGCCCCGTCATGCCGAAGGTGGAGAGCATCCCCAGCAGTCCGAAGCAATGGTCGCCGTGCATATGGGAGATGAAGACGGCGATGAGGCGCGAGAAGTGGACGCTATATTTGCGCAGTTGCATCTGCGTCCCCTCGCCACAGTCGATCATAAACTGCTTCCCCCTGACTTCCACCACCTGCGACGAGCAGAAATGCTTACCTGTGGGCAGCGCGCTCCCACATCCCAAGATCTTTACCTGAAAAGGCTCCATAGCGTGCGTAGCGTTGAGAATTTCAGAAGTTGAGAAGTTGAAAACAGAGAAATCGGGCAGCGGCTATTTTCCGCCACGCTTGAAACTGTAGATTCCCTCGCGGTTCTCCAGCAGCATGGAGTCAGCACCCAGTTCATCAACGACGAAAGTGTCGCGACCCAACACGAGCTGTCCGTTACGAATCACCCAACTCTTCCATGCATTGGTCTCCGAGGCCACAGCCGAGGTCACGGTACCGTCATCCTTGATCTCGAAGTCGCGGTCCAGGCTGCTCCAGCGTCCCTTCAGCGACTCGATGTTGATAGCGGTGCGGATAAAGCGGTCGCCGTAATTGCTATAGGCGATGACTGCATAGCGGTCGTTGGGCACGATGCCACCCTTGACCACCTCCAGCGTATCGTCGGGATTGCGGAGCAGTTCCAGCGTGTCGCCGTCGTCGGTCAGGAGAATCATACTGTTCATGCCGCCGTCGATCAGTTTACCATAGATCGTCGAGTCGTTCTCGGCCGTGTCCAGGCCCTCCACCCCCGGTGTGATGACCTTTCCCTCTTTGGGTTTGTTGTCGCATCCCACGGCGACAAACAGGGCCACCATGGCTGCCATGAATAAAGTGATTTTACGCATATTCGTATTGTGTTTATTCTTGTTTCTTTTCTTTTTGCTTTGCCTCGTCCCACAGTCGGTCCATCTCCTCCAGCGTGAGTTCCTTGATCGACCGTCCTTGGGCTTTTGCCTGCTGCTCCACATAGTTGAAGCGGCGGATAAACTTATGGTTCGTGTGCTCCAGCGCGTTGTCGGGATTGAGGCGATAGAGTCGGGCCGCATTGATGACGGAGAAGAGGAAGTCGCCAAGCTCATGCTCCGAAGCCTCGTGGTCACCGCGTTTGAGTTCCTCCTCCAATTCTCCCAGTTCCTCGCGCACCTTGTCCCAGACGTCGGCCGGTTTCTCCCAGTCGAAGCCCACGTTGCGCGCCTTGTCCTGAACGCGATACGCCTTGATGATGGACGGCAGCGAGTCGGGCACTCCCGAGAGCACACTCTTGTTGCCATCGCGCTCCCGCTGCTTCACCTGTTCCCAGGTCTGCTCCACGGCCAGGGCCGTCGCGGGCTTGCCTTCGGCTGCCGCGCGCCTTTCCGCCTCCAGATCCGTCCGATAGACCACCTGTCCCTTGTCGTTGATGGCCATATCAGAGGAAGAGACCGACCAGGCCGGTGCTCCCTCGGGCAGCATCGACGTATCGTTCCAGTCGATGAAGGTGTGACGAAACATCAGTTTGTCGCTCTGATGATTGCAGACGTCGGCGATGTCGAAGTCGCCCGTCTCATCGCCGAGCATGGCGTAGAAGACCACATGCTCCATCACGTCTCCCAGCTCCTTCATGATCTCTGCCTTGTCGCCACAGGCCAGTGCGTCGGCCAGTTCATAGACTTCCTCAATCGTATTGGGCCGCAGACTCTCGAAGGTCTGCTTCCGGTCCCAGGGACAATCTTGCCGCAAGCGATATTGCACGTCTATCAGCCGCTCGAAGGCGCGAAGCCACTCGGCGCGCCGGTTGTTTTCTTTCTTTTCTATCATAACGGCAAAGGTACGAAGTTTTCTTTTCTCGGCAAAAAAAATCGGCCCATTCCCGCTTTCATAGGTAAATTAATGCAAATTATGGCCTCGAAGGCTGGAGATTTAGGGAAAAAATGCTACCTTTGCAGTCTATGAACATTAGAAAAATCATACTTGCCATTTGGGCCTTCGTTTTACCCGCCATGATGTACGGGCAGTACACCATCCAGTGTGAGGACACTTGCAACCACGTCCACGGCTTGGACATGAGCCACTACCAGGGCGAAGTGTTCTGGGAGGCCATCGGCAACAATAGCAAGATGGCCTACGTCTATCTCAAGGCTACTGAGGGCGGCACCAACATCGACAAGCGCTACGCCCAGAACATCGCGCTGGCGAAGCAGTACGGCCTGAAGGTGGGGTCGTACCACTTCTACCGTCCCACGCGCCCCCAGGTGGAGCAGCTGCGCAACTTCCGCTACCAGTGTCAGGCCAAGGACCAGGACCTCATCCCCATGGTCGATATCGAGACCACGGGCGGCCTGCGCCGCGAAGCGCTGGTCGACTCCCTCCATAAGTTTCTCCAGCTCATGGAGCGCGCCTACCACTGCAAGCCCCTCATCTACACCTACGAGAGTTTCTACAACAAATACTTACAGAACGAGCTCGACGGCTACCTGCTCTTCATCGCCCGCTACTCCAGCACCCCGCCCGTGCTGCAAGACGGCCGCGAGGTCTTCGCCTGGCAATACACCGGCAAAGGCCACATCAACGGCGTCAACGGCTATGTTGACAAGAGCCGGCTCATGGGGCGGCGAAGCATGAGAGAGCTGCGCTTCCCAAGGCGAAGGTAGCGACCCACCATTTTTTAACCAGTATCACATTATCCTAAAGAGTTTACAACGATGATTATCAAATGTCCCGAGTGTGGCCATCAGGTGAGCGACAAAGCGCCCGTGTGCCCCAGTTGTGGTGTCGAAATAGCTGGCCACGTGGTGAAATGCTCCCACTGTGGCGAAATCTACCTCAAAGCGGACGAGATCTGCCCCAACTGCCACCAGCCGCAGACGGCCTCGACCGAAGATTTGCGACAGGAGGAGGAATATGCGCAGACGGACCACCAGCAGGAGCAAGCGCCCGTGCAGCAGGAGTGGCAGCGTGAGGACCAGCCGGCCGAAGCCCCCGTCGTCACCCCTGTGGACGAAGAGGAACCCATCGCCATTGCCACGCCGATCGTCGAGGAGGTGCGTCCGACTACCACGCACCCGCGTCACGAGCAGCAGACAGGCAACCAACAGCAGCAGACGGATACAAATCACACGGGCGAGCAACAGAAACCGAAGGAGGACAAGGAGAAGAAGAACAAGCACATCTCGCTGCTGGTCTCACTGGCCATTACGGTCATCACCTGCTTCGTGCTCCTCTATTTCTACCAAGACGGCAAGGCCAACACGGAGCGCAACGACTTCGAGAGCGCTATGCAAAGTAAGAATGCCGACGTCCTGCAACAGTACATCACCGACTACGAGCAGACGGCGCCCATCGCCCACATTCAGGAGGCACGCAAATTGCTCACCTCGCTGCAGGGCATCAAGGACGATTGGGCCGACGTGGAGAAGCAGAACACGCGGGCGGGCTATGAGGCCTATCGCAAGGCACATCCCAACACGCCCCACAAGCAGCAGATCGAAGAGAAACTCGACTCCATGGACTGGGCGGCGGCTTGCGCGGCCAATAATGAGGACGCCTACGCTAAGTATATTGACCAGCACCCCGATGGACGCCACCATGTGGAGGCTGGCAAACTGGCGCAGCAGCTCATGACCGTGACGGAGAAGAAGATGGAGGCAGATGCGGCAAAGCAGGCCGAGCCGGTGCGCCGACTGCTTGTCGCGATGAACAGCAAGAGCACCGAGGGCATCAGCGGGGCCGTGGCTGAGACGCTGACCTTCAACGGGGCAAGCGGCGCCACCTCCAAGGAGGTCGTCAAGTACATGCGCGACAAACTCTACCAGGCCGACGTGAAGTCGATCACCTGGAAGATGGAAAAGCCGACGGCTTGCGACAAGATAGAGGCCGAGGACCCCAAGGCGGTCTCCTACAAGATGATCATCCCCGCCAAACTTGAGATCGTCCGCGAAGGGGGCAAGGCCACGCTGCAGTATAGCATCCGAGCCACGGTCAACGCCCAGGGCCGCATCACCGACATCAACCTGGCCCGCCAATAGCCCAGCATTCTCTCAGAAAAGGAATACCATCGCCTCGCGCGCGTACTATAATATTTTATATAGGATGCAGCGAGGCGATTTTTGTTCACGATTCCTACGCCGAAAGGATATTTTTTGTACCTTTGCATCCGACAACAGTTTTTGTCTCAACATAACACATTCTAAAAAACATGAAGATCAAATCACTCGCAGCGGCCCTGCTCGTCCCCATGCTCTTCGCCTGCAATAGCCAGGCCGACCGCCAGGCATTGAAAGAAGAGCTCAAAGCCGAACTCCAGGCCGAACAGACAGCCAAGGAGAACGAAAGACTGAAGGAAGAACTCAAAGAGGCCAAGGAGAAGGCCAGCGACGCCCAGGCTGCAGCCTCCCAGGCCAAGGCAGAAGCCAAAGTCGCCAAGCAGAAGGCGGCACAAGCCAAGCCCGCGCCCCGCGTCACCCCCACCAGCATGAGCCTCACCCACGTCAAGATCTCTGACCTCAGGGGCTATACCAACCTGCGCAACAGTCCCGGTGGCGCCGTCTGCATGCGCCTCTATGCCAACATGGACTACGACATCTATGTCAACGGCATCTCCAACGGATGGTACAACATCGCCGAGATCTATCGCCCCGATGGTTCGCGTGTGCGCCTGCATAGCAGCAACACCGGCTGGTGGATTCACCGCAGCATCTGCTATACGGTCAACTGATCCATCCCCTACTCCCGCGTTCTGACTGTCGCCTGCGGCAGCCAAAGCGGGGATATTATTCCGCCTTTCGCCCACCCTTTCTCGGTCGTATAAAAAGAAAAAGAGAAAAAAGAAGGCGAAAGTTGTTGATATTCAGATTATTGTTTGTAACTTTGCACCCGATTTGGGCCAATGTGCCCATTTCGCAGTACAATTCACATAAAGTCTAACTTTATTAATTCATTTATTTTTAACTATTTATGATTGATTACAAGAACGTACAGCCGTTGGACGACTTCAACTGGGACGAGTTTGAGAGCGGTTCCAAGGCTGGCAATGGCGAAGGCGAACTGACCAAGGCCTACGACGAGACTCTGAACAAGATCCAGGAGCACCAGGTGGTTGAGGGTACCGTTATCTCCATCGACAAGAAGGAAGTCGTTGTCAACATCGGCTACAAGAGCGATGGTATCATTCCCGCATCTGAGTTCCGCTACAACCCCGATCTCAAGGTCGGCGATAAGGTAGAGGTCTATGTCGAGAGCCAGGAGGACAAGAATGGTCAGCTGGAGCTTTCTCACAAGAAGGCCCGTCTTCAGAAGAGCTGGGACAACATCAACAAGGCCATGGAGGGCGACGAGATCATCCAGGGCTACATCAAGAGCCGCACGAAGGGTGGCATGATTGTTGATGTATTTGGCATCGAGGCCTTCCTCCCCGGCAGCCAGATTGACGTTCACCCCATACGCGACTACGACATCTTCGTCGGCAAGACGATGGAGTTCAAGGTCGTCAAGATCAACCAGGAGTTCCGCAACGTTGTCGTCTCTCACAAGGCTCTCATCGAGGCCGAGCTGGAGGCTCAGCGCAAGGAGATCATCTCTCACCTGGAGAAGGGTCAGATCCTGGAGGGTACTGTCAAGAACATCACGACCTACGGCGTCTTCGTTGATCTCGGTGGTGTTGACGGACTCATCCACATCACCGACCTCTCTTGGGGCCGCGTGAGCGATCCTCACGAGGTAGTGGAGCTTGATCAGAAGATCAATGTCGTTATCCTCGACTTCGACCAGGAGAAGAAGCGCATTGCCCTCGGTCTGAAGCAGCTCACCCCGCATCCATGGGATAGCCTCGACCAGAACCTCAAGGTCGGCGACCATGTCAAGGGCAAGGTTGTCGTCATGGCCGACTACGGTGCCTTCGTCGAGATCCAGCCGGGCGTCGAGGGTCTGATCCACGTCTCCGAGATGTCTTGGAGCCAGCACCTGCGTTCCGCTCAGGACTTCCTGAAGGTAGGCGACGAGGTAGAGGCCGTCATCCTCACCCTCGACCGCGACGAGCGCAAGATGAGCCTTGGCCTGAAGCAGCTCAAGGAGGATCCGTGGGAGAACATCGAGGTGAAGTACCCCGTTGGCAGCAAGCACACCGCCAAGGTGCGCAACTTCACCAACTTCGGTATCTTCGTAGAGCTCGAGGAGGGTGTCGATGGCCTGATCCACATCAGCGACCTCTCTTGGACAAAGAAGATCAAGCACCCGTCAGAGTTCACGAAGGTGGGCGAGACGATCGACGTGGTCGTCCTCGAGATCGACAAGGAGAACCGTCGCCTCAGCCTTGGCCACAAGCAGCTGGAGCAGAATCCTTGGGACACCTACGAGACGATCTACAAGCCGGGTACGGTCCACATTGGCAAGATCACGGAGTCTATGGACAAGGGTGCCGTCATCACCCTCAACGAGGGTGGCGAAGGTTTCGCTACACCGAAGCACCTCGTCAAGGAGGATGGCACGCAGGCTCAGCTCGGCGAGGAGCTGCCGTTCATGGTCATCGAGTTTGTCAAGGACTCTAAGCGCATCATCCTTTCCCACTCTCGCACGTTCGAGGATGTGAAGGACGAGCCGCGCCGTGAGAACAATCACCGTGGTGGTGGCCGCCGTCAGCAGCAGCACCAGGAGACCGCTCAGATTCAGAACGTTGTCGCTGGCACGTCCCTGGGCGACCTCGGCGTACTGGCTGACCTCAAGAAGCGCATGGAAGAGGGTAAGTAATCCCCCCACATGATATTTTTGTACTAACAATGAGCCGGAGCGACTTAGTGCGCTCCGGTTTTTTGTTTCCTGCCATACAGGTCGATATGATCGCTTTCCTTGACCAGCTGGCTGGAAGGGAACAACCCCGACCACCCTATCCCTCTATTTTCAGGATGAACCATAAAAAAGGCAAAATCTAACCAAAGGAAGTCTAAAAAACCATAGGCGATAGGCCGACTTAGAAATATTATGATTACTTTTGCGCAAAATTGTTACAGGAGAATATGAACCACAGTATACTGGCGGTCGCCATGGCCGCACTACTCACGTTTGCGCCCTGCGCCGCCCTGGCGCAAGACCACGCCCCCTCAGCAGCACAATCCACCGAGGCCGCAGCGCCAGGCGATCCAGCAGCAAAAACAACTGCCAAACCTGCAGACGCAGCAGCCACACAAACGGATCTCGCAGCCGACAAAGCTCCTACCACACAAGCGGACGACGCCACAGGATCACAGGCTCAGCAGGACGACGCCCTGGCTGATGCTGGCGACGCCAACGAGGCCACCATGGCCGAAATGGAGAAGCAGGGGCAGAGCGGCGAAGGCAGTGGTTTCCACCAAGTACTGAAAACGAAGTTTATCGAGGGCAACGCCGGCTTCATGTCCCTCGTCTCCCTCGCACTGATTCTCGGCCTAGCCTTCTGCATCGAGCGCATCATCTTCCTGAGCCTCTCAGAGATCAACGCCAAGAAGTTTATGGCCGACATAGCCAATCGCATCGCCCAGGGAGACATCGATGGAGCCCGCCGCCTGAGCCTCGACACTCGCGGCCCCGTTGCCTCGCTCTGCGCTCAGGGACTAGCCCGCATCGACAATACAATCGACGACATCGAACGCGGCGTGACCAGCTACGGCGAGGTGCAGGCCGCCAACCTCGAGAAGGGCTGCTCCTGGATCACCCTCTTCATCGCCATGGCCCCCTCGCTGGGTTTCCTCGGGACCGTGATCGGCATGGTCATGGCCTTCGACCAGATCCAGCAGGCTGGCGACATCAGTCCCACCATCGTGGCCTCAGGCATGAAGGTGGCCCTCATCACCACCATCTTCGGCATCATCGTGGCCCTCGTGCTACAGGTATTCTACAACTTCATACTCTCCAAGATAGAGCATCTCACGGCACAAATGGAAGAGTCGGTCATCACGCTCCTTGACGCCATCATGGAGTATAAACAGAAAGGCGCATAGCCCATGCCACAGACCTCCCATCACTCCTCACAGCCCCGGCGCCGACCCACCGAGCGCATCTCCCAGCACGTCCTCTACGGCTTGCTGGGCTATGTCGTGGCCCTCTTCCTCGCCTTCTTCCTCTTCGGCTACGACACACCCTACTGGAAGAACGACCGTATGAATGCCCCCATGCTCACCGATGTCCTGCTGGGCGCCGTCTACGGCATCATGGCGCTGACGACCATCCTCGCCATCGTGGCCGGCATCCACTCCGCCCGCCTCCATCAGGGGACGACCTCCGTGGTCCACGGCGTGCCCACGCGCAAGATTTCCATCGCCATCACGAGCCTCACCCTCGTGACACTCGTGGTAGGATTCCTCGCCTCCTCCTCAGCTCCCATGACCATCAACGGCGAAACCTACACCGACTGGTGGGGACTGAAACTCTCCGGCATGCTCATCACCACAGCCTCCGTGCTGCTCGTCGCAGCTATCGGCGCGGCCCTCTTCGGCGCCACGCGCTACTACCGCAAACCTCATCACAAAGGATAGCTTCATGTTGTTTCAGAAGAAAAAGCGCAGCGTTCCGCAACTCAACGCCAGTTCCACGGCCGACATCTCCTTTGTCCTGCTCATCCTCTTCCTCGTCACCACCTCCATGGACGTGGACAAAGGCCTCCACCGCCAGCTCCCTCCTCTCCAGCCGACCAAGGACCAAACAAAACCGCAGGAAGTGGACAAGAGCCGCATCATGACTCTCCACATCGACAGTCGCAACAATCTCACCTGCAAAGGTGCTAAGGTAGCGATCGGCAGTCTCCGTCAAAAGATCGTCGATTTCATCACCGTGGCCGGTCCCCAGCAGCACATCATCCGCCTGGAGGCCGACCCCGCCTCAACCTACGACACCTACTTTCAGACACAAAACGAGATCGCCAACGCCTACCTCGCCTTACGCAACCAAGAGGCACAACGCCGCTACGGCACCAGTTTCACACACTGTTCAGAGGACGAGAAGGCCATCATCAGCGATGCCTACCCCCAGCGCCTGGCTGAAGTCTATCATGAGGAGAAAACACCATGAGCATCATACGTCGCAGAAACCACGAGGTGCCGAGCCTCAACACGGCCTCCCTCCCCGACCTCATCTTCGCCATACTCTTCTTTTTCATGATCGTCACCCACATGAGAAAGGTCAACCTCAAGGTGCGCTACAAGACGCCGCAGGGCACGGAACTCACCCACCTCTCGCGCAAGACCAACACCACCTACATCTTTATCGGCCAGCCCGTCGGCACGACGCAGGCCGCCAACACGGCGCAGTTCCTCGGTTCGGCACAGTCTCAGCAGGACGCAGCCGTCTGTATCCAGATCAACGACAAGGTGGTAAGCCTCGACGAACTATCTGCCTTTCTCCAGCGCGAGCAGCGCCAGGCCCGCAAGAGCGGCGAGGCCCAACAGCTTACGGTTTGCCTCAAGGCCGACCGCCATGCCCCCATGCGTGTCGTTGAGGGTGTAAAAATGGCGCTGCGCAAGGCCAACATGCTCCACGTCAATTACTACGCCACGGAGAAAGCCCCCTCCCCCGCTGCCAACCCTTAGCAGGTAGGGGCAAACTGCGGACGATCTGGAGCGAATGTCGAATAACGTGAGAAAAACGCACGAAAAAGCACGAATTTTCATTCAAAATCCCGACTTACAGTCTTTTGATAGGCGGAAACGGTGCAAAAAGATGAATTATCTAAATAAAAAACGCTAATTAGTTGCGAAAATCAAAGGAATATTGTATCTTTGCACCAAATAACATACTATCAATATGGCATACAGAAGTTTAGACAAGTTAGACCGCAAGATTCTCGGTCTTATCGCAGAAGACGCTCGCATTCCGTTCCTCGAAGTAGCACGTTCTTGCAACGTGAGTGGTGCCGCTATCCACCAGCGCATACAGAAGCTCACCAACCTGGGCATTCTCCTGGGATCGCAGTTTCTCATCGACCCCGAGAAGATCGGCTACGAGACCTGCGCCTATATCGGTCTCTATCTGAAGAATCCCGAGGACTTCGACCGCGTGGTGGAGGCCTTGAAGAAGATTCCCGAGGTGGTGGAGTGCCACATCACGACGGGCGATTACGACCTGTTCATCAAGATCTTCGCTCGCAACAACCACCACATGATGGACATCATCCATGACAAGCTCCAGCCGCTGGGCCTCTCCCGCAGCAAGAGCCTCATCTCCTTCAAGACCGTCATCGACCGTCCGCTCCCCATCGAGGAGAATCCCAACGCTCCCCAGGAGGAGGACAAGGAGTAGTCTTCGCGAGAGGACCGTGGCGCCCAGCGCCCGTTTCCATCTCATCCCTCTAACAAAGGCCAGCCGGATCATTTCCTGCTGGCCTTTGTCTTGCTTCTACACAGGCGTGGCCTGTTCGTGAGCCGCGGCCCTACTCATTGATCCAACCACGGATCAAACTGATGATCTCCTCACGCGTGGGCTCTGGGAAGGAGAGGATGCGCGTCTTGTGGGATCCGCCAGCCAACATATAGACATGCATATTCTTCTTGTTTTTAGTGAAGGGGAGTCCATAGACACCCGAGGCGCTCCAGGGATCGATGTCACCATAGATATAGACCATCTTCGGGTCGTGGGTGCTAAGATAGTCCACCGTGCGCTTATAGAGGTCTGAGGAGAAGCTGACGCCCTCCGTGCCCTTCGGCAGCATCAGGCGGTGGAGGTAGCCCTTGGCCGTGTTGATGCTCAGATAGCGCTTGAAAGGCTTCGTGTAGTAGCCGTAATAGCCCAGTTCCTTGGCCGCCTGCACGTTGAAGGAGAAGTTGGGGTTTTGATTGGAGAAGTAGCCCGGCTCGCTCGTCTTCATCAGATAGTCGAACACCTGATCGTCGGTAGCCGTGGAAGTTGGTATCTCCTTCAAATCCATGCCCCACTGCCAGAAGGCGAAGGCATACTCCATCACCGTAAAGTCGAAGATCTCGTCTATCGGCGCATTGAAGGTGTACTGTTTCTGATCGCAATACTTCTGCAACATGGGCACGAGCGCCTCCTTGCGTTTGAAGGCCATGAGCTGGAAGTCGAGCACGCGCTGGCGGTTCTCCTTCGTCGAGACCTTGTTCTGCAGAAAATCCTCGTGGCGTCCGTCCTCCACGCTGCGGTTCAGCGGGGCCACATAGGGTACGGAGATATCGACGTCGTCGGGGAAGAAGCAGCGATAGAACATCGTGGTCTGTCCACCCTTGCTGATGCCCGTGGCGATCCATTTGCCCTTATACATGGCGTGGAGCGTCTGGTTGACGTGGTGAAGGTCATAGAGCGAGTTCTCCACCGTCAGATAGTCCCAGTTGCAGGGGTTCGGCATCGACTTTTCGAAGTAGCGATACTCCACAAAGATAATATTGGTGTCGAACAGTTTGGCCAACTCCTCGATGTAGCCCTTGTAGAGGGCGTAGCGCGCACTGTATCCTTCCGTCACGAGCACGGTGGGACGGTCGAAACCCCTGTGGCAGAGCACCACGCGCTGCTCGAAAGTACCCTTCGAGGCGTCCTTGCCGTCAAGCTGTTGCTTGATGAAGAACACATACTTCTCGGGGAACGTCGTACTCTCCAATGCCTCCACATCACTCACACCCGGCAGCGCTGCGAGTCGCTTGCCTGCCTCTCCCAGTTCTGCCGCCAGCATCTGCAAGGGCAGCATGAGGAGCATCGTGACCAGCACCAGGGCTGATCTCCATTGCATCAATTTCTGTTTCATCTCTATTCTGTCAATCATTGTTTTGTTAATCATTACCTTGCTTGCCATCCGTTCGCCTATCATAGCGTTTGTCAAGCGTTTGTTTCACCAACCAATCGTTTGTCAATCATTACCCAGCGAAAGACGTTTTTTTGTAAGCCACAATCCATCTATAGATTTCGATCGTTTCTGACGATTAGCAGCGCATGAACGGATTCCGATCGCATTACTCTTTACGCATTTAGCTGGTTTCCACACTATTAAAACGAGTCATCCCGTCGTTTATTATTTTTTAAGTCCACTTTCTTTGCCCTCATGTCTCAATCCTACGGCATAGATTGGCAACCCGTGGGCTATTCAGTTACCATGTACGACTATATCTATTCTGATGGAACCAAGTGTTCTGCCAAAGAAGCTTTCCCAGAATTGTTTATAAAATAAAGCTGGCGGGATGTTGGCGAGTTCATGCGGAGATAGCGGGACACGCAGCAACCATGCGTAGATTGGTCTAGCAAGAGCGGGCTGTCATCGGGGAAACCGACGACAGCCCGCTCTTGCTTAACAGGACTTGCTTTCGTGCGAAGGCACGATAAAACTGCGGCACTAATAAAGCAGCAGGCGCTATAAAACTGCAGGCGCTACACCAGCAGCAGGCGCCCCACCTGGAAGACCAGGGCACTGACCACCCAGGCCAGGAGCGTCGTATAGCCAGCGGCAAAGAGAGCCCAGCGCCAGGAACCTGTCTCGCCCTTGATGGCGGCCACGGTCGCTATACAGGGGAAATAGAGCAGGACGAAGAGCAGGAAGCAATAGGCCGTGAGCGTCGTTAGGGGTCCCGCCTCGTCGTAACTGAGGCCGTGCTGGCGGGCCACGTCGTGCTGGAGTTCGGATCGGAACGCGCGGCTATCGTTGCTGTAGAGCACGCCCATCGTGGAGGCCACCACCTCCTTGGCACCCACACCAGCGACGAGGCCGATGTCGAGTTTCCAGTTAAATCCTTGCGGGGTAAAGACCGGCTCTACGGCATGGCCGATCTGGCCGATGTAGCTCTGCTCCTGCTGCGCCTCCTCTCCGAGTTGCTCATTGTGTGGGAAGTAGCCGAGGGCCCAGACGATGATGGTGGCGCAGAGGATGATGCCACCCATTTTTTTGAGATACTGGCGCCCCTTCTCCCAGGTGTGGCGTCCGACGGCCTTCCACGTCGGGAATCGGTAGGGCGGCAGCTCCATGACGAAGGGCGTGTCCTCGCCCTTGAAGACGAAGGAGGTGAAGATCTTGCTCATCACGACGGCCAGCAGCATGCCCAGGAGATAGAGCGACATCATGACCAAGGGCTGCTGGTGGGGACGAAAGAAAGCGACGATGACCATCACATAGACAGGAATGCGCGCCTCACAACTCATCAGCGGCACGAGGAGCATCGTGACGAGGCGCGAACGGCGGCTCTCGACGGTGCGCGTGGCCATGATGGCGGGGACATTGCAGCCGAAGCCCATGATGAGCGGAATGAAGGACTTGCCGTGGAGCCCCATCTTGTGCATGAGCTTATCCATGATGAAAGCGGCGCGCGCCATGTAGCCACAGTCCTCCATGAACGAGATGAAGAAGTAGAGGATGAGAATCTGGGGAAGGAAGACGATGACGGCTCCCACACCCCCGATGATGCCATCGACGAGCAGGTCGCGGACGGGCCCCTCGGGAAGGGCACTGCCGGCGAGATTGCCGATCCAGGCCACACCAGCCTCCATCCACTCCATCGGATACTGGCCGATGAGGAATGTGGAGGAGAACATGACCAGCAACAGAAGGAAGAAGATGGGGAATCCGATATACTTGTTGGTGAGGAGGTGGTCGATGACGTGGGTTGTCTGATAGGTATCCTTCTTCGTGCCCGTCTCGTAGCCTGCCTCCTTGAGGGCGCCGTGGATAAAACCGTACTTCGCATCCATGATAGCCGTCTCGCTGTCCTCGCCCGTCTCCTCCTTGACGCGGGCGGCGGCGTGGTCGCGATGGGCGAAGATCTCCTTGGCGTCGGGCATGGTGGCGACATACTCCTCCACCTCCTTGTCGTGCTCCAGAAGTTTGATAGCGAGGTAGCGGGTGGAATAGCGCTGGCGCAGGTCGACCTCCTGCTTGAGGTGCTCCTGCATATCGCGGATGCCGTTCTCGATCTCGTGACCGTGGTTGATGTGGATATGGCGCGAGTCGGGATGGTCGCCCTCCATGCTTTCGTGGAGGCTGATGACGGTATGGAAGAGTTCCTCCACACCGCGCCCCGAGGTGAAGACCGTGGGCACCATCGGCACGCCGAAGAGGCGGGAGAGCTGCTTCACGCTGAAGGCGTCGCCCCGCTCCTCGGCCTCGTCGTACATATTGAGCGCACAGACCATGGGGATGTGCATGTCGATGAGCTGGGTGGTGAGGTAGAGATTGCGCTCGAGGTTGCTGGTGTCGATGACGTTGATGACGAGGTCGGGCGTATGGTCGATGAGCTGCTTGCGAACGTAGAGTTCCTCTGGCGAATAGGCCGAGAGGGAGTAGGTGCCGGGGAGATCGACCAGCTCGATATGGTAGCCCTCATACTCGGCGAAGCCCGTCTTCGCATCGACCGTGACGCCACTGTAGTTGCCCACGCGCTCATGGGCGCCGGAGGCGAAATTGAAGAGCGAGGTTTTGCCGCAGTTGGGATTGCCGATCAGAGCCACGTTGATGTGGCGCCGCTTCTCCATTGCCGCGTGCTCCAGCTGCTGGGGCGTGAGGGGCTTGTCGAAGGGCGAGCAGGCGTCGGCCTCGATGGGCGAAAGCGGCTCGCCCTGGTCCTGGCGTTCCAGTCGGCGGGCCTCCTCCAGCGAGATGACCTCGATGAGGTCGGCCTCACTGTGGCGCAGGCTAACCTCGTAGCCCATCACCTTGTATTTCACGGGGTCCTTGAGCGGCGCGTTGAGCAACACGTCCACCTCCTTGCCCTTGATGAATCCCATCTCGATAATACGCTTGCGGAAGCCACCATGGCCGCTGACGCGGACGATGACTCCCTTCTCTCCTGTCTTGAGTTCTGATAGTTTCATCTTGTCTGTTCTGTCTTTGATCGCTTTCTAAACTGCAAAGGTACAAAAAAAGCTCGTAACACATGGTACGAGCTTTCTTTCATATCACAAAAATACCCACTTATGGGGATGACTGACTACTTAGAGACCGCGGCCGTGGCAGTGCTTGAACTTCTTGCCGCTGCCACAGGGGCACGGGTCGTTCGGGCGCGGCATCTTCTCAGCACGGTAGGGCGTGTGGTTGGTCTGCTGCGCCGTCTCGCGGGTGTCGTGGCTGGCGGCAGCCTGCTGGGCCTGACGTGCCTCCTCGAGCTCACGCTCGGCGTCGAGATCCTGCTTCTGCTCGATATACTGCTGGCTGTGTTCCTCCTCCTGGGCCTCCTGGACCTGCTCGGCAGGCTGCATCTCGGGGATCTGGCCGCGCATGAGGACGCTCGCCGTGCGGTTGTTCATATCGTCGATCATGTTGTCCCAGAGCTTGACGCTCTCCAACTTGAAGATCAGCAGCGGATCTTTCTGCTCATAGCTGGCGTTCTGGACCGAGTGGCGGAGCTCGTCGAGCAGACGGAGGTTCTCCTTCCAGTCATCGTCGATGATGTGAAGGAGGATGACCTTCTCAAACTGCTTGACGACCGACTTGCCCTCGGTGTCGTAGGCCTCCTTGAGGTTGCAGGGGATGTTATAGACGCGCTTGCCGTCGGTGATGGGAACCATGATGCGCTCATAGAGGGCACCCGACTCCTCATAGACCTGCTTGATGATGGGCCAGGCCACGGTCTGGATGCGCTCAGTCTTGCGCTGGAACGCCTCCATGGCAGCCTCGAAGGCACGCTCCTCCAGGGACTCCAGTTTGCCGCTGGCGAGATCCTGCTCGCTGAAGGGGCACTCCATGGCGAGCACCTTGAGGAAGCCCTCCTGACAACCCTCGTAGTCGTTGTTGGAGATGATGCTGACTACGCGGTCCCAGATGACATTGCTAATATCCATGCCGATGCGCTCTCCCATGAGGGCGTGGCGGCGCTTCTCGTAGATGACGGTGCGCTGCTTGTTCATCACGTCGTCATACTCCAGGAGGCGCTTACGGATACCGAAGTTATTCTCCTCCACCTTCTTCTGGGCACGCTCGATACTGCTGGAGATCATGGAGCTCTCAATACGCTCGCCCTCCTCGAAGCCGAGCTTGTCCATCACCTTGGCGATACGTTCCGAACCGAAGAGGCGCATGAGCTTGTCCTCCAGCGAGACGTAGAAGACGGAGGAACCGGGGTCGCCCTGACGTCCGGCACGACCACGCAACTGGCGGTCCACACGGCGCGACTCGTGGCGCTCGGTACCGATGATGGCGAGACCGCCAGCGGCCTTGACCTCGGGGCTGAGTTTGATATCAGTACCACGACCAGCCATGTTGGTGGCGATGGTCACGGCACCCAGGGCACGTTCTTCGGTCTTGATGAGGTGCTGGGCCTCCTGGCCCACGAGGGAGCGGTCGCTACCCTTGGCCTTGTCCTCGGCGTCCTTGATGAGCTTCTGCTGGTGGCGGCTGGCGGAGAGCTTGTCGGTGTAGGCCTTGTCGTCGGAGCAAACGAAGACAGTACCCATGGTGCTCTTGCCCGCCTCGGCCACGATGTTGGCCTCCAGCTGGTGTTTCTTGGCGTTGAGCACCTGGTGGGGGATGTGGCGCATGTCGAGCATCTTGCTCAGCAACTCAGAGATCTCGACCGACGTCGTACCGACGAGGCAGGGACGGCCAGAAACACGCATCTCCTCGACCTCCTCGATGACGGCAGCATACTTCTCGCGGGCCGTCTTATAGACGCGGTCGTCCATATCCTTGCGGATGACGGGACGGTTGGTGGGGATCTCGACGACGTCGAGCTTATAGATATCCCAGAACTCACCAGCCTCGGTAGAAGCCGTACCGGTCATACCCGAGAGTTTATGGTACATACGGAAGTAGTTCTGCAGGGTGATGGTGGCGAAGGTCTGCGTGGCAGCCTCGACCTTGACGTGCTCCTTGGCCTCGACAGCCTGGTGGAGACCATCGCTCCAGCGGCGACCCTCCATGACGCGGCCCGTCTGCTCATCGACGATCTTGACCTCGCCATCGACGATGATGTACTCGTCATCCTTGGAGAACATCGTATAGGCCTTCAGCAACTGCTGCAGCGTGTGGACACGCTCGCTCTGCACGCCGTAGTAGGCCATCAACTCGTCCTTCTTATCGACGTAAGCCTGCTCGTCGATCTTGTGGTCGTCCTTCTCCTTCTCCAGCTGCGAGAGCTCGGTGGTGATGTCAGGCAGGACGAAGAGCTTGTCGTCATTGACCTGGGCGGCGAGCCAAGCGGCACCCTTGTCGGTGAGGTCGCAGGAGTTGAGCTTCTCGTCGGCTACGAAGTAGAGGGGCTCCACAGCCTTGGGCATCTCGCGGTTGTTGTTGGCCATGTAGTACTCCTCGGTCTTGAGCATACCGCTCTTGATGCCGTCCTCGGAGAGGAACTTGATGAGGGCCTTGTTCTTCGGCAGGGCCTTGTAGGAGCGGTAGAGCGAGAGGAAGCCCTCCTCCAGGATCTGTGCCTTCTGCTTGGCGTCGGTCTCGGCGAGACCCTGGGCAATCTTGCGGCGGGCGTCGGAGAGATACTCCGTGGCCTGCTTGCGCTGCACCTCATAGAGTTTCTGTACCAGAGGCTGGTACTCCTCGTACATCTGGTCGTCACCCTTGGGCGTGGGACCGCTGATGATGAGCGGCGTACGGGCGTCGTCGATCAAGACGGAGTCAACCTCATCGACGATGGCATAGTTGTGCTGGCGCTGCACGAGGTCGGCGGGCGACATGGCCATGTTGTCGCGGAGGTAGTCGAAGCCAAACTCATTGTTGGTACCAAAGGTGATATCGGCCTGGTAGGCGCGGCGGCGCTCCTCGCTGTTGGGCTGGTGCTTGTCGATACAATCGACGGAGAGGCCGTTGAACTCATAGAGCGGGCCCATCCACTCGGAGTCGCGCTTGGCGAGGTAGTCGTTGACAGTGACGACGTGGACACCATTGCCCGTGAGAGCATTGAGGAAGACGGGGAGCGTGGCGACGAGGGTCTTACCCTCACCCGTGGCCATCTCGGCGATCTTGCCCTGATGAAGCACCTCGCCACCGAAGATCTGTACGTCGTAGTGGACCATCTCCCACTTCAGGTCGTTGCCACCAGCGGTCCAGTGGTTGTGATAAATGGCCTTGTCACCGTCGATGGTGACGAAGTCCTTGGTCGGGTCGGCAGCGAGCTCGCGGTCGAAGTCGGTGGCCGTGACGATGGTCTCCTCGTTCTCGGCGAAGCGGCGGGCCGTATCCTTGACGATGCTAAAGGCCACCGGCATTACCTCGTTGAGGGCCTCCTCATAGCGGTCGAGGGCCTCCTTCTCCAGTTTGTCGATCTGGTTGAAGATAGACTCGCGCTGGTCGATGGGCGTATCCTCGATGGTGGACTTGAGGCGGGCGATCTCCTCGCGCTGCTGCTTCGCGGCATCGCGCACCTGCTGGCGAATCTCCTGCGTCTTGGCGCGGAGCTCGTCGTTGCTCAGGGCCTTGACGGCGGGGTAAGCGGCCTTGACCTTCTCCACGAGGGGGCGGATGGTCTTCATATCGCGCGAGGCTTTGTCGCCGAAGATGGACTTTAGAAACTTATTGATATTCATTTTGTTGCTTTGTTTTCTGATTCTTTTTTTGTTGTGAATTACTCGTTGGGGTGGACTTGTCGCACCGCACCAGGGGGCGCACCAGGGAGCTTCTCTCCTACTCTCTGTGATGAGGAGCATCTGCCCGTTGCGCTGCATGATGGGAAAAAGAATCAGAGACTGGGGGCGCGAATCTGAATAGCGGTGGTGAGGGCGGGCGACAACCGGGTTGCCTCGTCTCTGTCTGCCACCGACAATCCACAGGTCACGCGGCCTGCCGGACCTTCGCTGTCCACCTGGGCCACCCACGGGGCATGGGCGGGCTCCTGATCGTCGCGCTGCTCCACGCTCTTGATGGCACGGATGAAAGAGAGAATCTCGGCCTCCTTGCCCTGGAAGGCACTATGGCGGCACAGTTCCTCCAGCGCCACATCGCCACCACGCGCGGCTTTGAGCGCAGACTGGTATGCCTGTGCCTCAAGACCCGTGGCTGTCAGGACGACGAGCAGGGCGGTGATATAGCGGTTCATCATCTTATCCATTTTCTCTCTGAGGATGGGCCACGCCGACTGTACGCCTCCTGATGAGGGGGTGGATGGCACAATTGCATAGCAAAATGAGTGCCACAACGACCATAGCGGGTGGGTAATATTGGAAAACTCTGCCAAAAAGGCCGAAAACGATCATCACGGCCCATATCGTCCACCATCGGTCGGCCTCGTGGCGGATCGTGCGTCGCGTCGTGCGGTAGGCCATGAGGAGGGGAAGGGGATTGAATATGAGGATCAGGAGATTGAGGCTGACGCAGGGATGCTGGGAGAAGATCATCATCGTGAGGATCAGTCCGACACAGCCCGCGGGGACCATCAGCAGGAGGTCCCAGCCCCAGAAGATTCTTTGCTTTCTCCACTCGACGGCCCAAACGATCAGCGAGAGCACGAGCAGTCCAAGGGCCAAGGCCATGGGGGTGAGAGAGAAGGCGGGAGTAGCCTCGTCTCGCACTACGCGGATCACCTCACGGGTCTCTCTGACAAGGGGCTTGCCGCGATAGGTGGCACGGGCAAAGTCGGAGCGCAGGTGGTCGGGGAGAAACTGCTGCTGGGCCTTGGTGGTGGCACCGTCGGCCTTGACACCGAGGAGGATGTCTTCGCCGGTTTGCGTCCACGGGGTCTGTGCGTTCCACTCGTGGATCATCCTGCGAAAGGAGTCGTCGCCAGCGGGGCGCGCGGCGGGATAGCTCACCTGGCCATGGAGATGGCTGACGAGCAGGTCGCGGGCGCGAGTGGTGCAGTTGTCGTAGAAGTAGTTGTAGCGATAGACAACGTTCTCGGGCCGCATATTGACCTGCAGGGCGCTGAAAATGGCTTCCTTGTCGGCATTGTCGAGGTCGAGAACTTGCTCGCAGACGGCGCGCTTCTCGTATTCGTACTGGGCGCAAAAGAGCCCAAAGGGCACCACGCCCAACTGGTAGTCGGTGAGGCCGAGGATAAAGCGCAGGACGAAATAGGGCGCATCGGGGGTGAAGACGCCATAGTTGATGGCTACATCCATCCCACCCCGCTGCTTGTCGTGCCAGCGGACGGCGGTGTGGCCATACTGCGACCAGGTCTCCGTGCCGGGTTCACAGGTCAGCAGACTCACCTCTACGGAGTCCATAGGATGACCCGTAGCGGAAAGCAGCGACAACAACATGCCGAGAATGGATATATAGAACCGTCTCAAACGAAGCTTGATTTCAATTATTGTGCAAAGGTAATAAGAAAATATAGGATGGCAAAAGAATGAACCAACTATTTCCAGCGCAAACGAGAATTGCGCTGGGCCGTCCGACCATCAAACCCAGGTTCTTCAGAAAAATCACAAGACGGCAAGCAAAGAACGCTTGCCACGACTGGCAAGCAAAGCAAAGGGCTATCTGATCCTGATGCAGACCTCGCCACGATAGTCGTCATTGGCTTTGCGGACGAGGCCGTAGCAGGTGGCGCGCCGACAGGCGATCAGTTGCTCGTAGAGCTGGGGCTGCGAGGCGATCAGGCCACGGATCTGGCCGTCGGAGGACTGGACGAGGATGGTGGCATCATGCTGCGGGTCGGCCTTGGCATAGCCGACAAAGAGGCCCAATTGGTCATCCTCCACCTCGTAAGCCTGGGAGAGCGCATAGTGGAGGTAGTGGGGCTTACAGAGGATGGTGTCGCCTTCGCAATAGCGTGCTGCCTCGCCGAGGGTAATCGGCGCGTCAAGAGGCGTGGGGGCAACGTAGGGCTGGCGCTTTCGCATGGCCTTGGTGCGGCGGATGATCCACAGGTTGACGATGGCAACAAGGAGAATGGCGAGGGTGAGAAGGAGGGCTGTCATGAGGATAGGAAAACGGCCGCCCCACCCCGGAAATCGGAGAAGGACGGCCGGAAAAAAAATTTAAAACCTATTATTTCTCTATCAAGATACGAGCGTCAACAGCCGTCACGTTGTCGCCCTCGGCGAGTAGCGGGTTGAGGTCCATCTCCTTAATCTCCGTAGCATGGCGGAGCAAGGTGGAGAGACGGACGATAATCTCTGCATAGCGCTGCTGGTTGATGCCCTTCTGGCCACGCGTGCCCTGAAGGATCTTGTAGCCACGGAGCGAACGGATCATCGACTCGGCCTCAGGCATGGTCAGCGGAGCCAAGCCGCTGGAGACATCCTTGAGAGCCTCAACGAAGATGCCACCCAGGCCGCAGAGCACGATGTGGCCGAAACGGTCCTCGTACTTCGCGCCGATGAAGAGTTCCATACCCGAGATCATCTTCTGGATCATCACAGAGTTGGCGTCCTTGATCTGCATCATGCGGTCGAACTCAGAAGCCAGGTGCTCCTTTGAGCGGATATTGAGCGTCACACCGCCGACGTCGCTCTTGTGGACGGGACCCACGACCTTAGCCACGATGGGATAGCCCATCTTCTCGGCCTCGGCGATCAGCTCCTCCTTGTCGGCGGAGACGAACTCGGGTACCATGGGGATGCCAGCGCAGGTGAGCAGCTCGCGCACCTTCTGCGGAGCGATATAGCCGTTCTCCTTGATGCCGTCGATGACACGACGGATGCCAGCCACATCGACTCCCTCCAACGCCATTTCCTGCTTGGCAGGCTTCGGCGTGTTGCGCACCTGGGCCAGGGCCGTGGCCAGCGTCACCTCGTCGGCGAAGTTGACATGACCCTTGCTCAAGAACTCGGCCACCTCGGGGCCAGCGGTGTTGAGACAGGGCAGGATCGGGAAGATCGGCTTGCTACACTCGCGGATCTTCTTGTCAAGCATAGCGTAGGCCTCATAGAGTTCCACCAGGCCCGGCGAACCGAAGATGACGAAGATGGCGTCGGCCTCGGGGAAGTCCTTCTCGCAAGCGTCGATAGCGGTACCGAGATTCTCGGGCGTACCCGTGGCAAGGATATCTATGGGATTGTGGACGGAAGAACCCGGCAGGAGGTTGGCCTTCAGACGATCGGCACCCTCACCCTCGTAGGCGGGAATGTTCATGCCACCCTTGGAGAGAGCGTCGGTCAGCATCACGCCCGGACCACCAGCATGGGTGACGATGGCGAAGTTGTCGAGTTTCGGATGAGCCACCTCGCGGAGCTTGGAGTCCTCCTCCAGCACCCAGAAGATGCAACCCACGGTCGTCAGTTCCTCACGGCCATAGCAGCGGACGATACCGGCCTTGCGGAAGAGTGCATCGACGGCAGAGTCGCTGGACGCGATGGCTCCCGTATGGGAAGAGGCGGCACGCGAACCGCTGGCCGAACTGCCGGCCTTGACGGCGGCGATGCGGCAGCCCTTGCTGATGAGGTTGCTGGCGTGGAGCAGGAACTTGTCGGGGTTGGAGATGTTCTCGATATAAAGGAGCTTGATGCGGGAGTCGTGCTCGGGATCGAAGTGCTCGTCCATATACTGGAGCACGTCCTCGATGCCGATCTGCTTGCCGTTGCCGATACTCCATACGGAGTTGAACTGCAGACCCTTCTGGACGGCAGACTCCAGGATGAAGACGGCCGTGGCGCCCGAACCGCTGATGAAGTCGGCGCCCTTGGGGCTGAGCACGGGCACGGGCTTGGTGAAGACGCCGTGGTAGTGGTTGGTCATCACGCCGATGCAGTTGGGGCCGATGAGCGAGGCGCCATACTTCTCGCAGGTGTCGAGCACCTGCTGCTCCAGGACAGCTCCCTCCTTGGTCTCCTCACCGAAGCCGGCAGAAATTATAATGAACGCGCGTACATTCTTTTCTTTGGCCAAATATTCGACGTAGCCGGGGCAGAACTTCGCCGCCACGACAAGGATGGCCATATCCGTGGGAGGCAACTCCTCGGGATTGTGATAAACCTTGATGCCCTGTACCTCGTCCTCCTTGGGATTGATGATACGGAGCGTACCCTGATAGTTGCCTTGCAACAGGTTGCGCACGATGGCGCCACCTGGCTTGTGCACATTGTTGGAGCCGCCGACTACGACGATGCTCTCTGGTTTCAATAATTGCTGGTTAATCATGAATAATGATTCAGTTAAAAGATTTGTGGCAAAGGTAATCATTTCCTTTGAGAACTACAAATATTTCGCGGCTTTTTATGACCCAGTCTTGGTTCGGGATGGTCTCGGGACGCGTTCGGGACGGAGGAGAGGACGGAAGGAAGAAGAAAAAGCAGGACGAAGGGAGGGCAGCTACGAATCATGCAGTATGCAAAAAATGAGGACTATCATGGGGGACGGCGGCAGGATAATTTGCCTGCCAAAACGACGGGCGCAGCTCCCCTATCGGATATAATCAGAACGGAAGAGGGGGTTGTTGGATGGCAAAATGTAAACTTGCAATCTGTAAGGAAGAGGGCGTTTTGCAAAGTGCAGTTAGCAAAATGGTGCATTTTTCTCCCTATTCCTTTGCAGCATTGTATATTTCTTCGTACCTTTGCAAGCGGTAAAACCCGCATGATTCATGGGGGTCTGTCAGGCCACTGTCGTCAACGACTTAAAAATAGCTATATTATATTGTTATGATTTTCACACTGTTAATAACCGTACTCCTGACGGGCATCGTCCTGGTGGTGGCAGCCTATGCCATTGCCAAGCTGATCGGTCCGCGGAGCTACAATCCGGTGAAGGGTGAGCCTTTCGAGTGTGGTATTCCGACCTATGGCAGTTCATGGGTGCCAATGCACGTGGGATACTATCTGTTCGCCATCCTCTTCCTCATGTTTGATGTGGAGACCGTATTCCTCTACCCCTGGGCCACCGTCTTCGGCCAGCTGTCGGGTGAATATGGCGGCGCCATGCTCTTCTCCATCGGATTCTTCATGTTGGTATTAGTCTTTGGCCTGGCCTACGCCTGGCGGAAAGGAGCACTGGAATGGAAATAAGAAAGCCCAAAATCAAGTCCATCCCCTACGAGGAATTCAAGGACAACGAGACGCTGGAGAAGCTGGCACAGGAGCTCAACGAGGGTGGCACCAACGTCATCGTCGGCTCCCTCGACCAAGCCATCAACTGGGGCCGCAGCAACTCGCTGTGGTCGCTGACCTTCGGCACAAGCTGCTGCGGCATTGAGTTTATGGCCGTAGGCTGCGCGCGCTACGACTTCGCACGCTTCGGATTCGAGGTGACGCGCAACTCGCCGCGCCAGGCCGACCTCATCATGTGTGCCGGCACCATCACCAACAAGATGGCCCCGGTCTTCAAGCGCCTCTACGACGAGATAGCCGAACCGAAATATGTCGTGGCCGTGGGTGGCTGCGCCATCTCGGGCGGACCGTTCAAGAAGAGCTACAGCGTGGTGAGGGGCATCGATGAGCTCGTGCCCGTGGATGTCTATATCCCCGGCTGCCCCCCGCGCCCCGAGGCCATCCTCTACGGCATGATGCAGCTGCAGCGCAAAGTGAAGGTGGAGAAATTCTTCGGTGGAGCCAACCACAAGATGACCCGCGAGGAGCGCGAGCGCTCCATGGAGCAGGGCGGCCTCCACGGACTGAGCAACCAAAACCTCATCGCCACCGAGAAGCACGGACGCCGCGCGCCGATCATCGTCACGGACGTGCCACAGGACTTCGACCCGAAGAAGGGGCTGGAGGAGTAATACAACCTAAGCTGACAGTAAGATGAAACTGGAAAATATTGAACTCACATTCGACAACTTCTCCCGCGAGATGGAGAAGCTGTACAAAGAGAAGCATTTCGACTATCTTGTCACCATCGTCGGCGAGGACTTCGGCGAGGAGGGGCTGGGTTGTATCTATATTCTCGAAAATACGCAGAGCCACGCCCGTTGTTCCACAAAGGTCATCGCCAAGCAGATCGGCGAGGACTACGTGATCCCCTCGGTGCTGAAGCTCTGGCACGCTGCCGACCTGCTGGAGCGAGAGGTCTATGACTTCCTCGGCATCAAGTTTCTCGGCCACCCCGACATGCGCCGCCTCTTCATGCGCAACGACTTCCAGGGTTGGCCGCTCCGCAAGGACTTCGACATGAGCCCGGAGGCCAACCGCTTCCCCGAGACCGACGAGCCAGCAGAAGACTGGACGACGGAGTGGAACCTTGACCGCGACGGCAAACTCGTGGCCACGCGCCGCCCGCTGATGGATGAGGACGACTTCGTGATGAACTTCGGACCGAACCACCCGTCCACCCACGGTGTGCTCCGACTGGAGACCATCGTCAGCGGTGAGACCATCAAGCACGTCTATCCCCACCTCGGCTATATCCACCGCGGCATGGAGAAGATGGCCGAGAGCATGACCTATCCGCAGACGCTCGGCTTCACCGACCGTCTCAACTACCTCTGCGCCATGATGCACCGCCACGCCCTCGTCGGCGTGATCGAGGAGGCCATGGGCGTGGAACTGAGCGACCGCATCCACTACGTCCGCACCATCATGGACGAGCTGCAGCGCATCAACAACCACCTGCTCTTCCTCGGCACCTGCGCCCAGGACCTGAGCGCGCTGACGGCCTTCCTCTACTGCATGAGAGACCGTGAGCACCTGCTCAACGTCATGGAGGAGACCACGGGAGGCCGACTCATCCAGGGCTACTACCGCATCGGCGGACTCCAGGACGATATCGACCCCCACTTCGTCGAGAACGTGAAGGCTTTCTGCAAGTACTTCCGACCGATGATACAGGAGTATCTCGACGTCTTCGGCGACAACGTCATCACCCACAAGCGTCTGGAGAACTGCGGTCCGATGAGTCTCGAAGACTCCATCAACTACGCCCTCACCGGTCCTGCCGGACGTGCTGCTGGCTGGCACAACGACGTGCGCAAGAACCATCCCTACGATCTCTACGGCCAGGTGGACTTCCAGGAGATCACCCTCACGGGCGCCGACTCCATGTCGCGCTATATGATCCACATCAACGAGATGTACGAGAGCCTCCACATCATCGAGCAGCTCATCGACAACATCCCTGAGGGCGAGTACTACATCAAGCAGAAGCCCATCATCAAGGTACCAGAGGGCCAGTGGTGGTTCTCTGTAGAGGGTGGAGCCGGCGAGTTTGGCGTCTATCTCGACAGCCGTGGCGACAAGAGCCCCTACCGCCTCAAGATGAGACCGATGGGACTGACGCTGGCGGGCGCCTTCGACAAGATGCTGCGCGGACAGAAGATCGCCGACCTCGTGGCGACGGGTGCCTCTATCGACTTCGTGATCCCGGATCTCGACCGATAAGCCGTAAAAGACAAGTAGAATGACAAGTAAAACATGAAGTGATGTTTGATTTTAGTATCGTTACGAATTGGTTCGACACGCTGCTGCGCCAGACGTGTGGGCTAAGCGACTTCTGGGCCATACTGATAGAATGCGTGCTCGTGGGCGTCATCGTCCTCACGGCCTACGCCCTCATCTGTATCGTCCTGATATTCATGGAGCGCAAGGTGTGCGCCTACTTCCAGTGCCGCGTCGGCCCGATGCGCGTTGGCCCGTGGGGCATCTTCCAGGTCTTCGCCGACGTGGTGAAGATGCTCATCAAGGAGATCTTCTCCGTCGATCGCGCCGACAAGCTGCTCTACTATCTCGCCCCCATCCTCGTGATGGTGGCCTCGGTGGGCACCTTCTCCTTCCTGCCGTTCAACAAGGGCATGGAGGTGCTCGACTTCAATGTGGGCGTCTTCATGATCACCGCCGTCTCGTCGCTCGGCGTGATTGGCATCTTCATGGCCGGATGGGCCTCCAACAACAAGTACTCGGTCGTTTCGGCCATGCGTGGCGCCGTGCAGCTCATCTCCTATGAGATGTCACTGGGCCTCTGCTACATCACGGCCGTGGTCTTCCTCGGCACAATGCAGATGAGCGGCATCGTCGAGGCACAGACCGGACCGTGGAACTGGCTCATCATCCAGGGACATGTGCCGGCCTGCGTGGCCTTCCTCGTGTTCCTCATCGCCGGCAACGCCGAGGCCAACCGTGGCCCGTTCGACCTGGCCGAGGCCGAGAGCGAGCTGACCGCAGGCTACCATACGGAGTATAGCGGTATGGGATTCGGCTTCTACTACCTGGCCGAGTATCTCAACCTCTTTGTCATCGCCGGACTGGCAGCGGGAGTCTTCCTCGGAGGATGGGCGCCGCTGAACATCGGCATCGAGGCTTTCGACAACCTGATGAACCTCATCCCGGGCTTCATCTGGTTCTTCGGCAAGACCTTTTTCCTTGTGTTTATCCTGATGTGGATCCGCTGGACGTTCCCGCGCCTGCGCATCGACCAGATCTTGAAGTTGGAGTGGAAGTACCTGATGCCGCTGATGCTGCTCACGCTCGTCGTGGCAGCCGTCTGCGTGGCCTTCGGACTGACGCTCTAAGGACAAAGAACAAAACACCTGTAATAGCGTAAAGAAAGAAAATGGAAGATAAGAAAGAATCCTATTTCGGTGAGATTGGCGGCGCGCTCAAGACCCTCGCCACGGGACTGAAGACGACCATGAAGGAGTACTTCACGCCCAAGAGCACGGAGCAGTACCCCGAGAACCGAAAGACCACGCTCCACGTCTCCAAGCGCCACCGTGGCCGCCTCGTCTTCGTCAGAGACGAGAATGGCAACCACAAGTGTGTGGCCTGCACGATGTGTGAGAAGGCATGTCCCAACGGCACCATCACCATCACCCACGAGATGGTGGAGAATCCCGAGACGGGCAAGAAGAAGCGACAGCTCATCGACTACCAGTACGACCTGGGAGAGTGTATGTTCTGCCAGCTCTGCGTCAACGCCTGCAACTTCGGCGCCATCAAGTTTACCAACGACTTCGAAAACGCCGTCTTCGACCGCCAGAAGCTCGTGCTCCACCTCGACAAGGAGGACTACAAGGGCGGCAGCCTGCCCAACCTCATCGACGGCGGCGCCGACTGGCAAGTGGGCACGTTTAACACCAAAACCAAATAGCGTCCGATTATGGCAAGAACTATAATTTTCTTTATCCTCGCCGCAGTCATCCTGGCCTCTGCCGTGTTCTGCGTATCGACGAAGCGCATCATGCGCGCAGCGACAGCCCTGCTGTTCGTGCTCTTTGGCGTGGCCGGGCTCTATTTCGTGCTCGACTACACGTTTCTCGGTGCTGCACAGATCAGCATCTACGCCGGTGGCATCACGATGATGTATATCTTCGCCATCCAGCTGGTGTCGAAGCGCACCCTCCAGGGTCTCTCCGAGCGCTGGCTGGGCAAGAAGACCATCCTCGCAGCGGCTGTCTCTTTGGTGGGACTGGCTACGGTGGGCGCCATCCTGCTGAAGAACCAGTTTATCACGCAGGCCGTCGATCTGTCCAAGGAGCTGCCCGTCAGCGACCTGGGCAACGCCCTGATGTCTGCCGAGAAGTATGGCTATGTGCTCCCCTTCGAGTTCATCTCCCTCTTCCTCCTGGCGTGCATCATCGGTGGTCTGGTAATTCTCAACTCTTATAAGAAAAAGGAGGAGTCGAAATGATTAGCATAGAATATTTCTTCATCCTTAGCGGGCTGCTGTTCTTCATCGGCGTCTTCGGATTTATCACCCGCCGCAACCTCGTGGCGATGCTCATCTCCGTGGAGCTGGTGCTCAACGCCGTGGATCTCAACTTCGCCGCCTTCAACCGCCTGCTGTTCCCCGCAGGACAGGAGGGCATGATCTTCACGCTCTTCTCCATCGGCGTCTCGGCAGCGGAGAGCGCCGTGGCCCTGGCTATTATCATCAATGTTTACCGTCATTTCCACAGCGACCAGGTGAACAGTATTGAGAATATGAAACTCTAATCTCTTAGAAAGTTATGTACAGTTACGCATTTTTGATACTTCTCCTGCCGTTCCTCAGCTTTCTCTTGCTGGGACTGCTGGGAATGAAGATGCCCAAGAAGGTAGCCGGCTACATCGGCACCGCCCTCATGCTGGTGGTGGTCTGCCTCTGCTACTACACGGCATATCAGTACTTTTTCGGCGTGGGCCGCGAGGCTTCCGGCCTCTACCCGACGGTGACGGCCTTCAACCTCACGTGGCTCGACTTCGGCAAGTCGCCCATCTTCGGCATCGACCTGCTCTTCAAGATCGGCTTCCGCCTAACGCCTATCTCTACGATGATGCTCCTGGTCATCACCACGGTCTCCCTGATGGTCCACATCTACTCGTTTGGCTACATGGCCGAGCGCGACGAGAACTATCAGGTAGAGGGCTACGAGAAGGGCTTCCAGCGCTTCTACGCCTTCCTCTCGCTCTTCACGATGTCGATGCTCGGCCTCGTGGTGGCGACCAACATTTTCCAGATGTATCTCTTCTGGGAGCTGGTGGGTGTCTGCTCCTACATGCTCATCGGTTTCTACTATCCGAAGCACGCAGCCGTCCACGCCTCCAAGAAAGCGTTCATCGTCACCCGCTTCGCCGACCTGTTCTTCCTGTTTGGTATCTTGATCTATAGCTACTATGCCGGAACGTTCAACTACGACCTCGGCGTGATGCCCGAACTGGCCAACAACCTCACCCACATGCAGCAGACGGCCTCGTGGCTCATCCCCACGGCGCTCTTCCTGATGTTCATCGGTGGTGCGGGCAAGAGTGCGATGTTCCCGCTCCACATCTGGTTGCCGGACGCCATGGAGGGTCCGACGCCGGTTTCGGCGCTGATCCATGCCGCCACGATGGTCGTGGCCGGTGTCTATCAGGTGGCCAGCCTCTTCCCCATCTACGTGAAGTTTGGCGCCGTCGAGCAGCTCCACTGGATCGCCTACATCGCTGCCTTCACGGCCTTCTACGCCGCTGCCGTGGCCTGTGCGCAGGCCGACATCAAGCGTGGACTGGCCTTCTCCACGATCTCCCAGATCGCCTACATGCTCGTGGCCCTGGGTGTCTGCTTCGCCCTCGACAACCATCATGGTGGCCTGGGCTACATGGCAGCCATGTTCCACCTCTTCACCCACGCCATGTTCAAGGCGTTGCTCTTCCTCTGCTCCGGTGCCATCATCGTGATCGTGGGCAGCAACTTCTACCAGTATATGGGTGGGCTGCGCAAGTACATGCCTATCACCAATGTGTGCTTCCTCATCGGCTGCCTCGCCATCGCGGGCATTCCGCCTTTCAGCGGTTTCTTCTCCAAGGACGAGATCATCGCCGCCTGCTTCCAGTTCTCCCCGTTCCTGGGCTGGTTCATGACGGTGGTGGCAGGTATGACGGCGTTCTATATGTTCCGCCTCTACTACCTCATCTTCTGGGGTAAGAGCTACTACGAGGCCGATCCCGACCACCGTCGCCGCCCGCAGGAGGTGCCCTTCGTGATGTGGGGCCCGCTGGTGTTCCTCGCCATCATCTCCGTCTTCGCCGGTCTCATCCCCTTCGGCCATTTCGTGAGCGCCACGGGTGAGAGCTACGACATCCACATCGACTGGAGCGTGGCCACGACGAGTATCGTCGCCGCCGTCATCGGCATCAGCCTCGCCACGTGGATGTACGCTGGCAAGGAGTGGCCCGTCGCCGACAAGCTGGAGCGCACCTTCCCCAAGCTCCACAAGGCAGCCCTCAACCGCTTCTACATCGACGACGCATGGCAGTATTTCACCCACAAGATCGTCTTCCGCTGCTTCTCCCGTCCCATCGCCTGGTTCGACCGTCACGTCGTGGACAATACGTTCAACTTCCTGGCCTGGGGCGCAAATGAGGCTGCCGAGAGCATCCGCCCGTGGCAGAGTGGCGACGTCCGCGGCTATGCCACCTGGTTCATCTCCGGTGCCGTGGCCCTGTTGTTGGCCCTCCTCTTACTGTTGTAGCATTGATAACTAAAATGGAATAACAAGAAAATGAGTATATTAACATTATTCGTTGTAATCCCCCTCCTGATGCTCTTGGGCCTCTGGCTGTCCAAGAACCTCAATCAGGTGCGTGGCGTGATGGTTGTCGGTGCTACCGCCCTGCTGGCGTTGTCCATCTGGCTGACTGTCTATTTCATCGACCAGCGCGCCAGTGGCAATACCGCCAACATGCTGCTCACCTATAGCGTCACGTGGTTCGAACCGCTCAAGATCGCCTATAGCGTCGGCGTGGACGGCATCTCCGTGGTGATGATCCTCCTCTCTGCGATCATCGTCTTCACGGGCACCTTCGCCTCCTGGCAGCTGAAGCCGCTCACCAAGGAGTACTTCCTTTGGTTCGTGCTGCTGAGCATTGGTGTGTTCGGCTTCTTCATCTCCACCGACATGTTCACGATGTTCATGTTCTACGAGGTCGCCCTCATCCCGATGTACTTGCTCATCGGTGTCTGGGGTACGGGCCCGAAGGAGTATTCGGCCATGAAACTGACCCTGATGCTCATGGGTGGTTCCGCCCTGCTCATCCTCGGCATCCTCGGCATCTACTTTTTCAGTGGTGCGCAGACGATGAACGTGGCAGACCTGGCTCAGCTCCACGCCATGCCGAAGTCCATCCAGAACATCTTCTTCCCGTTTGTCTTCATCGGTTTCGGTGTGCTGGGAGCGCTCTTCCCCTTCCACACATGGAGCCCTGACGGTCACGCCTCCGCGCCGACCGCCGTCTCCATGCTCCATGCTGGTGTGCTGATGAAGCTCGGTGGCTACGGCTGCCTGCGCATCGCGATGTTCCTCATGCCCGACGCCCTGGAGCTCTGGTGTCCTGTCTTCCTCGTGCTCACGACCATCTCCGTGGTCTATGGCGCGCTCTCGGCCTGTGTGCAGACCGACCTGAAGTACATCAACGCCTACTCCTCCGTCTCCCACTGTGGCATGGTGCTCTTCGCCCTGCTCATGTGTACGCAGACCGCCATCACGGGTGCCATCCTCCAGATGCTCTCCCACGGTCTGATGACGGCCCTCTTCTTCGCCGTCATCGGTATGACCTACCACCGTGCCGGCACGCGCGACGTCCGCTACCTTGGCGGCCTGATGAAGGTGATTCCCTTCCTCGCCGTCTCCTATGTCGTGGCGGGTCTCGCCAACCTCGGTCTCCCGGGCTTCTCGGGCTTCGTCGCCGAGATGACGATCTTCGTGGGATCCTTCGAGAATGCGGGCACCTTCCACCGTGTGGCCACCCTCGTGGCCTGTACGTCCATCGTCACGACGGCGGTCTATATCCTTCGCGTGGTGGGCAAGATCCTCTATCAGAAGATCCCCAACCAGAAGTTCTATGAGCTCCACGACGCCACCTGGGACGAGCGCTTCGCCATCGGCGGACTGATCTTCTGCGTGGCCGGACTGGGTCTGTTCCCGCTGGTGTTCCAGAACATCATCTCCGACGCCATCACGCCCATCTTCGACCACATCCACACCTACGTTCCGATGCTGGGCAATCTGTAATCAACCGTATCAAGAAGTAAGAAAGAAATGAATTACAGTCAGTTTCTCTATATGATTCCCGAGGCCGCCCTGACGGCCGCCTTGGTGATACTTTTCGTTGCCGACTTCTGCTCCGCAAAGGACGGAAAGCGCAGTTGGTTCAATCCGCTGGCCTCCCTCCTGTTGGCACTGGTTACGGTCGTATGCTGCTACACCACCACCGCTGGCGAGGCCTCGGCCTTCGGCGGCATGTATCAGGCCAATGCCGGAGTGACGGTCGTCAAGACGATCCTCGCCCTGGGCACGTTCATCGTTGTCTTGATGAGCAAGGCCTGGATCACGAGGGAGGAGAGCCGCGTCCGCGAGGGCGAGTTCTATATGCTCACGGTGAGCACCCTGCTGGGTATGTTCATGATGATGAGCGCCGGCCACTTCCTCCTGTTCTTCCTCGGCCTGGAGATGGCCTCCGTGCCTTTGGCTACGATGGTGGCCTTCGACCTCCACCGCAACGACAGCGCCGAGGCAGCAGCGAAGTTCATCCTCACCGCCACGTTCTCCAGCGGCGTGATGCTCTTCGGTATCAGCTTCCTCTACGGCATGTGCGGCACGCTCTACTTCGACGACGTGGCCCTGCAGATCACACGCCAGGGCTGCACGCCGCTGCTGCTCATGGGACTGGTCTTCTTCTTCAGCGGACTGGGCTTCAAGATTTCTCTCGTGCCCTTCCACTTCTGGACCGCCGACACCTACCAGGGTGCGCCGACCACCGTCACGGGCTATCTGAGCGTCATCTCCAAGGGTGCGGCAGCCTTCACGCTCCTCTCCATCCTCTACCATGTCTTTGGCACGATGATCATGTACTGGCAGGTACTGGTGATGATCGTGGTGGTGCTCTCCATCACCATCGCCAACCTCTTTGCCATCCGACAGGATGAGCTCAAGCGGTTCATGGCTTTCAGCTCCATCTCCCAGGCTGGCTACATCATGCTGGCTGCCGTGGGCACGAGCTGGCAGATGAGTGCCTCCGCCCTCGCCTACTACGTCCTCATCTACGTGGTGGCCAACATGGCGGTCTTCACCATCATCTCCGTGGTGGAGCAAAACAATGGTGGCAAGACGCAGATCAGCGACTACGACGGTTTCTACACCACCAATCCGAAGCTGAGCTTCCTCATGACGCTCGCCCTCTTCTCTTTGGGCGGCATTCCCCCGTTTGCGGGCATGTTCTCGAAGTTCTTCATCTTCATGGCTGGTGTCAAGGGGCACGATGTCTCCACCACGATGGGCGCTTGGGCCTACGCCGTGGTCTTCATCGCCCTGGTCAATACCGTCATCTCGCTCTACTACTATCTGAAGATTGTCAAGGCAATGTACATCCGCAAGAGCGACCACCCGCTCCCGGCTTTCCAGAGCGACGGCAACACAAAGTTTGCCTTAGCCATCTGCACCGTCGGCGTAGTGCTCTTCGGTATCTGCAGCGCCATCTTCAACACGATTTTCGAGCTGATGTAGCATAGCGTCTCATCAGAGCGACAATACCCCTCCCCCTGCCTCCGCTCCGCGTGGAAGGCAGGGGGATTTTCTTTTGCTGACAGGCTGACCATCATTCGTTCCTCTTTTTCCCTCCCACATTTGGAGGAACAAAATTTGGTCGTAAAGAAAAAAAGCCCTACCTTTGTCTTCCGTTAGTACAAAAAGAGAGACACCCATGAAGCATATTTTACCCATCATACCGATACTGCTCTTGGCCCTGGCTTTCGCTTCCTGCCACCACGGGGAGCGACAGACCCTGCGCAGCGCGCTGCAAATGGCATACGCCGACCCGGACAGTGCGCTGACGATGCTACACACCATCGACCGCCGTGCGCTCCCGCCTGCGGAGAAGGCATACTACGCCCTGACCTATTATCTTGCGCAAAACAAGAGTGGTCTCGACGTAGCCAACGACTCGCTCATCCGCGTCGCCTACAACTACTATGCGAAACTCCCCGAGGACAGCCTTTACGCAAGGTGTATGTACTACATGGGGGTGTATTATTCCTTGAGCGACAGTCTGGAGCGTGCAAGCTATTGCCTCAAAGAGGCAGCACAGGCTGCGAAAGTGCAAAAAGACACGGCTACGCTATGTCTGGTTTGGTGCAAAAACTCATGGGTGGCGCGCAAGTCCAATGCTCCATTGGGGCTGAAATACGCCAGTCAGGCCTTGACATTATATCGCAAGTACAGTCAGGCTACGCCGTTGAACACGATCTACTATATTCTTTTGAAAGGAGAGTGCGAAACGCTTTGCGGCAAAAGCCAAGAGGCTCTCAATGGTTGCAAGGAGGCAGAACGACTGGCTCTCTCGTTGGGCGACTCCGCCACATTGTCTAACGTCTATCATGATATGGGCTATTTTGCCACAGGTGCCCACGACGCAAAGGCGGTCTATTATGCCCGTCTGGCTCGCGACTACTCCTCCATATCCAACATAGAGAAGACTTTATCCCTTGCTGGTGCCTATTGCGAATCAGGGCAATACGCAGCATGCCTCAGCTTGCTGGACACGCTTCATTTGACCAATAACGCTCAACGCTATACGGCCTATTATTGTCGTCATTTTGCCACATTGGGCAAACACGACTATGCGGCAGCCAAGACCAACGCCGACTCTGCCTACCACTACATCGAGAAGATGTTTGACGAGGAACTTCAAGAGAAGACGGCCTATTTCGAGAAGTTGATGAAAGAAAATGCAGAAAAGGCGCGGGCCGAAATGAAAGCAAGAGCGTTGAGGTTTGCCATCTTCTTTATGTGCTTTTTATGTTTGGGCGCCATGGCCTTCGTCTCCACCATCTACAGAAACCATAAGCGCAAGATGGCTGCCAGGCTGAAGGAAGAAGAGGAAAAAGGCAAGATGATGGTGGAAAACGAAAGAAAGCGCACAGAAAGGCTCTTGGCCGAAGAGGATGCGAAGATGAGGAGCATGAGCGCAATGCATGCCAAGACAGAGAAGCAACACAAAGAAGAGCAAAGGCTCAAGGATGTAAAGATCTCGTCCCTGATGGATATCTTCCTCAGTAAACTCGACTTCATGCAGAAACTCGAGAAAGAGAAGGACAAGAAGGAAACACGCATCAAACTGACTGATCATGACAAAGCAAACATGCAAATGCTTCTCGAAGCCATCGACAAAGATTTTTTAGCCAGGCTCTCGAAAGGGTTTCCACAACTATCAGAACGAGACAAGGAATTACTCATCTTGTTGCGCTTCAATTTTTCAACCAACATCTTGGCAAGGATCATGTGTGTCAGCGAAACCTCAGTCAAACAAAACTTGTATCTACTCAAGAAAAAAATGGGCTTGGGAAAAGAGGATGATTCTGTTCGAAAATTCATACAGAAGTTTTAGGACAAAACATCTTCAAAACAAGAAGAACGCCACCGAGATCGAAGAGGACAAATACCTCTTTGACTCGGAGGTCCTAACAAAATCCACCTCCTCCACTTTTTCCTCGATTTCTGAGCCTCGATGAGCCTTTTTCTTCAGGGCACTTTTCTTCTTTTAGACCTTTTGAAGAAGTCTAATTTTACAAACAAACAAATAACAATCTGTTTTTCAAGCTATTACAACCGTTCACCCAATACAAAATCATTAGACCTCAAATATTTGGAGGCAATTGAAGAAATGCTTAATTTTGCAAGCGTAACCAACGTATTACAAAATATGAAGAAATTACTATTAGCTATCTGCCTTCTGTTGTGTGCCCTGATGCCCAACTTTGCAGAACCGACTTCCAGCCCACAGTCGGAACAAATCCCAATGGGCTATGATAAAACAAATTCACAAAACGGAACACCAAGAACCATCCTCCCCGATGTGACTGCAGAACGTTCCAATAGTATTGTCTCCGTGCATGTGAAACGCTACACCGGATACGTGTCAACATACATCGTTGACTCGAATGGGGTCACGGTCAGCACCTCGATGGGCTACGCCATAGATGGACAGTACGACACAAACTGTGTGATGGACAACATAGCTCATGACAGCTATACCATTCATGTGGTATTGGACGACTGCTCTTATATAGGGTATTTTGCAATATGATAAATACCTACTCAACAATCGTTTTAATAGTAAACTTCCATAATTATACTTGTTTTTGATCAAAACAATAAGTAAAATAAAAGTGAGATCAATTATTATGAACAAAGTTTCTGTTTTTTGCTTACTTGTCAGCTTATTCGCATTTGGCTCATGCCATGACGACGAGGAGACGGAGTTTGAGAACAAAGTGTATACAAATTTTCCAGATGTCTTTGATGTGCCTGCTGAAGGTGGTAAATTTCTGATAAAGCAAACATACAACAACGATTATTTCCTTACCCATTGCGAGGCTTCAATTCGGTATGTGGATAGCAATGGGAAAATCACGGTTTCTTATGACAGCATACAAAGCCACGACACTACCTTTGTCTATGGAAATGGTAAGGTTCATTCTTATTCAGATCGTTTTTACAACAGTTGGTTTGAGCTGAAGAAAGAAAACAAACATGAGATATCTTTGTTCGTGACGCCCAACAACACGGGTGGCAAACGAGAGATAGTCGTTGGTGTTCGAGATATTCTATTCGAGGGCTGGCCTCAGAAAATCATGATATATCAACCTGCATACTAAGGAGCGTCCGACTATTAACATTCAATGTACTCATAAGGTCATGAACAGGTCATTCTGCCGTATGGCGACAAGCACGCTATTGCTTGCCGTTATCTCCACTTCCATCTCCGCCCAGCCGCAGCGATGGGAGCACAACCTCTACGAGGGAGTCGGAGTAGTAAATAAATTTGAAGACAATGACGACCAAAAGACGGCGTTTCATGTCGGCTACGGTCTCAACTATTATATCACGCCCCATTGGTCGGTAATGCCTGGGGTAGCTCTTCGCTTCAAGGCGTTGGGCAAGGATAATGGCAACTCCGGCAACTGCGCTTCGACCTACATCGACGTGCCACTGCTTGTCCAGTATCATTTTGGCGGGGACAAACGCAAAGGGATGGTTGTCGAGTGTGGCCCCGTGGTCTCATTCCTTGCACACAGCAACACGTACGATGGCAAATACTGGAATACGTGGAACCCGTATGAGGGGGAAAAGATGTACAAGCACTTTGACGTGGGAATACGCCCAGCCGTCTATTACGAGACAGGACATTGGCGCTTCGGCGTGCAGTCCCATGTCGGGTTCCTTGACATCAAGCGCAAATTTCCCGATAGACCCTACGCCTCGTTTTTCGACAACAAATACCATGCCATGAGCCTGGTTGCCACCGTTAATTATCATTGGTAAAACGTATAGCTTATGATCAAGTCATTCTTGCGGGGCTTCTTCGCCTCTTTCCTCCTTTTGAGCATGACGGCTTCCGCCTCTGCCCAGACGAAGACCTGGCGCCACAGCCTCTATCAGGGCATCGGCCTGTCCAACAAGCTCAACGATGAAGACAAGCAGACGGTCGCGCTGCGCATCGGATACGCCGTCAGCTATACCATCGCTCCCCGTTGGGCTGTCACGCAGGGTGTGGCCTTGCGTCTGAAAGGTTTTGGCAAGGACTGCTACTTCGCGGGCAACTGCTCCTCCACCTACATAGACCTACCATTGCTCCTCCAGTACCATTTCAACAAAGAATGGAAAAACGGCATCGTCGCCGAATGTGGCCCAGTCGTCTCCTTTCTGGCCAAAGGGGGAAAGTATGGTGGGAGAACCGAAGACAACGTGGTCAATGGCGAGAAAGAATACAGAAACTTTGACCTGGGCCTTCAGCCAGCCTTGTACTACGAAACCAAGAGCTGGCGGTTTGGCGTTCAGGCTCACGTCGGCCTGCTGGATACCAAGTGTAAATACAGGATACCATACGACTGGATTCATAACTTTGGCCAATACCATGACGAAAGATACGATGATCCGAGACTGACGAGCCGCTACTACGCCTTCGACATCGTAGCTACTATTTGCTACCATTGGTAAGAAAAGGCTGGGGTCGGAAAAGGCAGACCTCTTCATTCATTCATTAAAAAATACGATAAGGCCACTGGGACAAAGAGGACTAACGAACCTTGGGTCTCGGTGGCCTTTGTCGTAAATGATTTTCAAACTTGATAGTTTAGTTTGTTCACTATTTCGACAAGTCTCTCTATATATAGACTGCTGGTAGAGATTGGAAATAGCAACCTTTGGGCGGATAAAACTGGAGGAAGGGCATGAGGAAAGGTCGCAATGAAGGTGTAAAACATTCATGTATGATGAGTTAATAATGCCAAAAAATCAAGAACAATGTGATACCCATCTATTCTTTGTATCTTTGCAAAGTAGAATTGAGTAATTCGAGAGAAAGAATTGAGTAATTCGCAATGAAGAATTGAGTAATTCGAGAGAAAGAACTGAGTAATTCGTATCTACAAATTGAGTAATTCGTCAGAAAGAATAGAGTTGTTTAATATTAATAATTAAAGAATATGGGTGAGTATAGAAGACCACATTACAACTTGACAGTTGCGTTTGTTCGCTATTTTGACAAATCAGAACCGGTATCTCTTGGCTGCTGATAGAGATTGGAGGTAGCAGCCTTTGGGCGGATAAAACTGGGGGAAGGGCATGAGGAAAGGCCGCAATGAAGGCTTTTGGTCTGCGATGGGGTTTGTTAAATGGATACGGGGAATAGTTAATGGGGCGTTAATTCATGCTAATCGGCTTGCATTCAGCGGGACGGAAGGTTATCTTTGTATAGAGGCTGCGCCAGGGCAAATGGTGAGCCAGGCTTCTTGGCATGAACGGCAGGAAGAGGCGAGTGGCTGAAACGTAAAATAGATTCAAAAGAAACGATGATGAAAAAGTTAAATTTCTTATCAATCTCTTCGGTTGGTAGTCGGAAAAGACCGTTCTCGTATCGGTCTCGTATCAATCACGTATTGATCACGTATTGATCCCGTATTGATCCCGTATCGTTCTCCTATCGTTCTCCTATCGTTCTCGCTTCCGGAAGCGGAAACAATACGGAAACAATACGGAAACAATATGAGATCGATATATGCAGGAAGGGAGGACGATACGTGGTGGGTACATGGTGAAGCGTGTGATTGAAGCTTTTCCCTTAGAGCAGGGCACAATGAAACGACCATAACAAGCGGGTCGTTCATTTCGGACGAAGCCGTTTTGGGTTAAAAAACAGAAATACCCAAAAAATAATGTTTTTATTGGCTTCAATCTCGGATTTTGTGGCTATCTTTGCGGTAAGATATGCTATACACAGCATAACCCAAGAATAAGAAAGCAAAACCATGACAGCTACAGAGCAGACAAAACAGTCGTTGGAGCGGTTTTTCAACAAGATTGCCCAAAAGTTACCCTCATGTGACGAACCGTCGCTGATGAGCGACATTCACGTCAGAGTGTCGCAGGAAAGCGGCGACGTGATGGCGTTCGACGACGACGAGAACGAAATAACCCGTTGTGTCGTTGAGCCTTGGATAGACAACAAGGAGGACGACTTCTACGACAAGGTGACCTGTCAGCTCCGCCAGCAGATGACGGCGATGAGCCAGGTGGTGGAAGGTCTTGGCGTGATGAAGCCCTACAGCTATGTGCTCGAAGATGACGACAAGGACAGCATCGCAGAGCTCTACGTCGTGGACGACGACACGATCATCGTGGGCGGCGACCTGATGGACGGACTGGACGAGGACTTGGACCATTTCTTCAACCAGCTGATGGATGAACATTGCTAAGCAACTGGCTCTCGGGCTTTCCGCGCTGACCCTCGGCAACATAGCCGCCACGGCCCAGCGCCACGAAATCCTCGCCCCCAACATTCGGTCGCTGCAGGTCATTGCCGACAACGACTGGAGACGGATGCCCATCATCGGCCTCCGTGGGGGGCAACTGTCCGTCAGTTTCGACGACCTCACACACGAATACCACCGCTACGCCTACCGGCTGACGCATTGCGAGGCCGACTGGAAGCCCTCGGAAGCACTATTCGAGAGCGACTACTGCGACGGCTTCGCCTCGGGCAACACCATCGACGACGTGCAGGAGAGCATCCTCACCAACACGCTCTACACCCACTATCGACTGACGCTGCCCAACGGACAGTGTGCGATGAAGCGGTCAGGCAACTACCTGCTGACCATCTACGACGAGAACGACGACGACCGCGAGGTGGCACGCATTGCCTTCATGGTGACGGAGCCGGCCGAGGCACAGATGGGCGTGGGGCTAAAGGTGCTGACCAATACGGACGCAACCATCAACCAGCACCACCAGCAGGTGGAGATGGAGGTGGGCTATGGAGGCTATCGGGTGACGGACCCACAGCGGCAGATCACCACCGTGGTGCTCCAAAACCAGCGCTGGGACGACGCCCGCTGGAATGCTCGCCCGCAATATACGATGGCCGACGGACTGAGGTGGAGCCACTGCGGCGACTACCTCTTCTGGGCGGGCAACGAGTATCGGAAGTTTGAGATCCTCTCGACCGACGTGGCAGCCATGGGAGTAGATCGCATCGACTGGGACGGCACGCAGTATCATGCCTACCCCTGGACGGGAGAGCCACGCCCCAACTACATCTACGACCCCGACGCAGACGGCGCCTTCGTGATCCGCAACTCAGACAACTACCAAGCCAATACGGAGAGCGACTACCTGCTGGTACACTTCCGCTACCGCTGCGAGAAGCCCTTTCAGGAGGCAGTCTATCTGAACGGCAACTTCACGCAGGACCGTTTCCTGCCACAGTACAGGATGGAATATCATGCCGAGACACAGAGCTATGAATGCAACGTGCCGCTAAAACTGGGTTATTACAACTATCAACTATTGATGATCGACGAGGCAGGACGCCCTGCCCTGCTCCCCACAGAAGGTAACTTCTACCAAACAGAAAACAGCTACCAAGCACTGGTCTATTACCGACCGATCGGCGGACGCACGGACCAGCTGGTAGGCTATGCGCAGATGAAGTGCAACGAACGGTAGGAACAGAAACCCCAAAAGACTGACAGTGATAATAGATATGAGAACAAGGAAAGCGATATTGCTGATAATACTACTGGCGACGGTGCTGGGACTGGACGCAAAGACGTGGGAGGCAGAGGACATCCCGATGGTACACCTCGCCGACGCACGCCGTTACGTCTGCGACCCCGACGAGATCCTCTCGCAGGCGGAGCGCGACTCTATCGACAGCTATCTCCTGCGCCTCGACAAGCAGTGTGGCGTGGAGTCGGTGTTCGTCATCGTAAAGCGCGTGAGCAACGGCGACACGTTTCGCTTCGCACAGGACCTGGGCAACCGCCAGGGAGTGGGAAGCAAGAAGACCAACCGCGGACTGGTGGTGGTCGTAGCCGTGGAGGACCGCCGATACTTCATCGCTCCGGGAGAGGGCCTGGAGAAAGACCTGACCGACATAGAGTGTGACGACATCGGGCGGGCTTGCATCGTGGCCAACATGAAGCGCGGAGAGCCCGGACAGGCCGTACTGGCCACAGCCCAGGCGGTCTATAAGAAACTGAAGACCGGGACGACAGGGATCCAGGAGAACACCGACGAGGACGCTGGCGCAGGACTGGCAATCGTCCTCTTCACCGTGATCTGCATCGTCGTCGTCCTCGTCATCCTCAACCGCAGGGACAACCGCGGCAAGGGTGGCGGCGGTGGAGGAGGAAGCCGACGCTCTGGCGGCCCCTTCATCATCTGGGGCAACCCGGGCCACACCAACGACTCCGGAAGCGGATGGGGCGGAGGATTCTCCGGCGGCAGCTTCGGAGGCGGCAGTTTCGGTGGAGGTGGTGCTGGCGGAGGCTGGTAAGCCTACAGCGGGACCCGCTCCGACAGGAAGCCAAAGTCCACCAAGACTACGGAGACAACAACAGAATTATTATCAGAAAACTATTAGTATATGGAATCAAAGAAGCTAATGAAAGTAGGGTCTATCGTCGTGGTAGTCCTGATGATTGTGGGGTGGCTGGTGAGCAGCTACAACTCCATGGTGTCCAACCAAGAGGAGGTGACAACGGCATGGAGCAATGTGGAGGCGGCTTATCAGCGCCGTGCCGACATGATGCCACAACTGGCAAAAATCGTGAAATCGTATGCCAAGCACGAGCGCGAGACGTTTGAGCAGGTGACGAAGGCACGCAATGCGGCCACACAGATACACCTCGACGCAGCCGACCTCACACCCGAGAAGATCAAGGCCTTCGAGCAGGCGCAGAACCAGGTGACGCAGGCGCTCTCCCGCCTCATCGCCGTCTCGGAGCGCTACCCCGACCTGAAGGCCAGCGAAAACTACAAGTCGCTGATGGTGCAGGAAGAGGGTACGGAGAACCGCATCAACGAGGCACGCCGCCGCTACAACGAGAGCGTGCAGGGCTACAACCTCTCCATCCGCCGCTTCCCCAACAACCTCCTCGCGGGTATGTATGGCTTCGAGCGCATGACGAAGTTTGAGGCTGCGCAGGGTGCGGAGAAGGCTCCGGATCTCGACATCTAAGGAAAAAACATCGGCACGATGCGTCCGCTGCTTGGTGGACGCATCGTACGGATGCCCTACCCTCCTACTTTCTGACGATACTCCTCCTTGATGCGCTGCTCCACCTCGTCAAGCGTCTTGCGACTGACCCTGACAGCCTTGAAATAAAGGAAAACAAAGAAAAACACAATGGCGAGGACGAGGGAAATCACAAAATTGAGCACCTGCGACTTAACGCCCAGCCACGCCACAAACTCCATGCTACCGATGAGGGCGGCAGGCGCCACCAATGCGTCCGCCCAGTTGTGCTTGCGGTAACTGCGGAGGATGCGCTGATACTCCTCGTCTTCTTGCAACAGGCGCTGACGATTGTCAGCCCATTTTTTCTCGAATGTTTTCTCTATCATAAGTTTCTGCTTGGTTCGGTGATTCAAAAGATCGGTGAAACGATCGTTCAGTGAGACAAAGCGATCATACAAATAGGCGCGCTGTGATACCATCGCTCAGATAGATGCCCCGGCGAGTGAGGCGCAAGTGGTCGTCTTCGCGGACGAGATAGCCCTGGCGCAAGTCCTGGTCGGCAGCAGCCAAGAGGAAGTCGAGGCGCTGGCTTCCGAAGTCGCGTCGGATCTTGCCTAGATCAATACCTTCTGCTGTGCGCAGCGACGTCAGCACCACGTCCTCATAATGGGTGTCGGGATCGAGGGCCTCCACCGTGCAGGGCCGTTCACCACGACCGATGGCAGCGATATAGGTTTCGATGTCAGCCACATTCCATGACCGCTGCCGTCCGTCGAAGGAGTGGGCAGAGGCTCCCAGGCCCATATAGGGCACGTCGCGCCAATAGCTACTATTGTGGCGGCTCTCGCGCTGGGGCAAAGCAAAGTTGCTGATCTCGTAGTGGCGGTAGCCGGCAGCAGTAAGCCGGTCCACCAGGCAGTCGTACATGCGGAGCGAGAGGTCGTCGTCGATCTCTTGAATGCGCCCCTCGCTGAGCCAGCGATGGAGCGTCGTCCCCTCCTCGTACATCAGACTATAGGCCGAGATATGCTCCACGCCGAGACGGAGGGCCTCGTCGATGTCCTGTTCCCAGTCGGCGAGGGTCTCGCCCGGAAATCCGAACATCAGGTCGATGGAGATATTGCGGATGCCCGCCTGGCGCAGCAGCGTCGTGGCCCGTCGCACCTCAGCAGCCGTATGGCGACGGCGAAGCAGGCGCAGGCGGTCGTCGGAGAAGGTCTGCGCCCCCATCGAGATGCGGTCGATGGGCGATTGGGAAATCCAATCCGCAAACGCTGGGGTGACGTCGTCAGGATTACACTCCATCGTCACCTCGACAGGCTGCGGCCTATATACCTTATATATATAGGAGAAGAGACGGTCGAGCTGATCCGTTGTGAGCTGGCTCGGTGTGCCACCCCCGAGATAGATCGTCGTGATGGCCTCGTCGGCGGGCAATTCCTCCGCCCGCAACGTCAATTCCTGGCAGAGGGCATCGACGTAGGCATCGCGCAGCGCTGGAAGCGTCGTCGAATAAAATCCGCAATAGACGCAACGACTGGCACAAAATGGTATATGTATGTATAATCCTGTCATTTCACTTGCAAAAGTACTAATTAATTTTAAAAAATAGAGCACTTTTGCCATCGTTGTTTGGCTTTTACAAAAAAAATGCCTAATTTAGTGGGCGAAATGACAGAAATGCCTGTCCTCTTTCAATTACCCTACAAGTAAATAACGATATTATTAATCGCTTAAATCTATCCGATATGAAAGTATATCAGACAAATGAGATTAAAAACATTGCCTTGATTGGCAGTGCGGGTAGCGGCAAGACCACACTTGCCGAGAGTATGCTTTTCGAAGCTGGTATCATCAAGCGTCGTGGCTCCGTAGAAGCCAAGAATACGGTAAGCGACTATTTCCCTGTGGAGCAGGAGTACGGCTATTCGGTCTTCCCCACCGTATTCCATGCAGAGTGGAATGGCAAAAAGCTCAATATTATCGATTGTCCGGGTAGCGACGACTTTGTGGGGGGTGCCATCACGGCCCTCAACGTCACCGACCAAGCCGTCATACTCATCAATGGCCAGTACGGCCCGGAGGTTGGCACACAGAACAACTTCCGATATACCGAAAAGCTGCACAAGCCGGTCATCTTCCTCGTCAACCAGCTTGACAGCGACAAATGCGACTTTGATCAACTCATCCAAAGCATGAAGGACATCTATGGTCCGAAGTGCGTGCAGATACAATATCCCGTCCAGACGGGTCCCGACTTCCACGAGATCATCGACGTGCTCATCATGAAGAAACTCTCATGGGGTCCGGACGGTGGCGCACCGAAGCGCGAGGAGATTCCCGCCGAGGAGATGGAGAAAGCCATGGAGCTCCACAAGGCGCTCGTGGAGGCAGCCGCCGAAAATGACGAGGCACTGATGGAGAAGTTCTTCGAGGAGGAGACGCTCACGGAGGACGAGATGCGCGAGGGTATCCGCAAGGGCCTGGTGATGCGCAACATCTTCCCGGTGTTCTGCGTCGATGCCCACAAGGACATGGGTGTGCAGCGCCTGATGGAGTTCCTGGGCAATGTCGTGCCCTTCGTCAGCGAGATGCCGAAGGTCCACAACACGCGTGGTGAGGAGGTGTCTCCCGACTCCAACGGTCCGGAGAGCATCTACTTCTTCAAGACGGGTATGGAGCCGCATATCGGCGAGGTGAGCTACTTCAAGGTGATGAGCGGATCGATCAAGTCAGGCGACGACCTGACCAACGCCGACCGTGGCAGCAAGGAGCGCATCGGACAGATCTTCGCCTGTGCGGGTGCCAACCGCATCCCCGTGGATCAGCTCAACGCGGGCGACCTGGGCTGCACCGTGAAACTGAAGGATGTCAAGACGGGCAACACGCTCAACGGCAAGGGTACGGAGGAGCGTTTCGACTTCATCAAATATCCCAACTCCAAGTATTCACGCGCCATCAAGGCCGTCAACGAGAGCGATACGGAAAAGATGATGGCAGCCCTGCTCAAGATGCGCCAGGAGGACCCGACATGGGTGGTGGAGCAGAGCAAGGAACTGGGCCAGACGATCGTCCACGGACAGGGAGAGTTCCACCTGCGCACGCTGAAATGGCGTATGGAGAACAACGAGAAACTCGCCGTGAAGTTTGAGGAGCCGCGCATCCCGTATCGTGAGACCATCACGAAACTCTCTCGCGCCGACTACCGCCACAAGAAGCAGTCGGGTGGTGCCGGACAGTTTGGCGAGGTCCACCTGATTGTGGAGCCATACGCCGAGGGCATGCCCGATCCGACGACGTTCAACATCAACGGTCAGGAGTTCAAGATGAACATCAAGGGCCGCGAAGAAGTGGACCTGGAGTGGGGCGGCAAGCTCGTCTTCATCAACTCCGTGGTCGGTGGTGCCATCGACGCACGCTTCATGCCCGCCATCCTCAAGGGTATCATGGACTGCATGGAGCACGGTCCGCTGACGGGTAGCTACGCCCGCGACGTGCGCGTGATCGTCTATGATGGCAAGATGCACCCGGTGGATAGCAACGAGCTCTCCTTCATGCTCGCCGCGCGCCACGCCTTCTCCGACGCCTTCAAGCAGGCTGGTCCGAAGATCCTGGAGCCGATCTACGATCTGGAGGTCTATGTGCCGGCCGACTACATGGGCGACGTGATGAGCGACCTGCAGGGCCGCCGCGCCATGATCATGGGCATGGACAGCGAGGCTGGCTACCAGAAGTTGCAGGCGAAGATTCCTTTGAAGGAACTCTCCAACTACAGCATCGCGCTCAGCTCCCTCACGGGCGGACGCGCCAGCTTCTCGACGAAGTTTGCAAGCTACGAGCTGGTGCCCAACGACATCCAGCAGAAGCTCATCGCCGAGCATGAGGCTGAGCAGAAGGACGAAGACTAAAAATGAGATTCTCGTCCGCGAGACGAGTCGCCATTAAATAGTTAGAGAGGGTGTGTCAAAACGAACGATCGTTTTTGACGCACCCTCTTTTGACTTTCAAAAGAAGCACGACACCACAAAAGTATGCGTTGTTGGCGGCGACACGCGGAAAGCGAAGCGCGAAAGCGAGTCGCTACGGGAAGTTATCGGGGGCAGAAGACCTTCATGACCTTGGAGCCAACCTTGACGATGTTGATACCTCGCTGCAACTGCGGGATGCGGCGGCCCTGCACGTCGTAGTATTCCGCCTCGGTGTCGTTGAGCAGATCGACAAGGGTAGCGGCATCTACCTGGTTGGTGCCTTCATCCACGCCGATGGTGAGCTGGGCGGATCCACCCTTCTGCGTAGCATCGGGCTGGATATAGGCGCGGTAGGCAGCTATCTTCACGCCGGTGGCAGCAAGCTTGTAGTCGCTGACCAGGCGGAACAGGTCTTTGGCAATGAAATAGCAATCGTCGGCGAGTTCGATGGGGGCAAACGTACCCATCAGTCGATGGCCCGTCTCCCTATTCGTGGGTTTTGTCACGGCCTTCGCCTTGTCGTCGGGGGAAGCCGTACCACTCACGACGCAGAAGCTGGTCTGATCAGCGTTCTTCTTGCGAACGACAACAGGCTGGCCTGCCTCTATCACGCCTTCCTCCACGCGCACGAGCTCCACACTCTCCGTTCCTACCGACTTTAGGGTATAGAAGTAGCAGGTGTTGTTCTCCGAACTGGGATGGATGGTATAGGGCAGACAGAGCGTTGCCCATTCAGACTTTACCTCTCGCTCGTAGGAAGCGTTGTTCACGTCGCAGTCTTCGTAGAGCGTGTATGCCTTGCTGTCATCCAAAGGCAGCGCGTCGATGGTGAGTGGGTAGCCTGTGGCTCCAATGATCTCATTGCCATTCGTGCCAACCTTCTTGGTGAGATAACCCGATTTGTAGTTCGCGTAAGTCTCATTTTTCTTTGTAGGTTCGAAGGAGATAGCGCCTTTCAGTGAATGGCAGTCGCGGAACATATTTGAACTTTTGACTCTATATGGGATTATGAAATCTTCGCTGACATAGATAGTCCGAAGCGCGGAGCATCCGTCAAACAAGTAATTAACAGAACCTGCCCCCCTGGTGTCGAAACTGGACAGATCAAGCGTTTGAAGGCTACTGCATCCCTGGAACAACCCATCCAGCTGCATGCTGTTCTTATCAGTTATAAAGTTGGATACGTTAAGATAGCTAAGACTACTGCAACCATTGAACATGTAGTTCATGCCATCCTTTCGCACATTCCTTGTATTGAAGTGAGACAAATCGAGCGAATCCAAACTTGAGCAGCCATAGAACATTCCGTACATGTTTGTCACATTCTCCGTATTAAAACTAGAAATGTTGAGATCACGGAGCTTTGTGCATCCATTAAACATATTGCTCATATTTCCTACTTTCTCTGTGTTGAAATGGGACAGGTCGAGCGTTTCGAGGTTCGAACACTGGCCAAACATCTCGTTCATATACTTGACGTTGGACGTGTTGAGGTTTTCGATACCCTCTATGCTGGTAAGATTCGTACAACCACTAAACCATTTGGAGCACGTCGTGTGGGTTTCATCCCGGAAACCGGCTTTGAAGACCACCTTCTTAATTTCTGCAGCATGGGTGTCCCAATTCGGATAATTTCCATAGCCCAAATCAAGGATGTTGTCGCCCGCAGGCTTCGTGGCACTGCGATGGAAGGAGAGCGTGCCGGTTGGCGCATCCCATCGCACCCAACTGGCAGTAGCAGCCGTGAGATAACCTCCCTCTCCCGTGCGCGCCATTTCCACACCCGTCTTATTAGGGTTATAGTTGGGCAGATTAACACATCCGGCAAAAGCTGTACGACCCTCGGTTACTTTATCTGTAGTAAATGCAGAAGTGACATAAATCGTCTTGAGGTTTTTACAATATTGAAACGCACTTAACATGGAAGTCATATTGGGCGTTGCAAACGACGAGAGATCAAGCATCGCAAGCTTCGTACATGAGGAGAACATATGAGCCATCCGCTGCAGATTCTCCGTATCAAAACTGCTTAAATCAATACTTTCAAGGTTGGTGCACTTAAAAAACATTAAATGCATATCAATCACCTTGCTGGTATTGAAACTGCTGAGATCGAGACTCCGAAGCGACGAACATTGGGAGAACATTGACTCCATACTCGTCACATTTTCAGTATTGAAACCAGAGAGGTCGAGACTTTCAAGCGACTGACACGAAGAGAACAAGTACGGCATATCGGTCACAGATCCAGTTTTAAAACCGGAAAGATTGAGATTGGAAAGTGCGACACAACCATAGAACATCCCGCCCATGTCTTTCACTTTTTCAGCATTAGAACCAGATAGATCGAGTTCGGTAAGGCTTGCGCAACCTCTAAACGTTGCATTGAGATTAGTCACGTTGCTGCCTATGAAACCTTTGGGCAACTTGATTGTGCGGAGACTCATAGAGCCCTCAAACATAGCCAACATGTTTGTGACCTTTTCCGTATTAAAGGAAGACAAATCAAGTGTTTCCAAGCTGGTACATTTGGAAAACATTGATCCCATATTTTCGACCTCTGACGTGTTTAAATAGTCCAAGTGCTCTATCTTTGTCAGACCTTCGAAGCAGTAAAACCAGGCATTACATGATTTGGGACGTGCATCCTTGAAACTCTCGTCGAAGACCACGGTCTGTATAGCTTTTCTTTCAACATAATTGGCCCACAAGGGGCTTGCATAAATTGCGTTGTCGGATGTTTGTTTATTCTTGTCATAATAGAGCGTGAGGGTCTGAGTCTCTCGGTCCAATCTCGCATACATTCTACGATCCTGTATCTGCGCCATCACGGGCTGCAGGAGCATCAGCATCAGCAAGAGCGAGAGCGCGTATCAGCGCTGCAATAGATATTGGGTCATTTTCTTGATCATATTGATAGTCATTTTTTGTTTTAGTTTGGGTGCACCACGGCACCATTCGTTGATTGTGATAGAAAGAAGGGGCAATAGGCTGTCTATTCCCCCCAGAGGAAACCGTCCTCGTCTAAGGTAAATTCGGCTTTCTCCAGTTCCTGTCGATTCTGAAACTGCCCTTTATAAATTCTTACCTGCGAGGGGTTGATCATCATGCACGGCCCAGTCTGCGCGACGTCAACCTGGGGCTTGAGATACTTTTTTTTCTTCATACTTTTATTTCTTGTTTTTGATTATTGTCTTCACGATTAGTCCGTCGGGCGCCCACGACGAGGACTAAGCCTCCACAACGTGCGGGTCTTTCCGACCTTCAAAATTAGTACAAAAGTAGGGAAAAGTAGTGAGACAGGGTGTCGCATTGTCCTGTTCAGGTGTCTCTTTGGTGGTAAATAGTTGTCTCCTTCCTACCAAAGAGACAATGGTTCATAGCCAGGAGCGGTTGCGTTTACATATTTTAAGAAACCAAGGAAAGAGCCGTCAAATATCAGAAAAGGGATCTTCAGATACGGAGAAAAGGGCTCGTCTCCCTGCTACGAAAGAGACGCGTCCGAATCGTGGGCTTTGGCCAAATAGCGCTCCCGCCAAACGGTCGGCGTACACGCCTCACGCGCCTTGAAGATGCGGTAGAGGTGGGTGCGGGAAGTAAAACCACATTCGGAGGAGATGATGTCATTACTATATTCAGGGTTTTCGATCATCATCTTCTTGGCTGCCGCAAAGCGGATGTCGCTCAGCCATATCCGGAACGTAGTCTTCAGAGACTGGTCGAAGTATATCGTGAGTTCGTCTTTCGAGACATGGATCGCATGGGAGAGGGAGAGGAGGTTCACCCCCCCATCCTTATAGCCCATCGCCGCGCACCATTCGTCCAGCCGCTGCTGGATCTGCTTTCTTCGATCCTCAGGCATCAGCGTGGCAGTTTGCGTCTCCTCCGCCTGGTCGGCAGCATGGGCCGCGTCGGCATGAGATGCGCTATCAGACGCTGCGTTATCAGTGGTTGTGCCAGCATGAGACGCATTGGTACGAGACGCGTTGGTAGGAGCCCCATTGGCAGGAGTTGTGCCAGCATGAGCCCCATCGCATGGAGCCGCCTCGCCAGGAAAAACGACACCAGGAGAAGCGACATCAGGAGCCGCGACGGCCTGTTGCGCTACCGTCTTCTCCTGCTGAGCGACTACGACAGCAGGGCTGACCTTTTCCTCCGCCTCTTCGTCGAGCAGCGACTCCTTCGGCTGATAGCTGTAGCCCAGGGCCACGAAACTCAGGATGAAGAAGAGGAAAGCCATGAGTCCCAGAGGCGCAAAAAAGTAAAGCAACTTGGTGGAGATAATGGCAAAGGGCGATACCACGGCGGGGAAGAAGAGGATGAGGAGGCTGGCGCGGGAGTAGCGTACATAGGGCATGATGTCGCCGCCCGCCATCGTCTCCAGCAGACGGCGGCGCCTGATGATCTCGCGGACGATGACGACGATGCAATAGACCACATTGGCGGCAAAGAGGGCCTGCATAGCATAGAGCCAGGCCCCGATGCGCATGCTGCCATAGTGGAGGAAGCCGATGAAGAAACAGGCGAAGATCGCCAGGTTGATCGTCGTGCAGACCGCATAGACCCTCCTCCGCCGGACATGGGTGGCCTCGATATGGAAGATGCCCATCGAGATGAGCGAAAAACAGGGTGCATAGACGAGGGCATTGACCGTGGCACCCACCGCGTCGTCAACGGCCCTGAAACCATAGCGCATCTGCATCAGATAGTGCGCCGCCAAGCCCATGATGCCGACAAAGATCAACCATCGTGCGCGCTCATAGCGCGGATTGAGCCATCGCGTCTGGAGACGGGTGACGGCGAGGGTGAACGCATTGAACAGCATGAACAGGAAGCATGCGAACTGCAGCAGAAACAAATGATCCATAGGACAAAAGATCTCGTTGGAATAGGAAAATAGGCTTATGGACAAGACATCTGCCCGGCGCTTGACGCCAGGCAGATGCCTCATAAAGATTACAGGCTGTAGGGGGTACTACCCTCTCCTACTTCGTCATTTCATAGACCACGTCCATGAGCTCCTTGCCCAGGGCGTCGGCCTCCTCCATCGTGGCCGCCTCGCTATAGACGCGCATGATGGGCTCAGTATTGCTCTTGCGGAGGTGGACCCACTTCGTCGGGAAGTCGAGTTTCACACCATCAATATCCGTGACGCGCACGTCGTCCATCGATCCGAAGCGCTCCTTGACCTTGCCCAGGATGGCATCCATATCGGTGTCGGGCGTGAGGTCGATGCGGTTCTTGGCAATATAATAGGTCGGGAACGTCTTGCGAAGCTCACTGCACGTCAGACCCTTCTGTGCCAGCGAACTGAGGAAGAGGGCGATGCCGACCAGGGCGTCGCGACCGTAGTGGCTCTCGGGATAGATGACTCCGCCATTGCCCTCGCCACCGATGACTGCTCCCACCTCCTTCATCTTGGTAGTGACATTGACCTCGCCGACGGCAGAGGCAAAATACTGGCAGCCATGGCGCTCGGTGACGTCGCGCAGGGCGCGCGTAGAGCTGAGGTTGGAGACGGTGGCTCCCTTGACGTGGTCGAGGATGTAGTCGGCCACGCTGACGAGCGTATATTCCTCGCCATACATCTTGCCGTCCTCCTGGATGAAGGCGAGACGATCGACGTCGGGATCGACGACGATGCCGAGGTCATAGCCTCCTGCTGCCACCTCGCCCATGATGCCTCCGAGATTCTTCTCCAGCGGCTCCGGATTGTGGGCGAAGTCGCCATTGGCCTCGCCATTGAGGATGGTGTAGCCGACGCCCAGTCGGTCGAGGAGCTTCGGCAGGATGACGCCGCCGACGGAGTTGATCGTATCGACGACGACCCGGAATCCACGCTTGCGGATGGCCTCCGTATCGACCAGGTCGAGCGCGAGGACGGCCTCGATGTGGCGGTCGTCGAAACTGTCGTCCTGGCGGTAAGTGCCTATATGATCGACATCAGCATAGTCGAAGTCCTCCTTCTCCGCCATGGCGAGCACGGCGTTGCCGTCGTCCTTGGTGAGGAACTCGCCCTCGTGGTTGAGCAACTTGAGCGCGTTCCACTGGCGCGGGTTGTGGCTGGCGGTGACGATGATGCCACCTGCCGCATGACTCATGCGGACGGCCAGTTCGGTGGTCGGGGTCGTGGCAAGCCCGATATCGAGCACGTCATAGCCCATTCCTATCAGTGTGCCGCAGACCACCAGTCGGACCATGTCGCCCGAGATGCGCGCGTCGCGGCCTACCACGATACAGTTGCTGCCCGTCGGGTCGCTCTGACGGATAAACTTGGCATACGCCGTGGTAAACTTGACGATGTCCAACGGGTTGAGCGTATCGCCGGTAGGGCCTCCGATGGTTCCACGGATGCCGGAAATGGATTTGATCAGTGTCATATTTTCAATTTAGTTTTGTAATTGCATGTTATCTTCCGCGCTCGTAGGTGATATCGTAGAGACACGGATAGACCGACATCGTGGCCGCATAGGTGCCCTCGGTGGAGGGTACGATGATGCGCACGCGGGCGATGCGGTCGTCGGCCGAGAGCGGCCTACCCACCTTGATGTAAGGCAGCGGGGAAAGCCATCCGTTGGGCACCTGCGTGCTGCCGGAACTTCTTCCATAGACTTGATACATCACACTCGACGTGGGGTCGAAGGAGGCCGTGAAGGTGCCGGAGGTGTTCGTGACCGACATCTTGTCGACCAGCGCGCTGAAATAGAGGATGTTGTTGGTGGCGATGATGCTATCGGTGAGGAGGTTGCGCTCGGTGAATCGGCAGAGCACGGTGGCCGTCTCGCCATCCTTGATCTTCTCTCCGCAACCCTTCTCTACGAGTTGGAGATAGATGCCCGAAGACTCGAGCAGCACAAACTCGTTCTTGCTCACGTCGGTCATCGTGTCTTGATCGAAAAACTGGCGCTCGGAGATGACCGTCACGCTGCTGTCGTTGAGATACTGGCGGATGGCTCCGTTCTCTCGCTTGCGCTGGTCAGCATAGGTCTCGTCATTGCTGCACGCCGACCAGAGCAGAGCTGCGAGCGGGAGGAGGAGAAAAAGCGTTTTCTTCATCGGAATCTTTTACGTTCAATAATATCTTACTGCAAAGTTATAGCAAATCGTCTGTTCCACCATAAGACGACGCCCATTTTTAGCTACTTTTGACATTAAAGACTGCCCTACGGACCATGATCCTGGCCCGCGAGGGGTCATCGCAGCTGCTCCTTGTAGGCCATGATGGCTCGGAGGACCACCTGCTCGGCTTCCTCGATGGAGCACTCCAGGCGTCCGCCTGCCGCGTCTTCGTGGCCTCCGCCGTTGAAGAACTCCTCCGCCATCTTGCGGCAGTGGAACCCATTGCCCGAACGGAGGCTGACGCGTATGACCTGGTCCTTCTCGGTGTCCTCGCGCAGCGAGATGGAGAGTTTGAGTTTTTTGATCTTCTGCGGGATGTTGACCACGCCCTCCAGGTCGCCCCTGACAAACTGGAAACGTCGCATTTCGTCGCGCGTGACGGTGTAGTAGGCCGCATGGGAGGCCGGCAGGACGCGCAGTTTCTTGAAGATCACATAGGACCTGAACTTGATGGCCTGTGGCGAGTAGTTGTGATAGACGCGGTTATAGACGCGGTCTTTGTCCACGCCCTTCTCCAGCAGGTGGCTGATGATGAGATAGACGGCTGGCGCATTGGAGTTGTAGGTGAAGACCCCCGTGTCCGTCATCATGCCGCAGTAGATACATTGCGCCATCTGCAGCGTCATCTCGTCGTAGGCGCCCAACTGCCACAGCAGGCGGAAGACGAGTTCCGACGTGCTCGACATGGCGGGATGGGAGACGGAGAGCGCCGCCTCGACGGTCGGGCCCACATGGTGGTCGATGAGCAGTCGGGGCGCCTTCGACTGGGCAATGACGTCCGCCATGTCCCCCGTGCGCGAGAGGTCGTTGAAGTCGAGACAGCAGACGAGGTCGGCCTTGTCGAAGGCCTCCTTCGCGCGGTCGGGATGCTTGTCGTAGCGGAGCAGCGTCTGCGATCCCGGGAGCCACATCAGGAAGTCGGGAGCGGCATCGGGGATCACGCAGGTGACCTCCTTGCCCAGGGCCTGCAGATACTGCGCCCAGGCCAACATCGATCCGATGGCATCTCCGTCGGGCGACTTATGGACCGTGACGACCACAGAGCTGGCACCGGCAGTCAGCTGCCGCAAGATCGCGAGCTGACTGTCGTCCAGAAGGTTGATTTCCATGTAGAAATGGTTGGTGATACGATTAGAACAGTTTGGCGGGATAGACGCCCTCATCGACGAGGCGCTGGACGCGATCCACGACGTCCTGACGATCGGCAGGATAGGTGACGCCAAACCAATGGCTGGTGGTATCGAGGACCTTGACAGCCGCCGTACCGTCGTTGATGAGCTTGTTGACCATCAGCGGGATGAAGAACTCGGCCTTCAGGTTGGCCATGTTCTCCGGATCGGAGAGGAACGTCTTGAAGTAGTCCTCGCTATAGTCGAAATAGTCGGGCGTGAATCCCCATACGTTCATCGAGACCGGCGTGTTGTCGGGCGTCGTCACCCACTGGTCGTCGTCGTCCTTATACTGCACGGCGCCGTCCCTGCGCTCTATCTTCGTGCGCTCCACGACGGTGGCCAGGTTGCCCTCGGCGTCGGTCGTGCAGATGCCACGCGATACGGTTCCGTTCTCGCTGAGCGTATTGCCCACGCGGAAGCCCACCATCGCATAGCGGTTCTTGCTGCCCTCGGGGAGCTCGGAGAGATACTTGCCGATGACCATGAAGGTGTTGCGGTTGTAGAAGTCGTCGCAGTTGATGACGCAGAACGGCTCCTTGATGACGTCCTTAGCCATCAGTACGGCGTGGTTGGTGCCCCACGGTTTCACGCGGCCCTCGGGCGTGGTGAATCCCTCGGGGAGGGCGTCGAGGCTCTGGAAGACGAGCTCTGCGGGGATGTGGCCCTCATACTTGGCGAGGACCTGCTTGCGAAACTGCTCCTCGAAGTCCTTTCTGATGACGAAGACGATCTTGCCAAATCCCGCCTGGATGGCGTCGTATATGGAGTAGTCCATGATGGTCTCACCATTGGGTCCAAGTCCGTCGAGCTGCTTCAGCCCGCCGTAGCGGCTACCCATGCCGGCAGCCAAAAGAAGTAATGTCGGTTTCATGTCTTTTTATGATTTTGTCATGATTATACTTTGTTCTCTCTACCTAATTTATATAGCGCACGTGCGGCGCCCCATCTCTCCGGGGCCCGCCCAGGCGCTCGCCCTCCCCCACTCGAGGCTAATCGAGCAGGGTGCTGCTGCGTACGCGGCTCAGCGTCTCCGGCGTCATCTGGAGAAAACTGGCCACATAGACCAGGGGTGCGCGGAGGACGATCTGCGGCGCCAGTTTGCAAAACTTGCGGTAGCGCTCCTGTGCCGTCTCGAAGCGCACGAGGTCGGCCATGACCTGCGAGATCACGAGGCTCTCCTCCAATATCTTGCGAAAGAGGATCTGTATGTTCACGTTGTGGAGGGCCACCTGCTCCAGGCGATGCTTGGGGAGCGCATAGATATAGGAGGCCTCCAGGGCCTCTACCTGCAGATGGGTGGGCTCTTCGTGAAACAGGCTCTCGATGCACATGAAGATGGTGTGGTCCACCCCCAGGTGCTCCGTGATCTGCTTGCCGTTCTTGAAGTAGAACTGGCGGATCAGTCCGCGCTCCACATAGTAGATGTTGCGGCAGACCTCGCCCTCCCTTAGGATTATCTCGCCCTTGCTGAACTTCATGGGCACCAGCACGCTCTCCAGCACGTCGAGCTCCTCGTGGGTCATCGTACTGTACTTGCGTGCCAATTCGCGGGCCACCTCCCTGGGGGTTGCTATCGGTTCTCTCATCGTGTCTCCTCTTTTCTCCTTTTATATATCTTGTTGGCCGAAAGATGTTCTTCCGGCGGTTAGTCCAATTTCAGCACGGCCAGGAACGCCTTCTGAGGCACCTGCACGTTGCCGACCTGCTTCATGCGCTTCTTGCCCTTCTTCTGCTTTTCGAGCAGCTTGCGCTTGCGGCTGATATCTCCGCCATAACACTTCGCCGTCACGTCCTTGCGCACCTGCTTCACGGTCTCGCGTGCGATGATCTTCGCTCCGATGGCCGCCTGGATGGCAATGTCAAACTGCTGGCGCGGTATCAGTTCCTTGAGTTTCTCACACATTCTGCGTCCAAAGACCACGGCGTTGCTCTCGTGGGTCAGCGTGGAGAGGGCATCGACGGGCTCGCCGTTGAGCAGGATGTCGAGCTTGACCAGCTTCGAGGGGCGGAACGAGTCGATATGGTAGTCGAACGAGGCGTAGCCCTTGGAGATGCTCTTGAGCTTGTCGTAGAAGTCGATGACGATCTCGCCCAGCGGGATCATGAAGACGAGCTCCAGTCGGTTGCCGCTGACGTAGTTTTGGCTCACGAGCTCGCCGCGCTTGTCGAGGCAGAGCTTCATGATCGGGCCGATAAACTGGCTGGAGGTGATGATGCTGGCCTTGATAAACGGTTCCTCGATATGGTCTATCATCGTCGCGTCGGGCAGTCCCGAGGGGTTGTGTACCTCCTTCACCTCCCCCTGCTTGTCATAGACCATGTAGCTGACGTTGGGGACGGTCGTGATCACGTCCATGTTGAACTCACGGTCCAGCCGCTCCTGGATGATCTCCATGTGGAGCAGTCCGAGGAATCCGCAGCGGAATCCGAAGCCGAGGGCCTGGGAGCTCTCGGGCAGGAAGGTCAGCGAGGCGTCGTTGAGCTGGAGCTTCTCCAGCGAGGCGCGGAGGTTCTCGTAGTCGTTGGAGTCGATGGGATAGACGCCGGCAAAGACCATCGGCTTCACCTCCTGGAATCCCTCGATGGCCTTGGCGCAGGGCCGTTCGACGTGGGTGACGGTGTCGCCCACCTTCACCTCCTTGGCGTCCTTGATGCCGCTGATGATATAGCCCACCTCGCCGGCAGTGAGCTGCGCCTTGGGCACCATGTCCATTTTCAGCACGCCCACCTCGTCGGCGTCATACTCCTGGCCGGTGTTGAAAAACTTCACCTTGTCGCCCTTGCGCACCACGCCGTTATCGATCTTCACCAGCGTGATGATGCCGCGAAAGGAGTTGAAGACCGAGTCGAAGATGAGGGCCTGCAGCGGCGCTTCCTTGTCGCCCGTCGGCGCGGGGATGCGGTCCACGACGGCGCGGAGGATGTCATCGACGCCCTCTCCCGTCTTGCCCGAGGCCCGGATGATCTCCCCGGGCTCGCAGCCGAGCAGATCGACAATCTCGTCCTCCACCTCCTCGGGCATGGCGTTGGGCATGTCTATCTTGTTGATGACCGGGATGATCTCCAGGTCGTGGTCGATGGCCATATAGAGATTGCTGATGGTCTGCGCCTGCACGCCCTGTGTGGCATCGACAATGAGCAGCGCGCCCTCACAGGCGGCAATGCTTCGCGACACCTCGTAGGAGAAATCGACGTGGCCCGGCGTGTCTATCAGGTTGAGCAAATATTTCTTTCCCTCCATCGTGTACTCCATCTGGATGGCGTGGCTCTTGATGGTGATGCCGCGCTCGCGCTCCAAATCCATGTTGTCCAACATCTGACCCTCCGTGACTTGGATGGTCTTGGTGCGCTCCAACAGACGGTCGGCCAGGGTGCTCTTGCCGTGATCGATATGGGCTATGATGCAAAAATTCCGTATATGGTCCATTCTTGTATTGTAATTTCAAAATGCAAAAGTAGCAATAAAAAACGAGATACACGACTTCCAGCCCGTTTTTTGCTCGCCAACCGTGCAAAACCGTGCCACGGGACGCGCTTTGGCAAAACCTTTGTGGCTCTTTTTGCCACTTAGAGGAAATAAAAAACACGATTTGGCGTTATTTCCATAGCGTGGCGATGGCGGACCCGGGACACGACCTGCCCCGGGGAGGCTTCGCCATAGCCGACATTTACAGAAACTAAAAGAGAAAAACTGACATGAAACAGACAATTTTAGTGACGGGCGGAACGGGCTTCATCGGTAGTCATACCACCGTGGAACTGATCGAGGCTGGCTACGACGTGGTCATCATCGACAACCTTTCTAACTCCAAGATAGAGGTGCTCGACGGCATCGAGAAGATCACGGGTGTGCGCCCGGCCTTCGAGCAGGTAGATCTGCGCGACAAGGCTGCCACGGAGGCCGTGTTCCAGAAGTATCCGGCCATCGCTGGCATCATCCACTTCGCCGCCTCCAAGGCCGTGGGCGAGAGCGTCCAGCTGCCCCTGCTCTACTACCGCAACAATGTTGTCTCGCTCATCAACCTCCTGGAGCTCATGCCTGCCTATGGCGTCAAGGGCATCATCTTCTCCAGCAGCTGCACGGTCTATGGGCAACCCAACCCCGAGAACCTGCCCGTCACCGAGGACGCGCCCCACCAGAAGGCCACCTCGCCCTATGGCAACACCAAGGAGATCAACGAGCAGATCATCTACGACTACATCCATAGCGGCGCAGCCGTCAAGAGCATCGTCCTGAGATACTTCAATCCTATCGGCGCCCATCCCTCGGCGCTCATCGGCGAACTGCCCAACGGCGTGCCCAACAACCTCATCCCCTACGTCACGCAGACGGCGATGGGCATCCGCGAGCAACTGACCATCTTCGGCAACGACTACGACACGCCCGACGGCACCTGCATCCGCGACTACATCTATGTCGTGGACCTGGCCAAGGCGCATGTGGCGGCCATGGCGCGCGTGCTGGACCAGGAGACCGAACCGATCGAGTATTTCAACATCGGCACGGGCAAGGGCAACTCCACGCTGGAGATCGTCACGACCTTTGAGGAGGCCACGGGCGTGAAACTCAACTGGAAGTATGGTCCGCGCCGCGAGGGCGACATCGAGAAGATTTGGGGCGACTGCACCAAGGCCAACAAGGTGTTGGGCTGGAAGGCGGACACGCCCCTGGCCGACGTGCTCCGCAGCGCCTGGAAGTGGCAGGAGAAACTGCGCGAGGACGGCGTGATGTAGAATAACCTTTGGGCGGGAGGGGCCGACCTTCCCGCCCTTGACAGAAAAAAAATATGGAAAAGAGAAAGATTTGTATGGTCACCGGCGCGACGAGCGGCATCGGTGAGGCTTGCGCGCTGCGCTTTGCCAAAGAGGGCTACGACGTGATCATCACGGGCCGCAGAGACCACCTGCTCCAGGCGCTGGCCAAGCGCATCGAGGCGCTGGGCGTGCGTGCGAAGACGCTCTGCTTCGACGTGAGAGACCAGCAGCAGGTGTTTGACGTCTGCGGCAGCCTGGAGGCCGACTGGGCCGAGATCGACGTGCTGATCAACAACGCCGGACTGGCCTTGGGCCTCGACCCGCTGCAGGGTGGCGACCTCGACGACTGGAACACGATGATCGACACCAACATCAAGGGCCTGCTCTACGTGAGCCGCGCGCTCGTGCCGGGCATGGTGGAGCGCAACCGTGGCGAGATCATCAACATCGGTTCGGTGGCTGGCGACGCTGCCTACGCCAACGGCAACGTCTATTGCGGCACGAAGGCTGCGGTGAAGATGATCACCGACGGACTGCGCATCGACACGGCCCACACGCGCATCCGCGTGACCAATATCAAGCCGGGACTGGTGGAGACCCATTTCAGCAACGTCCGCTTCCACGGCGACGACGAGCGGGCCAACAATGTTTATAAGGGCATCAAGCCGCTCACGGGCGAGGACATCGCCGACGTGGCCTACTATGCTGCCAGCGCGCCGGCCCATGTCCAGATCGCCGAGGTGCTCGTCCTGGCCACCCACCAGGCCAGCGGTTCCGTCGTCAAGCGCAACGCCGAATGATGACGGTGGCGGAATATCGGCAGGCCGTCCTCCAGGCCATTCTCCAGGCCAAGGACAAGGACGGAGCGCCGCGCACCGACGAGGAGACGGCCAAGACCTACCTCGACTCCCTCAGCGACGCGGACCTGGAGGAGGGCATGCTCTTCAACACGCCCGAGGAAGTGGCCGAGATGGTGCTGGAGATCCTGTAAGCCACTTGCGGAGTTGGGAAACAGTTCGAACAACTTTTACAATTATAGATAACGCTTCGCCAGGACAATCAGCAGGATAAGTCCAAGGCGAAGCGTTGTTTTTTGTTGTTTACCTTGCAGCAGGATTGCGACACGCGAAGCGTGTAGGTTGTTATAAGTTGTAAAAGTTGTTCGAGTTGTTTTCCTTGACTCAGCAGGATCGTTTTTATACCCCTTGATTATAGTTTCACTTTCTTTGCCTTGCCTTCGCTCTCGTTGCTCATGCGGTCGAGGGCGGTGACGACATAGACCCACTTGGTCTTGCCGTGGTCGTAGGGCAGAACGTAGCGCGGCTCGCGCGTGATGGCGGCGATACGGGCGGGATTGGACAGGTCGATCTTCTCGCCCTTGGCAAAGCGATAGACCACATACTGGTGGGCCTCGTCCTGCCATCCCTTGGCCTTCTTCGCCGGCAGCCATTGGAGCGTGTAGCCCTGGGCCGTCCAGCGCGCCTTGACCTTGCGCACCTTCTCGGGCGCCTCACTGTCAATGAAGGGCATGAGGGGCTGCAGGGCCGGATAGCGCCAGTAGTCCGTGCGGAGCACCGTGCCGTAGTTGCCGGGGTTATCGACCGCCGCCTTCGCATACCAGAGCACCGTGCCTTTGACGTTGGCACACTGACGGTGGAGGCGGTGCTTGGCGCCCAACTGGTGGACGCGGGGGTTCTGCGGGTCGGGATATTTCACCGTGCGCAAGACGTCCTCGCCGATATACAACGGGCGGTTGGCGGCGTGGCGGTTCCACCAGCCGATGAGCTCCTGGTAGTCGGCGGCCTTGTGCCCGATCTCCCAGTAGAGCTGGGGCACGCAGTAGTCGATCCATCCGTTGTTCACCCATTTGAGCACGTCGGCATAGAGCTCGTCGTAGTTCTGCAGTCCGCTGGTCGCGCTGCCGTTGGGGTCCGACCGTTTGTTGCGGTAGATGCCGAAGGGAGAGACGCCAAACTTCACCCACGGTTTAATGCGGTGGATCTCCTCGCCAAGGGCCTTGATGAAGACATCGACGTTGTCGCGGCGCCAATCGGCGACGGAGGCAAACTGGCGTCCGTAGCGGTTGTAGGAGGCCTGGTCGGGGATGGCGACGCCTGCCACGGGATAGGGATAGAAATAGTCGTCGATATGGAGACCATCGACGTCATAGCGGCTGACGATATCGCCGACGATGCGGAGGATGTAGTCGCAGTTCTCGCGCTGGCCGGGGTCGAGGATCTTGAGTCCGTCATAGTCGAAGACGCGCTCGGGATGGGTCACGGCGATGTGGTTGACGGCCAGCTCGCGCGTGTCCTTCGTCTTGGCCCGATAGGGGTTGATCCAAGCGTGGAGCTCCATGCCCCGTCGGTGACACTCGTCGATCATCCACTGCAGCGGGTCCCAATAGGGCGAGGGCGGCGTGCCCTGGCGACCGGTCAGGAAGCGGCTCCACGGTTCGTAGCGGCTCGCGTAGAGGGCATCGCACTCGGCGCGCACCTGGAAGATAATGGCATTGACGCCGTCTTTCTGCAGCTCGTCGAGCTGATAGGACAGCGTGCGCTGCATCTCCTGCGTGCCGAGGCCAAGAAACTGGCCGTTGACGCACTGGATCCAGGCGCCGCGAAACTCGCGCTTCGGACGGCTCTCCTGGGCCACCAACTCGCTGACGGGCAACAGAAGGAGCACCGACAGCCATATCACTCTCAATATCTGGGAAGTTTTCATACGATGATTTTCATGCAATGATTTTCATACGAGGGGGATTGTGCCAAACCTGCTTGCGGGCACGAGCGAGGGGCTAATGGCCGTTCCTGGCGGCCTTGCGAAACTTCATGCGGTGAAACTTGCGCTCGGCGTCGAGGGCGGCCTTGAGCTTCACCGCACTCATCACCTTCAGCATCCGCTGGTGGTAGTCGCGCTCCACCTGGCGCATGCTGATCTCGAGGTTGTCGCGGCGCTCGATGAGGGCGCGTGCCGCACGATCGTTGTCCGCCGACTGCTTGCGCAGCTGGCGCAGTTGGCCGTGGATCTTGCGCTTCTTGGCCACCATCTCCTTGTAGAGTGGCACGAAACGGCGGGTCTCCTCGGGGGTGAGGTGCGCCTGCTGGACGATGTAGGTCTGCTTCTCGGCCTCGAAGGCCTGGGCGTCGAAGTGGTGCTGCGCCGAGGCGGCGGTCAGGCCACAGAGCAGGAGGACCGTGAGGAGGAGTCGTTTTCTGAACGGGTTCATAGGCTCTAAGTGTTATTCTCCGGAGATATAGGCGTAGGCGTCGTCCTCGTCCATCATCGTGTAGTCGGCGAGCCGGTCGAGGTCGTCGGTATAGGGTTCCGCCTTCGAGGCCTTGGGGGCGTGCGACACGGTCGCCGCCATGTCGCCCTGCGGATTCGTCGAGCTCACGCCGAGTCCGACAAGGACAATCACGCCCACCACGCAAGCGGCTGCCACAAGGGGCGACAACTGCTTCCACAAAGACTTGCGGACTATGCGCACCACGGGCGGCACCGCCTCGGCAGCCACGCTCCGCATCACCTCCTCCTCTACGCGATCAAAATAGGCGTCGGGGACGGTGAAGGGACGCTCCGTACCGTACCGGGTCTTCAATGCCTCATCTATCTCCATCATGATTTCTTCTTTTTCATATAGGACGCATCGCGAGAAAAAAAGTTTAGAGCCCATCGAAAAAAATCATCATGCCGCGAAGGAATTGGACAAGGGGGCCGATGGCGAGAAAACCGCGATAGCAGTTGGCGAGGTAATCTCTGAGGCAGTTGCCGAGGAAAGCTCGGTAGCTGATTCCCCCGCCAAGATTGACATCTTAGAGTGGCGAACCCAAGTCTATGAAAAACAATCTCATCTATGGAAGAACTCTGTATCATTGCGTTGAAGGTTTTAAAGATGAATCAAAATGGAGACCTTGCCGATGGTAGCTTAGGACCGGCGCCGATAGTTGCTTACCCTTCACTCCTGTCGTAAGAAACGCCCATCGCGGGCCCTCTATGGGCTTGGTCCGCAAGTCTTGCATCTGGGTGCAAAGATACGAAGAGCATTTCATACCGCCAAATAAAATAACCAATATTTTCCAACTTTTTTTCATCGCAGCGCAATAGCACATAGCAAAGCTATGTGAACCGACTATGTGCATTCAAAATAATCCTTACAGTTATATTCTTTGCAGAGTGAGCAAGCGTGAGAAGTAGGAAATCTTAATGTTACATTGTTACATGTTACATGTTACGTTAAGGGAAACCCAACTCGGGCATTTTCGGGGTCAAAGAATAGTATATAAATAATATTATTTATATACTATTCTTTGACCAGTTTTTTCTCCTCCTTTTCGCGAATTGCATATCTCTTAATGTAACATGTAACATGTAACAATGTAACAAAGTAGCAATCCCCCAAAATACCATGAACATCTATTAACAATCCCCAACTGCCACGCAAACTACTACTACTCAATATATTGCAACAATAAAATCACCCATTACAAGCCTCATTTCGTCTCCAACCCGCTTGCGTATTTACCTTCGTTAACAAAATAACTTGGTCCCTTCCCTGCTCTCCTCCGCTCAAAAAACAGGGAGAAGCGCGTTGGATTCAAAAAAAATGCGTACCTTTGTAGGGTCAGAGACTGCATCTGCGGGGGCAAAAACTGGGTCTAGGCAGTCGCTATCATCCCCCAAAATCGGAAAAACAGCAGCTATTAACACCACAAATAGAAGTCAAAAATATGACAGAACAAGAAAAAGATAAAGTAGAATTATATGAGCGACGAACAGAAATATACGATACAAGGACTGGAGGAATATATCCGCCAAGGAGAACCGCAGCAGCGTGAGCGTGGCGAGACTTGGAAGGTGGCTATCGGCTTGCAACAAGTGGATGGCCTGACTCCCTCTGAGTATCTACTTGACACAGCCAAGAGACACATTGAAGGCGACATCAGTATTGGTGAAGCCAAGATGCTCATTGACTCCTACTACAAGTCTGCTGCTGGACGTAAAGAAGTGGAGAACGACCGGACGGAGGAGGCTGACAAAGTATCTGCCCGTATCACGGAGATACTGGCAGAGAAAACTTTCTCTTTCACTCCAGCCCAGCTTACCTCCATTCACCGTAGGCTGTTTGAGGGCATTTACAAGCAAGCTGGCAGAATTCGTGACTATAATATCACCAAAAACGAGTGGGTGCTGGGTGGTAAAACCGTATATTACGCAAGTGCAGATACGATCAGCGAAACACTCGATTACGACATGGGGCAAGAACGTACTTTTGATTATGCAAACCTAAATGTGGATGATGCTATATCCCATTTAGCACGCTTCTGCGCCAATATATGGCAGATACATCCTTTCTGTGAGGGAAACACCCGAACAACGGCCGTGTTTATGATTAAGTATCTTCGCACATTGGGTTTAACGTAGTGAACAATGTGTTAGCCGATAACTCATGGTACTTTCGTAATGCTTTGGTTCGTGCAAACTACAGCGACTTGACTCAAGGTATTACAGAGACAACCATCTATTTGGTAAACTTTTTCCGTAGTATGTTGCTTGGTGAGGAACATGACCTGAGAAACCGAACGATGCACATAGAATGGAAAAAGACGCAAGATATTACTGAAATTCAAAGTGCAAATGAGAGCGATACCGTTGGCGCCTTTGCGGCAGACGACAAGCATCGAGATTAGAACCCAATGGACGGGAGGTTCGAAAGCGGGGGGGGGGCAGAGGTTCGAAAGCGGGGTTTATAAGAAATCTCACCATGGGGAGATGCAACCACCATTGTTACATTGTTACATGTTACATGTTACATTAAGGATTTCACATCCACCTCACGCAGTTCGGCCACCTCGTGAAGCGGTAGGCCATCCGCCCAGACAACTTCCCTACTCCAACTGCCCATGTTCACATCCTTGGCTGATAATGAAAGGCTAGCCAAAAAAAGCCATAGTTAGAATGATCTCCGTATCATAATTTTGAATGAATAGGTTTTAAATCACTGCAAAATTACGATTTCACACCGAAAGTACGGCATTATTTGAAGAAAAGCATCCTTCACTATGGCTTTTTAACCTATTTGGGGTCTGGCGACTGCCAGATGGCGGTTTCTAGAAGAGATTCACGATGCGGTCGATGTCAACCGAAAGTCCCACAGAGAAGGTGCGACCGGTGGTCATCGCCGAACTCCAATAATACTTCTCAGGCGTATAATCGAAAAGATTATCTACCGTGAAATTCAGATTGACGGCATCCAGGAATCGCTGCTGAAGCGTGAAGTTCCACAACTGATAACTGCTGTCATGCTTTTCGATGTCCGTATCTGGAGAGGACAGGTATCTGCCTGACAGAGCGGCATTGATACGATAGAACGAACAGAGCTGGCGATCGTAGTCGAGACGCCAGGTGGCGGTATGAGGACGAGGCTGGGAGAACTGGGAATCTACGCTTCTGCCACCCACATGGAGATAGCTGTAGTCGAGTTTCACACCTAGCCCCATATCCGAACGGTACTGGGCACTGAAGTCGATGCCGCTCACCTCTACTCCATCCTCGTTGCAATAACGGGAAGCCACATCCGGCTGACCGGTTCCCGGGGTATAATCGGCATAATCCTCGGTAGTGATGCGCCTATCATACTTATTATAATAGCCCATGAGGGTAAGACTATATTGACCGGTCAAGAAGCCTGCATTCTTCACTCTGCCAGTATGCTCCAGCGCCAGGTTGAAGTTGTTGCTCTTCTCCGGCTTCAGATCCGGATTGCCATAAATCATCTGCATACCCGCCATATCAAAGTTCATATACATCTCCTTGAGGGTTGGGGCACGGAATCCACCGGCATAGTTGGCACGGATGGAAAAGCCCTTCCACTTGGTCATCAGAGCCAGACGACCGGTGGTGGCATGCTGGCTGGATGCTGAGAAGTAATCATGGCGAAGACTTGCCACGATGTTCAACCACTGCAAAGGATTGTAATCGAACTGGGCGAAGGCATCGTATGAATTCTGAATCTTGGAGCCATTGTTGGCAAACTGATAGGTGGTGAGATAATCGTTCAGGAAATCAGCACCTGCCGTCAATGTATTCTTGCCGAAGATATGGGAATAGAGGGCACGGATGATGTTCTGACGATTGGTATAATCGTGATCGTGAGTGCGCTCATTATTCACAAATCGGGTCTTGTCATACTGGTCGAAGCCGTATGAAATCTCCAGATTATCACTCTCCGAGAGATTCATCACGGTCTTCAGTCCGGCAGAATAATCCTTATAGTGGTCATCGTAGTTGCCGCGATTGCTGACACGGGCGAAATAGCCGCCACGACCTATCAGCTTCACCTTGTCAGAGAGCTTGTAGGTAAGTCGCTCCTTCACATTGAAGGTCTCGCCACCATAAATATGGAGGATGTTGGATTCTGTATCGAAAGGACTGGTGAGCTGCACCTCATCCGATGTGGTGCGCTGGATGCTGGTCTGCGAATTCCACTTTCCAGCATTGAAACTGAAGCTTCCACCGTGGCGCCACTCCTTGTTGAAGTTGTTGTAGCGGGTATTGACATTGGCAGTCCAAGGCTCGCTGTTTTCACGGGAGATGATGTTGATGACACCGGCTACGGCATTGGCACCATAGAGCGCCGAAGCTGCACCCTTTACTATCTCGATACGTCCTACATTATCCAAGTTCAGACGATTATAATCTACATTATCCATGGTTTCACCAGCCAATCGCTCGCCATCTACGAGGAAGAGCACGGCGTTTCCACCGAAACCATTCATGTTGAGCGAAGTCTCCTGATTCATGGCATAGCCGAATTCCAGACCCGGCATCTGCTCTGTGAGGAGGTCCTGGACATTGGTAGCATCGGCAATCTTGATATCATTGGCGGTAATCAGACGGGTTACCACAGGAGCATCCTTCAGCGCCTTCGGAGTTCGGGTTGCGGTAACTACCACCTGATCGAGGGCTGTAGCATCCGGTTGAAGGCGAAGCACATGCTGCTCACCTTTTCTCTCATCCGCTTTCAGTACGAAAGTCTGAGTCTGATAGCCCACAAAGCTCACCTTCACTCTCACCGCTCCATCCTTGCTGTAAGGAATGCGGAAATATCCGTCTTTATCAGTTATTACCCCACCCTTTGCATGCAAAATCTGGACGGTAGCACCCGCCAGCGGTGCGCCCGAATCATCGAGCACCCTACCCACGACATCGCCCTGGGTTTCGGCTTTCAGATTCAGGCACAATCCGCAAAGGATCAGGAATAGTGCGAATATCTTTTGTTTCATCAAATTATATCAAAGATTATCCAGAAACAATCCTTTTATCTTGTACAAACAAACTTAGCAATCATCGGCATAGGCATCTTGCCATACTGAATAGAATAGTTGACGGTCAGAGTCTTGTCCTTCAAAGTACCCTGCAAGGTTACAGTGTAGTTCTTCTCTGCACCTTTCACGGTAACAGTACCAGCATAATTTTCCTGAGCGAATGCATAAGCACCATTGGAACCAGAAACCTTCACAGCAGGAACCACCAGGGCAGGAAGAGCCATCATGCCCTCGCCACAAGCAGGTAAGGTAACCTTGACGGTAGCATCATCAACAGCCTCAATCTTCATAGTAACATGATCGTATGTAGAAGTCTCGCCCATTACGGTCATATCCAGAGAGCTGGTGTATGAACCGGCAATCTCCTTGGCAGCTGCCACTGTTTCATCCTCATCGCTGCTGCAAGAGCTGAATACTACACACATAGAAACCAAAGCCAACATCATGGCCATCATTGTCTTAAACTTTTTCATTTTTCTTTTCTTTTTTTTATTTAGTTACAAAAATATTTTCTGCTTGAGGGGATTTGCAATCCCCGTTTATTTATCTTCCGGAACATAGATGATTTCACCATTCTCCAGCTGGTAAGCGATGCCCACCTTCTTTCCTTTGTTGCCAGATTTATTGCTCTGGTCTTCAGAAGGAGTATAGCGATTGATCTTCTGTCCATCCTTGGTAATGATTTCCATATTCTCTTTGCCAGGGTTCTTCACCATCGTGAAGTTATCCTTGCTGAACATTTCCGTCATATTATAGCGCGAAACGAGGGCTACCATCAGGGCGAGGGCAAATACCATCGCCACATCGAAGAGGTTGCTCACTACGCTCATCGGATCATCATCCTCGCCATCATGCGAGAGACGACTTCTACGTCTTTGTCTCATAAATTATTACTATTGAATCCTTCACTCTTCGTTCTTCACTCTTCACTTACAAGGTCTGCCATAAACTCGAGGTTGCTCATATCCTCGGTGTACCAGCGGTTCTTGGTCTGCTTGGTTACAAAACCGATGGCTGCAGAGAACAATCCCACTACGGTGGTAGCGAAAGCCACCTGCATATTGTAAGCCATCGAAGCTATATCACCGGTAGAAAGACCTACCAGGGCTGGACCCATCGGAATCAAGGTACCCATCAGTCCGAGCATCGGACCCATCTTCAGAAGAGTAGATGGAAGAGAAAGATCCTTCTCAACAAACTGGGCATACTGGTCGAGGATACGGTTCACCTGCGCCTTGCTCTGGCGGTTGTCCACGAGTTTCTTCATATAGGAAACGATGACAGCCTGCTTGTTCTTCGGCAAGCGATCGCCCAGGGTATCGATGTTGTCGAGTGTCAGGGTGTTCATCTGTTCACGAATCTCCGCACCCGTCTTGCGCTTTACAAGATACTGTCCGAAGAAACCTCCAAGGAGCAGCAAGGCTCTGAGGAAGAAGAAAATCAACAAAATAATCACAGGAACCAGCATGCCTGTGGAAATCCAAAACAATACGTCTGATATGTAATTCATCTTTATTTTATAATGTTAAGTGTTGAATATTAAATGTTAAATGTTAAGTTGGGGCTTGCGCCTTTATAACTTTTGGGATAAGCGCTGCATCTTGATGCGATAGCAGCCCCATCCGATAGCCATTCCCACGATGACGATGGCGATGACGCCGAAAAGCGAGAGGGCATCGAAACTGTTGAATCCTGCCACGGCTGTCCTGCCATTCACCGTACCGATGATGCCCATCAATCCGAGTAGCACCTCTACCAGGAAGAGCAGTTCCAAGCGGATTGGTCGCTCCGGCAAAAGCCATCTCAAACCGTAGGTGAATACCGGTATCAAGAGCAGCAGCACTACCGCAAGCATCCATGCCACCACCTGGAACGATACGCCGGGAAGCAGGAAGATAGTCATCACCAGAACACTGAACAGCACTGGGAAAACCAGCAAACCCGGGAAGTACTTCAGGAAGATGAAGAACACCCATTTGCGGCGGCTCACATGTTCCGAAGTCTTCAGATCTACGTGATGCACACAGAAAAGCATCGTGAGTGCCACGTCGATACTCAGCAGCACCGCCATATCGAGCATCAGCTTCTGGTCGGCTATCCAGGCCGCAATCTGCGTCTTCGACTGCTCGATGGCAAGTGGCCAGGTCATTCCCACGAAGAAGGCTACGAGCACCGAGATGATCATAATCTCCTTCACTCCGTGGAAGGTCTGCTTCAGCACAAAACTGAAGCAAACCAATATCATCATTACTAAAACTAATGTCTCCATTTCTATTCAACCATATTCTTTCTTCTTCTGCGAATCAGGACAGCCAACAGCACGAAAGCTACGATGACGATGACACCTACAACGATTCCGCTCACCACAGTGGTGGTTTTCTGAGCTTCCTCATTCAGCGTCTCCTTCTTCATCACCATACCCTTGTCGCTGCTGTTCTTCGCAGCCTCAGCATCGCGGATCTGCTCTACATTCTGCTGATATTCCTTGGCAGAAGCAGCATCGGTCTTGCTGGCGATATAGTTGCGGAGCTTGGCATTGTCGCAGACGAAACCGGAGCATGAAGGCTTATACTTGTTCACCGTCTCGGTATGAAGCTTGGCGATGTCCTTGAGTTGTTGAGGAGTAGCCTTCCACATTCCCTTGCGGGCACTCTCCATCATCACGGCGGTCATCTCCATCAGCGCTGCCGGATTCTGCTTGTCAAAGAACTCCTTGGTGCCGAGATGGTACTTGTCCTTGACATATACATTATAGATCTCGTCCCACATCTCCTTGTCGATAGCCTTTGGCTTCATCACATTCCAGCCGTAGGTATTGGTTACGATTTCTGCAAATGTGCTGGCACTGCTGGCTCCACCCTTCATCTTCTCCTTGATATAGGCAGGGTTGAAGATGGTGGTTCTGCCCTCGATGCCAATTGCCTCCTTCACCTCCTGCATTCTCATATTGCTATGGTTGCGATAGTCGGCGAGATAAGCATCCGGATCCTTTCCGGTCACGTTGCGCACAGCAAGGTTCATACCTCCCATAAACTCATATACATGGTCGAGGCTCAAGGCACCCCAGGTGTTGCTCTGTCGTGGCTGAACCACCACATCGGTACGGGTCAGCGCTGCCTCAAAAGCAGCCTTGCGAAAAGTCTCCCAGTTTTTCTCATCACCATAGAAGGCACCCATATTGTTCATATAGACCTCGGCAATCTGACTCTCCTTATCCCAGCGGTCGCCTGCGGTTACCATCTCCTGGATACCGGTACCATAGTTGCCGTTTACGCCACCAAACACTCGATACATACTTACCTCGCGTGCCTCCTTTGGCGACATGCCCTTCTCTACGAGCACTCTTTCGGATTCGGTAACACCGGCTTTCACCAGGTTTTCGTACTTATCACCCTTGGCATTTGCCGCCATCTCTATCGCCTTGTTGATGAGGAAGAGACGGGATGCTGCCAGGTCGCGGAGCTGACCGGAAGTCTGAACCACGACATCGATGCGAGGACGGCCCAACTGCTTGGATGGGATGAGACGCAGATCGGTAACACGACCGAAGGCATCTCTTACCGGTTCTACACCGAGCATATAGAGAATCTGGGCGATGGTAGCACCCTCTGTTTCGATAAACTCGCTGCTCCAGAGCGTGTAGCTCACCTTACGAGGATATTCACCCTTATGTCGCTCGCAATACATCTTGATGGTATTGTCGCAAAGTTCCTTCGCCTTCTCCCAGGCATCCTCCGAAGGTGTATTCTCCACATTGATGGAGAAGAGGTTTCTACCGGTAGGCAGGGTGTTTGGATTCACAATCAGATCACCACCAGGAGACGGAGCTGTAAAGCCGCCATTCAGGGCATTCATCAGAGAAGACATCTCGTTGATCGGACTCTGACGGAGCGCCTCCGAATACTTGCCTACATTCTGCAAGGCATGCTCTACGGTAGTAATCGCCTGAGCCAGACGAATCTGCTGACGGGTATATTTTGGTGCCTTCGACATCATCATACCTTTATCTATAGAAGATCTTCCGGTCTGAGATGACTTGCCCTTGCCGGCTTTCGCCATCTTCGCCCTTTTCAAATCTTCCTGATACCATTTCTGTCCCTTCTTGATGGCTTCCATCATCTTGTCAGGGAAGTGTCCGGTCTGCTCCATCTTCTCAAAAGCCTCACGGCTCATCTGCGGAACCTTCTTCTTGCGAGAAACCTTGGCTGCACGGAGCTCGCTTACCGTACGGTGGTCCACCTTCTTTGGCTTCGTCTCCTTCGCTCCACCTATCTGGTCTGCCATCTGCATCATCATCTGGATAGGATCCGGAGCTGCCTGCATCGCCTCAACCTTGCGAGCCATCTGGAGTTCGGCAGGAGTGATTCCTACATAACGGCAGATGTATTCATCTGAAACCGAGGCGGAACCCAGAAGCTGGGTCACGGTATTGCGTGCCTTGCTCAGATAAAGACGGTCGAAAAGCTGCTTGTGCTTCTCCACACCCTCCTGGGCACGACCTTTCAGCTTATCTACTGCCAACATGCCGTAGGCAATAGGATCTGTAGCCATCGCATAGACACTGGTGCGGATATCATCGTTATCGTATGGCACACCCAGAGTATAGAGTTTACCGGTAATTTTCTCATTAGTCAACTCTTCTGCATAGTTCTCTACTCGTGCGATTTCATCTGCAGAATAAGGCTTGTTCATCTGCTTGGCATCGAGTCCCAGTTCACGGGCGATTCCCATCTTCACGGTCAGCGCCTTCACCTTGAGCGACTGTTCGGCAGATGCCTTCTTCTCGTAAGACTGGATGGCATCGCTCAACTGCTTGTAGCTCTGGCGCAACTCGCTCTCCTTGAAAGGAGGGGTGAGATAGCTCTGAGTCTGGGCATAGGTGCGGCGCTTGGCAATCATCGCCTCGCCTACATTGCCGATGGTATATATATAAAAATGTGGAACCACACCTATCAATCGGTCACTCCAGTCGTTGCTGCCGAGTGCCACCTGCTTTCTCGGGGTATATTCCAGCGAGCCGTGGGTTCCGAAATGGATGAGCGCATCGGCACTGAAACCATAACGAGCCCAGAGATAAGAGGCAACATAGGTGTAAGGAGGTGCCTGGTCGGTGCCATGCACAATCTTGAAGGAGTCGCCTCCCAAGCCTGCCATCACCTGTGGAAGCAATGCCACATTACCAAACTGCAGTCTTGCCACCGCCAACTTACCGTCATCGGTAGCCATATATTTGCCAGGGAAGGAACCATAGAGCTGGTTCATCTCCTTGATCATCTTCTTAGACAAAGCCTTCTGGGTCCATCCGGCAAACTGCTGAGCAGTAATCAGGGCAGGATGTCCCGACTGGAGGAACTTGGTATAGGCACCTTCGGCATAGGTTCCGAAGACGGCACCCTGAGCCTGAATCATCTTTGCCAGTTCCTGAGGATTGGCAGGCAACTTGCCTACATTGTATCCCTCATTCTTCAAGCGAACCAGGAGATTGTAGAGCGATGGAACCACTTCCATTCCCGAAGCGGTGAGAGCATTCTGACCGGGACCCTTGAAATAGAAGATAGCTATGCGCTTGCTGCTGTTCTTCTTGTTCTTCAGATTCACATAGCCCTGCACGCTCTCCACGAAACTCTCCATTCTGTCTGGGATGCCGTAAACCTCCTGCAAGCCCTCCTTGTTGATGCGCTGACCGAAAACCACGTATGGACGGATGGCACCATCAATCTCCGGAGTCACGATGCTCTGCGACATGAAGCCGCCGTTCATTCCCTGCTTGTCGCTCTCCCACTCGGTGGTCAAACGGTTGATATTAAGAGGTGAGAATAGTGGAATATTCTTCTGCTTCAGAAACTCTACGAAGTAATCGCCCAGCCTGCCATGCGCCATATTTACTACGGCATTCGCCTGGATGCTGTCGGCATGATGACCGGCGATAAAGCTCTGAAGCTTATTGATGCGATACACCATGAATCCCTTCTTTTCGAAAGCCTTCTCCATATCAGGAGCAGCACCCATAAAACCGGTGAGCAAGATGGTAGGAGCACCTTCTTTATATAAACCGTTCTTTGCCAGGAAGGCATTGTACTCGCGGATGCTGTTGAAGCCCAGTTCATCGCCCTTTTCATCCTTCGGGTCGAAATGAGTCAGGAGATAGTCTGGTCGCTCATTTACACGTTCCGGCTCTGGAGCCATGAACTTCTTACCGTCGATAAACTTACGGATGTAAGCGAGCATACTGTGATAATTCTTCTTGCCGCCGTTCTCGATGTACTGCATCAGATAATCGGCATCGAAGTTATCCACAGAAACAATATTGTTGGCTGGGTTGGTAGCAGCATGAGTCAGTGTCGGCACCTTGTAGGAAGCCTCTTCCAACTGCTTGCGCTGGTTCTCGTCGATTCGGAGACCCATACCATTCACGATAATCATATCGTAATCATCCAGATGATCGAAATCATCGGTTGTGATTTCACTCAGTTTAATCATCGCATTGTCGTTGGCATGCGAAATCTGTCCCAGCGCAATAGCCTGATAGTTGAGGAAAGCGATGCGAGTAGTACCCACCCAGGCAGAGTAAGCCTTCGCCAAACCTCCCAGAACAATCACGGCCAATAAGGCCAGAAAGATGTGTTTCTTTTTAATCTTTCTAATTATTCCTAATTTTTTTTTCATATCTATTCCTTTTATCGGGGTGCAAAGGTAGGGGGTATTTAGAAATTGCACAATACCGAGAAATTGTGATTTTTCACATTTTTTATACTTAAAAGTTGGTATCAGATTGATAGGCTCAGATTCCCTGAGTCCTAATAAAGTAAAGGTTCACCACCTCCAAATGTAATTTCACCATCTGTAGCTATAAAATAAAGACTGTCTACCTTTACTATGTCTAAAAGTTCTTGTGGAGAATAGAATGAAGAAACTTTTGGAGTATTATGACATTGCGGATTTAAGCAATATGAGCGGGGGGTAGAGGTTCGAAAGCGGGGATTATAAGAAATCTCACCATGGGGAGATGCAGCCACCATTGTTACATTGTTACATGTTACATGTTACATTAAGGATTTCACATCCACCTCACGCAGTTCGGCCACCTCGTGAAGCGGTAGGCCGCCAGCTCAGACAAGTCCCCTACTCCGCTTCAACCGAATAGACGCACGGAGAGATATTGTCACACTCGGAGAGTGGAAAAGCAAAAGAAGGAGCACGCCCAGCAAAGAAACCGGTGTACTCCTTCTTCTTATATCTCGGATGAGATGATCGTCTTTTATCTCGGATGAGATGATGGCTTCATAGAGCCTGCGCGCCCTACTTGTTGAAAGTCTTCATGGTCTTGCCGTTCTTCATCAGCAGCATGTTGAAGCCGCGCACCTTGGAACCAGCATTCAGACGCTTGCCATCGGCAGAGAAACGGGCAACTACCTTGCCAGCTCCCTCGGATGCCGGTGCTGCGGCCACGTCGTTGGTCTCGTACAGCGTGTCGAAGAACCAGGTCGTCATGCCACCAGTTTCCTCGGAATCTTCATCGACAGTCTCGCTATCAACAAAGGCGAATCCGGCAATATAGCGACCGTCGGCAGAGATGCCGCAAGGAGAGTTCATACCGCCAGCGTCGTATTCGGCGAATTTCGCAACCTTGGGGAAGGCCTCAGCGAGCGTTTGAAGCGTCTCGCCCTTCTTCCAGATGAAGCCCGTGCGGCCGGAATAGAGACTGCCGCAGCAGCCTACGATGGTACCGTCGTCGGAAACGGCAAAGCCGTACAGCTCACTATCCTCCATGCCCTCAAGTTGGCTTGCCATGAAGTATTCGACGAGGTCGTTCTCCGTATTGTAGCGCGCTACGCCAAACTCGGAGCCTCCATCGTCGAGAAGCTTCTCCACATTGAGCACGACGTATTTTCCGTTGGCGCTCATGATGGTCTGGTCGCAGCTGAATATGCTGTAGGGCATCGTCGACTCATAAGAGGAAGCGAAATAGCCGCGCGAGAACGGATAGGCCGAGAAGGTCTCGCCGTCGCGGTTGGGTGCCCACAGGAGTGCGGGACGGGTGGCCATAGCGTCAACCCAATAGCCGCTGATGATGGAATCGTTGGACACGGAAAGGGCAGAGGCACCTGCGCTCTCGGCACCCAGAAACTTGTTGGAAGGCTGCGGCAGGTCTGTCGGCACGCCCTCGTTAAAGAGGCATGGGGTGCCCTCGTCGTCGGTACCGTCGTAGCGCGCGCCCACGATGAGCTTGCCGTTCGGGCTGATGCCTGTGAAGAGATACTGTTCGGCTTCGCCGTAGGTGGTGCATTTCTCGCTGGCGAAATCGAAGATGGCAGCCGGACCGTTCCATCCCACAGCAACGCCATTGTCGGCAATGCCCTTCAACTGTACGTCGGTATCGGGATCGGGAGCTGCGTATTTCACCATCTTCTGTTCCCGGACGTCAAAAATGAATCCCGCGTTCTCGCCATAGCACACGCCGCCGATATACTTGCCGTTCGGCGACAGTACCGTACACATAAACTGCGAACCATCCGGATCGGGGATTTCAGTCAAACCGTTCTGAGCCATTGCTGCATGGCCTGCTACGAGCAATGCCACCATTGAAAGTAATGTCTTCTTCATAAGCTTTCTCTCCTATTTTTGGTTATTACTTAGTTTAACGTCTGTAAACTCCAGGCATGGGTGATTGAATCACTACGGCAAAGGTATCAAGAATTTATCGAATAGAAAAATCTTTTCTGCGATTTTTTTTGTTTTTGTGCCCATTCGGTGTTACTTAGACAGTACACAAGGATATGTACGGGTATTTTTTGCACATCTCATTTTTTTTTCGTTACTTTGCACTTTGAAGCAATCATCGCATAGTCGTTCAGAGATTCCGCACATGAAGAAAACGCTAAAAGTGCTTTTGGCTGTTGTCATCACGCCCATCGCACTGTTTCTGATACTCACCCTGCTCCTCTACTGCCCTCCCGTGCAAAAGTGGGCGGTGGACCGGGCGGCCCAGGTGGCGTCGGAGAAGACGGGGATGAGGATTACGGTCGAGCAGCTGCGCCTCAGTTTTCCGCTGGACCTTCGGTTGCAGGGCCTGAAAGCCTTGCAGCCCAACGACTCGTTGCCCGGAAGGATGGACACCATCGCCGACGTGAGGAGCCTGACGACCCATGTGCAGATGCTGCCGCTACTCAGCGGGCGCGTGGAGGTGGACTGGCTGACCTTCAAGGGATTGCGGATGAACACGGACCAGTTCATCGGCGACCTGCGCATCAAGGCCGACCTGGAGCGCCTCCACCTCGTGAGCCACGGCGTGAGCCTCGGCGAGGAGCGGGCGAAGGTGAACCTCGCCGACATCAGGGGAGGCTACATCGACGTTGCCCTGGGCGACACCATGCCAAAGGACACGGCCAAGAAGGAGGTGCTATGGAAGATAGACGTGGACCGGCTCCAGTTGGCCCACACCGACTTTAGGCTACACCTGCCGGGCGACACGATGAGCGTGAAGGCCCACTTCGGCGAGGCCACGGCGCGGCGGGCGGTTCTCCAACTGAAAGACAACACGTACAAGGTAGGGGCGCTCGACTGGCACGACGGCGCTTTGGCCTACGACCAAAACTTCGTGCCCCGCGCCAGAAGGGGTTTCGACGCCGCCCATATCAGCCTCAGCGACCTGCATCTCGGCATCGACTCGTTTTGCTATGCCGCCAATACCATCGACCTGCGCATCCGCGCGGCCCATTTCGCAGAGCAGAGCGGAATGCGCGTCAACACGCTCAAGGGAACTTTCCACACCGACAGCACGCGCCTCGCCCTGGAGGACTTCCACCTCACCATGCCGGAGACCGACCTGAAGGGGACGTTCCGCATGGACATGAACGCCTTCGCCGACCGCCACCCAGGACAGATGCTGGCAAGACTGGCGGGCCATACGGCCCTCGGCGACCTGCGGCCTTTCCTGGCCTCCCTGCCCGCCGACGTGGTGGGGGCGCTACCGAAGTCGCGCATCACGGTGAAGGGCCAGTTGACGGGCAACCTGCAGCGAGCCACGCTTCAAAATATCCACCTCCGCATGGACCGCCACTTCGACCTGACCGCGACGGGACGGGTGGAGAACCTCACGGCGACGAATCGGCTGCGGGCCGACCTGCGGCTGAAGGGACGGACGGAGGATCTGGACTTCGCCTACCACTTCCTGCCACGCGAGGTGAGGGAGATGGTACGTCTGCCAAAGGGCATCGGATTCAACGGATCCGCGGGAATCACGCCCTCGGCCTATGCGGCAGACCTGAGGGTGACGGAGGGCAGCGGATGGCTGCATATCGACGGAGCTTACCATGCGACCACAGCACACTACGACGCCCGCCTGGAGGCCACGCGCTTCGACCTGAGCCATTTCCTTCCGACCATGGAACTGGGCGTGCTGACGGGCCACCTGACGGCGGAAGGACGAGGCACAGACGTGCTCAGCCCGCGATCGACGGCGATCGTCAGGGCGGACATACGACAGATGAGCTACGGCAACTATACGCTCGACGGCATCCAGGCGGACCTGCAGTTGCACAAAGGGCGGATGACGGCCAAGGTGGACAGTCGCAACCCGATGGTGGGTGGCAAATTCGGTTTCTCCGGACGCGTCGATGGGAAGCGCATCGACGGCCATTTCCGCGGACAGATAGCGCACGCGGACTTGGCGCGCCTGGGGGTGAAGGACTATCCGTTTGTGCTCTCGGGCTACGCGGACGTGGAAGTCGGCTCCAACCTCAAGAATACTCACTACATCCAAGGGCCCGTCTCTCACCTGCGGCTGACCAGCAGGGAGAAACACGCGCCCCACGAACTGCTCAACGGTTCGTTTGACGTGATGGCGCAGCTGAAGGGCAACCAGCTGGAGGCGCAACTGAAAGGACAACTGGAGAAGGCGGACCTCAAGGGGCTGGGCCTGGTGGACAAGGCGTATAATCTGCAGGCGGAGACGGACATCAGCGTGAGGTCCAACCTCGGAAGCACACATAGCGTGAGGGGATCGATAGACCGGCTGCTGCTCACCGAACGGCGCGACACGGCGCTGGTGCGCCTGCTGGCGGGCGACTTCTCGCTCGACGCAGGCATGAGGGGCAAGACCGTGGAGGGCCGCGTGGGGGGCCAGGTGGCGGTGGCGGATCTCTACCAACTGGGACTGACGGAGCAGCCGCTGGCTCTCTCCACCCGCGCCAACCTCCAAGTGTTCACGGACCAGAAGGACGAGCTGATGGTGAAGGGACTGGTGGGCGACCTGCTGCTCCACGAGAAGGACCAGACGCTGGCGCCGGGCGACCTATCGCTCGACGTGCTGAGCCGACGCGACACGACCCACGCCGACATCACGGGGGGAGACTTCCAGCTCGACGCCGACTTCGAGGGCAGCTACAGCCATCTGGCCGAGGTGGGAACGCGCATCGCCGAGACCATCAAGCGGCAGACGGAGGAGCGCGTGATAGACCAGAAGGCGCTGCTGAGCCAGTTGCCCAACGGCCACTTCATCCTCAATACGGGCACGAGCAACTTCATCAGTCAACTGCTGCGGCAGAGCGGCTACGCTTTCCGGGCTGCGCAGGCGGACATCACGTCGTCGCCGGAGACGGGTATCAACGGGTTTGTGAGCGTCGATTCGCTGGTCTATCAGGACAACGTGACAATCGACATGCTCAATATCAACCTGCAGAGCGACGGCAGTACGCTCAACTACGATATGGCGGTGAGCAATTTGCCGTCCAATAGCTATCCGTATAGCGGACAAATCAACGGATCGTTCTTCGAGAAGGGACTCGTCACCCATGCCGTCGTCAAGGACAAGGAGGGAAAGACGGGACTGGACCTGGGACTGCGCGCGGCCATGGAGGGCAACGGCGTGAAACTCGACATCACCTCGCCAACGGCGATCCTCGGCTACAAGGCTTTCGACGTGAACAAGGACAACTACGTCTATCTGGGACAGGACAGCCGCGTATCGGCCAAGATGATTCTGCGCGCCAGCGACGGAACGGGTGTGCAGCTCTACTCCAACGACGCCGACACGACGGTGCTGCAGGATGTCACCCTCGCCATGCACCAGTTTGAACTGGAGAAGGTGCTGGCGGTGCTGCCCTTCGCACCCAAGATCTCGGGCACGCTCAACGGAGACTACCACGTCGTACAGACGGAGAGCGACCTCACCGTCTCGGGCGACATGATGATCCACAACTTCATCTATGAGAACGCGCCCATGGGCAACGTGGGGGCCGAGGTGGTCTATATGCCGAAGGAGGACGGTTCGCACTACGTCGATGCCATCATCCGTAAAGACGACGACGAGGTGGGGACGCTCACGGGTACCTACAAGGACGAGGGCAAGGGACTGCTCGACGCGGAACTGGCGATGAACCAATTCCCGCTCCACTTCGTCAACGGTTTCGTGCCCGATCAGATCGTAGGACTGCAGGGAGCCGGAGAGGGAACGCTCTCGCTGCACGGACCCCTGGACCAGCTGGACATCAACGGCGAACTCTACCTCGACTCCACACGCCTGGTCAGCGTGCCCTACGGCGTCTCCATGCGCTTCGCAGACGACCCCGTGACGATCGAGCACAGCCGACTGAAGTTTGAGAACTTCGAGATGTTTGCCAACAACGACCGACCACTCAACATACAGGGTTATCTCGACTTCAGCGACTTCAACAAGATGTATCTCAACGTGAGAATGAGGGCGGACAACTTCCAGATCATCGACGCCAAGGAGAACGCGCGATCGGAGGCCTATGGCAAGGCGTTCGTCAACTTCAGGGGCCTCATGCGGGGACCGCTGAACAACCTATGGCTGGGGGGAAAGATCGACGTGCTGGGAGCCACGGACATGGCCTACGTCATGAGGGACGCGCAACTGACATCCGACTCCGAACTGGACAACCTCGTGCAGTTTAGCAACTTCAGCGACACCATCCCCGAGACGCTCAACCGCCCCGACATCACGGGTCTGAACATGAACCTCAACGTCAACGTGGACGAGCAGGCACGCATCGTCTGCTACCTCACGGCGGACCACTCCAACTACATCGACCTGATCGGAGGAGGAACGCTCTTCCTCACCTACGATCCGACCAACGAACTGCAGCTGCGCGGACGCTACACGCTGAGCAACGGCGAGATGAAATACTCGCTGCCCATCATCCCGCTGCGCACCTTCCAGATACAGGATGGCAGCTATATACAATGGACGGGGGACCCGATGAAGCCGACGCTCAACATCACGGCCACGGAGGACGTGAAGACGGCCGTGGCATCGTCGGACAACTCACAGGGACGCATCGTGGATTTCGACTGCGGCGTGAGACTGTCGAAGACGTTCCCCGACATGGGCGTAGAGTTTGTCATCGACGCGCCGGAGGACGCGCAGATGCGCAACGAGCTCAACATGAAGAGCGCGGAGGAGCGGTCGAAACTGGCCGTCTCCATGCTGGCCTCGGGAATGTACCTGGACAGCAACGTGGGCAACTTTGCCATGAACTCGGCGCTGGCGAGCTTCCTGCAGACGGAGGTGAACAAGATCACGGGCAGCGCTTTCCGGTCGATGGGACTGGACCTGACGGCCAACCTCGAGAGCACGGCGGACGCGACAGGAGCGCTCCACACAGACTATACGTTCAAATTCTCGAAACGCATCCTCAACAACCGACTGCGCATCAGCATGGGCGGACGCGTCTCGACAGGAGCCTCGGCGGCGGACGACAACGGCGCCTACTTCGACAACTTCTCGCTGGAGTACAGACTCAACCAGAAGGAGACGCAATATCTCAAGCTCTACTACGAGCGGGAGGCCTACGACTGGCTCGAAGGCAACATCAGCGTCTTCGGAGGTGGTTTCTCCTGGCGTCGGAAGCTGCGCCATTTCAAGGATATCTTCAAACTGAAGTCTGACGACGACGCCGTCATCCCCGTCATCCGTACTGACTCCACACAACGAAAACTCCCATGAAACAGATATACCTCTTCCTATGGGCCGCCATCGGCGTGGTCCTCCTCTCGACGGGCTGCAGTTCGACAAGCGCCATACCCGACGGCGAGCAGCTCTATACGGGCATGAAGCCCACGGAGTATGTGGATGCTGACAAGTCGGAGCACGCCACCTCGGTGCGCGAGGAGCTCGACGTGGTGCTCGCCACCAAGCCCAACGGTTCGCTCTTCGGAAGCCCTACCCTACAGTCGCCGCTGAAGATCGGTCTATGGATATGGAACGCTTTTTCTCAGGGGACCACGTCCTTTGACAAATGGATGGTGAAGGCGTTTGGCACGCAGCCGGTGCTGATGAGCTATGCCAACCCTGACCTCCACACCACGGTGGGCAGAAACCTGCTCAAGAAGCGCGGCTACTTCAATGGCGACATCAGCTACAGTCTCGTACCGCAGAAGAACCCGAAGAAGATGAAGTTGCAATACGCCGTCCGCATGGGCCAGCTTTGGACGATCGACACGCTCGACTACGTCGGATTCACGCCGGGCCAGGACAGCCTCATCAGCACCCATGCCGACGAGGCGATGACGAGAAGCGGCGCGCCCTTTGATATCTCGACGCTCGAAAGCGAGCGCCAGCGCATCACACAGTTGTTTCGCGACAATGGCTACTTCTACTATGAGAAGGGAATGGCAAGCTATCTGGCCGACTCGGTCTCGCGACCGGGAACGGTGGCGGTGAACCTCCAGCTGCTCGACTCCGTCGATACGCGGGCGCTGAGGACTTGGTCGATCCGCAATATCAACATCAACCTGCGGCGCAGCCTCTTTGAGCAGATCGACACGACGACCCACGGACGATCCCTGCGCATACGCTACAACGGCACCCACTCGCCCTTGCGCCGCCGCGTGCTGAGCAACCAAATCAAACTGAAGCGCGGGGAGCTCTACAGCGCGAGCCTGCAGGAGGAGACGCAGCAGCGACTCAACGCCACGGGCATCTTCTCGCAGACGCGCCTCTCGTTCGTACCCATCGACAGCACGGACCAATGCAGCCAACTCGACGTCGTGGCCGACTGCGTCTTTGACAAGCCCTACGACTTCTTCATCGAAGCCTACGGCAAGGGAAAGACGAGCGGCAAGTTTGGACCAGAGCTGATCATGGGTCTCACCAAGCGCAACGCCTTTCGGGGTGGCGAGCTGCTCAACTTCCGCGTCAACGGCGCGTTTGAATGGACCTGGGGACGATCAGACAACCAAGAGAGCTCGGGCATGAGCAGCTACGAGTATGGCGGCGAGGTGAGCCTCCAGTTGCCGCGACTGCTCATCCCCTTCCGGGGCACGGCGAAGCAGCGCCATGAGAAGGCACGACGCAGGATACAGGAGGCCATCGCAAGGGGCGAGGACCCGGCCACCGTGCGCCGGCGCCGCAAGGTCTATTACGAGACGCCGATGACCACGCTGCGCGCCTCGACGAGCGTCATCAACCGCAAGGCCTACTTCAAGCGCCATGTGGTGTCGGGAGAACTGACGTACAACTGGAAGCCGACGGAACGGAGCGAATATAAGTTTTCGCCCCTGCTGCTGACCTATGAGTACATGCCGAGCCATACGGAGCGGTTTGACCAGATGACGGAGGAACTGCCCTACCTCGCCATGAGTTTCTCGGACCAGTTTATACCGAAACTGGAGTTTAGCTACACATACCAAAGCAAGGCGGGGACGCCCAACCCCATCAAGTGGTGGACGACGCTGTCGGAGGCTTCCAACCTCCTGTCGCTGGGCTACATGGTGGCTGGAAAAAAGTGGGACGAGAAGGGCAAACTGATGTTCAAGAATCCCTACGCACAGTTTGTGAAGTTTGAGACCAACTTCACCAAGCAGTGGAGCACGGGCGAGAAATCCACCCTGGTGGCGCACGTCGGCGCAGGCGGCATCTTCAGTTATGGCAACAGCACCTATGCGCCCTATACGGAACAGTTTTTCGTGGGTGGCGCCAACAGTATCCGCGCCTTCAACGCCCGCGAGATAGGACCGGGAAGATACCGCAGCGTCTCTCCCCTCTTCTCCTATGTGGAACAGACGGGCGACTTGAAGTTTGTGGCCAACCTGGAATACCGCCCGCATCTTGTGGGATCGCTCTATGGCGCGGCCTTCCTCGACATGGGCAACGTGTGGACGCTCAAGAAGCACGACGAGATGGAGCAGACGACGTTCCAGCTCAAGCGGATATTCAAAGACGTGGCCTTCGGCACGGGTGTGGGACTGCGCTACGACGTGGGCTTCTTCATCCTCCGCGTCGATTGGGGTCTCGGCCTCCACCTGCCCTACGACACGGGCAAGAGCGGATTCTTCAACATCGGCCACTTCAAGGATGCGCAGACGCTCCACTTCGCCGTGGGACTGCCCTTCTAACTGGTTCTTCCGGGAAATGGGGTGATTCGACGTGGACACGGTGATTCGACGTGGACACATAGAAGACAACTTGTATTTGTTGTCTTCCCTAACTCAGCAGGACGTATTGGCACCAGCTCAAGCCCTCAAACCGAGGGGCTTTTGACCGTTGAGAGCAAAATGAAACGACGAGACCGCCGAAGTCTCGTTTTTTCTTTGTAATTTTGCACCGAATTTGCAAAAAGCAGACGGTCGGCATCACGAAAAACGCACACCGTCGAGCCAAAAGCATCGCTACAGAGGCTGCGCGAGCGCGCGGAGAGCAGCGACAAACGACAGCAAGTCGTATCTACTGACGACAGCAAGTCAACAACTACTGACGACAGCGAAACAACACTTCAAACAGAATGAATAAGACAAAAGAAATCAAAGAATTCTGCATCATTGCCGTGTCAATGATTCTCGGAAGTCTGGGATGGTGCGCCTTCCTGCTTCCCCACCAAATCACGATCGGTGGCCTGGGAGGTATCTCCTCCGTCCTGTTTTGGGGCACGGGCATCCCTATTCCCTACACCTACGCCGTAGTCAACGGCATCTTGATGATCGCAGCCCTGAGACTCCTCGGATGGCGATTCTGCGTCCGAACGATCTTTGCCGTCACGGTGTTCTCCTTCAGTGTCGGTTTCTTCCAGAAGGTGTTCGAGGGACAAGTCCCGTTTGCCGGCCAGACTTTCCTGGCCTGTGTGGTCGGAGGCGTCATCATGGGCGTGACGATGGGCGTCGCCCTGCAATACAACGCATCGACGGGAGGATCGGACGTGATCGCCGCCATCGTCAATAAGTATCGCGACATCTCGCTGGGACGCGTCATCCTGATGTGCGACCTCTGTGTGATCACCTCCAGCTACCTCGTCCTCGAATCCTGGGAAAAGGTCATCTACGGCTATATCACGCTCTGCGTGATGTCGTGGTCGGTCGATTACGTCATCAACGGTATGCGCTCGAGCGTGCAGTTCTTCATCATCTCCGACAAATGGGAGGAGATGGGCCACGCCATGAACGAGGAGGCCAACTGCGGCTGCACCGTCATCGAGGCGCGCGGCCTCTACACGGGTGCCAAGAAGGGCATGCTCTTCATCATCGTCCACGGACGCAAGAGCCGCGAGGTGATGCAGGTCGTCAACCGGATCGACCCGCACGCCTTCGTCTCGCAGGCTCCCGTCAGCGGTGTCTATGGCCTGGGATTCCAAAAGATCAAGAAGTAAGGCCCACAGCCGAGTAGCCTAACCACTCAATTGAGTAGGAGGAAAACGAAGCAGTTTTCTTCCTACTTTCGTTTCCGACCTCTCACACCACCGTACGTGCGGTTCCGCATACGGCGGTTCCTATTT
>OCSG01000020.1_pt1 | contig 187120 bp, 167 predicted proteins | sample 1538831 | NCBI WGS metagenome assembly OCSG01 (sample SAMN04571729, study PRJEB22368) | human gut metagenome | biome: human gut; material: stool | host: Homo sapiens | place: Luxembourg | collected 2012-09-20 | reverse complement strand
AGCTGCTAGCGCAGAAGCTTCGGGGGTGGATGAACTACTTCCAACTAGCAGATGCGCAAAAGTGGACACAAGAGATAGACCGATGGATACGGCGCCGTATCCGCCAACTTTTGTGGAAAACTTGGAAGAAGGTGAAAACGAGGATAAAAGCTCTTATAAAATTAGGGGCGGATCCTGCTAGAGCCTATTACTGGGGCTGTACTCGAAAGGGTTATTGGCGAATATCCAACAGCCACATTCTTGCGACTACTCTGACCACAGACTTCCTCAAACAAAGAGGTTGGTCGTGGTTAGGGTGCTATAAAGGTTAAAACGTTGAGAAACCGCCGTAAAACCAAGGGGACTTGGCCTACCAGATCGGTACGGGCGGTGGTGTGAGAGGGTGTTCGCTGGAATTCAGCGAGACCCTACTCGATAGGTTTTATTAGAAGGAAACTATTTGAAACATCTTGTTCAAGAATGTGTCCTTAGAGCAACATGCAGAGAAAGATGACGCAGATAACGTAGAAAGTTTATGTTACCCATCATCCGTATTCATTAGTGGGAACCACGACAATAAATGGATGAATTTTCTCTGCTTAGACAAAACTAAAATTCTATAAATTCCTTATTTGTTTGATTTTTAGTTAAAAATATAAGTTTTTACATAAATAAACAAAGTGTTTCAGAAGTCAATAGCCATAAATAAGTGATTTTTGATTAACTGCGTGGTTAATAGAATTGCCGAATCATTCAAAAGTAAGTGTCAAGACCACCTAGTGATGCTTGCTTTCTTAATTTGAGGAGGAGAAGAATGATTCGTAAGGCTGTTTTAGGAACTGTTCTTGCCGCAGCATGCGGTGCTGCTTTTGCCGCGTTGCCGAACGTTGCAGTTTATGCGACAGGAGGAACAATTGCCGGACAATCCGCTGCGTCTGATAAAACTAATTATTCTGCAGCAAAGGTTGGAGTAGACAAATTAGTTCAGGCAGTTCCTGAACTTGCAAACATCGCTAACGTTTCTAGCGATCAAGTTGCCCAGATCGGCTCTCAGGATATGAGTGACGCGGTTTGGCTCACACTTGCTAAAAAGATCAATGCCGAATGCGGCAAGAAAGACGGTTTTGTCATCACGCACGGCACCGACACAATGGAAGAAACGGCTTACTTCCTTAATCTCACTGCAAAATGCAATAAGCCGATCGTGTTAGTTGGTGCTATGCGTCCATCAAACGCGCTTTCTGCTGACGGTCCTGCCAATCTTTATAACGCAGTGGCTGTTGCCGGAGATCCTTCCGCCGCCGGTAAAGGCGTGATGGTTGTGATGAATGACCGTGTTCTTGGTGCACGTGACGTCACTAAGACAAATACCACCGGGGTGGAGACTTTCCAGAGCCCGAACGCCGGACAGCTGGCAACGATTCATAACGGCAAAGTTTTGTGGGATGCCGCTCCTGTGACGAAACACACTACTCAGACACCGTTCAAAGTTGATGGTCTGGATAAACTGCCGAAGGTCGGCGTGGTTTACCAGCACGCCGGTGTTGAGGGTGTCCAAGCTCAGGCATTGGTTGATGCCAAATACGACGGTATCGTTACGGCAGGCGTTGGGAACGGTAACTTACACAAGTCGACTTTCCCGATTATTGAAAAAGCCGCTAAAAACGGTATCGCGATTGTCCGTTCTTCCCGAGTTCCTACTGGCTCGACTACTAAGGATGCGGAAGTTGACGACGCTAAGTACGGTTTCGTTTCTTCCGGCTCTCTGAATCCTCAGAAAGCTCGCGTTCTTTTGATGCTGGCCCTGACTCAGACTAAGGATCCGAAAGAAATCCAGAAGATCTTCGATCAGTACTAAACCGATAGGTTAAGAAGGCGATAGCCTTTTCAGAGACGGCAAAACCCGGGCAATTGCTCGGGTTTTGTCGTTGAAACCGTAAGGAAACTATTCGTCGATTTCGACGTCAACGGGCTTCATCGCCGGCGTACTTTCTAAATGACGGCTGACGAGTCGAACGGTATCAATCGTACGAATGGCGTTGATGATCTTCTGCAGATGTTTCGTGTCGCCCACTAAGATTGTGAGCTCGACCTTATCCACGCCGTTTTGCTGGCTCATGGCAAAGCCCGTGACGCTCGAATGCTGCTGAGCAATCATGCTGGTCAATCTTTCAAGCGTGGCATGGGTATTGGTTAATTCAATGTCTAACTTAACCGGATAGCCGCCTTTATATTGGCTGTTCCATTGCAGATCGCGCCAATTTTCAGGGTCGGTCCTCATTCCACGCTGAACGTGACTGCAGTCCTTGCGATGAACATGAAGGGTATTGGTACCGGCGATGTAATGTCCGATGATGACATCATCCATTGCCGGTGTGCAGCAGGGCGCAAGCTTGCAGATTTGGCCTTTGAGTGCTAAGACAGGTTCTTGGCTCTGTTGGACAGTAGTCGCTGTTTCGTTCCCCTTCAATGTGTAGGGGGCGGTCAATTGATGAAGAAGCAGGAGGGAGTCCTTCTGTCCCGAGCCGATTGCATCAAGCAAAGCATTCTTATCTGTGAAACCGTTCGCCTTGCAGACGCGGGTCCAATCCTCATTGGTGACTTTTGAATAAGGTAAGTGATGAGACTTGGAAGATCTCTCCAAGAGTTTGGATCCCAGTTCGATTTTGCCTTCTTCAGAAAGGGAGCGCATATATTGGCGGATTTCAGCTCTTGCCTTACCGGTTCGAACACTGGAGAGCCAAGAAGGATTAGGCGTGGGTTTGTCGCCCTTGATGATGTTAATCATTTCGCCGTTCTTGAGTTCACGAGTAAGGGGCGCCGTTTCGCCATTAATTTCACAGCCGATTGTGCAATTGCCGAGGTCAGTATGAATTTGATAAGCGAAATCAACTGCTGTTGACCCTTTAGGCAGCTGGATAATTCTGCCTCGCGGAGAGAAGACGTAAACTCGATCGGGGAAAATATCGACTTTGATATTTTCCATGAATTCCAAGGATGTTCCGCTCTGCTTTTGAATTTCCAGCAACCCGTTGAGCCAGTCCATCGTATTGCGCTGCAGCTGGTCGGACGTGTTGCGGTCGCGGTAAAGCCAGTGCGCTGTAATACCGTCTTCACAGATGTGATGCATTTCTTCCGTGCGAATCTGGAATTCGACCATGAGACCGCCAGGTCCGATGACGGTGGTATGCAGGCTCTGGTAACCGTTAGCCTTCGGGATCGCAACGAAATCTTTGAAACGTCCCGGAACTGGTTTATAGAGTTCATGAATCACGCCTAAGGCGCGGTAGCAGTCATCCCTTGTCGGAACTAAAACGCGGAAGCTGTGCACGTCCAGCACTTCGCTAAAGCGGATCTTGCGTTCCTTCATTTTGGAGTAGATGCGCCAAAGGGATTTGTTTTTACCTTGTACGTCGCCGCGGATTTTACGAGCAGCCAGACGATCCGACGTTTCGTGATAAATCTGATCCAGAGCGTTCTTTTTGCGCATACGGGATTCAGCAACTTTCTTTTCAAGAACACGATAGCGAATCGGGTACATGTAAGAGAAGCTCATGTCGGAGAGCTCTCTATAAACAGAAAAGAGACCAAGGCGGCTCGCAATCGGAGCGTAGATATCCATGGTCTCTTTAGCAATACGGAATTTTTTATGCTGCTTAACCGCGCCCAATGTGCGCATGTTATGAAGACGGTCGGCAAGCTTAATTAGGATGACACGAACATCGCGGGACATCGCGAGCAGCATCTTGTGAAAGCTTTCCGCCTGAGCCTCTTCATTCGAAGAAAATTTGAGCTTGTCCAGCTTTGAGACGCCGTCGACAAGCTCAGCAACTTTCACTCCGAATTTTTCGCTCATTTCGATCTTGGTAATGCCCGTGTCTTCTAAGACATCGTGCATGAGACCGGCCTCAATGGTTTCGGCATCCATGTGCCAGGAGGCAAGGATTTCTGCAACTGCGATCGGATGAGTAATGTAGGGAGCACCGGAATTACGGAATTGACCTAAATGCGCTTGGTCAGCATATCGGAATGCTTCACGAATTTTCTGAACGTCGCTATTAGAGAGGTATTGACGGCAACGTTCGGCAAGCAGATTGGCAGACGCGACAGGGTTGAGTTTTTCCTCTGCGAAGGCATCCTCCTTGGACTCCGGTTTAGTCGCCGATTTCATGCCGACGGCTGTCATGAACAAGTCTGCGGCTTTTTGTGCGTAGCTTTTTCCTGCAGTTGCGGTATTCGGGGCCATGGTTGCTCTCCTAGCTGAGGTTTTATTTTTCGTGTTTTCTTCTGCGCTTCACCAAAAAACAAAACGGGGTTCGGCTGCGAGCCGAACCCCGACTGTGCAGATAACTTCTATTATCTTATACCGTTGAGCATTTCTAAGCCTGTGACGCCCTCAGCAATTTCACGGAGTGCGGCAACAGTCGCCTTATCCTTACACTCAATCTTAGGAGTATGACCCTGAGAAAGCTGACGAGCGCGGACAGATGCTACGAGAACCATCTGGAAACGGTTCGGGATCTTTTTTAAACAATCTTCAACTGTAATACGTGCCATTGATCTAACCTATCAAATTCAGTTCGGGATTCCGAGCTGAATAAAAATATCACGACAACGAGCCGCCTGTTTATCAAAACGGAGACGGCTTGCGGTCACGATTGCGCAGAATTCATTGAGCGCATTTTCAAAAACTGAATTAATTATAACGAAGTCAAATTCACTTGCATGAGCCATTTCGGCGCCGGCGCCCAAAAGACGTCTCGTAATGGTCTGTTCGGAATCCTGTCCGCGCTTATGAAGCCTGTCTTCCAAGGCTTGGATAGAAGGAGGCAGGATAAAAATGCTTACAGCTTCGGGGAAATGTTCTCTCACCTGACGGGCTCCCTGCCAGTCAATTTCAAGAAGGACGTCGCCTCCTTTGGCCATTGTGTCCTCAATCCACTTTTTGGAAGTGCCGTAGAAATTTCCGTGAACTTCTGCAGATTCTAAAAACTCACCTCTTTCGCGGGCGGCGAGAAACTCCTCGACCGTTGTGAAATGATATTCGCGTCCGTTAACTTCACCCGGACGAGGGGCGCGGGTCGTCGTAGAAATGGAGAGTGCGATACCCGGAATTTTTGCAAGGAGTGCATTGACCAGCGAAGATTTTCCGGCGCCGCTCGGGGCGGAGACCAAAAAGAGCGAGCCTGCATTTCTCGGTTTAAAAGATTGGTTTGTCATTGAAAGACTCTTTTAAAAATAGATTTTGCAATTAATCCTGCGGCCAAATCTTACCTGTCTCAGTACGCATTTGTCGCAGTGTCTCCTTGAGTGTGAGCGTATCTTTAACAAATGCTCTGATGCCTTCGTCTAATTTATAAGATGCCATTTCGTCTTCGCACATTGCGAATCTCCATTGAGCTTCCGTTAAAGGTTCAGCACGAATTGGGCTCACCTTAGCAACGTCGAGTTTTTTTTCGAATTTCTCTTCGGAGTTTGAGAGCTCTTCGATCAGTTTAGGAGAAATGGTTAGCAGGTCGCAGCCGGCAAGCGCCACGATCTGGCCTTTATTACGGAAGCTGGCACCCATGATCTGAGTTTTTGCGCCCAAACCTTTGAGGCGCTCGAAGATTTTTCTCACAGACTGAACGCCAGGGTCGTTTTCTCCGGCGTTTGCTTCTTCATCCCAATCGGCGCCGGCTTTTTTCTTGAACCAGTCGTAGATTCTGCCGACGAAAGGCGAGATCAAAGTGACACCGGCATTGGCAGCGATTTCTGCCTGAGCAACGGAGAAGATAAGCGTCAGGTTGCAGTGGATACCTTCTTTTTCCAGTACGCGAGCGGCTTGGACGCCTTCCCATGTTGCAGCGATCTTAATCAAGACACGTTCTTTATCAATGCCTTTTTCTTGATAGAGCTCGATTAAACGGCGAGCTTTGACGATTGTCTTTTCAACATCAAAGGACAGGCGAGCGTCGACTTCGGTAGATACACGGCCTTTGACGTATTTAAGGATCTCTGCGCCGAAGTTCACAAGAACGCGATCAGCGGCGTCTTCTAAGGAAACGGAATTTTCAACTGCTTCCGTTAAGAAAGCCCGATAGGCAGGATCTTTGGAAGCTTTCAGGATAAGAGAAGGATTGGTTGTTGCGTCTTGTGGTTGGATTTTTGCGATAGACGCGATATCCCCAGTATCAGCCACAATGGTCGTCAGGGAAGCTAATTGATCAAGCTGAGTCATGTCTTTTTATAACTTGGGTCAAATTCTTCTATTGTAAAACCCGAATATCTGTAAAAAGCGAATAGATTGTTCACATTCGGGAGAAAAGAAGAATTTCAGCTCTGCCGTGGCATTTACATCGATACCGTTGCCCCTTCGACCTCTACCAACAGAAGATCACAACTTCAATGTTGGATGGAAGAGGTGTAAGCGGTAAGGTCAATAACTTCGGTCTCGGTTTATCTGCCGAAGTCGGCAAGAAGTTCGGTTTGACTAAGGACTTCTTCGTCGAGCCCCAGGCTCAGTTGGCTTACTACTGGATCAAGGGTAAAGACTTCTCTATGTCCAACGGTATGAAAGTCGAACAAGGTGACTTCAACAGCTGGGTTGGCCGCTTGGGCCTCGTCGCCGGTAAAGACTTCAAAGATGCTGAAGGCAACACCAAGGCTCAGGTCTTTGTAAAGGGCGGCGTCAAACAACAGTTTGCAGGCAAGCAGAAGTTGTATGCCAATTCGGTTCAATTTAAGGATGAACTGAAGGGAACAAGCGGCTATTATGGTCTTGGCTTCGAAGCGAATCCGAACAAGAAGGTCAGCCTTTATGGTCAGCTCGAACGGGAAAACGGCAAGCATTACACGAAGGAAATCGAAGTGATGCTTGGGCTGAGATGTAAGTTCTAGCTATTGCCTCTCGGCTCTAACACACTCGGCATTCCGCCGAGTGTGCCAAAGCTTCAAGACAAAATTGAAAAGCAAAAATTTGTAGTAATTAGAACCCGCATTTCAAACTGCCTCAAAGCCCTCAACTGGAGGTCTTGACGGCAAATTTCCTCGGGTTTGGGTTCAAAGGCCGGAATGATGATTGTTCCGGCTTAATTTTTTGACTTTTCAAACTGTCTCAGAAATTATAGAAAACTCTCCTAAAAACAAACTTAAATAATCGCCGCCTAAGAACTTTCCTCTATAGCTAAAAACAGTATTTCATCTTTCAAGTCCGCCAAATACCCGTTGATATAATCAATTTCGCTCGGTCTCAAACACAACTTGAATCGAGCTTTTTTCTAACTGCGATCGGGACCGAAACGGCGTCTCGATGGCGATACGGAGTCATAGTGCATAATCATCTAATTAATGACGCCCGACCTGAAGCAGCATTAGTGCTTGCGGACGGAGCTGTTTTTAAAGGCCGGTCTATCGGCGTTTCCGGCATGGCCGTGGGCGAAGTCGTTTTTAATACGGCAATGACGGGCTATCAAGAGATCCTCACGGATCCTTCCTATACAGGACAAATCGTTACTCTTACTTATCCACACATCGGTAATGTCGGCGTAAACCAAGACGATGTGGAATCTTCCGATGTTCACGTTGCAGGCCTCGTGATCCGCAGCGAGTCTCCGGTGGTCTCCAATTGGCGAGGCCAGCGAAGTCTGACGGAATATCTCAAACAAAACGGTATCGTGGCTATCGCTGAAGTGGATACCCGACGTCTCACTCGAATCCTTCGTACGACCGGCGCACAAACCGGCTGCATCGTGGCTGCTGCTGAGGGCAAACTCACAGATAATGAAATTGCGGTTGCTGCCAAAACGGCAGCAGAAGCACCTCGAATGGTTGGCCAGGAACTGGCTTCTAAAGTCAGCACGACTTACCGCTACGAATGGGGCGAAGGTACTTGGCGCATGGACAACGGTCTAGGGCGCCCGGGGTCCTTCCAACCCGAAGACTATCCCTACAGCGTGGTCGCTTGGGATTTCGGCGTAAAAGAAAACATCCTTCGTTTAATGGCTGACCGCGGTATTCATGTTCATGTAGTGCCGGCTCGTACGACTTTTGAAGAAGCTATGGCGCTGCATCCGGACGGCATCTTTCTTTCTAACGGTCCCGGAGACCCTGAGCCCTGTGACTACGCAATTGAGGTTGCGCAGAAAGCGATTGCTGCCAAGATTCCGCTCTTCGGCATTTGTTTAGGTCATCAGATTCTGGGTTTGGCCGTCGGCGGAAAGACCCTCAAGATGAAATTCGGTCATCATGGTGCCAACCACCCTGTGGTCGATTTAGCAACGAAACGTGTTTACATCACGAGCCAGAATCACGGCTTTATGGTGGACGAAGCGAGTCTTCCTGAGAACGTACAGGTCACGCACAAGTCCTTGTTTGACGGTTCTCTCCAGGGCTTCGAATTAAAGGACGCTCCGGTTTTCTGCTTCCAGGGACATCCGGAAGCCAGCCCCGGTCCGCACGACATTCAGCCGCTGTTTGACCGTTTCATTGCAAATATTCAGAAGTACAAAGAGTCTTTATGACAGATAAAGTTCAGACAGTTAGAGCAGCGCTCCAAGAGGCCCGCAGCGGTTTAGAGAACCTGCTTTCCAATGAAGAAATGCTTGGAAAAGTAGTCAAAGCGGCCGACCTCATGGTTGCCTCCATGCAGCAGGGCGGTAAGGTTATGTCCTGCGGCAACGGAGGCTCTTTGTGCGACGCAATGCATTTTGCCGAAGAACTCTCCGGTCGTTTCAGACAAGATCGTCCCGCTTATGCGGCAATGTCACTGGCAGATCCCTCTCATATGTCCTGCGTTTCTAACGATTATGGATACGAAGATGTCTTTTCTCGTTTTGTAGAAGGCATAGGCAGAGAAGGAGACGTTCTGCTCGGTATTACAACGAGCGGAACGAGTAAAAACGTCGTCAAAGCAGCTCAAGCGGCGAAAGCGAAAGGAATAAAAGTCGTTGCTCTCACCGGCAAACCGAATACTCCGATTTGCGAACTTGCGGATGTGGCCATCATCACGCCTGCCGGTCGTTTTGCCGACCGCGTTCAGGAACTGCACATCAAAGTCATTCACATCCTCATCGAGTTAATCGAAGCTGGTATGGCTGAACCCAATCCATCCAAGGAATAAGAAATCATGCCTAAGCGCACTGACATTAAATCGGTTCTGATTATCGGAGCCGGTCCGATTGTCATCGGACAAGCCTGTGAGTTCGATTACTCCGGTGCACAGGCCTGTAAAGCTCTCCGTGAGGAAGGCTATAAGGTTATTTTGGTTAACAGCAATCCGGCGACCATCATGACCGACCCGCAGACTGCGGACGTAACTTATATTGAACCGATCACCAAAGGAGTGGTCGAACGCATTATTGCAAAAGAAAGACCGGATGCCATCCTCCCGACTATGGGCGGCCAGACGGCGCTTAACTGCGCCATGGAACTCGCAAAGAGCGGCGTGCTCGAAAAATACAATATCGAGCTGATCGGCGCTTCTCCCGAAGCGATTGAAAAAGCCGAAGACCGTCTGAAATTCAAAGAAGCAATGGACAAGATCGGACTGAGCAGCGCTCGCTCCGGTATTGCTTACTCTTTAGACGACGCTTTAAAAGTCCAGGCTAAGATCGGCTTCCCGGCAATTATTCGGCCGAGTTTTACGCTCGGCGGCTCCGGCGGCGGTATTGCGTACAACATGGAAGAATTCATCCAGATTTGTACCCGCGGCCTTGAACTCTCCCCGACACACGAACTCTTGATTGAAGAGTCCTTGCTCGGCTGGAAGGAATACGAAATGGAAGTTGTCCGCGACAGCAAAGACAACTGCATCATCGTTTGCTCCATCGAAAACTTCGACCCTATGGGTGTCCACACCGGTGACTCCATCACCGTGGCGCCGGCTCAGACGCTGACTGATAAGGAATATCAGATCATGCGTGACGCCTCTATCGCCATTCTGCGAGAGATCGGTGTCGACACCGGCGGCTCCAACGTTCAGTTCGCTGTGAACCCGAAAGACGGTCGTCTCGTCGTCATTGAGATGAACCCGCGTGTTTCCCGCTCTTCCGCTCTGGCCTCTAAGGCAACGGGCTTCCCGATCGCCAAAGTAGCAGCCAAGCTGGCCGTGGGCTATACGCTCGACGAACTCAAAAACGAAATCACGGGCGGCCGTACTCCGGCATCTTTCGAACCGACCATCGACTATGTTGTGGTCAAGACACCGCGCTTTGCTTTCGAGAAATTCCCCAAAGCCGATAAGCGCCTGACCACACAGATGAAGTCAGTCGGCGAAGTGATGGCCATTGGCCGTACCTTTCAGGAAGCACTTCAGAAAGCACTTCGCGGTTTGGAAACCGGTAAAGACGGCTTAAACGAAATCTCGACTGATCGCGCTACGATCCACCACGAGATCAGTGAACCGGGCCCCGACCGTCTTTGGTACTTGGCCGACGCTTTCCGTTTGGGCTACACCGTCAAAGAAGCTCATCGCGCCACCAGGATTGATCCTTGGTTCTTGGTTCAGGTTAAAGAGCTTGTCGATATTGAGAACCGTCTCAAGGAATACAGCCTGCCTGAGCTCTCTAAGGAAGAAATGCTTTTCCTCAAGAAGAAAGGCTTCTCCGATCGTCGCATTGCTAAGCTTCTGAAGGTCAAGGAAGACCAGGTTCGTGCTCGTCGTCACGAATTCGGAATTCGTCCGGTCTACAAACGCGTGGATACCTGCGCAGGCGAATTCCCGACGGATACCGCTTACATGTATTCGACCTACGAGGAAGAATCTGAAGTTAATCCTTCTGATCGCCGCAAGATCATGATTCTGGGCGGTGGCCCCAACCGTATCGGTCAGGGTATCGAGTTTGATTATTGCTGCGTTCATGCCTCTATGGCGCTCCGCGAAGACGGTTATGAAACCATCATGGTCAACTGCAACCCGGAAACGGTGTCCACCGACTACGACACGAGCGACAGGCTGTACTTTGAACCGGTCACGCTCGAAGACGTGCTCGAAATCATCGATGTCGAAAAACCCGAAGGCGTCATTGTTCAGTATGGCGGCCAAACACCGCTTAAACTCGCTCGCGCCCTGGAAGCCAACGGCGTCAACATTATCGGTACGTCTCCGGATTCCATTGACGCTGCCGAAGACCGTGAACGCTTCCAGCACTTGCTGCAGAATCTCGGACTTCATCAGCCCCCTAACAGAACCGCTCGTACCGAAGAAGAGGCCATTCGTTTGGCTGACGAAATCGGTTATCCGCTAGTTGTTCGTCCGAGCTACGTGCTTGGCGGTCGCGCCATGGATATCGTGCACGACAGAAGCGAACTCGAACGCTACATGCGCGAAGCCATTAAAGTTTCTTTCGATTCTCCGGTTCTTCTGGATCGCTTCTTGGATGACGCCGTTGAAATGGACGTCGATGCCGTCTCTGACGGTAAAGAAGTCAGAATCGGCGGCGTGATGCAGCATATCGAACAGGCTGGCGTTCACTCCGGTGACTCCGCTTGCTCGATTCCTCCGTATTCTCTTGATCCGGCCCTGGTCGAAGAAGTTAAGCGCCAGACCCGCGAAATGGCTCGCGCCTTAAACGTTGTCGGTCTGATGAACGTTCAGTTTGCGATTCAGCACGCCTTCTCCGATCATCCGGAAATCTTCGTGCTCGAAGTCAATCCGCGCGCTTCCAGAACCGTTCCGTTTGTTTCCAAGTCCACCGGACAGCAGCTCGCTAAGATCGCCGCCCGCTGTATGGTCGGCCAGAGTCTGGAAGAGCAGAAGCAGCCGGTAGAAGTTGAACTCGACCACTACAGCGTTAAGGAAGCCGTCTTCCCGTTTGCCAAGTTCTTAGGCGTTGACCCGGTTCTCGGACCGGAAATGCGTTCCACCGGCGAAGTCATGGGTGTCGGCCGCAGCTTCGGCGAAGCTCTCTTTAAGAGCCAATTAGGTGCCGATTCTGCGATTCCTAAGTCCGGGCGCGTCTTTATTTCCGTCAAGGAAGAAGACAAGCCTCGTCTGCCGCAGCTCGCTAAGAACTTCACGGAAGCAGGCTATCAGCTCGTTGCTACTCGCGGCACGGCCAAAGTCATCCGCGAAGCCGGCTACCGATGCGATGTGGTGAACAAGGTTTCCGAGGGGCGCCCGAATATTGTGGACGAATTGAAAAACGGCACTATCCAATTGGTGATTGCAGTCGCAGCCGAAAGCCGCTCTGAAATCGCAGATGCTTCCGCCATTCGAATTGCCTCATTGGCTAACCACGTGACTTTCTACACGGCTATGGCAAATGCCTTGGCAGTGATTGAAGGAATTCGTCATATGCAGGATACCGAGGTTTATGCGCAGCAAGAGCTGCACAAACACCTTCAGCACTAATTTCATTCTTATGAGCGCTTTCTTTCAAGAAGGCGCAATTAACCGGGAGTAAATATGCCCTTTAATCTGAAAAATCGTTCCTTACTGAGTCTTGTGAACCACACACCCGAAGAGATTGATTACTTGGTTTCATTGGCCGAAGATCTTAAGAAGGCCAAAAGAGCAGGTACGGAACGTCCTCAGCTTCGCGGAAAAAGCATTGCGCTGATTTTTGAAAAAACTTCTACACGTACTCGTTCTGCCTTTGAAGTGGCTGCCTATGATCAGGGTGCACATACGACTTTCTTTGATCCTGCTGTTTCACAGATTGGTCATAAGGAAAGTATTAAAGACTCCGCTCGCGTTTTGGGCTCCATGTATGACGCAATCGAATTTCGCGGCTTCAAGCAGGAAACGGTTGAAGAGCTCGCCGAGTATGCGGGCGTTCCTGTTTTTAACGGACTGACCGATGAATGGCATCCGACCCAGATGCTCTGCGACTTGCTTACCATGAAAGAGGCCAGCGGAAAGCGCTGGAAAGACATCTCTTTTGCTTATCTCGGAGATGCTCGCTTTAACACCGGTAATTCTCTGCTACTTGTCGGCGCAAAAATGGGCATGGATGTTCGTATCGGAGCACCAAAGGCTTATTGGCCCTCTCAGGAATTGATTGACATGTGCCGAGAATTCGCCAAGGCTTCGGGCGCAAGGATCACGATTACTGACGATCCCGAAGCAGCGGTAAAAGGGGTGGACTTCATCCATACGGATATTTGGGTCTCTATGGGAGAACCAAAGGAAGTTTGGGATGAACGTATCGAAGCGCTTCTGCCCTATCAAGTCAATAAAAAACTGATGGAAGCTTCCGGCAATCCGAACGTGAAATTTATGCACTGTCTGCCTGCCTACCATAACACGGAGACAAAGGTCGGAGAAGCGGTTATCAAGGCTCACCCGGAACTCGCGGGCGGTGTGGAGATGACTGAAGAAGTATTTGAGTCTCCTGCTTCTATTGTGTTCCAGCAGGCCGGAAACCGCCTTCATACAATTAAGGCAGTCTTAGTTTCCTCTTTGGCATAAACGACGGAAGAAACGTTGCTTGGGAGAAAGCGGGAGTTCGGCCCGCATCAGGAGCAATGAGAGAAACCTCATAACTGAATGCGCTATGATTAGCGCATTCGTTAATAAACAGGCGGTCAACGACCGCCTTTAGATTTTTAGAAAATGCCTATACCTATTACTGCCCGCGGGGCAAAGATGTTGAAAGACGAGCTTCAGCGTTTGAAAACGCAGGATAGACCTGCGGTTGTTCAGGCAATTGCCGAAGCACGTGAAAAGGGAGACCTTTCTGAAAATGCCGAATATGATGCAGCCAGAGAGTCTCAGGCCTTTATTGAAGGCCGAATTTTAGAGCTCGAGAGCAAAATTGCTCAGTTCCAGGTGATTGATCCGTCCACACTTCCGGATAACGGCAAAGTTGTGTTCAGCGCCACTGTGACGATTGAAGATGTTGAGACAGGCAATCGTCAAACGGTTCAGATTGTGGGCAACGATGAAAGCGATACTAAACTCGGTCGTATTTCCGTGGCTAGCCCGATGGCTCGTGCCTTAATCGGCAAGTCGGAAGGGGACGAGGTGGAAGTACAGGCCCCGGGGGGCCTGTCGGAATACGAAATTATTTCGGTCCAATACATCTAATTGATGCATCGATAAAGGCAGTTACTCTTCGGAGATGCCTTTATTCTTGCTGGCTAAGCGGGAGCCCAGGGTTTTGCCTTTGGCTCCCACTGCTTTTACTTGGCCCTTCGGTGTCTTGCCTTTCTTCACGGTTTTAGCCCAGGGAAGGCTCTTAGCTTCCTTGTTCTTGTTCTGAATCATTTCCGTGAGGCGCTTGCGGTTGTTGCGTGCTTTGGCGCCGGTCTTGCGAGCGGCTGCCGGAGCAGCTTTCTTAACCTTCGGGGTTTCTTCGGTTTCTTCTTTTTCAGGAATCGGACGGAACAAGACTAAAAGTTTTCCGATTTGGGTAATCTTGGCGGCGCCGAGTTTGTCAGCCAGCTCTTCAAAAATGGCCGTGCGTTCTTCTCTGTCGTCGCTCGGGACTTTGACCTTGATCAAGCCGTGAGCGGTTAAGGCGCGGTCCACTTCCTTAATCACGGCTTCTGTAAGACCGTTTCCGCCGAGCAGAACCACCGGATCAAGGTGATGTGCTTTTGCCTGAAGTAAGAGGCGAGCGTTACGATCGAGCACTAATTGTGACATTATTGACTCCTTATTTGATTTTTTTGAAAGTGTAAGCCTATGCCGGTATCTGAAAAGAAACTTCGCTCTAATCCTGCGTGGATTAAGCGTCACCTGACCGATCCTTTTGTTAAGAAAAGTGTTCAGGAAGGTTACCGAGCCCGTTCGGTTTACAAGCTCATGGAGATTGATGATAAAGATAAAATCATCAAACCCGGCATGAGTGTTGTCGATTTAGGCGCTGCGCCCGGGTCCTGGACCCAAATTGTCAAAGAGCGTCTGACCGATAAGGACGGGAAAATCGACGGTAAAGTTATCGCCATGGATATCCTGCCGATGGAGCCGATTGAAGGTGTCCATTTTCTGCAGGGCGACTTCCGAGAGCAGGAAGTCGCAGACAAGCTAACCGATCTCTTGGAAGGCGAGAAGGTCGACGTCGTTCTCTCCGATATGGCCCCGAACTTGTCCGGTGTTGCCGCGGCCGACGCTGCCCGCTGTCTGCTCTTGAATGAACTGGCCTTGGATTTTGCTAAAGAGAACCTCAAGAAGAACGGTTCTTTTGTTTGCAAGGTGTTTCAGGGGAGCGGCTATTCTCAGTACGTTGAAGCTTGCAAAAAGACTTTTAGAAAGGTTTCCGTGCGAAAGCCCGAGGCCTCCAGAAGTTCTTCGGCAGAAGTGTATATTGTTGCGCGTGATTTGAAATAACCGGCTGCAAGAGAAACAGCAGGTTTTCCTTCTGAGAGAAACCCTGCTGAGATTTTTTAACCCCTTGGGAGAGGCTACTTGTCAAAAGGTTATCGTCCTATTTGCGGTAACCGCACTTCGGGCATACGCCGTTCTCATCTAACGCGATACCGCAGAGAGGACAGCGGTCCACAGTTCCTTGAGGTTTATATTCCTGAGAGGCTGCATTTACACCGCTCGTGAAAGTGATTTTGGCAATGTTGAGTTTGTCTTTCAGCAGATCGTAAGCGATCTTGATCATTCCTTCCGTGGTGAGCGTTTCCTTTGTAACGACAAGACGGCAATCGGGATAACAGGTAATGAGGTCTGTCTTAACTGGAGCACCCTTCATTTTGTTGGAGGGAGCTCCGTTTCGAATGCCTTGTGCATCGTAGACGGCAAGGATAGCGGGAAGCAAAGGATCATCCTCTCTAAGAATCAGAGCGTGGTCGAAGTTCTTCAAAACTTCCCAAGCAGTCTTTCGAATTTCGTTGCAAGGAAAGACCATATTGACCCCGGGTTCGATCGTGTCTTCAACTTCGATGGTTAAAACACCGGTATGTCCGTGTAAATACTGGGCTTCTCCTTGAAAATTAAGAAAACGATGTGCGTACTGCAAATCAAAAGACGTGATGCTTCTCATACTTTTCTCCTTAGTGAGGACGGTATCAATTTCAATTCGGTTTAATGTTTTTTCTTGGCGCACTCGGGACAGAGCCCGACAAATGTGAGGTCATGACTCTTTATCAGATATTCATTTCTTTTTCTGACTTCCTCGTCTAGAGACGCCATATAAGGCATTTCTACATCCATTACCTTGCCGCATTGCTCGCACCTCAGGTGATAGTGATTGCCGCAAATATGGTCGTAACGTTCAGGAGAACCTGAGATGTTGCGAAGTCGAATTTCTCCTTCTTCTGCTAACAGCTTTAAGTTTCTGTAAACAGTTGCACGACTGATGGTCGGGCAGCTCTTTTGAACTTCCTGATAAACCTCGTCGGCTGTCGGATGGTTCTGCAGCTGCCTTACTGCGCTTAATACCAGTTGTCTCTGAATCGTGTTACGAGAGTTAGTCATCGCCTTTAATAACATTAAATCTTGATTGATATATTATCCTAATTAATACAATGTATCAATAAGAAGACTAAGGTATTGTAATAAAATTTTTCTATCTCCAAAGAAAAAGGCGGCCGAAGGCCGCCCTTGAAGCTGACTCAAGAGGTTCTTGAATTAAGAAAAACTCTTCTTATAGAACGCTACGATTTCCTCCATCGGAATATATTTCAGGTTGTCGTAAAGGTCCGTATGGTTTGCGCCGGGGATGACCATCAAAGTCTTGTTGTTCCCTGTCAACTTTTTAAAGGCATCCTGGCTGAAATAAAGAGAATGTGCCTTTTCGCCGTGAATCATGAGTACAGGTCCTTGAATTTCGTCAGCGAAAGTCAGGAGCGGCGTGTTGATGAAAGAGAGGGCCGAAGTCTTGTTCCAATGTCCATTGGAGTTGATGGATCTTGGATGGAAGCCTCTAGGAGTCTTGTAGTATTCGTAATAATCTTGAATGAACTGAGGTTCATCACCGGCAAGTTTTTCAGGCAGACCTGCGCCCGGTGCGTAGGTTCCGTTTTTAGCGTCTTCGGTACGCTGGGCATTCAATTCCTGCTTCAATGCATAGCGAGCATTTTTATCCATCTTGTCGAAATAGCCGTAGGTGTTCACACGGCTCATGTCGTACATAGTGGAGGTGACGGTAGCCTTGATGCGGGTGTCGATTGCAGCGGCATTCAGTGCAAAACCGCCGAATCCGCAGATGCCGAGCACCCCGATCTTGTTGTGATCGACGCCTTTGAGGTTCGCTAGATAATCAACAGCTGCGGAGAAATCTTCAGTACTGATATCCGGAGAAGCCAGATTCCGGGGGAAGCCGGAGCTTTCGCCGGTAAAGGACGGGTCAAAAGCTAAAGTCACGAAGCCGTTTGCGGCTAATGTCTGCGCATAAAGTCCCGAAGCCTGTTCCTTGACTGCACCGAACGGACCGCAAACAGCGATGGCCGGCAGATTGCCCGACACGCCTTTGGGTCGGTATAGGTTACCGATCAATCTCGTGCCGAAGCGGGTGTAAAAAGATACTTTTTTATGTTCGACTTTGTCGTCCTGCGGGAACGTTTTGTCCCATTTCTCTAAATTGTTCATCTTTGTTTTTCCTTCCGAGGAGCGTACCGGCCCTGCAATGGTTAAAGCGGTAAGTGCCGCGGCCCCCATGATGAAAGATCTTCTCTGCATGATTTTCGACGGATGTTGAAAATGACTAGGGACAGGATAAAAACTTTGCATTAACATATCAAATACTTATTTAATAACTAAGATATGCTTTTTTAGTATATGGATTTGAGAAGTCTTCGTTTCTTCCTTGCTGTCGCAAAAAACAACGGGGTGCAAAAGGCCGCAGAATCTTTGCACCTGACCCAGCCGAACGTCTCTCGGACACTTAAGGCGCTGGAAGAAGAATTGAACGCTCAGTTGTTTGTCCGGACAGCCCATGGAGTAGAGATCACCGAAGAAGGCGAGCTTTTGAGGATGCGGGCCGAAGAAATCCTTTCGTTGGTAGCCAAGACGAAAGCCGAATTTGTGCATTCGAAGGAAAGCGAGCTGAGCGGAGAGGTTCGAATCGCTGCAGGGGAGTCAGAGGGCATGCGCAATGTTATTCGTGCGATGTCGCTTTTTAAAGCTCAACACCCGAAAGTTGAGTTTTCCGTTACGAGCGGCAATAGCGCTAACGTGGCTTATCAGTTGGCTGTCGGTCTTTCTGACCTCGGTATTGTGTTCGATCCTTTTGACGTTTCTAAATATGAATATACCCTCTTGCCTTGGAAAGAAGACTGGTGCGTCTACCTTCGCAAGGACGACCCCTTCGCAGAAGAGCCGTTTGTCACTCCGCAGATGCTTCGGGACCGTCCGCTGATCCTCTCAGCGCAGACGAGAGGCGCGGGATTTTTGAAGTTCTGGCTCGGCAGCAGTCTCGATGAGTTAAATGTGGTGGCATATTTCACACTGATAAATACGCCTAAACTCATGGTCGAAGAGGGGCTCGGTCTGATGATCTCCTTTAGCAACTTAATTGACCTGGATCCGAACGGACCGTTGATGATAAAGCCTTTGGCGCCGGAACTTCATTCCGCGACCTATCTCATCCGAAAGAAGCAGAAATTGCTCTCACGTGCTGCCCAAACCTTTTATGAATATCTAAAAGACTACTCATCGAACGCGGAAGCAGCTCAAAACAATTAAGCCGGAGGACAGTTCGAGGATAATTTGTAGCTGCGCTAAACTTTCTTGCACTCTTCGAGCTCCGTTTTGGAATAGAACCTTTTTACTTTAGAAAATATGACTCAAGATTTCGTCCATCTTCGCATGCACACCGAATTCTCAATTAAAGACGGTATGCTCAACCCGAAGAAAGTGGTTCATAAGGCGATTGCCTCAGGGATGAAGGCGCTGGCGATTACAGATGCCACGGCGATGTTCGGCGATGTCATTTTCTATAAAGCAGCTTCCGCCGCAGGCATCAAGCCGATTCTCGGTGCGGACTGCTCGATTACTAATCACTACAACCGTGATGATTATCTGCGTCTCTTGTTTTTGGCAAGGAATCATCAGGGTTACCTGACGCTTTGCGACCTGCTGAGTCGTGCGTGGCTTACCAATCAATATAAAGACAGAGGCGAAGTCGACCTCGATTGGATTACGTCGGAGATGGCCGACGGTCTGATCGTGCTCTCCGGCTTCAATACCGGAGCAATCGGTAAGGCTATCCTGAATGGAAGCTCCTCTGCTGCCGAGCAGGAAGCCCGCAGACTCTCTCAGAAATTTCCCCATTTCTTTATGGAGCTGCAGAGAGTCGGTCGTCCCAATGACGAAATGCTGGTCGCCGAATCGGTCAAGCTTGCGAAAAAGCTCGGACTTCCGGTGGTTGCGACTCAGCCGATTCAATTTGAAAACTCGGAAGATTTCGAGTTCCACGAGGCTCGAGTGGCGATTGCCGACGGTTTTACGCTCGCAAATAAGGCTCGTCCTCGGATTTACACGCCGCAGCAGTATTTCCGTACGAAAGAGGAAATGTGCGAGCTCTTCAAAGACATTCCTTCTGCTATTGAAAACAGCGTAGAAATCGCCAAACGCTGTAATGTGACAATTAAGCTGGGTAAACCGCAGCTGCCGATTTTCCCTACGCCTGACGGCATGTCGCTGAAGGATTACATGGCTCAGCTCGCGCGCGACGGATTGGATCGCCGCCTAAAAGTCTTATATCCAGACGATAAAAAACGCGAAGCCGAGTTCCCGCGCTACAAGGAACGCTTGGAGCGCGAGATTAAGATCATTCAGGACATGGACTTCCCGGGTTACTTCCTCATCGTGCAAGACTTTATTAACTGGGCCAAGACCCACGGCTGTCCTGTGGGGCCGGGCCGCGGCTCCGGTGCAGGTTCTCTGGTGGCCTACAGTTTGGGCATTACCGATTTGGACCCTCTTGCGTACGACTTGTTGTTTGAACGTTTCCTGAATCCGGAACGTGTGTCCATGCCTGACTTTGACGTGGACTTTTGCCAGAACAACCGCGGACGCGTGATTGAATACGTGAAATCCAAGTACGGCGAAGAGTCCGTGAGCCAGATTGCGACCTTCGGTACGATGGGTGCCAAGGGCGTCATTAAGGATGTCGGCCGTGTTCTCGATATGTCGTATTCCGAGGCTGATCGCCTTTCCCGCATGATTCCGACGCGCCCCGGTCACAACACGACCCTTGAAGAAGCGCTCAGCGAAGAGCCGCAGTTCCGCGCTGAAGTTCGCAACAATCCTCAGGCCCGCAAACTCATTGAGTACGCCTTGAAATTGGAAGGCACCACCCGAAGCTTGGGCATTCACGCAGGCGGCGTGCTGATTGCACCGGGCAAACTGATTGATTTCTGTCCGCTCTACGCAGCAGGCATGCTGCCGGAAAACGTCATCAGTATGTATGACAAAAAGGACGTGGAAGCCGTAGGTCTGGTGAAGTTCGACTTCCTTGGTCTGACAACGCTCACGATTATTGAACGTGCGCTCGACTACATCGAAAAGAACGCCGGCGTTCGTCCGGACATTGAGCACATGGAGTGCGATGATGAGGACACGTACAAGAAGATTTTCCAGACCGGAGATACGGTTGCCGTGTTCCAGTTTGAATCTCCGGGTATGCACAAGCTTCTGATTGATGCGAAACCGACTCAGCTTTCCGACTTGATCGCTTTGAACGCCTTGTATCGTCCGGGCCCGATGGACCTGATTCCGGACTTCCTGGATATTCGTGCCGGACGCAAGAAAGCCGAATATGCGGATCCCCGTTTGATTCCGATTCTGGAAGATACGGCCGGCATTATGGTGTATCAGGAACAGGTGATGCTGGTGGCGCAGAAGATCGGCGGCTACTCACTCGGCGGCGCTGACATTCTTCGACGCGCCATGGGTAAGAAAGACGTCGCCGAAATGGAACGCCAGAGCAAAGTGTTCATCGAAGGTGCGGCAAAGAACGGCGTTTCTGAGGAAGTGGCCGCTCACTTATTCGAGTTAATGCGTAAGTTCGCAGGCTACGGCTTTAACAAATCCCATGCTGCTGCATACTCTTATGTTGCCTATAAAACCGGCTGGCTGAAGAATTACTACCCGGCAGAATTCCTGGCTTCCTCTTTGAGTGAAGTGATGACCGATCCGGAGAAGTCTCTGAAGATTTTGATGGATGCTAAACGCCATAGTGTCAAACTTCTCGGGCCGGATATCAACGAGAGCGAATTTAACTATACCAGTCCCAAGACGATGGAAATTCGTATGGGCTTAGGCGCCCTAAAGGGTGTGGGTTCAGCACCTGCAGAAGCTATCAAGGCCGAAAGAGAACAAAATGGTCCGTTCAAAGACCCGTTCGATCTCGTCAAACGGGTGGGCTCTCAGCTCATCACGAAGAAGATTATCCAGGTCTTTGCAATGGCAGGCGTCTTTGATTCCATTGAGCCCAATCGCCGCAAGTGGTTTGAAAATGCTGACGTGGTAGTTCAGTCTGCTCAGGAAAACGAAAAGGCGGCTGACCAGTTCAGCCTCTTCGGAGAAGAACCGTCTAACGAAGTACCGATCAAGGAAGTTGCGCCTTGGAGTGACCGCACTCGGATGGAAAAAGAGCAGTATGTTCTCGGCTTCTATTTCTCGGGTCATCCGCTGGAAGCCTATCAGTCGGAACTCAAGCGTAATTTCGGAGCTCTTGTGGCAGGTACCGAATCTGAGAATCCGGGGGAATACCTCGTTGCCGGTATGTATCTCGGCTGCGAACAGCGCCGCGGCAAGGACGGTTCCCCGTTCGTTACGCTGCATTTGGCGACGCCCGACGGTCCGGTGGACTACAGCGTTAAGAACCAGTACTTCGAACAGGAAAGAGTCCGAATCAAAGAGATTCCCAAAGGCGAGATTGTGGTCGTGGAACTTAAAAAGTCTCACAGTAAGAAGAGCGGAAAGACCTGGGCAAGTCTCGGAGCCTTCTATCCGCTCTACGAACTGCGCCATCGCCAGAGAGCGCATATTGTCATTCAGCCGGCGGAAGAAGCCGATCCGAAGGAGCTCGAGCGCCTGATTTTGGACGTCCAGATGACGCATCCCGAAGAAGCGATTCGCGTGGACTTCGAATTCTCGGACGACCGCAGTTTCCGTGTTCGTCTTCCCTGTCCGTATAAAGCAGCCGCCGATTGGACATTGGTACGAGATTTAGAGGATTCGCCCTCTATTAGGCAGGTTGAAGTGGCTTACGGCTTGTAACTTCAGCTCCCGAACTGAGAAAAAATTAGGTTTTTAGGCTAAGTATTATTCATAATTTATAGAAATCGCAAGAAAAGGTAAGAAAGGCCTTTTTTGTTACTCGGTTTTTGGTATTGTTTGATAACCAGGGCGGGTTTCGCCCTTATAAATCGACAACCGACGGCCCTATAGGCCGTGCATTTGAGGTGAAATTTTGAACAAAAATAATTTATTCGCCAAAGTTGCCGTATGGATCGTGATTGCCTTAGTGCTGTTTACTGTATTTAAGCAGTTTGACGGCGCTAAGAAGATGGTGGCTAATGAACCGTCCACGAGCTATACGCAATTTATGGACCAAGCCAAGGAAGGCAAAATTAAACGCGTCGATGTTCAGGGTCGTACGCTTACCGTCACTCCGACGGAAGGAGCTGCCTATAAGATCACAGCTCCCGGAGACCTTTGGATGGTTGAAGACCTCCGTAAGGCCGGTGTTCAGGTCTACGGTCAGCCTGATGAAGAACAGAGCTTCTTAGCTTCCATCTTTATTTCTTGGTTCCCGATGCTCATCCTCATCGGCGTGTGGATTTTCTTCATGCGTCAAATGCAGGGCGGCGGAAAGGGCGGTGCTTTCAGCTTCGGCAAATCTAAAGCCAGAATGCTCGACAGCTCGAATAACAATGTCACTTTTGCCGACGTCGCCGGCTGCGATGAAGCCAAAGAAGAAGTGACCGAAATCGTGGATTACCTCAAGGATCCGAGCCGTTATCAGCGCTTAGGTGGTCGTATTCCCCGCGGCGTGCTGCTCGTCGGCTCTCCGGGTACCGGTAAAACACTTTTGGCCAAAGCCATTGCCGGCGAAGCCAAAGTTCCCTTCTTCACAATTTCCGGTTCCGACTTCGTTGAAATGTTCGTCGGTGTCGGTGCCGCTCGTGTTCGCGACATGTTCGAGAACGCTAAGAAGAATTCTCCCTGCATCATCTTCATCGACGAAATTGATGCGGTTGGCCGTCAGCGCGGCGCCGGTCTCGGCGGAGGCAATGACGAACGCGAACAGACTTTGAACCAAATGCTCGTCGAGATGGACGGTTTCGACACCAACAGCAGCGTCATCGTGATCGCTGCCACGAACCGCCCTGACGTTCTTGACCCCGCATTGCTGCGTCCGGGCCGCTTTGACCGTCAGGTCGTGGTTCCGCTGCCCGATATTCGCGGCCGTGAACAGATTCTAAAAGTTCACATGCGCAAGATTCCGGTCGGCGCCGACGTGGACGAGTCTGTCCTCGCTCGCGGTACGCCCGGCTTCTCCGGTGCCGATCTGGCTAACCTCGTGAACGAAGCGGCCTTGTTTGCCGCTCGCCGCAACGGCCGTGTGGTTGCCATGGAAGACTTCGAACGCGCTAAAGACAAGATCATGATGGGCGCTGAGCGCAAAGCCATGGTCATGTCCGAAGACGAAAAACGCAACACGGCTTACCACGAATCCGGCCATGCTCTGGTTGCACGTCTGATGCCGAAGAGCGACCCCGTACACAAAGTCACGATTATTCCTCGCGGACGTGCGTTGGGTCTGACGATGCAGCTGCCTGCCGAAGACCATTACTCTTATGACAAGCAGTATCTGCTCTCTCGTATCGCCATCCTGTTCGGCGGACGTATTGCCGAAGAAGTTTTCATGCATCAGATGACAACGGGTGCGTCTAATGACTTTGAACGCGCCACTCAGATGGCTCGCGACATGGTCGTCCGCTACGGCATGAGCGATGTGATGGGCCCGATGGTTTACGGTGAAAACGAGAACGAAGTGTTCCTCGGCCGCTCCGTGACTCAGTCCAAGCATATCTCCGAGAGCACGATGGAAAAGGTCGATGCAGAAGTTCGCCGCATTATTGACGAACAGTACGCAATTGCCCGTAAGCTCATCGAGTCTCATCAGGAAGAAATGCACAAGATGGCGCACGCTCTGCTCGAATGGGAAACCATTGACGCCGAGCAGATCGACGACATCATGAACGGTAAGGATCCGCGTCCTCCCAAGCAGCTGAGCAAGGTTCGCAGAAAGAACGAAGAAGCGGCTCAGCCGGCTGAAGGAGAACAGACCGCTCAGGCAGCTCCGGCAGAAAAGAAGACGGAGCAGGCTCCGCAGACCGAGTCGCCTGAACCTGAAGCGAACGCTAAACCGGCTGAAGCTCCTTCCGAGGAAGTGAAACCGGAAGATAAGCCGAAGGATTCCGACGATCGTCCTAAAGCCTAAAATAACGATTGCAATAGAAGAGGCCGCTTCCGCGGTCTCTCTATTTTTAGTGCGGAAGGACAGTGACAGCTCATCGAAGAAACGCAGTAAAAACTTCGTAAAAGCTGTTTGGTTCAGACGCGGGATTTAAATCATTTCATCTGTTCATCGAGCTTTAAAAATGAACGAAGATCTTGAATTCAAAGATATCGACGAAGACGACGAAGAAAAAGTCAAAATTCCCGAGATTCACGGGACAAAGAACTATATGACGCGCGCCTGCTACAACCGGCTTCTTGATGAGCGCAAGAACCTGGTTTTAGTCGAGCGCCCGAACGTCGTGAATGTCGTTGCTTGGGCGGCTTCCAACGGCGACCGCAGCGAAAACGCCGACTACCAGTACGGCAAACAGCGTCTGCGAGAAATCGACCGCCGCATCCGCCTCCTGAATAAGCGAATCGAGGCGAGCGAGGTCATCGATATCGATAAAAGGCCGCCGACAGATCAGATCTTCTTCGGCGCCACCATCGTTTATGCCAATGAGCAGGGCGATGAATCCAAGATTCGTATTGTCGGGATCGACGAGGCTGATGCCTCGGTAGGAGATGTTTCCTGGATCTCTCCGATCGCGCGGGTTTTCCTCAAACATTTTGAGGGAGACACCGTGCTTCTGCCGACACCGAAAGGCGTAAAGAAACTTGAGATTTTGGAAGTGACTTACGTCAACGATCCTCCCGGGAAACCCCACATTATTTAACTTTTCACTTTTTGCAATTGGCCGGTCAAGCCATGGAAACGAAAGAACAACACTTATCAGATTTTGATTTTGAACTGCCCGAATCTTTGATCGCGCAGTATCCGCTGAAAGATCGTGCGGCCTCGCGTCTTCTGCACGTCAAACCCGACGGCTCCGTAGAAGACCTGCATTTCAGAGACATTCTGGATTTGCTCAAGCCTGGCGATCTTCTTGTCTTTAACAACACGAAGGTCATTAAGGCCCGCTTGAACGGTAAGAAAGAAACCGGCGGTGTCTTCGAAGCAATGACCGAACGCGTCACCGGAACCTATGAAGCCATTTCGATGATGCGTGCCAGTAAAGCGGCAAAACCGGGAACGATCCTGTATTTCGATCATCCGGAAGGAAAAGAGCCGGCAAGAGCCGAAGTGCTCGGCCGCGAAGGCGAATTTTTCCGTCTCAGATTTGATCATCCGGTTCTGGAAGTGTTAGATGAATACGGCAAAGTTCCGCTGCCGCCCTATATTCAGCATGCCGCTGAAAAATCCGACGAAAGCCGTTATCAGACGGTCTATGCCAAGTATCCCGGTGCCGTTGCCGCACCGACGGCAGGGCTCCACTTCACGGATGAACTGCTTCAGCAGATTCGCGATAAAGGCTGTGAAGAAGTTTTCGTGACGCTGCATGTCGGCGCCGGTACTTTCCAGCCCGTGCGTGTTGAAAACCTCTCCGAGCACGTCATGCATTCCGAGTGGTACAGCATCTCTCCGGAAGCAGCCGAAAAGATTAACAAGGCCAAGACCGAAAGACGCCGTGTTGTCTGCGTGGGTACCACGAGTTTGAGAACCGTCGAGGCGAGCGCCTCCCAAAATCCGGAAGGCAAGGTCAGGGCAGAAAGCGCCGATACGCGCCTCTTTATTAAACCCGGCTATGAATTCAAAGTCTGCGATGCAATGGTGACGAACTTCCATCTGCCCAAGTCCACCTTGGTCATGCTGGTGAGCGCCCTGTGCGGACGAGATGAAATCCTGTCGGCCTACAAACATGCCGTCGATGAAAAATATCGTTTCTTCAGCTATGGAGATGCGTGCTTCCTTGAGCAAAAGGTAAACCAATGAGTCTTACATTCAAACTCCACAAAACTGAAGGATTTGCGCGCCGCGCTGAAATCCATCTGAACCACGGCGTTGTTCAGACGCCAGTGTTTATGCCGGTCGGCACCTACGGTACCGTCAAAGCAATGAGCCCGCTTGAGCTCAACGAAATCGGAACACAGATTCTGCTCGGCAATACGTTCCATCTTTGGCTCAGACCCGGTCTGGAAGTCATCGCCGAGCACGGCGGTCTTCACGGCTTTATGGGATGGGAGAAACCGATTCTGACGGACTCCGGCGGCTTCCAGGTCTTCTCTCTGGGCAAACTGCGCAAAATTACCGAAGAAGGCGTGCGTTTTGCTTCTCCGATCAACGGTGAGCGGCTCTTCCTGACGCCTGAAGTTTCGATGGAAATCCAGAAGGTGCTGAACTCCGATATCGCGATGATTTTCGACGAATGTACACCGTATGAGATCGACGGCCGCCCCGCCACGGAAAAAGAAGCTGCGGACTCCATGCGCCTTTCTCTGCGTTGGGCTCGCCGCTCCCGCGATGAATTCGATCGTCTGCAGAATCCGAACGCACTGTTCGGTATCGTCCAGGGCGGCATGTTCGAGCACCTGCGCGACGAATCTCTCGAAGGTCTTAAAGCCATCGGCTTTGACGGCTACGCGATCGGCGGTCTCTCCGTCGGCGAACCGAAAGAAGAGATGATGAAGATTCTTGATCATCTCAAGACTCGTATGCCTGAAGATAAACCGCGCTACCTGATGGGCGTCGGTACGCCGGAAGACTTGGTGGAAGGCGTCAAGCGCGGTATCGATATGTTTGACTGCGTGATGCCCACCCGTAACGCAAGAAACGGCTGGCTCTTCACTCGTTACGGTGATATAAAGCTTAGAAACGCTAAACATAAGCATGACCTTCGTCCGCTCGACGAGAGCTGCGACTGCTACTGCTGCCGCAACTTCTCCCGCGCCTACCTGCACCATCTGCAGAAGGTCAATGAGATTCTCGGCGCCAGACTGAACACGATTCACAATCTGCACTACTACTTGAATCTCATGAAGGAAATTCGTGAGGCCTTGGATCAGGGCAATTTCGAAGCCTGGTGCAAGAAGTTCGCAGAAGACAGAGCCCGCGGAACAGACTAATAACTTCGGGCAATTTCAACGAACTCCGTGAATTTACTGAGTTTTTTATAAGATTGCCCGATTTCTGCAAGCTCAACTTAAGCGAAAGAAAGTAGAATACAAAGTTTGAAAAGGGCGGGGCGCGCCCGGATTGCCCTTTGCATTCTTTTGAGAGGCAAAGGGAACCGTGACAGGACTCGGATTTACAGAAGAAATTCTTAAGAGACCTTAGCACTGGACGTCGAAAAATTTTCACTGCCCTCAGTGAACCCATATCTCACAGTTGGAGTTTTAAATTGTTTATTTCTGAAGCATATGCACAGGCAGCCTCCGGCGCTGCTGCGCAGCCCGGCGGACTTGAAAGCATGTTCTCGTCTTTCGGCGTAATGATCCTCATTTTTGCCGTTTTCTGGTTCCTTTTGATCCGTCCTCAGCAGAAACGTCAGAAAGAACACAAGAAGATGATCGATTCTCTTACCACCGGAAATGAAGTGATCACTGCCGGCGGTATCTGCGGCAAGATTGTTGCTGCCGATGAGAACTACATCAACCTTCAGATTGCTGCTGTTGACGACAAACCCGTTGTCATCACTTTCCAGCGCGTTGCAATTCAGGCTGTTCTCCCCAAAGGCACGGTCAAGTTCTAATTTTCAAGTGATAGCTTGATAGGACGACCGTTTCCGCTTTTTGAGACGGTCGTTTGTGTTGTACCTACCTTTATGTGCCGGCGTAAGCCGGCACAACGATAGTTATGAATCGATACCCTCTTTGGAAATATATATTGATTGCGGTGATTTTGATCGTCGCAGCGGTATATACACTCCCCAATTTTTACGGTGAGTCTCCGGCCGTTCAGGTCAGCCCGGGTAAGGCAACGGTTAAAGTAACCGAACAGACGTTAAAGACGGTTGAAGACGCACTTGCCGCCGCTCAAATCAAACCCAACGGCGTTTTCTTTGAGCAGGGCGCTCAGCAGAACTCGGTTCGCGTACGTTTTGCTCCGACAGACGGCGAACTTCAGCTTCGCTCCCGCGACGTGCTTGAAAAAGCATTGAATCCGGATCCTGCCGATCCTTCTTATATCGTCGCGCTTAACCTCGTTCCGAATACTCCGACTTGGCTGCTTAAGATCAACGCGCTTCCGATGTATCTCGGTCTTGACCTTCGCGGCGGCGTGCACTTCCTGCTCGCCGTTGACATGAAGGCGGCCGTGACAAAACGCATTGAAGCTGCGACCGGCGAAGTCAGAACACTGCTTCGTGACCATAAGATCCGTCATGCCGGTATTGTCCGTGTCGGCGACACACTTGAAATCTCTTTCCGCAATGAGCAGGATCTTGAAGCGGCTATGGATGTTCTCCGTAACCGTCAGACCGATCTCACCTTTGCGAAAGAAGATCAGAACGGCAAGTTCATGATTCGCGCTACGATGTCTCAGAAAGCGATGAGCGATGTTCAGTCCTACGCTTTGAAGCAGAACGTGGCGACTCTGCATAACCGAATCAACGAACTCGGTGTGGCCGAACCTGTGATCGCTCAGCAGGGTGCAGACCGTATTGTGGTTCAGCTCCCGGGTGTTCAGGACACGGCTAAAGCCAAGGACATCTTAGGTCGTACCGCAACGCTTGAAGTGCGTATGGTCGACGACAGTCCCGAAGCGCTGGCCCAGCTTTCTCAGGGCACGGTTCCTTTCGGTACCGAGCGCTTTAAAGACCGTGAAGGCCGCGACATTCTGGTTAAACGTCAGGTCGTCCTGACTGGTGACAACCTCAATGACGCTCAGCCGGGTTTTGACAACCAGACGCACGAGCCGACGGTTAACCTGACGCTGGATGCTAAGGGCGCACGTATTTTCAAAGACGTCACTCGTGAAAACGTCGGCAAACGCATGGCCATTATCCTGTTTGAAAAGGGTAAGGGCGAAGTCGTGACGGCTCCCGTAATCCGTCAGGAAATCGGCGGCGGACGCGTTCAAATTTCCGGCCGTATGACTACGGTTGAAGCCACGGACACCGCCTTGCTGCTTCGTGCCGGTTCCTTGGCCGCTCCGATGGAAATCATTGAAGAACGTCTGGTCGGTCCGAGCTTGGGTGCCGCAAACATTAAAGCCGGTTTCGAATCCACGCTGTGGGGCTTCATCGCAGTTTCCGTGTTCATGGTCATCTACTACCACCTCTTCGGTGTGTTCTCTGCGATCGCTTTGACCTGCAACCTGTTCCTGCTGGTTGCCATCCTCTCGATGCTGCAGGCAACACTGACCCTGCCGGGTATTGCTGCTATGGCGCTGACACTCGGTATGGCTGTGGACGCGAACGTGCTGATTAACGAACGTATTCGTGAAGAGCTGCGTGAAAACCGTACGCCGCAGCAGGCGATCAAAGAGGGCTACGATATGGCGTTCAACACGATTTTGGACTCCAACATTACGAGCTTGATCGCCGGTATCGCGCTGTTGATTTTCGGTTCCGGCCCGGTCAGAGGCTTCGCGGTGGTTCACTGCTTAGGTATCTTGACCTCTATCTTCACGTCCGTGATGGTGTCCCGCGCACTCGTCAACCTCTGGTACGGGCGCCGCAAGAAACTCACTTCGCTTTCTATCGGTCAAATTTGGCGTCCTGACGCCGACAAGTCAACGGCGAAAGGAGCTTAACCATGGAACTATTTAGAATCCACAAAACGATTCCGTTCATGAAGTATTCCAAGATACTGAACGCGATTTCGTTTATTTCTTTCTTTATTGCGATTGGGCTCTTGGTCGTTCGCGGTTTGGCTTTCTCCATTGAGTTCACCGGCGGTTTGGTGATGGAAGTCAACTACCCGGATGCCGTTCCGGTGCAGGAGCTGCGCGTGGACTTGGAAAAAGCCACGGGCGGTGAAGTTCAGGTCGTGAACTTCGGTACAGCCCGCGACGCTCAGATCCGGCTTCCTCTGAAAGGCAACAAGACTTCTGCTCAGATGAGCGAAGAAGTCATGAAAGTCATTCATGAGAAAGTTCCGGAAGCTCAGCTGCGCCGCACGGAATTCGTGGGACCGCAGGTCGGTGAAGAACTCGCTACCGACGGTCTGACGGCTCTGCTCCTGGTGATCGTCGGTATCATGATTTACTTGGCCTTCCGTTTCGAATGGAAGTTCGCTGTTGCGGCCATTATCGCGAATATGCACGACGTTTTCCTGGTGCTCGGTGTCTTCTCGCTGTTCCAGTGGGAATTTTCTCTGCCGGTCCTGGCGGCCGTTCTTGCGGTTTTGGGCTACTCGGTCAACGAGTCCGTGATTATTTTCGACCGCTGTCGTGAATGCTTCCGTAAGATCCGTAAAGGCACGCCGGTGGAAATCGTCAATACCGCGATTACGCAGACCATTTCCCGTACGGTGATCACTCACAGCTCGACCTTGATGGTTACGCTGTCGATGTTCTTCTTCGGCGGTCCGGCTCTGCATTACTTCGCGCTGGCTCTGACCATCGGTATTTTGCTGGGCGTTTATTCTTCTGTGTTCGTGTCCGCTGCGATTGCCTTGTACTTAGGAGTCAAACGCGAGGACTTGGTGAAGAAGGTTCGCAAAGACGAAATCTCCGATATGGTTCCGTAATCCCGTTCGGATATTGTTCTAAAGAGAGGGGGCTTCGGCCCCCTTGCTTTTTGGATAGACCTAATCGGGTAATCAAACAGCCGAATAATTCGTCATCCTCCTAAGATGGAAGTCTTAAGGGGATTTGTTGAATGAAGACTGCATTTCGTTGGTTTATTTTTTCCGTCAGCCATGTGGAGGATTTCCACGGACGCGCAGGAAGAGTCGAAGTGTGGAGCTTCGTATTTTTTCAATGCATCTTTCTTGCGCTGGCGGCAGGCATTGATTTGCTTTTCACCGGTTTTCCGATCGTCCTGCCGATTTATGCGGCTTTAACATCAATTCCTTCCGTTCTATTGTTTATTCGCCGATTACATGACTGCGGATATTCGGGTTGGTGGGTTTTTCCTGCTATAGTTCCTCCGATTTGCTTTTTTGTCATGTGCTGGGCTCCTGATCCGGCACAGCCGAACAAGTACGGAACGACCGAGCGTCTGCCTTCGAAGAATCTGCGGGCGAAAACAGTGCCTCCGTTAATTGACGGCATTGAGTATTTGACGCCGCCTCCGATGCCTTTTGAACCGGCAGTAAAAAGACGCGAAGAATTGTTCGAAAAAGAGCAGAAAGAAATTATTGAACAAGAGAAAGTACCTAACAGCAAGGAGACACAAAATGAAAAAGACATCCGCCAAACAGGCCAAAAAGATTGAAAAACGCATTCTCGCCGTTGTCGCTGATCTGAAGAAAGCCAAAAAGGCCCGTAAGATCGAACACATCGAAATGGCTGAGAAGTTCCTGGCCAACCTGACTGCAAAACTTGATGTTGCAGCTGCCGATCTGAAAGCTAAGAAAGAGAAGCTGATCTTGGCTCAGGAAGCTAAAGAGAACGCCAAGGCCCAAGCAGCCGAATACAAAGAAGGCGGCAAAGAAGCTAAGGCTGAAGAAAAAGCTGCTGATGAAGGCAAGGCTAAAGAAGCCAAAGCTAAAGAGGCCGCTGCCAAGTAATCTTCACTTAAAGCGCATAAGAAAACCTCTGAACCGAACTCGGTATCAGAGGTTTTGCGTTAGTAGAGGCTCTAAAAACTAATCTACGTTAAAGCCGTTGCGTCGGGCAGCAATGAGTGCTTCCGTACGGTTTCGTGCGTCAAAAGCGCGATAAAGGGCCGTAACATGGGTTTTAATCGTACCCTCGGAAAGATCCATCTTGCGGCAAATCGTCTTGATGGAATCGCCCTGGCTCAAAAGCTTCAATACCTGACACTGACGAGTAGTCAGGTGAACCTTTGAAGAGGGATTGACAACCGGCTGCTGAGGGCTCATTCCCATCGACTGCTGTTGAGAGAGAATCTTCGAGGGAATGTAGACACCGCCCTCGAGAACGAAATTGATCGTGCTCTTAAGCAGGTTGGCGTCAAGTGTCTTCGGTACGTAGCCGGCGGCACCTGCGGAGAGTGCTTTGAGGATGCTGTCCGGATCACAGTTGCCGGAGAGGACCAGAATTTTGAGCGCCGGATAATTTTGTAAAAGTCGTACTAAGAGATCGGTGCCTTGAGAGTCAGGCAGGCCGAGGTCAAGAATCATCAGATCAGCGGAGTCGCCGTATTTTTCAGCCAACTCAACAGCCTCTTTTGCCGTCGCTCCGACGTGAATCTGCACGTCCGGATACATGCTTTGCAAAAGAGCAGACATGGCCGTCGTAATAAGCGAGTGATCGTCCACCAATAAGATCGTCTGCGGTTTAACCAACTGAGTCTCCTTACCTATTTTTCAATTATTTGGAGCGCACGACTCAACCCAAAGTATCACGAAAGCCGTGCTTATTCAGAGTTTAACAAATTCGAGGGAGTTGTTCGCCTGTCAGCCAGTCCACCATGCGGACGCCGCCGAATCCTGTTTCCATTTGGACGAAGTGATTTTCATCTTCGATGCAGCGGCCGATGATCTGAGCATTCTTGCCAAGAGGATCGTCTCTCATGATTTGAAGCATCTTTTCTGCGTCTTCAGGTGCGCAGATGGCAATGACCTTACCCTCATTGGCGACGTAGAGCGGGTCGAGACCTAAAAATTCGCAGGCGGCTTCTACGGATTCTTTAACCGGGATCTTGTCCTCTTCAAGAACCATGCCAACGGAAGACTGCTTAGCGATTTCATTCAGCGTGGTTCCGAGTCCGCCTCGTGTCGGATCGCGCATGCAGCGAAGGGACGGAATTTCTGCCACGAGTTTTTCAGTCAGACGGTTCAGGCTTGCGGAGTCGCTCACGACACCGGTTTCAAACCCTAAGTTCACGCGCTGGCTCATGACGGCTACGCCATGGTCTCCGATATCACCGGAGATCGCGATGACATCGCCCGGACGGCAGTTGGCGCCCGAGAGACGAACGCCTTCAGGCAGGACGCCTACGCCGCAGGTGTTGATGTAAATGCCGTCGGCTTTGCCGCGTTCGACGACCTTGGTGTCGCCGGTCACGATTTTGACGTCGGCTTCTTTAGCGGCAGCGGCCATACTCTCCACGATGCGTTTGAGGTCACTCAAGGGGAAGCCTTCTTCCAAAATAAAGCCGCAGGAAATGTAGAGAGGCGTAGCACCGCAAACGGCTACGTCGTTAATCGTACCGTGAATGGAGAGGCCTCCGATATCGCCTCCCGCAAAGAAAATAGGGCTTACGACATGTGAGTCAGTGGCCATAACAAGTTCGCCTTTAGGCTGAGGAAGTCTGGCGCCGTCATCGCCTTGATCAAGGAACTCGTTGGAGAAGTTTTTAGCGAAGAGGTCGGCAATGAGCTGAGCACTGGCTTTGCCGCCGGCACCGAAGTTCATTTCGACTTTTCCGGTCTTGAAATTCAGAGGACGTTGATAGTGTTTCTTTTCTTCAGACATTATTTATTCTCCGGAATTCTTATCTCTTGTGTCTGCCGTAAGTGAAGTAAGCGGCGCAGGCGCCTTCGCTGGATACCATGCAGGAGCCGATAGGGCTTTCCGGTGTGCACACCGTTCCGAATGCACGACAGTCAGACGGCTGTTTTTCGCCGCGCAGGATGGCGCCGCATTCGCAGGCCTTGTTGTCGGGCACACTGCGGTAAACCAAGTTGAAATGCTTTTCAGCGTCGAAGTCGCTGTATGCGTCGGACAGTTTTAACGCAGATTTAGGAACGGAGCCGAGCCCTCGCCACTCAAAGCTGTCGCGAAGCGCAAAAACTTCTTCCATCATTCGAATGGCCTTCATATTGCCTTCGGGGCGAACGGCGCGTGTAAATTCGTTTTCGACTTTGGCTTCGCCGCGGTTGATTTGGCGGATCAGCATCAGAATAGACTGAAGCATATCCAAAGGCTCGAAACCAGCGATAACAACCGGCTTGGAATAGTCTTTGGCGAACGTTTCATAAGGCTCGCTGCCGATGATCGTAGAAACATGAGCCGGTCCGACAAAACCTTCAATTTGGACTTTTTCCTGGTTCTTCAGAATGTGGCGCATGGCCGGCGGCGTCAGAACATGATTGCAAAACACAAAGAAGTTCTTTAAGCCTTCCGCTTTGGCTTGCTTTAAAACCACGGCGGTCGCCGGCGTGGTGGTCTCAAAACCGATGGCAAAGAAAACGACGTTTCTATCCGGATTGGCGCGAGCGATGTCCAAACAGTCGGCTGCCGAGTAAATCATGCGTATGTCGCCGCCCTGAGCTTTTGCTTTCATCAGCGAAAGTCCCTTGGAAGCCGGAACGCGCATGGTGTCTGCGTAGGTGCAGAGGATGACGCCGTGTTCCAAGGCAAGTTCAATGGCCGAATCAATACGGCCGATCGGCATGACGCAGACCGGGCAGCCGGGACCGTGAATCATGCGGACGTTCTTAGGCAAAATGCCTTCCAAGCCGTATCGACTGATGACATGCGTATGGCCGCCGCAGAACTCCATAAGCCGGTAATTTCTATCGGGGCGGGCTTCTTTGGCGATATCGGCAACGAGCTTTTTGGCGAGCTCTTTGTCACGGTACTCGGTGATGTACTTCATGCCGGTTCTCCTGTCGCAGAGGCCTCAGAAGCAAAAAGAGCCAGTGTCTTTTGAGCCTCTTCAGGATCGATCTTCTGGAGGGCGTATCCGACATGCAAAATGACATAGTCGCCGACCTTGACGTCTTCCAAGAGGGCAGTTGAGATGGTTTTCTTCAGTCCCGAGATTTCTGCGACGGCAGTGTTCTCGTCGATGATTTCTTTAATTTGTACGGGAATTGCTAAACACATGATTCTTACTCTTTAGCTGTACTGTGAAGACGCATGAGAACGACCCATGCTTGGCCGAGTGATACGCCTCCGTCATTCGGAGGAACTTTGAGTCCCTCATAAACTTGTAATTCGTGCCGTTCCAGTAGCTCGCGGAGCCGCTGCGTTAATAATGAATTTAAACAGCAGCCGCCTGAGAGGCAAACTTTCTGAATGTTTTCTCTTTCAGAGGCGCGGATGACCTCTTTTGCCAATACCTGAGCCAGTGTTTCTTGGAAATCCGCTGCTGCTTGCTGTATATCTGTGTATTCGGAAAGTGCCAGAAGAAGCGGGACAAAATTCGGATGTCCGTCGATGACTTCAACAAGATCTGTTCGATTTTGTCCCTGACGTCCTTCGGAGGCCGCTTGCAGGCGAACCGGGGCTTCTCCTTCGTAACTTGAGACGTGGCAGATGCCGAACATAGAAGCTGCTGCATCAAAGAGACGTCCTAAACTTGTGGTCTCAGGAGCGTTGGCTTGAGCGGTAATGAGGTGAAGGCTGGGTTTGCTGACCTCTTGAGCGAGTTTTTCCAACGCTTCGGCTTTGCCGTCCTCGGCAAAAATCTTAGCTGCCATTCGCCAGCCTTCGCGGGCGCATTTATCGGCGCCGGGCATCGTGATCGGAGCGATGCTGTTCAGACATTCAAAACTCTCAGGTGTCACTTTTAAGAGTTCGCCGCCCCAAGGTTTGTTGTCGGTACCTAAGCCGACCCCGTCGAGCGCCAGCCCTAAGACCGGCTCCGAGAGTCCGTGCTCAGCCATGACGGCGGCAATATGCGCGTGATGATGCTGGACTGGAATTAACTCTGCGTCGTATTTGTCTGCGAGCTCTTCGGCGAGCGATGTGGAAAAGAAATCCGGATGCAGGTCGCACGCAATGTATTTCGGCGTGATCTCAAAAATTTCCGAGAGATGCTCAACGGCTCGCGCTAAGGTTCGGCAGTTGCTGACGCGATCCGTGTCTCCGATGTGCTGCGTTAAAAAGGCGTGATCGTCTTTGGTTAAACAAGCCGTATTCTTCAGCCACGGTCCGGTAGCAATGACCGAAGAACCGCCGTAAGGCAGGCGGACGGCTACAGGCGTAAATCCGCGGGCACGCCGGATGAGCTGAACGTCTTTTTCTCTTTGCTGCATCACCGAGTCATCACAGCGAATCAGGATGTCTCGATTGTGCGTTAAAAAGAGATCGGCAATTCCGTCGAGTTTTTGTACGGCTTCATCATTGCCGATAACGAGCGGCTCGCCGCCGGCATTTGCACTCGTCATAACGAGGACTAGATCGCATTCTTTTTTGTACCAGTCCGGATCTTCAGGACGCCCCATGGCTTCGAAGAAAAGAAGCCAATGGATCGGCGTGTAGGGCATCATGACACCGATACGATTAAGTTCAGGTGCGATGCCCGGGAGGAGGCGATCGGCGTCTTCTGTTTTAGGGCAAAGGACGATCGGTGCTTGTGGTGAATGGAGTTCTTTTGAGGCTTTCTCCGAGATGCGGACAAAGCGAGAGGCGGAAAGGTCGTTTAAGGCCATGACCGCGAACGGCTTGAACGGGCGGTGCTTGCGCTGACGCAGCTCAGAGACCGCAGCAGCATTTCCTGCATCACAAACCAAATGAAAGCCGCCGAGCCCCTTTACGGCGGCAATTTTGCCGTCTTGAATCTGTCTGAGCAGCTCCGCAATTTCGTCCTCACAAAGAACAAGATTGCCTTTTTTATCCTTCAGTTCGAGATACGGGCCGCAGACGTCGCAGGCGTTGGGCTGTGCGTGAAAACGACGATCAAGGGGATTTTTATATTCCTGCAGACAGTCCGGGCACATCGGGAATGCTTTCATGCTCGTCTGAGGACGGTCATAGGGAAGATGCGCCGTGATGGTATAGCGCGGACCGCAGTGCGTGCAGTTGATAAAAGGATAACGATACCGACGATTATTTTTGTCGGTGAGTTCCTTGAGGCACGCTTCACAGACGGCGGCATCGGCCGGGATAACCGTGCTGACTGAATTAGATCGGCTTTCCAGAATCACGAAGTCCTGACGTCCTTCGACAGGAACATCTTCAGCTTCAACCGATTCGATGGAGGCGAGCGGGGGCAGCTCTTTCAGCAACCGAGTGCGGAAACGTTCTAAAGCTTCAGAGGAACCCTCGAGTACGGCTTCGACACCGCGTCCGTCATTAAGAACGGTGCCGGTCAGTCCCTCACTTTTGGCCAGAATAAATACAAAAGGACGGAAACCGACCCCTTGGACGGTTCCTTTAATCCTTAATTTTTCTGCACGAATCGAGCTGCTCATAAATTATTTCGAAACAGCGGCAAAACGTTTGCCGAGCCACTCGCACCAAGCGTCCATGCCGGTGCCTTTGGTGGCGGATACTTCAATAAATTCAATGTTCGGATTGACTCTGCGGGCGTACTCTTTGCATTTTTCAACGCTGAAGTCCACATATGGGAGCAGGTCAACTTTGTTGATCAGCATCAGAGAGCTTGCGGCAAACATATCCGGATATTTGATCGGTTTGTCCTCGCCTTCGGTAACAGAAAGCACGACAACCTTACAGTCTTCTCCTAAATCGAAAGCAGCCGGGCAAACAAGGTTGCCGACGTTTTCGATAAAGAGGATGGAATTGGGCTCAGGCTTAATCTTTTGACAAGCCTCTTCGATCATGTCGGCGTCAAGATGGCAACCTTCGCCGGTGTTGATCTGGATAGCACGGCAGCCGGTCGCGCGAATGCGTTCGGCGTCGTTGAGGGTTTGTTGATCTCCTTCGATCACAGCAAGTTTGTACTGATCTTTGATCTTATTGATCGTATTGCAGAGCAGTGTGGTCTTACCGCTTCCGGGACTGGAAACAAGGTTTAATGCCAAGATGCCTTCGGCAATAAATTTCTCGCGGTTTTGGGCCGCCTTCTTGTCGTTGGCGCTTAAAACGTCAATTTCCAACTGGACCAAACGATCGTTGATTTTTTCCATTCTTTTTTCCTTGGTCGAAGAAAAGACCGGAGCTCGAGCTGTACACGAGCTCCCGTCGGAATATCAATAATTATTCGTGCTTATGAGCACCGGCACTGCCGTGTTCATGATGGCCGGCGTCATGATGATGGCGATGCTGGTCGCTGTCACGATGAACGTGGCCGTCTTCGGCATGAGGATGTTCATGAGTCTTCGTTTGGTCGAGTTCTTCAACCGTGGCTTTCTTTCCGCCGCAACCGCATGTAACACACATAATTCACTCCTTAAATAAAAACTAGGAATCTCCGAGTTCCAGTTCACTGACTCGGAAATCATCGCCGCCGTTGACACTCAGCTGATAGCTGCCGCACACGGGACACGGCTCCCCGCGGCGATGAATCGGAACAGTTTTCTGACACTTAAGACACCAGGCTGTTCCCCCCGGGCGCTCAATTTCAATCTTTGCTTCCTGCATAACCGTTCCCTGCGAGGCGATTTTGAGACCTTGCATGAGGGCATGCATTTCTACGCCGGCCAATTCGCCGATGATCAGTTTGACCGCCACCACCGAAGAAGCCTGGTTTTGCTGAGCGGTGTTTTCTACGATCTCAACAATGCTTTGGGCCAACGACATCTCATGCATTTTTCAGCTCCACATCCATCTGGGTGCAGGGATCAAACGACAAAATCGTCAGCTCAGCCAGCTTCTTCAGCTCTTCGGCGTCTTTTGCTTTGAGATTCAGCAGCGTTTTCTTAAACCATTCGGAATCCACAACATTGATTTCCGTCGGGGTCAGAATGCGGTAGTTCTCGATGACGCCGTCGATGATTTTGGCAGCATGAAGGAGAATTCCGCGGGAGTTCTGAACGAGAGAGACGGCGCTTCCTTTGCCTAGCTCCATAGCGGCAATCGTTTCTAAAGGCATGCGGATTAAGTCTGCAGCGCTGAGTACCTCAATGAACCGCGCCACAAAACGCGTGTAGTTGGTATTGCCGTCTGACATGAGCAGCCCGGCAACCGTCGGGTTATTCCTCATGCGGGCAACGGGGCCTGTCAGAGAGCGAACATCACTCTCTAGGGAGCCGTTCTTCCAGCATCCTCTTTCTTTTAAAGCCTGAAGGATAAAAGCGGTCGGCTTATCCAACAGAGGTCCGGAAGTGTAGCCGCGGCTGCGGTGCGAAGAAATCTTGTCAAAGAAAGCGGTCAGGCTGTCTTTGCTCGGTGTAATGGTGCCGTTAAAAAGGTCTTGCTCCCAGCTCTCGGAGAAGCCGTCCAGCAGCAGGTAGGAAACCTCGCCTCTGAGCTCGCTCCAGAGTTTGTTTCGCTTGGTTTGATCTTCATAAGGCATTTCGCGCAGTTCGCTCACGAGCTCACGGACTCGGATCACGCTTTTAATTTTGGCGGCTCGGTAATCTTCGCCGGCACACTGGAGCGCAAAGAAACGCACGCCCTCGTTGATGAGTTCCAAATGGTTGGCAAAACGTGCTTTAACCAGAACTTCTTGTGAGGGCACGCTGTTTTGGGCCACGTCACAGGCCACTGCGGCAGCGGCGGTCTGAGAATCCGGGCAAAGCGCAAAGAGCGGCGGCAGGAGTGCTAAGGCATCTTCCACGCGCTTGCCGCAGAGCAGTTTTTCAATTCGGAGTTCCTTGGCCGGCTCAATACTGACATCCAAGACGGAGCTGCCGTCAGTTGTGAGAACAAAACGAATCGCACCGAGATAACTCATGATTCTTGTTCCTCTTGGGTTGCTTTTGGTCTTAAGAACGAACGACGCGAGATCGGACGGTTGATGGCGGTCTCGACCGCTTTTTCGATGGTTTCCGGGTCGACTTCAGGCTGGATCGCTGGAATCGGTTCTCCGAGTTCGGGCTCCTGTTCAGGCTTCATGAGTTCTTCCAAAGCAGCCTTAGCGATTTCAACAGCCATGTCGTGGTCGGAAACAACTTCTTCGAGCGGTGACATGAGCGAGCACATCTGATATTCGCCCAGGATTCTGTCTTTTACGCTGATGAAGTCATATATTCCGGCCGGGAACGGATAGTGCAGACGGCGTCCTTCCGGAATCGACTTCCATTTAGAAGGCTGTCCTTTAGCCAAAATCACGTTCATGCACCAAGGCGTGACAATGATTCCGAGCCAGAAGTATTTCCACTTATGGAAACCGACCGCCTGCACATGGACGCGCGGGTGCAGCATCGGCAGGCCCTGCATTCGGGTCTGCCAGATTCTGTTGAAGCCTCTTTCAAGCCGCTGTGCCGGATTCGGCGCCCACGGCTCTTCACTTTGAGGATTCTGAGTCGTCGGAGCGTTGGTTTTGATCATAGTCTTCGGGCACAACCATAAAAAGGTCGCGTTCGCAGCCGCAAACCGGACAATTCCAATACTCGGGCAGTTCCGAGAAAGGAGTGCCGGGTTCAATGTTCTGATCTACGTCGCCTTTAGCAGGATCGTAGATGTAATGGCAGACTTTGCACTCCAAGCGCGTATCCGGATGCAGCTTGGAGCTGTCGCCTAAAAAAGTACCTTCAAATCCGGGCATTATTTGACTTCCACAGGAGAAAGTTCCCAGCTCTTCGTGACCCATTCGATCAATTCTTTGATGCGAACGGCAGAATCGGCCAAGTCCTCGGAAGCTGCAACGGCTTCTTCAGGAAGACCTGCGACAACGAGGGTGTTCAGGATCATCAGACGGGCCGGAGCGTTGTTCAAATACTGAACTTTCCAGACGTGACGAACGTCGGTCGAAGAGATACGGCAGTTGCCGAAACCGCGGGACATCATTTGAACGGCGCCGGCACCGACAGCCGCTTCGATCACTTTATGGTCTTCTGCAGACATCGGAAGATGCGAGAGGTTGATCGTGAAAGCCGGGGCACCCGGTTCCCATGCTTTAAGCGCTTCTTTCAGTTCGGCGATAATGGCCGGGCTGTTCATGGCTTCCGGTCCGAATTCAACCGGATGCAAATCCGGCTGGCTTGTTACGTAAGCAGCTTCGGCTACGCAGGAAGGAATGGCGCTGACTTCCAGCTGGTCGGCAATCTGCTGACCGTCACGGTAGTAGCACACGCGCCAAACACCCACGAATATCGATTCCTGAATACGGATTTCGTCGAAGGTTTCGTTCGGGATGGAAATACGAATGGCCACTTCGCCTTCGCCGAGCATCTGATTAATAAGTGCCAGGGTATCTTTGTCATAGCCGTTCATCGCAAAGGCAGGACCGGCATCTCCGCTGTCCATATTCCAAAGGCGCATTTCTTCATAAAGGTCGATGAAGAACTGACGGCACTTCTCCGCGGTAGCTTTGTTGGCGACTTCGGGCGTGTACGGCTGACGGAAGGTGTCCACAATGTCGGGTACGCCGATCGTGTTGGCAACAGAGCGCTCCGGCTGGGAGCCCGGGCCGAGCAGGTTGATAGGAATCGAAATCGGTTTGGTGATCATGATTGAAGTCTTTATAGGTTTAGTTAGATGGAACGAACAGGGATGCCAACGGAGGGCGGATAGTGCGGTTCGCTGTGCATGATTTCGTCAGCTTCACGAACTAAATCCGCCCAAAGGCGCAGTCCGTCAACCGCACCTAAATATTTGCCGTCGCGGAAAAAGACCAAAGCAGGCCAGCGTTTGAAGCCGTAAGTTACGGCAAGTTTTCTGGCGTTAGGAGGTCCGACCACTGCTTTGTGTTCGATCAAGCCGCAGCCTTTTGCCAATTCCGGCGCAATCACGAGTGCGTCCATGGTTTCTTTCATGCGGTTCGGGTCTTCAATAAAAACAACCATCGAAAGGCCCGGTTTCTGCAGAAACTGCGGGAAGGTATCCTTGTCGCAGCTTTCAAAACCATGTTCGTTGACCATTCTTAAAAACAAAGGATGGCTGTAGAGGTCAATCTTCGGGGAAGTGCCCATCAGTTCCATCAGTGCTTCTCCTTTTTATCGAGTTGGGCTTGGAGGTGCGGAGGCAGCTTGCCGGTATTGGCGACGATATCTGCGAATGCATCTTCGACGTCAGGTGTCTGACCATTCATGGCTACTTCCAGTGCATCGAGCGCTGCATCGACCTGACGAGCCCGTTCTTCTGTAATTTTTTTCGTTCCCATTCCGTTCCAAGCCAGAACCCATTCGCCGATTTGGACATCTCCGAGCATCAGGACGTCGAGGTTTTCGGTTTGGCCGCGGCCGGAGCAGACAGCTCTGCCGGGATAGGGCAGAGACTCAACCTTCATTGGAATTCCGATACACATTATTTGTCTGCCTTTGCGACAAAGCGCGCAAAACGGATATCGCCGTCTCTGCAGGCTTCTTCTGCCGAGGGACGTCCGCTTTCGTATTGATCAATATTTAAGCAGGGCGCATCCATCAGCGCCGGAGCGATTTCGTCTTCGGAACGAACACGAAGTCCGACGTTCCATCCGCGGACGATCTCATAGCCGTCGCGAACTGCCTCATCGACTTTTCCTTTTGCTTCTGCAGATAAGGAGCCGCCGTAGTCGTCCAGGAGAACCGGCTGGAAGCCGACGACAGCAATATCGTTCGGCATAGCGCCTCGAACCGCCGCTGCGACCAGGAGGTCATTCATGCCGGTCTGATGCGGAGAAATCTTGGTAGCAGTCCAAAGTTTGACATCGTCGTTGCGAAGGACACGGAGTTCGCCGGGTTTGCCTTTGAAGTCGCAGCAGTCAAAAATCAGGAGTTTTTGTGCTCGGCAGATTCTGTCGTAGAGATACATACCGAGTGTGCCGCCGTCTGCAATAACGTTATTCGGATCGGTAAAGGCGTACTTGTCGTTGAAAGCTTCAACGACTCTGACTCCGAAGCCTTCGTCTGCCCAGAGGATGTTTCCGATCCCCAGGATCAGACACGGAATATCTTTGAGGTTTTGCATATCTAGAATTGCCACCGTTATGGTTACAGGTTCTTAATATGCCACTAGTATAGTTACAAAATTTAAGTAAAACTACGGAGAAAACGGATTAATTGTCCGCCCAAAATGGTTTTTTTGATGGGTTTCTTCGCTTTTCCTCCAATAAATCTAGCTGATTTTCTCTTCTGCATTCTCATTCTCAAGCGCCTGATGAATGTCCCAGCGCATTTGCAGAGAGAGCCAGAATTCTGGATCGGTATGGAAGTATCGGGATAAGCGAATCGCCGTGTCGGTTGAAATCGAGCGTTTGCCGACGATGAGCTCGTTGATGCGGCGCCGGGAGACGCCGATAGCCTGTGCAAGTTCGGCTTGTGAAATTCCGAGAGGCTCTAAAAAACGCGATTCCAGAAATGCGCCCGGATGAGGTGCACTTCTGGAAGAACGTGAAATACGGCCTCGCAGCGGAGGAATTCCTCCGCTGTTTTGGCCGTTAGTTTGATCCGAAGATCGTGCCATGGGAAAGCCTAGGCTTTGCTGGCAGGAGAAGCATTCGGGATATCGGAAGGCGGAATGTCTTCATTACCCGGCTGCCTGATCGGTTCTTTGAAGAAGCGGATACCGTTGATCATCGTAGATACCTGAGTACCGCCGCCCATCACATCTTCACGGAAGCTCATGTAAAGGTGAGCGCAGAGGAAGATAAGCAGGTAATACATCAGAAGATGATGGAAGGTGCGCACCGGCTGAGGACCGCCGAGCCATGCTGTAACCCAGCCGAACCAGGACATCCAGCCCGTATCCCATCCCCACTGTTGGGCATAGAGGCCAAAACCGGTGAGAATGATCAGGATGGAGCCGAGGACGTACATGAGGCACATAGCCGTCTGGGCCAGAGGGTTGTGACCGACATATTCCTTCGGGTGTTTGTTCAGGAAAAGGTAGTAGAAGGCTGTGCCGAAAATACCTTTAATCCATTCCATATCCCAGAACGGAAGGATGAAGATCATACGGGAGTACTTGTTGCCGACGAATGCCCAATAAATACGATAGAGCATCAATGCGGCGAACAGCATACCGCACACCAAGTGCAGCATGATGATGTGCCCGAAGAAGTAGGTGTCCCAAGTGGTCGCGTAGTTTGCAAGCGGCGGCCAGCCAATCAGGAAACCCGTAATGACCAGCATGAAGAATGCGGCGCATTGAGCCCAGTGCCAGAAGCGTACAGGCGCTTCGTAGACATACACGGGTTCAATCGGGCCTTCTTCAATACTGTATGCCCATTTCGAGATTTTCATAAAACCTCCTAATTAGCGGACTTGAACTTTGCAGAGTTCCTCACCGCTGGTCGACATGACGTGAGTTGCGCAAGCCAAGCACGGGTCAAAGCTGTGGATTGTGCGCAAGATTTCGAGAGGCTGATCAGCCACGGCAACAGGTGTGCCGAGCAGAGCGGCTTCGTAAGCACCGAGCTGGCCCTTGGTGTCGCGCGGAGAAGCATTCCAGGTAGACGGAACAACAGCCTGCCAGTTTTCGATCACGCCGTCTTTAATAACGCACCAGTGTCCGAGGGCGCCGCGCGGAGCTTCGCACTGACCGACGCCTTTACATTCTTTCGGCCAAGTACTCGGTTCCCATTTATCCATATTGGCGGCCACTTCGTCACCGGCCTTAATGTTGGCTTCTAGTTCATCCACGTATTCGAGCATGAGCTGAGCGCACATCTTGGCTTCCAAACCGCGGCAGAGGGTACGGCCGAGTGTGGAGAAGAGAGCTTCGACAGGTACGCCGGCCTGAGCAAGAGCGCGGTCGACAAGTTCTTTCTGGCGCGGCATCTTCTTGGCGTAGGCGACAACCATACGTGCAAGAGGACCGGTTTCCATAGCGTGGCCGTTCCATCTCGGAGCCTTGATCCAAGAGTAGCGGGCGTTGGTCGTAAGCCACTTGATGTCGGTCTTGGTGCCTTCGTAGTCGACTCCGGCTTTGCCGAGGTCGAAGTTCGGGTCGGTAATGCCTTCCCAAGGATGCAGACCTTCATCGGGTTTCGGATAGGAGTACCAAGAGTGATCAACGAATTCCTTGATCTGGTTGGGATCCTTAAGGTCAACCGGGAGAATCTGATCGAACTTGCCGTCGATAACAGCGCCGTTCGGCATAAGCAGACTCTTTTCGGACATATCGTTGGCATATGCCGGGAAGTCTCCGTAGCAGAGCAGATTCTTGTTGGCCAGGCCGCCGCCGATCTTGTACCACTCTTTGTAGTAAGCCTGCATTGCCATCAAGTCAGGATAGTAGACCTCGTCGATGAAGCGGATGGTGGACTTAGCCACGTCGCGCAGGAAGTTCATCCATACCTGGTTGATCATGATGCCCTGAGCACCTGTGTCACTCATGTTAATCGGGCAGGGAACGCCGCCGACTAAATAGTTCGGATGCGGGTTCTTGCCGCCGACGATGGCGTGGACCTTAACGATTTCGCGCTGGAAGTCCAAGCTTTCGAGATAGTGGGTAACGCCGAGCAGGTTGATTTCCGGAGGAAGCTTATAAGCCGGGTTGCCCCAATAGGCATTTGCGAAAATTCCGAGCTGACCGCTAGCAACGAATGCTTTCAAACGATCCTGAACTTCTTTGAAGTAAGCAGGGGAGGAAAGGGCGTGCGTTGAGATGGACTGCTGGATTTCGCTGGTCTTTTTCGGGTCGGCGCTTAAAGCGGAGACGACGTCGATCCAGTCGCAGCCGTGGAGCTGATAGAAGTGAGTCAGGTGGTCCTGGCTGTACAGCGTAGCGTTCATCAGGTTGCGGATGATGTTGGCGTTCTTCGGAATCTTGATCCCGAGCGCATCTTCAACCGCACGGACGGCGGACAAAGCATGAATACCAGTGCAGACACCGCAGACGCGTTCCACAAAGGCCCATGCATCACGGGGGTCGCGTCCCTTGAGAATGACTTCAAGACCGCGCCACATTGTGCCGGTTGACATTGCGTCGACGATGACATTGTTTTCATCGAGGACGGCCTGCATACGTAAGTGACCCTCGATTCGGGTTACAGGGTCAACAACAACTTTCTTATTTGCCATTATTCATTTACTCCCATGTCCTTGTTGACTTCTTTTGACTTGGCGCGAGCGACGGCGCTGGCAGCGGCATGAACCGCCACAGCGGCACCGATGACACCGAGAGCAGCCAAGCCTACGCGGTCAGCGGTAGCCTGGATGCCAAGACCCCAGCTCGGAGGCAGGATGGTCGGTTCGTGAGCGTAGAAGCTGCCCTTATCCCAGAAGTTGTCTTCGGAGCAGGCCAAGCAGGGATGTCCGGATTCAACCGGCCAAGACAGCATGTCGTTCCAACGGATAGAAGAGCAGGAGTTGTAAGTAACAGGGCCCTTGCAGCCGACTTTGTAGAGGCAGTAGCCGAGTTTTGCGCCGATATCGTCGAATTTTTCAACGAACTGACCTGCGTCGAAGTGAGCGCGGCGATAGCACTTATCGTGGTTGCGCTGGCCGTAGAACATCTTCGGACGAAGCTGAGCGTCAACCGGAGGCAGACGGTCATATGTCAGCATGTAAGTGATGACGCCTGTCATGACTTCCGGAATCGGGGGGCAGCCCGGTACGCGGATAATCGGCTTATCTTTGATGACATCTGTAATAGGAACAGATTTTGTCGGGTTCGGTTTGGCTGTGTTGATGCAGCCCCAGGAAGAGCAGGAGCCCCAGGCGATAACGGCCTTTGCGCCTTTAGCAACGTGCATCAGTTTTTCAAGGAAGGGTTTGCCGCCGGGCAGACAGAACATGCCGTCAGCGCCGAGGCAGGGAGATCCTTCAACAGCCAGGATGTAGTTGCCGTTGAATTTCTTCATGACGTCTTCGAGGGCCTGGTGATCTTGTTCACCGGCAGCGACCATCAGTGTGTCGTCGTAGGCCAGAGAAATCATCGAAAGGATGACGTCTTTGGTCAGCGGATGGTAGGAACGAATGAAAGATTCAGTACAGCAGGTGCATTCCAGGCCGTGGAGCCAGATAACCGGAGTACGTGGTTTAGTTTCCATCGCGTGGGCGATGTCCGCTGCGCCGTTTGCACCGAGTCCGAGGGAAGCGGCTGTCAAAGAGCAGAATTTAAGGAAACTGCGTCTTGAGACACCTTGCCGCCGCATCAATTGATAGTTAGTTTCTGTCATAGAAGCATCTTCTCAGTAGTTGCAGGGGTTGTTAAAACTCACACTCCCGGGAAGGATTTCCCAGGGAACTTAAGGATATTCTAAGCATTTTCCCTATAAATGGTAAGTAATTAAGTCAATTAAATTTATATGTAAAAACAGTAAGTTGTCTTAAAAATTCAAATAAAAATGTTACATCTACCGTTACACTGACAACAAATCAGCCTCTTGACACTTCAAATCTGAATCCGATTTTTCATTTTTGTCTTTTGATCCGAATTTAACAAAACGCCCCAGAATTCCGCAGTCGTAAGCCTGCGGTAATTCACGGTTTGCATTTTTACAACTCGTTATAAGGTTTGTTTAATCGTCGATTCTTAAAATTTTTCGCATCCGGATCCCATTTATAAAAATTTATGTCAGAAGAGAAAGCCAAGCTTGAGCTTCAGTCGGTTCGATGTGTACGCGGAGAGCGGCTGCTGTTTTCCAAGCTGAATTTCCAGTGCGCTGCCGGCACCCTGGTCCGTATTGCAGGGCCCAACGGCACAGGCAAGACCAGTCTCCTGCGTCTTCTTGTCGGCTTAATGCAGCCCCAGGAAGGTCAAATCCTTTGGAAAAACGAACCCATTAAAAAGCTCAAAGAAGAGTTCTGGAAAGATCTCGTTTACATCGGGCACTTAAACGGTGTCAAAGACGAGCTCACTGCTCGAGAAAACCTTCTTATTAATTGTGAGATCGGGGAGCATCCGGTCACTAAAGAACAGGCCGATCACGCACTCGCAATGGTGGGTCTTGAAGGCTTTGAAGATCACTACACGCGTCACCTTTCTCAAGGTCAGAGAAGACGCGTTGCACTTGCCCGTCTTTACCTTAGCCGCCACGCAGGATTCTGGGTCTTAGACGAACCTTTCACAGCTTTGGACGTTAAAGCCGTGGCAAATTTAGCCAATCTAATTGCCGAGCATGTTAATGAAGGCGGAATTGTGGCTTTTACGACGCATCAGGAAGTCCCGATTGCAGCCAATAATGTTCAGCGCATCGAACTGACGGGCGGCCGCTGGTTGAACGGCAGGATGGTTAAAAAACACGATTTGGCAGGAGAGGTGGCTTAATCATGTTTCGATTATTCTTAGCCGTTGTTCGGCGGGATCTCAAATTAGCCCTCCGTCAAAAATCCGATGTTTTAAACACGGTCTTCTTCTTTATTGTGGTTGTGACCTTGGTTCCGCTCGGAATCGGACCCGACCAGCAGCTCTTAAGAATGATTGCACCCGGCGTCGTCTGGGTTGCAGCGCTCTTAGCCGCTTTGCTTTCACTCCCGCGTCTTTTTGCCAATGACTATGCAGACGGAACATTGGAGCAGATGCTTCTTTCCGGTGAGCCTTTAACGGTTATCGTCATCGCAAAAGTCTTTGCGCATTGGCTCACCACAGGTATTCCTCTGACATTAATCTCCGGCTTGTTTGCGCTCATGTTCGACCTACAAGCCGATGTTGCGCTGGTCATGATGAGTTCGCTCTTCATCGGTACGCCGGTGCTGAGTTTAGTGGGCAGTGTCGGAGCTGCGCTCACACTCGGACTCAGAGGCGGAAGCGTATTGACGTCGCTTCTCGTTCTTCCCTTGTATATTCCTGTTTTGATTTTCGGCGCTGGAGCTGCAGAAGCAGTGGCAGTCGGGATTAACTCAGCCGCTTATTTCTTTATTGTCGGCGCGCTCACGCTCTTCTCTTTAGTCGTGATGCCTGTCGCAACCTCAGCAGCGCTGAGATTTGCATCGGATTAATTTGCTTTTTTGGACGCATTATGAAAACTAACAAGTCAATCCTTACTCCTGAGGGGATGTACAGTTTTGCCGGAAAGGCGCTGCGGCCGTGCTTTATTTTGGCCATTATCGTCATTCTTGCGGCGATGTATGTCGGCTTTTTTCTGGCACCGGTCGACGCAACACAGGGCAACTCCTACCGCATTCTTTATATCCACGTCGCTTGCGCCTGGATGGCCATGCTGCTTTATGTGGTGATGGCGATCTTCTGCTCTTTGGGCCTGATTACAGAAAACCGCCTTTGGCCGATGGTTGCTGCCTCTTTAGCACCGACCGGCTGTCTGATGGCTTTCCTTGCACTTTGGACCGGTTCTCTCTGGGGGCGCCCGACATGGGGCGCCTACTGGGTTTGGGACGCGCGTCTTACCAGTGCCTTGATTCTGTTCTTCTTCTATTTAGGTTATATCGCGCTGCAGAACGCCATTCCCGATTGGCGCCGCGCTGATAAGGCCTGCGCGGTGATCGGCATTGTCGGCGTGATCAACGTACCCATCGTTTACTTCTCGGTTCAGTGGTGGAACACGCTTCATCAGGGGGCTTCCATTACAGCTTCGGGTTCGTCTATTCATCCGGTGATGCTTTGGGCTCTGGCTCTGATGGTCATCGGTTTTTGGCTTTACACCTTTGCAGTGACCTTCGTCCGTCTGCGTTCTGTGATTTTGGAGCGCGAACGCAATCAGGAATGGGCACAGCAACTTGCGCTTAAAGGAGAACTGTAATGGGTCAGTGGTCCGGAATTTCAGATTTCTTTGCGATGGGCGGTTACGCACAGTACGTGTGGGGCGCCTACGGAATGGTTTTCTTTTGTTTTATTTGCGAAGTGTTCGGGCTGGTGCGCAGAAGACAGAAAGCGGCAAAAGAGCTGCTGATGGAAGCACGCGCGCACCAAGCTGAGGAGGATTTATGAACAGCACACAGAAAAAACGTCTCGGGCTCATAGCCGGAGGCTTAATAATTTGCGGTGCCGCTGCGGCCCTGGTTTTCAATGCATTTGAAGAGAACCTCGTGTTTTTCTTCTCCCCTTCCCAGGTAGCAGCTCATGAAGCGCCGGAAGGCAGAGCATTCCGCATCGGCGGATTTGTACAGGAAGGTTCCGTTCAGCGTCAGAAAGACGGCGTGACGGTTCGCTTCGAGGTGACGGATACGGCTCATACCGTTCCCGTGACATACAAGGGCAGCCTGCCCGATTTGTTTAAAGAAGGCAAGGGCGTGGTCGCTCAGGGAAAACTGCAAAACGGTGTTTTTGTGGCTGACCAAGTCTTAGCAAAACATGACGAGAACTATATGCCGCCCGAGGCTGAAAAAGCCGTGCAGGACGCGCATAAGAAAGCTCGCGCCATGAAAGAGTAGGAGTTGAAATGATTGCAGAGTTAGGTCATTTTTCCTTGATCTTGGCCCTGATTGCGGCCCTGATCCAAGGTTTTCTTCCCTTGGCGGGTACCGCATTAGGCGTGCGCAGCTGGGTTAACGTGGCTCGTCCGGCCGTGTTTGCCAACGCTGTTTTCTGCACGTTCGCATTCTGCTGTTTGGCTTGGTGTTTCTACACAAGTGACTTCTCCGTCATGAACGTGGCAAACAACTCCAACAGCATGCTGCCGTGGTTCTACCGTTTGTCGGCCACTTGGGGCTCTCATGAAGGCTCCATTCTTTTCTGGACACTGCTGCTGGCTCTTTGGGGCTTAGCGGTTGCCGTCTGTTCTCGCCGCCTCCCGCAGGACGTGATGGCCCGCGTCATCGGTGTTATGGGTCTGATTTCCGTCGGCCTGACGCTTTTCATGCTCCTTACCAGTGACCCGTTCATTCGTCTGTTCCCGGCTGCTCACGAAGGCCGAGACCTGAACCCGCTGCTGCAGGACCCGGGTATGGTTTTCCATCCGCCTCTGCTTTATATGGGTTACGTCGGTATGGTCGTTCCTTTTGCGTTTGCCGTTGCTGCTTTGATCGGCGGCCGCCTGGATGCAGCTTGGGCTCGCTGGACCCGTCCTTGGACAAGCGCAGCTTGGATTTTCCTGACCCTCGGTATTTCCTTAGGTTCCTACTGGTCTTACTACGAATTAGGCTGGGGCGGCTGGTGGTTCTGGGATCCGGTTGAAAACGCTTCCTTCATGCCGTGGCTCACAGCAACCGCACTGCTTCACTCTTTGGCCGTGACCGAAAAACGCGGCTGCTTCAAGATTTGGACCGTTCTTCTGGCTCTGATCACTTTCTCTCTGTCGCTGCTTGGCACTTTCCTCGTCCGTTCCGGCGTGCTCACCAGTGTGCACGCTTTCGCGACCGACCCGCAGCGCGGCCTCTTCATTCTCGGACTCCTCGTTCTGGTGATCGGCGGCTCTCTGCTTCTATTTGCCTGGAGAGCACCTAAAGTCGGTACCGGCGGCGCCTTCGAACTGTTCTCTCGAGAAGCGATGCTGCTTGTGAACAACGTGCTTCTCGTTGTCGCCATGCTGGCCGTCCTCTTGGGTACGCTCTATCCGCTGTTTATTGACGCGCTGAATGCTGGCAAGATTTCCGTCGGACCTCCTTACTTTGATTCCGTTTTCGGACCGATCATGGTGCCTGTGATTCTTCTCATGGGTATCGGGCCACTGGTACGCTGGAAAGACGCCAAGATTTCCGACATCGTCAAACGTACGGCCTGGTGCTTTATCGCCGCAGTGATTCTCGGCGCTGCCACCCCGCTGATCAAAGGCTGGAGTACCTGGCTCTTTGTCGGTCTGACGCTCTCTTGGTGGGTCTTATTCACCTTCATTGAATCTTTGCGTGAAAACATCCGCAACTTCAAGGGCAATTTCTTCGGCAAGATCTTCAAACTCTCCCGCTCTTGGTGGGGCATGATGATTGCGCACTTGGGTGTTGCCGTTTCCATCGTCGGTATCGGCATGGTCATGACGTACTCTCTGGAGCGCGACGTCACGATGACGCCGGGCCACGAGGTCAACGTCGGTTCTTACGACTTCAAGTTTGAAGACGTCAAACGCGGTATCCGCGGCCCGAACTACATCGCTGACGAAGGTGTGTTTAAGGTCACGGAAAACGGCAAAGAAGTTGCGACCCTGACACCTCAGAAACGCAAGTACTTCTCCAGTCAGATGCCCATGACCGAAGCAGCGATCAGCTCTTCGATTACCGGCGACGTCTACGTATCCATGGGTGACCAGACCGTCGACGGCGCATGGGTGGTTCGCGCCTACGACAAGCCTTTCGTGACATGGATTTGGTGGGGCACGCTCATCATGTCTTTCGGTGCCTTTATCGCCATGTTGGATAAACGCTACAGAACTCGCCGCCGCGTCCGCAGCGCCCAGGCAGAGTAGGGGATTTGAATCATGAAAATGAAATATGTTCTTCCGCTGGTCATCTTCCTGGCACTGGCGATCTTCCTCATGGTGGGTTTGAACCGCGACCCGCGAGAAGTGCCTTCTCCGCTGATCGGAAAACCTGCACCGGAGTTTTCTCTGCCGAGACTCGATGACCCGAACAAAGTTGTCTCTAAAAAGGACATGCTGGGCCAGGTCTGGCTGCTGAATGTTTGGTCCTCCTGGTGCGGTTCCTGCCGCCAGGAACATCCGACCATGGTTAAGGTCGGCAAGGGCGGCCAGAAGATCGTCCCGATCATCGGCTTAGATTACAAAGATAAGGATGCCGACGCGATGCGCTTCCTGCGCCAGGGCGGCGACCCTTATGACTTCTCCATTAAAGATCCGACCGGTGAAGTGGGCATCAACTTCGGTGTCTACGGTGTTCCCGAGACCTTTGTGATTGATAAGAAAGGCGTGATTCGCTACAAGCAGATCGGCCCGATCACTCCGGAAGCCTGGGATAAGAAGATTCATCCTCTCATCAATCAACTGAAAGCAGAATGATGAAGAAATTTTTACTCGCACTGTTTTTTACAGCTTTTGCACTGACCGGAGCTCATGCTCAGCCTGCACAGCAGAGTCCGGCACAGCCTGACGTCAAGCCGACGATTCTTGACCCTGTGGCAAACAAACGCGTGGCAGAAATTTCTGCCCAGCTGCGCTGCCTGGTCTGCCAGAACCAGTCAATCGCCGACAGTAATGCCGAGCTTGCGATGGACCTTAAAAAGCAGGTCGTCAAACAGATCGCAGAAGGCAAGACGAATCAGCAGATTATCGACTTCATGGTCGACCGTTACGGAGACTTCGTTCTCTACAATCCGCCTTTCAAGATGAGTACGCTTCTGCTTTGGCTCGGACCGATTCTTTTTCTGGTTCTCGCCTTAGGCGGACTGTTCTACACGATGGCAAAACGCAAGAAACTTAAACCCGTCGAACTGACGGAAGAACAAAAACGACGTGCCGAAGAGCTCCTTCGCGGAACTGAACCGGCGAAAAGGAGAGATGCCAAATGATGACATTTTTACTTTCAGCCGGAGCGATGATCATCGTCCTGCTTTTGATCATTTGTATTCCGCTGCTGACATTCCGTAAAAAGGACACGGGCGCCGAAGAGCTTCCTCAGGCTAATATTGCGATCTATCGCGACCAGTTCAAAGAACTGGAAGACGAATTGGCCCGTGGCGCAATTTCTCAGAATGAATATGACGAAAGCCGTCTCGAGCTCGAGCGCCGCGTGATTGAAGAATCCATTCCTGAAAAGCAGGTCGAACCGACCAATCAAAAAGCCGGCGTTTACACGGTTTTTGTCTTGGTTCTGGTTGTTCCTTTCTTTGCCGTGGCTATGTGGGCTGCTACACAGCATCTCGGTGACTTCCGCTTAGACGGCGGTATCAATGAAGGCGTGGTGGATTACAACACCGGTACGGTTGTCCGCCAGGCTGGCGAAATGCACGACATGGATTCCGCACTGAAGAAGCTGCGTGATCATCTCAGAGAAACTCCGGGTGACATTCAGGGCTGGATGATGCTCGGACGCACCATGCTGACCATGAAGAATTACAAGGAAGCCGAAGCTGCCTTTACTAAGGCCGATCAGCTGGCTCCGGGCAATCCTGCCATCATGGTTGACTTGGCTGACGCGATTGCGATGGTTCAGGGTCAGGATCTCAGCGGCAAACCTTGGGAACTCGTACAGAAAGCCCTCAAGATTGATCCGACCAACTGGAAAGCTCTGATGATGGGCGGTACCGATTACTTCAACCGCGCCGACTATCGTCACGCAGTGATGTATTGGGAACGTCTTCTCGGCACGCTTTCTGCGAACGACGATATGCGTGCAGCCGTGATCGGCAGTATTCAGGAAGCTCGTAAACTCGGCAATATTGTCGGACCGGTTCAGGATACGCTGGATTTCGGCAACCCTGTCAATAAGGATGATAGAGCTGTCCCGATGATGAGCCAGATGATGAAGAACGGTTCTGCTCCGATGGGACAGACACCGGTTCCCGCACAGGCGATGAAGGCGACGCATTTCATTTCCGGCGTGGTGGAACTGGATCCAAAACTGGAAGAGCAGGCGGCCAAATTTGACACGCTTTACGTGACCGCTCGTCCGGCAAGCGGCAGCCGAGCACCGATTGCTCAGTTGAAGATCAAAGTGCTGAGCTTCCCGGTTCACTTCAAGCTCGACAACACCATGCTTCCGCCGATGGATATGGGCGGCGGCACGTTAGACGAGCATGACACCGTCATGATCACGGCTCGTTTAGGCTATGCTCAGCAGATGATGCCTGCGAACGGAGATCTGGAGGGGCAGACTTCCGCTCCTGTTAAGGTCGGCGCTGACGATGTAACGCTCAAGTTAACGAATGTGGTTGCTCGCTAACAAAACGAACGGAGAAGATTTCCTTCTCCGCTTAAACGCAAAAAACCGGCTTCGCGCCGGTTTTTTGCTGGGTTCCGAATGGATTATTTGCCGTATTCGATCTTATTGGTCTTCATCAGTTCATTGAGGAAGTTCTGCTGTTTTTTCAGCTCCAGACCTTCGCGGATCTGATCCTTAACAGAGTCGTAAGTTGGGAAGGGGACTTCCTTAACATCGTTGACCTTGATGATATGCCAGCCGAATTCGGTTTTAACCGGTGCCTTGGAAATTTCGCCTTTCTTCATGTTCTTGACGGCGTCGGCAAACGGTTTAACAAATACCGCAGGACGGTTCCAGCCTAAGTCTCCGCCGTTTTCTTTGGCGCCGGTGTCAACAGAAAATTCTTTGGCCAAAGCAGCGAAGTTGCCGCCGGCAGCCAGTTTCTTTTCAATATTCTCAGCGGTCTTCTGATCTTTGACCAGAATGTGGCTGACTTCATATTCTTTATTGCCAAGGGCTGCTTTTTCTTCTTCGTAGCGAGCCTTGATTTCTTTTTCGCTGACCGGGTGCTTAGCCATCTCATCTCTCAGAAGCGCTTCCTGAAGAATGCGGAATTTGGCGTAATCTAAAGCGAACTTAACTTTGGGATCGTCAGAAATCTTGCGTTTTGCGGCTTCCTGTTCAACCAAAGCGTTGGCCACTAAATTTTCGGTAATTTGACGGCGTGCTTCCGGAGTGTCTTTACCGCCGTTTGCTACGAGCTGGGCGACCCATTCGTCTTGGAGAGACTTAGGAATCGGTTTGCCGTTCACGGTGGCAATGTTCTGGGCAGAAACAGCAAAAGCTGCGGATGCCAGGGCCAGAGCAGTCAAAAGTTTATTTTTTTTCATGAAGCTACCTTCTTGTTAAGAAATCAAATTTTCTCGTTATTTTATTGACTAAATTTTCGTATGGTCGACCCTTCCCGTGTTTTGGGAATAAAACGCGAAATGGCTACGGCATTGTTCTTATCTCTGAAGAGGTAGATAAGAGAGAAATTAGGAGGTACACCGTTTTTAAGGTTGAATTAAGACTCATAAGACTTCAAACTTACATTGTGAACAAATATTTCGGTTCACATACACCAAGAAAAAGTTTCGGTCTTTTTAAGGACTTAAAAATGACAAAAATGCCCCTTTTTCCTTCTGTCCTCGCTTTGGCATTGATCGGGTACTTTGGCGTTTCTTATGCAGCTCCGGCTCAGAATGATGCGAACTGTACCGCCTGTCACTCCAACATCGGCACACTGCACACCGGTTCCAAACATGCGAACCTTCCGTGCGCAACCTGCCATGACGGTACTGCCGACCATTTAAAGAATCCTAAGACTCATCCGACGGTTTCCATGAGTCCACAGCAGTGCAGCAGCTGCCACCCGAATCAATTCGAAACGATGTACAAGGTTAACGATCATCGTATCGCTCGCGATTCCAAGAAGAATTTGAACAACATCTCTCCGAATCCCTTCTTTGATGAAGCACTCGGAGCTCACGGCTTTGTGAAAGAACACAACCTGCCGAGATCGCACGCTTATGCAGCAGTCGACCAGTTTATTGCCGACCGCTCCTTCGGCGGCCGCTTCCAACCGAAAGAAGGCTGGCTCTTCAGCGGTGACAACGGCGGTTTCTTCGGCGTCTGGGAAAAGATCGATGACACGATCCCCGGCAACGCTCAGAAGCCTCATAAACCCGGTACTGCAGCGGCAGCCAACCCTGTTTGCTGGACCTGCAAATCTACAGACGTCATGATGGATTGGGCCTACTTAGGCGACCCGAACACTAAGGCCAAGTGGAGCCGTGCTTCCAACCCGGTCGATCTGGTTCACAACATCAACCATGCTTTGAACTGTAACATGTGCCATGACCCGCACAGTGCTCAGCCCCGTATCGTTCGCGACGCATTGATCCAGGCCATGACTCGTACCGACTACCCGACACTTTATTCGGAATCCGCCAACAAGACTCCGATTGAAGTTAAGGATATGGGTCTTCGCGGCTTCACCCGCAAGATCGCCATCCTCGGCAAACCCGACAGCAAACTCATGTGCGCACAGTGCCACGTTGAATACAACTGCAACCCGGGTACCGATCCTGCTACCGGCAAGCCCATCAAGATGGACGACCCGCGCACGAACCTCTTCCCGCTGGTTGATGTCACCCGCATTGAAGACTTCTACAAACATGCTTCTTTCAAGGACTTCAAGCACAATCAGACCGGCGCTCTTCTAACCAAGATGCAGCACCCGGACACCGAAGTCTATTGGAACTCCAAGCATGACCAAATGGGCGTCGGCTGCGCAGCCTGCCACATGCCGAAGGTTAAGGATGCAAACGGCGACGTTTACACCTCTCACTGGGCAACCACACCGCGTGCATATATCCAGGAAACCTGTCTGCAGTGTCATAAGGACAAGACCGAAGCTCAGATGAACAAGGTTCTTGACTCCATGAATGCTCACTACAACGGCAAACTTCGTGAAGCCGAAGCCTCCATGGGCCAGATGTTCATCGCCTTCAGACAGGCTAACGACGCCGGTGTTGATCCTGCCGTTATCAAACAGGCTCAGGATCTCCACTCTGTTGCTCATACCAACTGGGAATGGTGGACCGCTTCCAACGGTTCTTGGTTCCACAATATGCCTCAGGCTAAAGAGTCCCTGGCAAAATCCGTGGCCGCCTCTCAGAAAGCAACAAAACTTCTCCGCGACGCAGTTGCTGCTAAAGTTGCTGCACAAGCTCAGCCCCAGGCTCAGCAGACCGCCCAGAAGTAATTTGATTTAATCTTTCGTCAAACCGGTTAACCGCCGGTTTGACGGATAAACCTAAAAGCAGGAGTTGTGAATGTCCTCCGACCTTATCTTTTGGATCTGCGCCGCAGCACTGCTTCTGCTTTTAGAAGTTTGTCTTTATATCGGCCTCCGTTCTTCTTCTAAAACGGAAGTCGAAAACACAGGGCTCAATCGCCTGGTTTATCAGGATCAATTCCAAACCCTGAATCAAGAATTGGCCGAACACAGAATCTCCAAAGCTGTCTACGACGCAGAACTTTCCGAGCTTGAGGCTAGGGCAGTCGAGGAAACCGCAACTCCCAACGTTGCATACCGCAATCCGAGCTGGGTAAAGCCGGTTTCTATTTTTCTTTGTCTCCTCGTTCCCTTAACCGCTGTTTTCCTTTATTTTTCCTGGGCTAATCCTTCCCTTGTAACTTATAAAGGAACACCGGAAGCGCAGGCAGCTGCACAGCCGGCCGACCGGATCGGACAACTCAAGACTTTCCTTAAAGAAAGCCCTAGAGCGGTTCGTGCGTGGCTTGCGCTGGCTGATGAATTCGGGAGGGAGGGGCAATATAAAGAGGCCGTAAATGCGATGAATGAGGCCTTTCACGTATCTCCGAACGGAGTTGCCAAAACGGCGGATTATCGCGTTCAGCGCGCTGTCTTTGCCCTAGAAACGTCGGATCCCATGCTCCGCTCTCAGGCAGTATCTGATCTTGAGCAAGCCGTAAAGCTGGAGCCCTCCAACATTCGAGCGCTTGAGCTCGGCGGAATCGTGGCTTACCAAAGTGGTCAATACAGCAAAGCAGTCGAATTTTGGCAGGAGCTGCTGCTTCTGACGCCTCAGGATTCTCCGGCGTATTCGCGGCTCTTGGATGCCATCTCGGATGCCAAGAACCGTGCTCAAATGAACTTCAGGTTTTAGACCTTCGTAGTCAACGACATTTCGCACGGCTTGCAGTGGAAGTGAGCCGTGAGTTCAATTTTGCCGTTTCGAAGCTTCAGCGGAGTCGGTTTGATTTTCTCGCCGCGCAGCTTGCCTTGTTTCGGACAGATGTTCAAAGCGTGACGAATGCAGTAGCGGCAGCGCATGACTTCTGTTTCGCCTTTATGCTGTCCTTTCTCAAAGGCAGGTTCGGTGACTTGAGTTCCGTGAAGTTTGTAAAACTCAAGCGCCTTCTTGTTCATGACATTGCCGTGATAGTCCAGTTCTTTAACCGGGAAGACGGCGGATGTGTCATCTCCTGCCTGCGGAAGAATTTCTCTCTTTTGAGAACGATCCTCTTCCAAGCGAGAGATCAGCTCTCTGCGAAGACCGTTAAGCACAGAAGCGCTCATAAAACCGGGATGATCTCCCTCAATTTGGATATTGTCGGCAACAAAGTCGGTGGAGCCGAGTTTGGCCAAGGCGCGCAGAACCTGTTCTTTGACTGCCTGCGGATTCTTGGCTTCCGGGAGAGGTTCTAAAAGAGAAACCTCGGATTGATGACCGTGACCGTCATCGGCACGGATATCGATGCCGTTCGGGCCGACGGAAGCCTCGATGCGAATCGGGATCTTTCTGAGCGCTGTCTCGGCATTCATTCGTTTAAGCCAAGCCGCGTCTTTATTGCGCATTAAGCGGAGGCCTTCTTTCAGGCCGGTGATTCGGCTGCAGGGCTCGCGCGTGAAGACTTCCCAAAGACCGGTGTCTTTTTGTTCGGCACGATTGATCAGAAGCCCTGAGAGTTCATCCGTGTCGGTAAAGAAAGTCAGGCCGTCGCCGTTATGGAGTTCTTCTTTGGTTTTAACGAGGAAGGAGCGGTCGTTAACTTTGACGACCTGGCCGATGACGGCGCCGGAATTTTTCGGCGTGCTGAAGGCCTCCATATGGTCGCTGCGGCCGTTGACAAAGTAGTCGGTTGCTCCGCGGTTGAAAGCGTTCTCGAGCGAGGGCTCAAAGTTAAATTCGACTTTTCCGTCGCTCTCAGCTTCGAAGTCCGGGTGCTTTTCCAGCCAAGCATCAAGTTCTCGACGATAGAAAGCAGTCGTGTTCTTGACGTAAGTCAGGTCCTTGTATCTGCCTTCAATCTTGAAGCTGCGAACGCCGGCGGTAATGAGGGCGTCTAGGTTCTGAGACTGGTTGTTGTCTTTCAAGGAAAGGAGATGTTTGCCGCGGCTGATAGATTTGCCTTCCTCGTCAAAGAGGTCAAACGGGAGGCGGCAGATTTGCGCGCAGTCTCCGCGGTTGGCGCTCCGGCCTTTAAAGGCTTGACTGGCGTAGCATTGACCGCTGTAGCTGACGCAAAGCGCGCCGTGAATAAAGAATTCAATTCGGGCGGTTTTCAGCGCTTCAGCCATCTCTTGGATCTGCCCCAAAGTCAGTTCACGAGCAGGGACGATCTGAGAAAAGCCGATGGATTCCAGAAACACGGCTTTTTCCGTGGTGCGGATATCGCACTGAGTGGATGCATGCAGCTGGATCGGCGGCAGATCGCACATCAGCAGTCCCATGTCTTGAACGATCAGCGCATCAACGCCTGCGTGGTAAGCCTGATGGGCGAGCCTTACGGCCTCCGGCAGTTCCTCATCGGAAAAAATCGTATTCAGTGCCATATAGACACGTCCGTTGAAACGGTGCGCGAAGGAAGCAAGACGCTCTATTTCCGACATGGAGTTCCCGGCATTGGCGCGGGCGCTGAAAAGCGGTCCGCCGATATAGACGGCATCAGCGCCGTGTTTGAAGGCTTCGATGCCGATATCGCAGGTCTTGCAGGGAGCGAGAAGTTCGAGAGTACGGGACGGTGTCATGGTTTATTAAAAAACCGGCCCATCGGGATGGATGGGCCGTAAGTGATAAGTTTGTGCTGCAAATTAACGGCAGTGATCGTATTTCAGAAGATTCTGCACTTCAGTCGAATTGCCGCGCTGTTTGGCAATATCGTACGGAGCGAGTTCATCGTTGGTACAGTAATCCTTGCGGGCTCCGGCATGCAAAAGGAGCTTGACTGTGTCAGCATCGGCTTCTCTGGCTGCCATGTAAAGCGGAGTGATGCCGCGAAGCGTTCTTGCGTTCACATCGGCGCCTTTGCTGATCAGGTACTTGACCATTTCCTTGTTGCCGGACGTGGCTGCGTAGTGCAGGGGAGACCAGTTTTTAGGATTGTTAACTGCGGCGCCATGAGCAATTAACTTTTTCGCCACGTCGTTGTCTTTCAGGAAGATTGCGATCATCAGCGGGGTTTCTTTCAGTGTATTGGGCTGATCAACCTTGATGTTTTTCTGCTTAAGCAGCAGATCAATCACGTTGTTTGCATTCTTGCGGATGGCAAGCATTAAAAGCGGTTCGCCGGCACCGCTGGAGGTGACGGTATTCGGGTCGAGACCTTTCGCAAGCAGAGGAGCTAAGGCGTCGGCATCGTTTTTAAATGTGGCATCCACGGCATCGTCGTATGTCGTTGCGAATGCGGAAACCGATAAAAGGCAGGAAGCGGCAAGTAAAGCTAATTTGCGGTACATCATAGTAATTCAGCCTTGCTGAATAATCTGAAAAAGTTTTGGGTGGAATCTTCAGCTACTTTTTCGAGCGTCTCTCCCCGCAGAAAAGCGACCTTACGAGCAACGTAACGAACGTAGGAAGGTTCGTTGCGTTTTCCGCGGAACGGAATCGGAGCAAGGTAAGGACAATCGGTTTCTACGAGATAGCGATCGCTCGGAACCCAGGACGCGACTTCCTGAATCTGAGTTGCGTTCTTGAACGTGACGATACCCGAAAAAGAAAGATAGCCGCCGAGATCGAGCGCATCTTGAGCCATTTTCTTATCGCCTGTGAAGCAGTGGAGCACAAAGCCTGTCGAACCTGCGTCGTGCTCTTTTAACAGACGAATCGTGTCTTCCTGTGCGTCACGAGAGTGGACAATTACCGGCAGATTTGCCAGTTTTGCGGCCTCGATGTGGCGGGCAAAACGCTCGAGCTGAGCATCGTAAGGCGCTTCCTCATAGTAGTAGTCCAAACCGCATTCGCCGATGGCAACGACTTTCTGTGGTTTAGTGAGTCCGACGAGTTCTTCGATGCTCGCTTCATGGTCGTCATCCTTGGTACTCGGATGAACGCCGGCGGCGTACCAAACGTTTTTATGTGCATTGGCGAAATTCAAGCCCCGCTCGTAATCCTGAAGCGATGTGCCGGCGACTAAGGCGCCTCCGACTTCGGCCTCTTTCATGCGGGCAAAAACTTCGTCGATATCGAGCTGAAACTCAGCTCCGTCAATGTGAGAGTGTGAATCGATCAGCATTTCAGTCCAAATGTCCGAAATGAATATATCCGTTCTCGAAGCTCAGGTAGCCGCCGCGGGAACGACCGTTTTCGAAATCCCAGTCAGGCAGTACCCAGCGGTCGAAACGCGAGTCTTCATTGACGTGCGTATGGTGTGCAGGACGGTGGGTATGTCCGTGAATAATGATTTTGGTTCTATATTGTCGCACGGAACGGGCGACGTCATTGACGACGACATCCATGACTTCCTTGCTTTTTTCTTGGTTGTCATAGGCGCTCTGATTGCGCAGGCCTCCGGCCAAAGCGATACGGTGTTCAAGTTTTTCACCGAGGATCTGACGCTGGACATCGGGGCTGCGCAGGGTCGCACGGAACTGCTGATATTCAGGATCAAGCGTGCACCACATATCGCCGTGGGACAAAAGGATATGATCAAATCCGACTTGAACCGGAATCGGGTCTGCAATGAGCTGAGCACCGGTGGCTGCGGTAAAACCTTTACCGAGCAGAAAGTCGCGGTTTCCGTGCATCACATAGATGCGGTGCCCGTTGAGGAAGAAAGCTTTGAGGGCTTCCAAAATGTCGGCATAGGCCGGAGCATGATCGTCTCCGGCCCAGAATTCGAAGAGGTCTCCGAGAATGACGAGCTCGGAGAAACGAGCGGCGTCGTTTTTGAGGAACTTGAAAAAGGCCTCCTTAGTTGCCGGTTTGTCGGCAGCTAAATGCAAATCGGCGATAAAGACGGGATTTTGCAAAGGAGGAATTTTGGAGAGACAGCTCTCAGCAGGAACAACGCCGTTGAATGACACTTAGATAACCTCAGCTTTTTCGATAACGACATCTTCGGTCGGGACATCGTCATACCAACCGACTCTACCGGTGCGGACTTTAGCGATCTTGTCAACAACATCCTGACCGGCAACAACCTTGCCGAATACGGCATAGCCCCAGCCCTGCATTGTTTCGCTCTTGAAATCGAGGAACTTGTTGTCGGCGACGTTGATGAAGAATTGAGCGCTGGCAGAATGCGGATCGTTCGTACGAGCCATAGCAATGGTGTACTTTTCATTGGACAAGCCGTTGTTGGCTTCGTTCTTGATCGGTTCGCGAGTGTCGACTTCGTCCATGCCGGGTTTGAAGCCGCCGCCCTGGATCATGAAGCCGGGGATGACGCGGTGGAAAATCAGGCCGTTGTAGTGGCCGTCTTTGACATACTGTTCGAAGTTAGAAGCAGTAACAGGTGCATTCTTGTAATCGAGTTCAATATCGATAGTGCCGAAGTTTGTAGTTAAACGGATCATTTCTTTTTCCTAAAAAATTACTTTAAAACTTTGACGGATTCGATGATGACGGGACGAACCGGGACATCATCCATGAAACCCTTGGATCCTGTCGGAGCACGGCCGATCTTGCGAACGACATCCATACCGGTGACGACTTCACCGAAAACAGCGTAACCGTCCTTGGTGGATGTGCCGTTAAGGAAGTCGTTGTCTTTCAGGTTGATGAAGAACTGGCTGGTAGCAGAATCAGGATTGTTCGTACGGGCCATTGCAATGGTACCGACGGTGTTTTTCAGACCGTTCTTATCTTCGAGTTTGATCGGAGCGTGCGTGCTCTTCTGATGCAGATTTCGGTCAAAACCGCCGCCCTGAATCATGAAGTTGTTGATGACGCGATGGAAAATCGTACCGTTATAAAAACCTTCTTTTGCATACTTGACGAAGTTAGCTACTGTCGTCGGAGCAGCTTTCTCGTTAAGGTTGACAACGATGTTGCCTTCCGAGGTAACGATTTCAACTTTAGGAGCAGCAAAGCAAACAGCAGAGGCAGCCAGCATTGCGGCGCCGAAAGCCAGTTTTTTGACATTAAACATGGAGTTAAATCCTAAAAAACATTCTGCAGGAGAATGCCTGCAACAAAGAATAGATTAAGGAGCGGTCCGAATCGTCAGATCCTGAGCAATTTGGGCTTTTTCTTTTAAGCGTCCGTTTTTAGGCGCCAGCCGTGATGCTTTGTTATACATATCGGCGGCTTTGGCGGAGTAAATATCACCGAGATTAGAATAAGTGGTGACGGAAGAGGCGTTATTCATCAGTGCACGTTCCAGAAGATCTTGAGCGCGTCCTAAATTACCTTCGCCGGCATAGATGACCGCGAGGTTGTTGTAGGAATCTGCGATTTCGGGATATTCGCGAATCAGCTGCTCAAAAACTCTCTTTGCCTCATCGTTTTTCTTCGTCTCCATGAAGATGACGCCCCTCAGAAAACGAAGATTGACGTTTTGAGGGTTGGCAGCCAATTCTTTGTCTGCGAGATTCATGGCATCGGCATACTTACCTTGATTAATCAGCTGCGAGACTGAACGGGCCGGATTAACGATATCCGGAGTTTTGTCACCGAAGAGCGGAACGCTGTCCTGTGCGGAAACCTGAACTGAAAGAAGCAAACCGGAGAGGACTGCACAACCGAAAATCAAGGGCAGACGCATATCGAACCTGTACCTATTGTTTGAACAAACTTTAATGTTAGTCAAGATTCTATGAAATTCGGCTAAACAACGCAAAAATCAAGAATATTTACAAACTGCGAAGTTTGAATTTCGCATTTTCAAAAGTCTCCGGTTTCCTTACCAATAGAAAGAACTGCGGTTATTTCTGATGACATATTTTTTGACGCTTCCCAGACAGATTGATCCGCGAATACAACAGTTTTTCAATCAGTACGGACGCTATTGTGTCTCAAGCAGGGGCGTCGATTTTCAAAGGCGATACTGGAGAGATAGCTTTGTTTCTCAGTGGGTTGGGCTTGTTCTCCTTCACCGATAAGCATCTCAAAAATCATTATGTTTCGCTCATACCCCTGAGTCTTTATGGGCGATGCAGATGGGTTTTTAATTGTTAACAACCCTTTTTGCCTGGCGAGGTAAGAGCAAGAATAGACACGGTCCTAACAGGGTTATTTTCCCTTCTCAATAGATTTTCGAGGTCGAGGTGAAGATGCTTTGGAGGTTGTAGTAAAAAGTGAGAGGAACGCCATAGCGAACTACATGTTTGAGGATAAGGTTCAAGTATTCGGAGGCTATTTCTGTCTCAAAAAGCCTGCAGATGTGATCTGGTCGGTTGCATCATCAGTGAGCAAAAGCAACGAGCATGCAGGACGTTTCTCTCTAAACCAGTAGTGCGGGCTCCTTTCGGTCCTCAAATCGCTTCTTTCTGCGTCTTAAGGGGAGCAGAGGTTCGATCTTTTGGCTTTTAGTCCAAACGCTTCTCGTTGGATTTTCCGAACGAATTCATCGGATACTTCGATGGATTCATCCCTGAGAAGGCAATTGCGAACAAGTGCTGGCTGGAGATCACGATACCTTGTGTGGATAAGTTCTGTAATACGGAACTTTTGCACCTCCATACGGTTGTGAAGTCTTTTGCCTATGTTGCCAAGTACCGACCCTCTTCTCCCGCGGTAGTCAATCTTCAGGCGTGCAAATAAAGCTCTGACTTTCTGATCCTTGGCCCGGAACTAGAGGCTGCTGCAGAGTTCTGCATACGCAATGACTTGCCCATAAACGAGCCGGATTGTCAGAGAAAGGTGGCCAGCGATCAGAGTCTGATTGTCCCGACACCTTTCTCAATATCAATGGACACCCCGTAGGGTTCGGAGAGTTTGGCCAAATATTCAAGAGTCTCTTGGCTTCTGGATAATGCCGGTCTTCCCCGCGTTCCACGGCTCTTTTCTATGCCGAGATCAATGGGGTGAAGCTTAACTTCGGTGATTTTTCCATCCTCAACGATCCAGCTCGGGATGACGGCCTTCCATATTTCAGGCATTACTGGGAAACCGCGGGTGCCGTTGGCACTGCGTTGGTCCATATAAGCACCGACCTTGGTCTCGGTCGACATGCCACGTGCTTTATAAGCGTCGTAAGGCTGAAGAGCAGTCGTTTCCGTTTCAAAAATGAAATTGCCGAGGCTGTAGAAGATGATGCCGTCGTTGTAAACCTCAATGCCTCGGAGTTCATGGGGTCCATGGCCGATAACCGCAGATGCACCTGCGTCAATACAGGCTCTGGCAAACGTTTCGTGGAACTGGGCGGGAAGCGTGGTGTTTTTCCCCGTCATTTGGTGCACGTGCAGACTGACAAGGACGATATCGGCCTGTCTCTTTGCTTCAACAACCTCCCCGATGATGCGGTCTAAGTCCGCTTTATTTGGGATAGTCTCAATGAATTCGTTTTCGTCTTCGACGAACTGCATTCTTCCGAAGGGCATTGTTCCCTTTGGGAAGGGATTGGCATAACCGCACTGGATCATCTGTTCAATCGGCCAGTTGATGAGGGTTGCCTGTGCAAGCTTTTGAGCTGCTTTAAATGTTTCCGGAGTGAGATGGTAGATAGCTTTGTGGTTCAGAGGATTGAGACCGGGTCGTCCATGCATCTCAACGCTTTGGCCTCCTGCTGCAGCTGCCGGATCAAAAGAAGTGGTGACTCCGATCATTGCGACACGAGCCTGCGGGGTTTCCAGATAGCAGGGACGGGAGGCCTCATGAAGGTTTCTTCCGATTCCCGCATAGATCATTTTGCGTTCTTTGAGATGCTGCATGGTGGCAAGGACTCCGCCCTGACCGTAGTCGCCGGTATGGTTGTTGGCGACGTTATATAGGTTGAAGCCGAATTTGGCGACTTCATCGAGAAGTTCCGGTTCTGCCATAGCCCAGGTCCCGCCACTGGAAGCTGAAGGGTATCCTTCCTGATCGTGAAATGTCTGTTCGAGGTTGGCAAATTTAACGTCGTGGCTCTTGATCAAATCCTTCAATTCATCAAAGCCCTCGTATCCTCGCTCGGGTATTCGACGTGTGATAAAGCAGTCTCCTACGGCTACGAAAGTGGTTTTCATCTTCTTCTCCTTTGGTTATCGTCTGGGGAAGTATAGGACCTGACCTAAAAACAAAAAAAGAAACACAGATAATTCAGTTATCAGTCTCTCTTATTTCGTTGCCTGATTAAAAAATACTTTTATTCCACTAGCCTTGATGTTTTTAGGGTAAGGAATCATGATGTTCTTTATCCAATTTAAATTACCTCAAGGAGATGGAAATCCATGTTTGACCTGATACTCAAAAACGGTTTAATTGTTGATCCGTTAAACGGAACGAATGAGGTCGGCGATCTAGCGGTGAAAGAGGGAAAAATCGAAATGATCGGACACGATCTTTCCAACGCCAAGGAGATCGAAGACTGCCAAGGCAAGTTGGTTATGCCTGGCCTGATCGATGCTCACATGCATTTCGGAAGTGTGTACGGCTCAATGCACGGGGTCCGTATGACGGCATTGGCGGGTGTAACTACGTGCCTCGATATGGCAGGCCCCCTAGACGAAGTGCTGAAAACCACGAAACGAAGCGGGGCCGGTATTACCTTTGGTATTGTGGATCGTTACGACCCCAATTCGATGCATGGAACTGCGAGCCCGAGCGACAAACAAATCACTGAGTGGACGCATTCCCATACGGAAGGCGGTGCTTTGGGTGTCAAACTTGTGGGTGGGCACTGGCCTTTGGATCCGGCAACATGCCATAAAGTAATTGAGTTATGCAATGAAGAAAATCTTTATGTTGCATGGCATGCAGGTTCGACCAACAACAAGTCTGATATTCTAGGCATGCGTGAGGCTGTGGAGGTTGCGGACGGCATGCGTCTTCATCTCGCTCATATTAACTCGTACTGCAGAGGTCGTGTCCGGACCGCCCAGTCCGAAGCTGATGAGGCGATTGAACTTCTGAAGACGAATCCGAAGCTTTGGTCTGAAGCCTATCTTAGCCCGTTGAACGGCACGCATCTTTCCTGCAACGAAAACGGCGAGGCCCTCGACTATGTAACCAAAGTGTGTCTCGAGCTCTTTCGACTTCCTGCTACCGCGGATGGTATCCGTCAGGCATTCCGCAAGGGGATACTTGCTACGCTTCATGACAACGGTTATGTCACTGAGGCTGTTTACGGAGCGGCCGCTGAAAAGCTTTGGGAGGATGCCGGAACCACAAACGTTGTCGGCTGTTTTCCTGTTAATTCTGCTGTGTCTCGCCTCATGCTTGCCTCAGCAAAGAGGGAGGACGGCAGCTTCGTAGTGGATGCATTCTCCACGGACGGCGGCTGCATTCCCCGTAATGTCATTATCCCGATGGGACTTGCTCTGGTTAAATTCGGTGCACTGACTCTTTCTGAATTTGTGGCAAAGGCATCCCTCAATACTGCGCGCCATCTTCGTCTCTTTGACCGCGGTCACTTCACGCCGGGTGCCGTTGCAGACGTAACCGTCGTAGATATGGATAAAGGAGAAGCAGTCAGTAGTTTTCGTGACGGCAAGCTCAATATGAAAGACGGCAAGCTTTATCCCACACCTGTCCGAATCATTACTACTTCCCGCGGTGAAAAGGCGATCCGAGAGGCAGGTTATGAGCCGATAGTTATTGATCTTTCGACGCCTGAGCCGGAACGTGTTAACCAGTTCTAAAGCCTTAATCTGCGTCTCAGAACTGACTCCAAGGCCAATGGGGCATTTGAAAGCGGAGCATGAGTTTCGCTGCAAATGCCTTTTTCTTTGAGGAAGCTCTGCAAAACGCTTGATTCTTCCAAATGGCCCTCCGGAGTTTTAATTTTTGAGGAAATTGTCAGGAATTTTCCATTCGGGAGGAATTGATTTGGGCCTAATCAATTAATTTTCCCCTTAATAGATACAGTTATCCTAGGCGAAGCTCACCTTGTTTCGTTTTTCGAAGCAATTCCCGATAAACATGTTGGCAATCGAGGCCAGCATAGTTAAACGCGCCGTATTTTTGGCCAGCCCTCTGTATCTGACTTTCCTATATCCGAACTGAACTTTAATTCGATGAAAGGCGTGTTCGACCTTACATCGAATCGAGCTCAGAACCTTTTCGTCCGCGACTCTATCTGCTGAGAGCTTCTTTCTCTGGCTGTAACGTTTCGCGGCCGTATAGGTTACGCGTTCAGGATCTGCACTATCGCGCTTTTCCATACCGAGATATCCGGAATCTCCGATTACTTCCCAGTTATCAGGGCGGCGTAATTCGTCTACCTGTGTAACATCGTGAACATTAGCCGGAGTCGTTACAACCGTGTGGATGATTCCTGTAGCTTTATCCACACCAATGTGCATCTTCATCCCGAAGTGCCAATTGTTGCCTTTCTTCGCTGAATGCATTTCAGGATCTCGCTTTTAGTCAGCGTTTTTTGTCGAACTCGGAGCCTCAATGAAAGAACCGTCAACTATCGTGCCTTTGCTGAAGAGAAGACCTCTGTCGGTAAGCTGCTTTTTGAACAAATCAAAGACCTGTTTATCCAGGCCGTTTTTCTCAAGAAGATGGCGGAAACGCAGGATCGTAGTCTCGTCCGGACATTTTGAATCCATCGTCAAACCGACAAAGCGGCGACATGCGAAGGAGTCGTGAAGTGTCTCTTCACACATTGGGTCCGACAGGTTATAGACCAGCTGAAGAAAATGAACGCGGATCATGAGCTCCAGAGGATAAGGCTGAGCACCTCGTTTGCCTTCGCTATAGTAGGGTCCGATCAGCGATTTCAAATCCTGCCAAGGAATGATGCGGTCCAAAGTCTCAAGGAACTTCGTTCTTCTGGCACCGCCCAGCTGCGGTGAGGTTTCTGCGAATAAATCAGCGAATCAGGGAGCTTTAATCTTCATAATCACACTTTTTGGTAGCGTGCTAATTATATCACATCACCCATCTTTTATGCAGAGATTCCTTGACCTTCTGCAGCTCTTTTTGGCAAAGTAGCCCTCAGTTGGCCGGGATGGAAGATACCCGGATAAAACTGAGCAAAAGAAGGCAGGCAAAGGGCTCTTAAGATGAATCAGAGGGCTAATGGCTAGTCCTTGAATATCTATTCAAACCTGCACATACTCACCTCCCTTTGGAGGGTGAGTATGAGAGAAATTCACAATTTGATGACTATCGGAGAAGTCGCCGGATCATTCGGAGTTTGTGTGGCAACCGTAAGACGATGGTGCAAAAACGGCAAGTTTTCCCGAGTTATCAGGACCATTGGAAATCAAAGGCGTTTTGATCCTGATGAAGTCCATGAAATGCTTCATCCTACCGGCGGCAAAAGGATCATGGTCGGATATGCGAGAGTCTCAAGCTATGATCAGCGCTCGGATTTGGTAGCCCAAGCCGAAAGACTCAGCCATTACGGATGACAGCTTGTCATTAAGGATCTCGGAAGCGGACTCAATTGTAAAAAACCGGGGCTAAAACGCTTATTGAAACTTCTTTTAACCAGGCGCGTCGGTGCATTAGTTGTCACCCATGATGACCGACTGCTCCGATTTGGCACGGAGTTAATTTATTTCATCGCTCGCCTCATGGGCACCCGTATAGTCATCTTAGATGAGCCGGAACAGCAGCCTTTCGAAACGGAGCTCGTCAAGGATGTTATTACCCTGATGACAGTCTTCTGCGCTCGTCTTTACGGGAAGCGATCGTGGAAAAATAAGGTAAAGGAAAATACGAGTATAAAAATGCTGGGTTTCCATTAAGATCTAATTATTACTTTATTTTTACCCCTAAATGCCTAGCCTTGAGCGAACACTCGTGCGTCAGTTTGAGATGCCCAATGAAACAGATAGAGCTGCATTGGATCGGATGTGTTCGTCGTACGGATTTGTGGCATCAAAATTTCTTTTTGCCTTTCAAACGAGAGAACTTCGAAGTGAGGTAAAGGACTTTCGCGCTTTTCGAAATAGATTGGTAACTGCTCTGAGCAGGACACCTGTTGAATTTAACCAAAAACTCGCAGGCTTGCGAGCCAATGGGAAAACAGCAGAGGCAACTCTCTTGACTTTGCTCAGAGAACTCAAAGAGACTTCGGGGCCTCATCTTCAGGCGCGTCACTGGAAGCTTGCTTTGGAGGAAACATCCAAGATGGCAATGACGCATTGGAAAAGCGTCATTGCAGAATCAAAGAAGGAACTTGCAGATACGTTAAAGTGTTTTCACGATCAGGATCGTCACTACGTGTACTGGCTGCTTTGCGGCATTAACCGCCAATTCTTTGAATTGCTAGACGGAAGAGTTCCGGTCCCGAATCCGGAAGTTTCTTTTGATCGGAACTATTGCCTCAGCTATGAACGACCTCTTTCTTTGAAGACGCTCCGGTGCATCGCCGGGATTGTCAGGCGGACAGTCAATAGAGTTCGAAGAAACAGCGTCTGCTATCCGAGAACGAAAACTTTTCACAACCGAATTGACTTTGATTCAAGCTGCTATACGGTCAGATCAGCAGAAGATGCTCAACTCCTTGAGCTTATGTCATTGCAGCCCGGTAAAAGGATTCCTCTTCGGCTCAAAGGTAAAAGCAAAATCCGCGGAACGCTCCAGCTGATACGTGATACTGCCGGCACTTACTCATTAAGAGTGTACGTACCTCAGCAGTGCGAAGAAAAAAGAAAGACCGGCACCGTCATAGGAATTGATCTCGGCTACACAGAGATGATGGCAACGAGTGAACAGGAACTTCTTGGGACGGATCTGGGAAAGTATTTTTCTGCGATAGCTGATAAAAGAGGAAAGAACAGTGAAGGCCGAAACCGAATGCATGCACTCTTTCGCAGCCTTCTGAAAAAGACCGGCAAGGACAACCTTGCCAAGGCAGAGCGAATTCGAAGGCATAACCTCGGCCGCAAGAAGCAGCGCGCAAGGTACATCCGTGACATCGGAGTTATTAAGACAGTCGTTAACAGAGAACTAAACCGTCTTTTTACTCGGAAGACAAATCCAGTCAAGGCTATTGTCGTTGAAGATTTAAGTGCTCGAATGAAGGCTCACTTTGGCAAAAAGTGGAATAGACGGCTGAGCGGCTGGATGCGAGGATATCTACAGGAGAGGATCAGATACAAAGCAAAAAAATATGGAATTGAAGTAAACGAAGTTAACCCTGCTCACAGTTCGAGAGAATGCCCCCAGTGTCACTGCACGGACAAAAAGAACCGACAAGGGGATTTCTTTAAGTGCTCGTTTTGCGGACACCACGGACATGCTGACTTGGTTGCAGCGTTAAACATACTCGGCCGTCTAGGAGATAAGGAGATCCGTAAAGGTATGTCTCCGTCTCGGGTGAAAGCAGTACTGGACGGTCGGCATGTCGGTTGGAAATTATTGAACGATACCGTTACCGACAGGACTTCAGATGAAGCGCGTGTTGTGAGCGAATCTCCCCGTTCAGCTTCATCGAAGAGCGAACTGAGAAGTGATGTACAGGTTTGTACAGCTTCCTGATAACGGATGACCGAGACGTAAGTATTCTCTCAGGGATTCTTTCTTACCGGAGATAGCCGGTTGCAAACCAATATTTCAAAGACCAATTCCCTTAACACCGCATTTTCCGAGTCGCTCCTTCCGAAAAGGACTGTTTGTCGTTCTCAGATTATTGATTAAAATTTTTTGGGGAGAAAGCTCCAACCAAGAAAAAAGACGCCCAAGGAGTGGGCAGGGAGTGGTTACGTCATTGCTAAAATTTTTCAGGGTTCTTCGAGGGGCGTCAGGTAGCCGTCCGGCGATTGAACTCCTTCTTGTTTTTACTCAATAGGCGGATGCAAACCAGCCAGCAGACAGCGCCTACCAAACCGACTGAAGTGGCAGATATATAGGCTAAGCTGAAGTTGGAACCGTCAGCTGTCACTGTGAGTATTACAGGTCCTAATACGCCACCCAGCGAAAAGCCAGCGGCCATGATTCCGTAATTAACGCTGTTATGTTTGGATCCGAACTGATCTACCGTGAAGCCAGGATAAATGCCTACGAAGGATCCGTAGCAGATGCCAAGAAGGATGAGACCGGCTACGAAGAAGCTTTGATTTTCCTGAGTTGCAGCCATGAGGCACCCCAAGCCGACGAATGAGAGAATCTGAGCACAGGCCAGAGAAGGAAGGCGACCGAATTTGTCTGAAGCAGAACCGGCAATGAATCGTGCTACGGTGTTCGCAAAGGCGATCGCAGAAACGCAGAGAGCGGCCGCCGCTGGTGTGAATCCCGCCTGCATCTGTGCGATCGATGATGCGGAAGAAAACATCATCAACGGAGCAGTGCATCCTGAGATGTAGAGAAAGAGCATGGGCCAGAATGCCGGAGTTGCCAGCATCTGCTTCCAATCCTTGTCCGGGCCTGCACAGGAAAGTTTTGTTTTCTTATTGGATAGAACTTTTTTCAAAGCAATCGCAATTCCGGAAGGACATTTCTGGGAAAGAAGACCTCCGATGACGATGACGGAGCCTGAACATATCGCTAGGATTCGTAGACTCATGGAAGTGCCGAAGTTCTGGATAAGAAGATTAGCTATTGGGGGGAGGATGATTGCGCAGCAGCCGTAGGCCATGGATGCCAGACCGCCCGCAAAACCTGCACGGTCCGGGAAGTATTTAAGGACGCTTCCGATTGTCGACGTGTAAGTCAGGCCTACGCCGAAACCGAAGATCAGACCGAAAAAAATATTGACTTGGGTGACGGAAGTTGCAGTAGAAGTCAGAGCAAGGCCTAAGGCGACAATCAGGCCGGAGGGAACGAGCACAATCTTCGGGCCGAAGCGGTCACAAAAATACCCGCCGATGATCATTCCGACTGGGTTGATGAAGCTGGCAAAACTGAAGGCAAGTGCAAGGTCCTGAACTTTTACCGGCTCTCCTACAGCCTGAGAGAGGTGCTCTGCAAGAGGGAGGGAAAGAACGCTCCAGCAATAGAGAAGGCCAGTGAAAAGGTTAACCACGCAGAAAAGCAAGAGATAGAGCCAGCGTGTTTTAAGAATGTTGTTTTCCATAGAAACTGCAATCGGTAAAAGAAATTTTTTCTGTTGCAGATGATTCTAGGAATCGTTCGAAAGCTCTCCTATCTAGCTTTTGTAGCTCAGATAGTCATCTAGCAAAGATGACTGATTTTTTTTAACACAGTAACCTTTATAAATGAGTTATAAGAATAGGTATTTGTACGCGTGACAGTCAAATGAGAGTTATTCGAGAATGTTTGTGTGACTTCACCCTTGTAACTGATGACTGAATTCACACAGCGATCAAATTTCTGCAGTTTGTCGGAGAGATCGATGAAAACAATACAATGCTGTGAAAATCCTCTTCAGCAACCCGAGGGGTGTTACCTGCGGCGATGGTCTCTGTTTTCGGGGTCCATCTGAAATGAATCAACTCTGTTTTAGAATTGTAACTAACAGAACCTCTTCTCTGTCTAATCCCAAAGGAGAAAAACATGCCCTCTCTCTACTACTCGGATGCTGTCTGCTCCAAACCTCTTTTTGAACAGGTTAAGGAAAAGATCATCGACCAGATCCGCAAGGGTGTCTGGCAGGCTAATGCCATGCTTCCTAATGAGCTTGCCCTTGCAGATATGTACAGTGTGAGTCAGGGGACGGTCCGCCGAGCCCTTCAGGCCTTAGTGCAGGAGGGAATCCTTGTTCGTCATCAGGGGCGTGGAACCTTCGTCGCGAGCTTCCGAAGAAATGTATCAAACGTCAAGACGCGGATTAACTGGTTTGAGTCAGACGACGTCACTCTGAAGGTCGGTCAGTCGAAGATTGTGAGCTTTGAGAAGATTGCTCCTCTCGGAAAAGTGCTTCAGAGGGTTGGGACGCAGCAGGGTGAACGGGTTTTTCACATTCGCCGAGAGACTTCCTGGGCACCTAACGGGGAAGTGGTGTGCTTTGACGATATTTATCTTCCTGAGCGTTTTTATCCGGGCCTCACGTTAGAAAAGTTGACGAGCAGTGACTATCCGATTATTTATGCTTTTTATCAGGAAGTCTACGGTGTGACCGTTACGCACATGCAAGATGTTGCACGTGCCGTGCTCCTCAATCCTGAACAGGCCCAGAAGGCAGGAGTTCAGACTCCGTTCCCCGGGATCATGATTCAGAGGACTTCTCATAATTCCTACGGGGAAATTGTGGAGCTGCGTTTTCTCCTAAACGTCACGGAAAACCAAAGCATGATTTTGAGTCGCTGACTCTTTGCCCGCGAGTTTTTCTCAGATTTTCCCGTAAGCCTTTCCGATTACGCAAACTCAGGCAGCCTCATTTTTTGACGGGGCCTTTAATTTTGCACGTCGATCTTTGCGCGTGCATGAAGAAAGCCAGCTGGGTTAGCCATCTTCAGCGAGGAGATGGAAAACGCGAGAGGGGTCGGTGGCGTTCCATGAAAAAGCCCCGACAGATTCCAAAGGAGGACTGGAAGAGTTGGGGCAAAGAATCAATTGGAGAGGATTCGTTTAAAGGATTGTCAAGTGGTCGATTAGAACCAATGCTGCAGACCTACGTGAGAAACCCAGGTGTTGACCTTCGGGGTATTGAGTTGCTTACGGCCGATCGAGTAGGAGCTGTGGATATAAGCCATCGTACGTTTTGTAATCTTGTACTCGATGGCGCCGTTGATGTTCTGACGGCTGGCTTTCAGTTTTTGAGAATCTGCCATCTTGTGGTGACCGAAGAGACTCACATAGTCGAGGACGAAACGCCAATGAGCATCTGGGTGATAACGGAAGCCTATGATGGTGTTCCAGGCATCAATGCCGTATTTGCGGTCAGCATCTGTATAAGCGACACCATCTACAGTCGTCTTAATCGAGTCAAGATTCCAACCGCTCGCATTGCGCCAGTTCTTCATGTACTGGCCGCCGATGTAAAGTTTCAGGGCATCCGTAGCTTTCCAAGTTGCGCCTAACGTGTAGGCTTGAGAATTTGCTCGAGTGTATTTTTTACCATTGTCGACCCAATCGGTACTCTTGCCGTTGTCATGGCCCCACCACATATTAGTGAAGCCTGCGTAGACACCGAAAATCTTGTTCTGCCAGTTACCGCCGAGCGAAAGCATGCGGTTGTTTTCGTGAGCCGGATGATTGTCGTCGTCTGTCGTAGCGAAAGACCACGTTGCGCCGAGTTTGAAGCCGTTTATACGGGGAGTAACGTAAGTCACGCAGTTATTGGAGCGCGGATCGTTGCCCCAAACGTTTCCGATCGAAGCGATGTCGCCGTAGGCGGTTTCCATCGGATCGATCCAGGCCATAACCAGACTGTAGGGGGAAATGGTGGAGCGGACACTACCCATGCGGCCCATGCCCAGTTCGCCGTAATCTTCATTGGCAACAGCGAGAATGGAACGGCGTCCGAAGAGTGTTGTACCGGGTTTATTGCCTGTCGTCTGGTTGTAGGTACCGTTGTCGGAGTTGAAACCGATTTCCAGATATCCCTTTACTTTCCATTTACCTGTTAAATCTTCAACGATGTTGAGACCGACACGTGAGCCCTGGTCATCCATATTGACAAGAGTGTCGCCTCCGCGCTGTTTTTCGATATGGACGGCCGTCTCGATTTTTCCGTAGAGTGTGACCTCTGCATGAGCATCAGAGGCATACAGAATTGGGATGACTAAAGCCGAGCAGAGCGTCAGTACTTTTTTCATACTTTTCTCCTTGGTGAGTAAATGCGTTTTTCTGTTTTTTATTATTGGCTTTTAGTCTTTAATTAAATATGCAACAGAGATTTCTCAGCTATTTAATAAATTTATTCAATAGTCTTATATAAGAGTTGACGGAGTTGAAAAATATATAAATGTGATATGCGAATTGATGCTTTTTTTAATTTTAAGTGCAAGACAGTATTGAAATATCCTTAAAACGCAACAGGGCAGAAGTCAACTTAAAAATCAATGCTCTTATAACTGAGTTATTAAATATAGTTATTGCATATTTTTTACAGAAAAAGACTTATTTATGATTTTTTAAGTTCCACAAAACCTCTGGAGAAAATATGCAGCTCACCTCATGGATTGCTGTCGCGGTCATTGTTTTGACCGTTGCGGCTCTTGTAAAAAAAATGGGATGTCCGAACGACGCTTTTATGTTCTGGCCTCTTTCTCTGCTGTACCGCACTGAAACCTCTTGACGGTCTGAATCAGTTCGCCAAGATGATGACTAATGGAACTCTGGTGCAGGCAATCTGCGGCGCCATGGGTTTTGCCTTTGTTATTACGCTGACCAAATGCGACCTCCATTTGGTCGGTCTTCTGTCCAAGCCTCTTAAGAAACTCGGCATTCTTTTGATCCCTGCCTGCACTATCGTCACGCTACTGGTTAACACTGCTATTCCGAGTGCAGCTGGTTGTGCAGCCGCTGTAGGCGCTTCGCTAATCCCGGTCATGATCCGGGCTGGTATCAAACCGGTAGGTGCCGGTGCTGCCATCCTTGCGGGAACAATAGGCTCTTTCATGAACCCGGGAAGCCCTCACCAGAACATGGTGGGCGGGTATGTTGGCATTTCCGGTATGGAATTCATTCTTAAGAATATGAATACGTACCTGATTCTTTGGGCCATCGCTGTTATTGGCGTGACCGTTGTTGAATTCATTCGCAAAGACTATAGAGGAGGCGAATCCTTCGACGGAATGGAAAGCCTCGGCGAAACCGTGAAGCGCATCAATATCCTTAAAGCTTTTGCTCCTCTCTTCCCACTTGTTCTTTTGATCATCGGCAATACCTGTCTTCCGATGGTCAAGATGGGTGTAGCCCAAGCTATGGTCGTGGGTGCTATCTTCGCTATCTGCGTTACCGGAACCAATCCTTCAAAAGTTGTTAATGAATTTTTTAACGGTTGCGGAAAAGGGTTTGCCAATATCGTCAGTATCATCATTTCGGCTAGCGTTTTTGCCATGGGTCTGCGTGCCAGCGGTCTCGTCGGCGACATGATCGAAGTGCTCAAGACATCCAATGAATATGCTCGCTGGTTCGGCATTCTCGGACCATACTTCATGGCCATCCTCGTCGGTTCAGGCGACGCTGCCACGATGGCATTTAACGAAGCTGTAACACCTCACGCAGCCACCTTCGGCATGTCCGTTATTGAACTCGGAAACCTGGCTTATGTCTCCGGTGCCCTTGGTCGCACGATGAGTCCGATTGCCGGTGTTGTGATCGTGATCGCAGGTCTTTGCCGCACCAACCCGCTGAGCCTTGTTCAAAGAACAGCCCCCGCAATGATCGTTGCAATTCTCTCGCTGCTTATCTTTTCCTGATCTCTTGGGTCCCCGCAGCCTCTCGTAAAACATAGTAAGTCTCAGGAGATCTTTATCTTCTGAGACCGAAGTCGGGAAAAACTCGGGGTTGCTCCTCCGCTCCCTGTCCCATCCTAGTTTTACAGTCATCGCCTTTCCCCTTCTTTCACTTTTTATATGATGAAGAGGCAGGTGACATTACAACGCTTCCGTCCTGACCGGAATAACGTGAAGGCCCATCAGTCAATCTGCTACACCAAAGAAAAACCATGTTTGAAGATCTGAAAAACTACACTGAAGAGATGGTCAGCTTCCGCCGCTCTTTTCACAAATATCCTGAAACCGGCTGGACCGAATTCCGGACTACAGCCATCATCGCCGAGAGACTTAACGAGCTCGGCTATGAAGTCCTTCTCGGTAAAGCTATTATTAACCCTGACTTTGTAATGGGAAGGTCCAAAACCGAAGTCGAAGCTGCTCAGTGCAAGGCAGTTGAACTCGGAATTTCCAAGGAGGCGATTGGTGCCTGTCAGGGCTATACTGGGTGTGCCGCGATTCTGGAAACCGGCCGTCCGGGCCCTGTGACAGCACTTCGCTTTGATATCGATGCGCTTTACGTCACCGAAACCGAGAATGTGGACCACATCCCCAATAAAGAAGGCTTTAGGTCCGAATTCCAGGGAAAGATGCATGCCTGCGGCCATGACTGCCATGCGGCTACCGGCTTGGCTATGGCTCATTGGCTTAAAGTTCATGAAGCTGAGCTCAACGGCACTGTAAAACTTCTTTTTCAGCCCGCAGAAGAGGGTACTCGAGGCGCACTTGCTATGACCGAAAGCGGTATCCTAGACGACGTGAACTATCTCGTCGGGGCTCACATCGCATGCACTCCGCGTCTTGGACAGGTATTCATTTCCGAGCCTGGGTACAATGCCACGATTAAATTTGACGTTCATCTCGAGGGCAGAGCGGCACACTCAGTGGCTAATCCGCAAGACGGAAGAAATGCTCTGATGGCGGCAGCTCACGCCTTGGTTCTCTGCGGGAGCATGCCCAAGCATGGTGATGGACTGACTTCCATCAGCTGCGGAAAACTGACTGCCGGTGAAATGCGCAATGTGATCCCCGTCAAGGCCAAGATGGAAATGGAAGTCCGCGGAGCATCCAACGAACTCTGTCAATACGCTTTCTCTGAAGCCGAGCGATCCGTGAAGTTTGCCTGCGCAGCTTTTGATGTGACTTACCGGATCGAGAAGGTCGGTCAGGCCTACACCATGAATCCGTCCCCCGAACTGGCCGACCTTCTTGAAGTATGTGCCTGCGAAACGGTAGGAGAAAAGGGTGTCGGTCGCTACAGTGAAAAAGGCGGTAGCGAAGACTTCACCGTGATGATGGACCGTGTACAAAAACTCGGGGGAAAAGCAGCCCATTTCTATTATGGAGCAGACAGCACCTGCAACCATCGCTCTGACTTTGACCCCGATGACGTCAGAAGCATGCCCATCGGTTTTGAAGTGCTGGTCCGTGTTCTCACCCGTCTCAACGGAGAAAAAGACTGTTAATTTCCTGTGAGGGCCATAGCCTTCGAGACCTAGTCTCTGGAACGTCCTCAGATATATTCGGTTCGATTCGCAAAGACGCCTCCGGGCCGTGCAGATAAGAACCCGGAGTCGTGTAGCTTTTCGAAGAAGTGGGGCAAAATCAATCAACGCAACGAAATCCGCGCCAAAGACTGCCTCGAAGACCATGTCGTTAGAAGGAGCAGCTAGTCGTGGCGAAGTCACATTGGACGAAAGCTGAACCTAGAGGCTGTCCGCTCATCGATTTAGTATGTTTCTATCTCGACGATGCGGCGCAGAAGGTTATCAAGAACAAAGGAGCACCCGGCATAGACGGGATAACCTATGAGCAACTTCCTAACCTTTTGCGAGTTCACGGGGAGAAGATCAGACAGAAACTTAAAAACGGTACCTACATTCCCGCTCCCGTTCGACGCGTGGATATACCCAAGCCAAACGGGGGCACACGGATGTTAGGAATTCCAAGGAAGCTCTGCAAAATACGTAATTTTTCCCAATCGCCCTTCGGAGGCTTAATTTTCGAAGAATCAGGCAGGAATTTTCTATCGGGGAGGAATTGATCAGAGCCTAATCAATCAGTTTCCTCCCTCATAGATACAATTATCCTAGGCGAAGCTAACCTTGGTTCGATTTTCGAAGCAATTTCCGATGAACATGTTGGCAATCGAGGCCAGCATTGTTAAGCGCGCCGTATTTTTGGCCAGCCCTCTGTATCTGACTTTCTTATATCCGAACTGAACCTTAATTCGATGAAAGGCGTGTTCGACCTTGCATCTAATCGAACTCAGCAGCTTTTCGTCGGCAATTCTCTCTGCCGAGAGCTTCTTTCTCTGACCGTAACGTTTCGCGGCCGTATAAGTTACTCGTTCAGGATCTGCACTATCGCGCTTTTCCATACCGAGATATCCGGAATCACCGATTACTTCCCAGTCATCGGGGTGGCGCAATTCATCGGCTTTTGTCACATCGTGAACATTAGCCGGAGTCGTTATCACCGTGTGGATGATTCCTGTGGCTTTGTCCACACCAATGTGCATCTTCATTCCGAAGTGCCAATTATTGCCTTTTTTCGCCGAGTGCATCTCAGGATCGCGCTTTTTGTCGGCGTTTTTCGTCGAACTCGGCGCTTCAATAAAAGAGCCGTCAACAATCGTGCCCTTACTGAAGAGCAGGCCTCTGTTGGTAAGCTGCTGCTTGAACAAATCAAAGACTTGTTTGTCCAAGCCGTTTTTCTCAAGGAGATGGCGGAAACGCAGAATCGTAGTCTCATCGGGGCATTTTGAATCCATCGTCAGACCGACAAAGCGACGACATGCGAACGAGTCGTGCAGCGTTTCCTCACACATGGGATCAGAAAGGTTATAAACCAGTTGAAGAAAATGAATGCGGATCATGAGTTCCAGCGGATAAGGCTGAGCACCGCGTTTACCTTCACTGTAGTAAGGTCCGATCAACGCTTTCAAATCCTGCCAAGGAATGATACGGTCCAAAGTCTCAAGGAACTTAGTTCTTCTGGCACCGCCCAGCTGCGGGGAGGTTTCTGCGAATAAATCAGCAAATGAGGGAGCTTTAATCTTCATAATCACACTTTTCGGTAGTGTGCTAGTTATAGCAAATCACCCACCTTTTGTACAGAGGTTCCCCAACTCTCTTGGACCGAACAATCCAACAGGCCATAGTGATGACCATTGGAGACGCGTTCGAGGATCAATTCTCGGACAAAAGTTATGGGTTCAGAGAGGGACGGAACTGCCAGCAGGTAGTGCAAAGAGCTCAAAAGTACATCGAAGATGGAAATAGATGGGTCGTTGAAATGGACTTGTCCAAATTCTTCGACCGGGTCAACCACGATATTTTGATGGACAGAGTCAGCCGAGTCATCGACGACAAGGCAATCTTGAAACTAATCAGGCGATACCTAAACGCAGGCATCATGGAAGACGGGCTTGTAAGTCCAAGACTGGAAGGCGTACCTCAGGGATCGCCGCTCAGTCCGCTACTGTCAAACATTATGCTGACGGATTTGGATCGGGAATTGGAAACAAGAGGACTCAACCATGTCCGCTACGCGGACGACTGCAATATCTATGTGAAATCAGAGAAAGCGGCTCAGCGAGTTCTGACAAATATCACCAAATATGTAGAGGAGACACTCAAGTTGCGAGTAAATCGTGACAAGAGTGGCACCTTTCGTCCGAGGGACTCGGTCTTTCTCGGGTACACCTTCTCGAAAGCTGACTGTACACGTATTGTCGTGGCACAAAAGTCCGTAAAGAGGCTGTGGGCGAAACTACACAAGATATTTAACACTGCGCGGGGGACTTCACTAGGATGGACGATTAAAGCTATTACTCCAATCCTTAGAGGATGGAGGAACTACTATCGTCTGGACGACAGAAAGCAATACTGGGAAGAAATGGACCAAAGAATCCGACATCATCTCAGGAAACTTATCTGGATAGCATGGAAGAAACCGAAAACGAGAGAACGAAATCTTGTGAAACTTGGAATCGATCCCGAAAGAGCCTGGAAAAGTTCTGGTAATGGAAGAGGTGCTTGGTGGAACTCAGGGCAATCGCACATGAATCAAGCCATCAAGAACGACCGTTTTGTAAGATTAGGCCTGTACTCTCTCCGCTTTATGGAGATTCGTTAATGAAGCGCCCATTGCGGTACCGCACGATGGGTGCTGTGAGAGAGGGGCGGAGCAATCCGTCCCCCTACTCGATCTAAGAGCTTTCTGAATCAATTTTGTGTCAGAAATGCTCAATAAAATTTTTCTTAGTACCGATAGTGACCACGACGGGGCATTCTCTGCTGAGGTTCTGCGCAGGGATATTGCGGGTATGCCGAGTTGTAGTACCGATGAGGTCCGTAGTAGCCGTCGGAGGCGTACGGACGATGGTCGTTGTAATAATGGCCGTGGTGCATACAGCCGGCAATGAAAGGCAAAGATAATAAAGCAAAGATGATTGCGAACCGCTTCATTACGAGCTCCTTAAAACAACATCTCTAAGTCTAATTAGACTTCAATTTATTAGGAATGTTAGCTCTAGGGATTTCCACTTAGAAGGACGGTGTTTCTGACTTTGGTACAGACGGTTTCCGGCTTAGGTGTGAAGGCTTCCATTTGGTAAAATCAACAAATTAGGCTCGGTGCGAGCAGAAGTTAGGAAGCTTCGACTCAATCCGGCTGTTCCATTAACGAAAGGAAGTCCGATGGCCTTAAAAATTTACAACACGCTCTCTCGTAGTGTGGAGCCCTTTAAATCCATTACACCCGGAAAAGTCGGAATGTATGTTTGCGGCGTTACCGTCTACGATGACTGCCACATTGGACACGGAAGAACATTTATCGCTTTTGACGTGGCAAGACGCTGGCTCCAGGAGAGCGGCTACGACGTCAAATTCGTCCGCAACGTAACCGATGTTGACGACAAGATTATTAAACGTGCGGCTGAACGCAAGATTCTGCCGTCCGAGCTGGCCGAGACCTATACCAAGCGCATGCAGGAAGATCTCGGTGAACTCGGCTGCTTGCCTCCGAGCGTTGAGCCGAGAGCGACTCAATACATTCCTAAGATGCTTGCCCTGATCGAGAAGCTCGAAGAAAAGGGCTATGCCTATCAGGACAAGAATGGTGACGTCGATTTCTCCGTTCGTAAATTTAAACCCTACGGCGCCTTGTCTGGCAAGAAAGTCGACGAACTGCAGCCCGGGGAGCGCGTTAGAGTTGAGGAAGCCAAGCAGGATCCGCTGGACTTTGCACTTTGGAAGAGAGCAAAACCTGGTGAACCCGAGTGGGATTCCAAATGGGGCAAAGGACGTCCCGGCTGGCATATTGAGTGCTCTGCCATGAGCTGTGATCTGCTTGGAGAAACCTTTGATATTCACGGCGGCGGTCCTGACTTGATGTTCCCGCACCATGAAAATGAAATCGCTCAGAGTGAAGCTGCCAACGGTAAGAAGTTCGTGAACACCTGGATGCACTCCGGTCCGCTGCGCGTCAACGGCGAGAAAATGAGTAAGTCTCTCGGCAACTTCTGGACCATCCGTGATGCTTTAAAGGAAACGAACACTCAGTACGGCGACAAGAACGGCAACGAAACGCTCCGTTTCTTCTTACTGCGCTCCCACTACAGAAGCCCGATCGATTTCTCTTCTGCTTTGGTCGAAGACGCTCATCAGGCACTGATTCGTCTTTATACGGCGCTCAAAAATACGCCAGCAGACGACAACCCTCTGGACTGGAACGAAAAGTATGCCGCTCAGTTCAAAGAAGCGATGGATGACGATTTCAATACGGCTCAGGCTGTCGCTGTTCTCTTCGAATTGGCCAAAGAAGTCAACCAAACGAAGTCTCCTGAACTTGCACGCCAGCTCAAAAAACTCGGCGGTGTGCTTGGCATCCTCCAGCTAGCCCCAGAAGCCTTCGTCAAAGGCGCCGTGGATTCTGTGGACGAAGCAGCTGTCGAAGCCTTGATCGCGGAAAGAAAGGCGGCAAAGGCTGCTAAGAACTGGGCAAGAGCTGATGAAATCCGTAAAGAGCTCTTAGAAAAGAATATTGTTTTGGAAGATGCTCCCGGCGGTGTGACGACTTGGCGCAGAGCTTAATCTCTATGGCAGAGCAAACCGAAAAACCCGAATGGTGGGATCAAGCTAAAAAGGAGCTTTCCGAAGCTGATCCCGTCATGGCCCAAATCATTCGCGCTAATCCTGAAGGATTTCTTGCGACTCGCGGGAATCCTTTTGAGACGCTGCTGCGCTCCGTGATCGGGCAGCAGATCTCCGTTAAAGCGGCGGCCAACATATGGGAACGGTTTGCTAAAGCCTGTAAAGAAATAAAACCTGAAATTATTACCCGCAAACATCGTCGAACCTTGAGGACCGCAGGTTTGAGCGAACGTAAGATTGAGTACGTTTTTGATATCTGTCGCTTTTTTCTCGAGAATCCGGATGCGGCCGACGGCTTTCAACATCGTTCCAATGAGGAAGTTATCAAGGAACTTTGTACCATCAAAGGCGTAGGCCCCTGGACGGCGGAAATGTTTTTGATCTTTGCGCTGCGTCGTCCGGATGTTGCTCCAATGCTCGATTACGGCTTTATCAAAGCCGTCGGCCAAGCGTATTTTCCGGAGATCGCGTTTGAAGAATGGTCAGCGGCCGACCGAAAAGAAGAAATGTCATCGGTGATTGCCAAATGGGGTCCATGGAAAACCGCCGGCACATGGTATTTATGGCGAAGCCTTAACAACGGACCGATGCAGTACTAAAGGAATAACATGGCAAAAGTCACTTACTTAGAATTTGAAAAACCCGTTGCTCAGCTTGAGGAAAAAATTCAGGAACTCCGCGATATGAGCTCCGGATCCGAAGGTTTGGATTTAACGAGCGACATCAACGGGCTTGAAAAGAAAAAAGCCAAACTTCTCAAAGAAATCTTCAATAAGCTTTCTCCTTGGGAAATGTCGCTTTTGGCTCGCCATCCGAATCGTCCGTACACACTGGATTACATCAACATGATTTTTACGGACTTCCACGAACTGCACGGTGATCGTGCTTACGCGGATGATCCTTCTATTGTCGGCGGCATGGCTCGTTTTAACGGTGAGCCGGTTATGGTGATCGGACATCAGAAAGGCCGTGATACGCGCGAAAGAACGCTCCGTAATTTCGGAATGAGCCGTCCGGAAGGCTATCGCAAAGCGCTCCGCTTGATGCAGACAGCCGAAAAGTTCTCCATGCCGATCTTTACCTTCGTCGACACACCGGGTGCCTATCCGGGCATCGGCGCTGAAGAGCGCGGGCAGTCCGAGGCGATCGGTCACAACCTCTTTGTGATGAGTCGACTGAAAACGCCGATCGTTGCAACGGTAATTGGCGAGGGCGGCTCCGGCGGTGCCTTGGCGATTGCAGTGGCTGATGTCGTTCAGATGCTTCAGTATTCCACTTATTCCGTTATTTCGCCGGAAGGCTGTGCTTCCATTTTGTGGAAGAGTGCAGCTAAGGCTCCGGATGCAGCAAAGGCCTTGGGATTGACCGCTCACCAGCTGTTTGATGCCGGTCTGATCGACAAGATCCTGCCTGAGCCTTTAGGCGGCGCTCATCGCGATCCTGAAGCGATGGCCCAAACCTTAAAGCGTTCTTTGAGCGATTCCCTTCGCACGCTGAAGCGCATGAGCACCGAGGAGCTTCTGGAAGAACGCTACAAGAAGCTCCTCAACTACGGAAAATATGCCGAAGTCGAAAAATAATCCTTCTGAAAAGAAAACTGTCCGCGGCATTACAACGCGTGTCCGGACAGCTCTTGAAAATACTGCCCGACAGCTGCAGCTGTCCGCCGACGGGCTGCCGATTGCTTCCGGCGAGAAACCGATCAATGTGATTGTCGCCTTCTCGGGCGGTCTGGATTCCTCCGTTCTGCTTTACGCAGTCTCCCAGCTCAAGGGAAAGTCTTACGGCGAAATTACCGCGGTCCACGTCCACCACGGCCTTTCAAAGCAAGCCAACGAATGGGCTGAGTTTTGTGAAGAGCGCGCGAAGAAGTGCGGTGTGCGGTTTGTTCTCAGAAAAGTGACAGTGCCTTCGGGCGGCGCCGGTTTTGAGGCTGAAGCGCGTCAGCTTCGTTATGAAGTTCTCGAAGAGGAAGCGAGGAAGTCAGCGGCGGACGCGATCTTAACGGCTCATCATTTAGACGATCAGCTCGAAACGTTCCTTATTCAATGGATGAGAGGCTCAGGTCCTGCGGGATTAGCCGCCATGCCTCCGCTGCTTCGCAAAGACGGATGCACGATTATGCGTCCGCTGCTCGGGTTTCAAAGGACAGAACTGGAACGTTTTGCCGAAATTCGAGGTATCAAGTGGGTCGAAGATGAAAGTAATGAAGATACGAAATATCTTCGCAACGCGATTCGGCACAACATCATTCCCGAACTGGAAAAGATTCGTCCGGGATTCAAAACAGCCGCAGCCCGCAGCATAGAGCTGATAGCAGAAGCGGCAGAGACGCTTCGTGATGTCGCCGAAGACGACTTTAATCAAGCGTCTGAGAACGACGGGAAATACCTTCGTATTGACGATTTTTTAGCACTTCCTGCTGGACGCAGAGCTCGGGTTCTGAGATTGTGGCTCGACAGAGTAGGTTTTAAACCCCTGCCGAGGACGCGTCTGCTGGAAATGATTCGCCAGATCAAAGAGACGACAAAGCAAAGTGTCTGTCTCATGTTCTCCGACGGTTTAGAAATTCGCAAATACGGGTCTCGTCTTATGGTCACCGAGCATGAAAAGCCGGAAAGCGAAGCTGAGATCATTGTCGAATGGCACGGAGAACCTGAAATTGACTTACCACAGTACAACGGGAAGCTTGTTTTCACACCGGCCGAAGAGGGCTTTAACGAAGGTTATCTGAAAGCTCAGCCGCTCTCGATTCGCCGGCGCTCCGGCGGTGAGAAAATCAAGATTCATAAATTCCGTCCCCGCAAAGCCCTCAAAATGCTCTTCCAGGAAGCAGGGATACCTGAGTTTGAACGCAAAAACCTGCCTTTGGTTTGGCGGGGAAAAACGCTGATTTATGTGGGCGGCGTCGGCTCCGAAGTTCGCGAGCAAGTGGATGACGACGGTACGCCGCGATACAAAATTGAATTCATAAAAAATCCTGGCCTATTTTCTTAACAGACCGGAACCGGAAGAATTTCAAAAGTTTTTGTTAGTCGACGGTAAGCAGGGCTTCGGGATCATCGAACTCTGCGCCGCTGGCCTTCTCGAAAAGCTCCAGGAGAGACTGAATCGTTAGTTCCTTCTTTTGCTCTCCCTTTACGTCTACCACCACACGGCCTTCGTGCATCATGATCAGACGATTGCCGAAACGCAGAGCATCTCGCATATTGTGCGTGATCATCAGCGTGGTGAGATTGCCCTCAGAAACACGCTTCTGCGTCAGATTTAAGACTTTCTCAGCCGTTTTTGGGTCTAAGGCAGCGGTGTGTTCGTCCAGAAGTAAAAGCTTGGGCGGAACCAGAGTGGCCATCAGCAGCGTGATGGATTGTCTTTGGCCGCCGGAAAGCGTTCCGATGCGGGTTTCCAGACGGTTCTCAAGACCTAAATCCAGCTCTTTCAAAGCCTCACGGAACTCAGCCAACTGACTACTCTGAGAGCTCCACTTGAGCGATAAAGGTTTGCCACGGCGGCTTGCCATTGCGAGGTTTTCGGCTACCTGCATATCGGCAGCCGTTCCTTTCATCGGATCCTGGAAAACTCGTCCGATGTACTTGGCGCGAACATGCTCGGGCATGCGTGTGACGTCGACTCCGTCAATGAGAATGTGGCCTTTATCAGGATAAAAAACGCCTGCAATGCAGTTCATCAAAGTAGATTTGCCGGAACCGTTGGAACCGATAACGGTGACAAAGTCTCCTTCTTCGAGCGTCAGGTTCACACCGCGAAGCGCCTTTTTCTCATTCGGCGTGTTGGGGAAGAAAGTCTTATGGAGATGAGTAATCTTAAGCATCGGCTTCCTCCGAACGCTTCATGATGGCGAATTTGTTTTTGATCAAAGGCAGAGAAAGTGCGATAGCAACCAAAACAGCGGTGAACAGTTTGAGGTCGTTCGGCGGCATGCCCAGTTCCAGAACGATGGCGATCACGGCGCGGTACACCACAGAGCCGAGCACGACGGAAATCAGCCAGTTCTTAAAGCTGCGCGTTCCGAAAAGCACTTCACCGATAATGACCGACGCCAAGCCGATGACGATAGTGCCGGTACCCATACCCACGTCGGCAAAGCCGTTGCTTTGGGCAACGAGGGCGCCGGAAAGGGCGACCAAACCGTTAGAGATAAGCAGTCCGAGAATGACCATGACGTTGGTGTTGATGCCTTGCGCACGGGCCATCTGAGGGTTGCAGCCGGTGGCACGAATAGCAGTACCCAGCACAGTGCCGAAGAACCAATACATGATCACACCGACTACTGTCGTTGCGATTAAACCCACAATCAGGGTAGCGACAACCGAAGAAACACCGAAGAGATCCTCGGTCAGCGTAAAGACGGTTTCTGCGCGGAGCAGGGGGACGTTGGCTTTTCCCATGATCATGAGGTTGACGGAGTAAAGGCCGATCATGGTCAGAATGCCGGAAAGCAGTGCCGGGATCTTAAGCTTGGTGGTCAGCAGTGCGGTGACCGTACCGCCGATGCAGCCCGCGATCAGCGCAATCAGCATGGCAAACCAAACCGAGTGACCTGCGTCGATCAAGGTAGCTGCGACAGCAGCACCGAGAGGGAAGGTGCCTTCAACGGACAAGTCTGCGATATCCAGGACGCGGAAAGTAAGGAAGACGCCGAGGGCCATAATGGCCCACAGCAAGCCTTGAGAAACGGTGGATAAAACTAAATCTAACATCGAAAGAACTTTTGATTACTTAACGAGTTCGTGCTTCACATCAGCCGGGATGGTCAAGCCGAGATTCTTAACGGCGGTTTCGTTGAAAACGGTCTTGAAGTTCTTCTGATACTGGATCGGCATGGTTTCTGGCTTGGCTTTGCCTTCAAGGATATCGGCCGCCATGGTGCCTGCGATCTTGCCGAGTTCGTAGTAATCAATCGCGATAGCGGCCGTTGCTCCGCCTTTCACTTCACCGCCTTCCCCGGCAAAGACCGGCAGTTTGGCTTTTTCGGTGATTTTGATTAGAGCCGGAACAGCGGATGCAATGGTGTTGTCCGTCGGTGTATAGATAAGGTCAACCTTGCCCACTAAGCTCTGAGCAGCCTGCTGGATGTCATTAACGTTAGAGACAGTTGCTTCGCGAACGTTGAGATTGTGCTTCTTGGCTTCTTCTTTGAAGATCTGAACCTGACGTTCGGAATTGATTTCGCTGGAGGAGTACATCACACCGACGTTTTTGGCGTTAGGATAAATTTTGACGATCAGTTCCAGTAAGCTGCTGATGGGCGCCATATCGGAAGACCCGGTTACGTTGGTCCCCGGTTTGTCATTACTCTTGACGAGCTTGGCGATTTCAAAATCGGTGACAGCGGTTGCGACGATAGGAATCTTGTTCGTGGCGTTGGCCATAGTCTGAGCCGCAGGCGTTGCAATGGCGCCGATCAAGTCAACCTTATTGCCGGTAAAACGGGTTGCGATATTGCGAAGATTGGACTGATCCGCCTGAGCATTCTGGAAGTCAAATTTGACGTTCTTGCCCTCTACGAAACCCTTGGATGCGAGGCCGTCGACAAAGCCCTTGTTGGCAGCGTCAAGCGCCTGATGTTCGACAAGCTGAACAACACCGATGTTATATGTTTTAGCAGCAGAGGCCTGAGCAGCAGGAGTAGCCGTTTTTTTATCATCGCAGCCGGTAACGGTCAGGACTGCGGCAAGGGATGCCGCAAGAAGGCAAAGACGAGAAATTTTCATATTTGTACTCTTGTTATGCAAATTTTTATGGAAAAACGATAAATCCTATTCTATTTAAGAAAGGCAAACGAAAAATCTTTTCTCAATAAAAAATCAGACCCGAAGGTCTGATTTGCAGAAAAGAAAAGCTGAAACCGAGGCTACAGGATCTTGGAGAGGAAATCCTGAGTTCGTTTGTTCTTCGGATGAGAGAAGAATTCTTCAGGCGTGGCTTCTTCGACAATTAAGCCGCCGTCTACGAACATCACGCGGTCGCCGACTTCCTTGGCGAAGCCCATTTCGTGTGTGACCACCACCATGGTCATGCCTTCTTTGGCAAGCGACTTCATGACGTCCAAAACTTCCTTCACCATTTCCGGGTCAAGAGCGCTGGTCGGTTCATCAAAGAGGAGGGCTTTCGGGTTCATGGCTAAGGCGCGGGCGATAGCAACACGCTGCTGTTGGCCGCCGGACAGTTCATCCGGCATTGCCTCGGCTTTATGTTCCAAACCGACGCGTTTGAGCAGACGCATGGCTTTTTCTTTAGCTTCTTCTTTAGATTTACCGCGAACCTGCATCGGAGCGAGCATGATGTTCTGCAGAACGGTCATGTTCGGGAACAGATTAAACCTTTGGAAGACCATGCCGACTTCACGGCGAATGGCATTTAGGTTTGCACCTTCTTCGAGCTTGATGCCGTCGATAACGATTTCGCCGCCGCTCGGGGTTTCCAAGTGGTTCAGACAGCGCAGAATCGTACTTTTGCCGCTTCCGGACGGTCCGATAATCACGACCACTTCTTTTTCTTTGATATCCAGATTGATATCTTTGAGGACCGTCACGTCACCGAATTTTTTGGAGAGGTGTTTGACGGAGATCATCGTTTTTGAATCTTTTTCTTCCATGATTATTTTCTCGTGCCTTTAGAGAAGCGTTTTTCAAGTAAAGCGACAAAGCGCGAAATGGCCAAAGTCATGATGAGGTACAAGAGGGCGACCACAATCCAGATTTCAAACGCGGCGTAAGTTCTGGAGATGATCAGCTGGCCGGTACGAGTCAGTTCTTCGAAACCGATCACGGACACCAAGGAGGAGTCTTTCAGCATGGCGATGAATTCGTTACCGAGCGGCGGAATGATGCGCTTAAACGCCTGCGGCATGATCACAAAACGCATGGCCTGAAACCAGTTGAGGCCGAGCGCTCTGGAAGCTTCCATCTGTCCTTTGTCGATGCTTTGAATACCGGCGCGGAAGATTTCTGCAACGTAGGCACCACTGTTAATCGAGCAGGCGCCGACGGCTGCCACGAACGGATCGATTCGGTGTCCGATAATTTGAGGAAGAGCAAAGTAAACCAAGAAAATCTGAACCAGCAGAGGCGTGCCTCGGATACAGTCTACGTAGACAGAAGCGAGTCCTCGTATGAGTCGGTTGTCAGAAAGTTTGGCGACGCCGACAAACATACCGATTAGTAAGCCTAATCCCACGGAAAGAGCAGTAATTTCGAGCGTGATACCGGCGCCTTTTAATAAGAGCGGCAGGTTCTCTGTGATAATGCTCAGGTTAAGTTCCAAAGCCATTGTGATGTGATTTTCTCAGTGTTTAGATATGACAACAGGCAGGAACTGTTGATTCCTGCCCTCTCTTTCTACAGCGGGATCAGATTAAGCTCCGAACCACTTCTTGTAGATTTTATCGTATTCTCCGTTCTTTTTAAGCGCTGCTAAGGCTTCATTTACTTGTTTTACAAGCGCTTTGTTTCCTTTTTTGGCAGCGATGCCGTAGTACTCGGCTTCCATGATGTCACCGACCATCCTGCCTTTGCCGCCGTTCACGAGGTAGTAAGCAATGACCGGCTGGTCATTGATGACGGCATCAACGCCCTTGTTGTCGAGTTCGATGAACGGCTCGTTGGCGTTGTTGTACTGTTTGACGTCAGCGCCTTTAACAGAGCTGGCCTTTGTAGCGCCTGTTGTGCCGATCTGTGCACCGATTCTTTTGCCGACTAAATCATTGATGCCTTTGATGTTGGTTTCGTCGGGACGAACTAAAACAATCAGGCCTGAAGTGTAGTAAGGATCGCAGAAATCAACGGCGTTCTTACGTTCTTCCGTAATGGACATTCCGGAGACAGCGAGGTCAATGTTGCCTGTGGAGAGCGCGGGAATCAGACCATCGAAGCCGAGGTTGACGAGTTCAACTTTGTAACCCATCTGTTTGCCAAGTGCTTTAGCCAGGTCAATATCGAAACCGGTCAGGTCGTTAGAACCTTTAGCCTGGAATTCAAACGGTGCAAATGTAGGATTGGTGCCAACGCGTAAAACTTTTTCAGCCTTTGCCGGAGCAGCGGCCTCTTTTTTATCACCACAAGCTGTCAAGAGACTCATGGAGAGTACAGCCACAAGCGGAATAGCCAAAAACGAGCGTTTTAACATTTAGACTCCTATTTCTTAAATGAGGTTAAATTTTAGGTGGTAATCCGATAGCCTCAAGTCTAATTGATTAAGACGTTAAAAGAAAAACAGGTGATAGATAAATGTTTCTGGGCGTGCTGTACGGAATACTCGGATGTTCCCTTTGGGGTTTTATTTACATTATTCCGCTGCTTTTACCTGAATATTCTCCCGCTACCGTAGCGATGGGGCGTTTTACCGTCTATTCGATCGGAAGTTTAGTGATTTGCTACTACTGTCGAAAGACGCTGGCGCTTTTGACCACATCGGACTGGATCAAGGCCTTTTGCTTAGGTTTTTTCGGGAACGCCGTCTATTACGTTCTTTTGACGAAAGGAGTTCGCTTGGCCGGCGTTCCGACTTCCGGGATGCTGATGGCATTAATCCCGTTGAACGTTGCGCTGCTGACGAATCGACCCGGAGCAGAGACCACTGTTGTTGTGCCCTGGCGGCGTCTTTCTTTGCCGCTCGCGATGATTCTAATCGGTTTATGGATCGGCAATATTGACGAATTTTCAGAAATTTCTGTGGCCACTTCTTCTGTCGAGTATTGGCTGGGCTTTTTGTGCAGCTTCGGAGCGATGGCGTTATGGACGTGGTTTCCGATCCGAAACAGTCAATGGTTGCTGAAGCACCCCAACGTTTCGCCGCTGGCTTGGACAACGGCACAAGGCGCTTCCATGCTGCCTGCGACACTGCTTTGTTATGTTGCGGTGAACTTTGAGACCTTTCTCCACGGAGGAGCGGTTTTGGGACAGACACCGGTTAAGTTCGTGCTGCTGATGGTCGCGGCAGGTTTAATCTGCGGATGGGCTGGGATGGCGCTTTGGAACATGATGAGCGCTCGTTTGCCCGTGGCCTTGAGCGGTCAGATGATCGTGTTTGAGACGATCTTCTCGGTCATATATTCTCTAATCTATAAACAACAAGCGCCCAAATGGGCGCTTGTTGTTGGGGTCTTTTTACTTCTCGGCGGAGTCCTTCTGTCTTTGAAAGTCTTTCGGGACTCAGGCCGGAAAGTCAGTCAACCAAATTAGAAATTGGTTTCCTGAAGCTGGAAATAAGCCTGCGGATGAGAGCAGACGGGACAGATTTCAGGAGCGCGCGGGCCGATAACGAGGTTACCGCATTCACGGCACTGCCACATAACGATTTCGCTCTTTTCGAAAACTTTCTGCATTTCGACGTTGTTTAAGAGCTTCAGATAACGTTCTTCGTGGTGTTTTTCGATAGCGCCGACACCGCGGAACTTAGCGGCGAGTTCGGGGAAGCCTTCTTCCTCGGCGTCCTTCGCGAACTGGTCGTACATATCGGTCCATTCGTAGTGTTCACCGCTGGCGGCAGCCTTCAGGTTTTCTGCAGTATTGCCGATGCCCTGGAGTTCTTTGAACCAAATCTTGGCGTGAGCTTTTTCGTTAGAAGCCGTTTCTTCGAAGATAGCGGCGATCTGCTGGAAACCTTCTTTGCGGGCGACACCGGCAAAGTAGTCATATTTATTGCGAGCCTGAGATTCACCGGCAAAGGCCGTCCATAAATTCTTTTCGGTCTTAGTACCGGCTAAAGGTTTAGACATGTTTTTTCTCCATTAAGAAGCTAAAAAAATAGGGTTTCGGAGGATTATAACGACAACTTTAGGCCTTGTTAACCAATTCGAACAGGAGCGGATGAAATGAAAAATCGAATCAGTTACAGTGCAATAAAAGACTTCAGACAGTAGCAAAAATGAAAAAGATAATCACGATCCTTGGCCTCTTTGTTTTGACTTCTGTTGTTGCCGGATGCAGCTGGACAGATAGACAAATCGGACCGAATGACTATGAGATTTCCGGTTATTTTGATTTCACCATGAAGGGGGAAGTCGTCGTGAAAGGACTTGAGGATCAAGCCCGTTTATATTGCAAGGGCATCCGAGAAAATTCAGTTCCCCAAGTTTACTACATAACCGATAAAAACCGCATTTTTAATTACGAAGCGCAGCGAGCCAGTGCAGTTATTCGCTTTCACTGCATTTCAGACAACGGAAGTTAAGCAGGATCTTCTTGCGAATGTTAACGTTTGTAATTTTTTAGAGTCGTTTGCCAAAACGAAACTTTATCTATAGAATACGCTTTCCTGATCGCAATGATCGATGTGCGGAGAAATGGCCGAGTGGCTGAAGGCACACCCCTGCTAAGGGTGCAGACTGGCAAAAACCGGTCTCGAGGGTTCGAATCCCTCTTTCTCCGCCATCCCCCCCCCCTCTTGAAGCGCATTTTCAATAAAATATCCGAACCAATAAATCAAAGAGTTAGCCCTGCTAAATCAGCTCCTTGTTGCTTCTGATCTTAAAACATTAGAAGATTTGATCTCTTATGATCGATTTTTTAGTTTGGTTCCTGAAATATTGCAAAATTTAGAGCCTCTAGCAGAGGCCGGCCTCTGAACCAAATCGGCCTCTCTAGAATTCTGTTTCTTCTTCGTCTTCGTAATCCTGTTCCTTTTCCGGCGATCTCTCCGAAGTAATAACCTCCGCAGAATCTGGCCTGCATCACATTATTCAAAGAGTCAAGAACTCTGCCGTCTCCGTCATAAACCATCGGTAACGCGGTGTTTTTTTTGCACTCCTCACTGTATTTTCTCAATCTCGTTCTGACGATCATTGCAATAGAGGTCGCCAAGAACTGCACAAATGTTTTGCCGGTTAATGACTCGTTATCAGAGACTCGGTTTCGAGAGCAGCCCAAGCGAGATTTGAGTGTTTTAAACGTATCTTCAACGATCCAGCGTTCCTGGTAAGCACACCAAGCTTTTCCGGCATCAGATATTTCGTCACTCACGAGCACCCTATAACCTTTGTAGCGGAGCTTTTGGTCTACTTTTTTATTGTCGACGGTGTAGCTGACGGTATCGTCTTGCTCATGTTTTTCAAAGACTTCTTCCAATAGAGTTTGTTCGTTTTCATCGAGCGCCTTACCGTTGGCTATCTTTTCCTGTACGCGATCGATTCTCTCGAACAGCCCTTGTCTGGCGTTCTCAGCAATTTGTCGATCGAAGTAGATGTGCCAGTAAAGCTCCGCAGTTTCCTGTGTCTTTCTTGTGGATCTCTGGTTTTTTACAGGACTAGACTCGTAAATCCAGTTGATTTTCTTTGTCACCTGGAAGACCTGTGTATACCAATCCCTTCGGTTTAAGTCCTGGAGATTGAGTCTTTCTTCATCAATGAGTTCTTGAGTAAGACTGCCGGCGACCCCGCATTTCATGTTGAACAGGAACCCGACTTTACTTCTCAGACAGTCGTTGATGTTTTTTGTGCCGCTGTAGCCGCGGTCAGACACAAGGACGACATTTTGGATGCCTAGTCGCGAGTTATCAGCGATAACTCGTCTGACAGTTTGTACATCCGGAACGTTTCCATCGTAGATCCGATAGAAGATGGGCAGCCCGCTTTTGGACTCAACCAACATCAGCAGATTAATTTGAGGAAGGTTGTCCTCGTCCTTATTCCTGCCTCTTTCTACGTTTGGCAGTTTATTAGCATAGCTGGAAATGGAAGTCGAGTCTAAAGCCAATGTCAGTTTGTCATCGTCCTCAACTTTTTTCTTTTGTTCTATTAAGCCTTTCTGGACAGCTGAGAAGTAATTTTCTATCTGTTGTTTTTTGATTTTCCTAAAAATCCTGCCTATTGAGGAGGGATGCAAAGGCCTTCCCCACGGCAGACGGGTTGCTTCGGCAAAGGTCGGATACCTAGAAATATTGTTGTCTTGATTAAGGATGATGAAGTACGCAACCGATAAAACTTTTAGATAGTCCCGTCGCTGAGGAAAGGCTCTTTTGAGCGCTTCTCCAATAGGAGATTGCGCAACGAGCTGATCCAGCGCCCACGTAGCTCCGGCGTGCAGTTGTTTAACTTCCATTGTCTGAGAAAGTGTCAATCCGCCTTCGTTCATAGGAGTAAAGACATAGTCCTTACCTTTGCGTTCGCAGATAAAGTCCCTTAATTCCGGGCGCTCAGCTAAAAAATGGTCATCCCAGCGGATCCTGCCTTCCTTCTCGCCTGAAGTAACGGTGCCGACCTTCTTGAAGCTGGCGCGGTAACTTCTCTTTTTCTCCGGGTCCCATTTGTTCTTGTAGGTGTAAACATAGAAAGCCGAAGGACTCTTTTTAATGATGAGCGGAGGAAGCTGAGGCGTTTTCATAATTAAAATAGATTATCAAATTAGGTAATCTAGTATAACATAAAAAATCCTTTTATTTACTCTACTAAAATAAAAGGATTTAGTTTGATTTTTAAACTTTTGGTTCTCTAGTTTTGCAATTTTTCAGATTTGTACAGGAAAAGATGCTGTTGAAAGTAAACCAGGAAAAGTCGCATGTGGCCTATATATCGAGCCCGCAAACGAAATTCTTAGGGTACGGCTTCTACTACAGTCGGACAAAAAGAGAGGTAAGACTGACAATCCATGAAAAGAGCAAACAAAAGCTCAAGGATACGATCAGAAAATTACTCTCTCGGAGTCCGAAAACGAGCATAGAGAGTGTGAAACAGCTACTAGCGCAAAAGCTTCGGGGGTGGATGAACTACTTCCAATTAGCAGACGCCCAAAGAGGGACGCAAGGGGTGGATCGGTGGATACGACGTCGCATCCGCCAACTCTTGTGGAAAACTTGGAAAAAGGTAAAAACAAGAATCAGGGCCCTGGTGAAACTGGGGGCGGACCCTAATCAAGCTTATTACTGGGGTTGTACCCGAAAGGGCTATTGGCGGATATCCAACAGCCACATTCTCACGACCACTCTGACCACGGACTTCCTCAAACAGAGGGGATGGTCATGGTTGGGATGTTTTAGAGGTTAAAACGTTAAGAAATCGCTGAAAAACTAAGGTGACTTGGCCTACCAGACCGGTATGGGCAGCGGTGTGAGAGGGTGTTCGCTGGAAATCAGCGAAACCCTACTCGATTGTTAGTTACCGATGCGGTTGACAGGATTCTCAAAACAAACCGGTCAGTTCTGGCTCAATAATTGCACAAATCGGGTCACTGGCAAAATTTTAGAAAACCTTCGATTAAATTAGCGGGATATTCATTTAAGTTAACTTATGGGTAACATTAGACTCTAGGAAAAGTGATCACTCGTTATTCCTAATCAAATAAACCCTAAAATAAGAAAAGTATTATTTCTCAGGAGTTTCATTTAGAGGGAGAATGTAAACGTACTACACAAATAAATCCCGAGGTACGAAATATGCATGATTTAATCCATAAATCGTTGTTACGTAGGTTAGGGGGGGGGTAAGATATTAGCCCTTTTACTTATTTATCCCTTTTCTTACAATACATTAGCTTCTGAACTTATTGGCGATCTAGGAAGTGTCGAAAACCTAGGGGCCGACTATCAAATTATCGGAGATATCTCCTCTTCTATTAGTTCGGGAGAAAAATTCAACCGGACGATGGCTTTGTTCCGTTCCTCATCGGAACAAAATATTTTTTCTACTGTGCCTCAATTGCATATCTCCGCTAAAGGCGGAAAGGTTTTTAAAAGCGCGGGAAAACAAACTATAGCCTTAACAGGCCAAACAATTATCTCCTCTGAAACGGGAAATATATTTCATACTGATGGGGCTGGATCTTCTCAAATTGTCACTGGTAACTTTAAAGAACTGTTAGCTAATGTTGGACGTTATAAGCCCGCAACAACTCCGGGATTTTTGTTATTCGGCTATGGCCTTTCAGGAAGTTACGGAGGCGTTATCTTTAATTCACATGGTGAACAAATTTTAGGAAAATCACCCACTGAACCCGAAGGTGTAATTGAGAAGATTTCAATTAACTGTTCTTTAACAGGAACTCAAAGTTCAACGGGTAGGGGAGTTGCTGTCAGGAATTTTGAAGCTGAAGCACGACAGATGATCTATATGCCTATTGAGCAGATAGGAGATGAAGATCAGCCTTTCACAACAGGAGTTGAGGATGTATATGGGAAGCAGCAATACATTCATAGAATTGGGACGATCTATGCTACAAATTTTGGGATAGCCGGCGGAACTACTGCAATGACCTCCGATAGGGGAGAGCAAAAAATTAATTCTGTCGACAGAATTCTTGTAAGTGACATAGTTAGTAACATTGCTGGAGGCTATTGGGGCCCCGACGGAAATTATGTATCGGGGATCTTACCGGTTGTAGGAATTTATAACTGGAGCGATAGTGGAGCCGCCAGAGGAGACGAACGAGATATTGGAACGCAGTATGTAGGATTAACTCAGGAGATTCGAGTTCAAGCTTCAAAGGTTAATGAGAGCTATGGAATTTACAACCGTGGCGGAGTCCAAACTATAGAGTCCAAACCCATCGGTACAGATTTACGGCAATATGTAGATATACATGTAGAAAATTCCAAAGCAGGCAGCAGGGCTTTTTCTGTATTCGTTAATCCAATAATGGACGGGGATGCATTTGAAAAAGCAGAGACATCAACATGGCTAAGAGGCAATTTTCGCATCCTGAAAGGAGATGTCGTAGTAGCTAATACAACCGAATCTCAAAATATATATCCAAGTAATTCAACCCTATATTTGATAGCTGATGATTTACACAGGAACCAATTGGTTTTAAACGATAACGTTAGCCTTACCGTAAGAAAGGGCGCAAGAGATGTTGAGCTTTCTAAACTAACGACCCAACTAGTGTTGGGAGATGATAGGCAAGAAACAACTGCAACATATAACGTTGTGTTGGGAAAGTACAGTTCCGTTAATGATCAAGGTGTATTTCGCGGTAGAGGGCTGATTTCGGCTTATTTTGATAAAGATAGTTTCGAGGCAGCCAAAGCAAACGATACTGAAAATACAAGTGGAGAGGGTAATTTAAGGTGGAATTTTGTTGGTAAGGGCTACGGGATCATAAGCGGAGGAGTCCTTATGAAGAACGTGGAGAAAACTCTGGCCAATAACAATTCCCATTTAGATGTTCAGATTCCTATATCAGCCGATGATGTTCCTGATGAGCACTTTGCATACCAGATCATGCGTTCTGCCGTGAACAATCTATTTGTCAATGAGGGTATTGATAATATACGAGAGCGTGTAGATTTAGAAAAATGGGAAGACGATAAAGGAGTCTACGAAAAATATAAGTACATAGCCGGTAAAGTTTATATTAATGAAGGCAAAATCAATGGCGGATATGAAGAAGAGTATTACTATGAAGATCCTGAAATAGTTGGCAATCAAAACAATATTCGAGACCCTTTGGACTTAGCTATTCTTAAATTGGTTCCCACTGATGGCCGATTGGTAGACGGAAACGGCAATTTTACTTCTTACACGGCTTCCGATAGAAAAGTCACTTTAGCTCTTGAGTCAAATCCTCGCACAAGTTATAACGCTGTATATTTAGAAAATAAACCCAAAGACCCTGACTCATCCGGAGGATCAACAGAAGAGCCTAGCGATCCTCCCTTAGATACCAACATTGCGGCTGACGGGACAGGAGATTTGGATAATTCAAACCCAGATGATCCAACCGATGAGGCCCCTGCGGCAGGAACCTCTCTGGCCTTGTTAGTACAGGACGGTAAACTAGGATATATAAACAAAGCCGGAGATTTCAAAGAAATAACAGTTAATGAGGAAGGTCAGTTCGTGGATGAAAATGGCTTTCTTTTAGATATTACAGTTACCACCGATAATGCTAAAGCACTTTATGCTTGGGAAGGAGAAATAGGCGAAAAAATCTTTGAAGAGACTGTGCAGGAAAAAGATCCCCCTAAAGATCCCCCTAAAGATCCTCCTAAAGGACCATCGTCTACTGTCGATGCTATCGACTCTGTAGCTTTGTCAGACTATTACCTTTGGCGCTTAGAAAATGAAACTTTGTACCAGCGAATGGGTGAAGTCCGAGATAGAGCTGATCTTGAAGGTGGATGGTTCCGAGTATTGGGCGGGAAAAATAAATTAGATAAAGGAAATCACTACTTTAAGCATAAGTACTATGGTATTCAACTTGGCTTAGACCATGTTTTTAATAAAGAAGATGGCGGAAGTTGGATATTAGGTGCCGGATTAACTTATACGCATGGCAAAACCGACCTAAAAAATAGTGGCAGCGGTAAAAATTGGCTTGGCTCAGTCTCTTTGTACGGAGTCAAAAAATTTAATAACGATGCCTACTTAGACATAATCTTTAAAGCAAGCAGAATTCATCATGACTATACAGCGATAAGCAATAAGATGAGATATCTTTCGAAAGGGAAATATCATACCTATGCTTACCAGATTGGAGCTGAAGTTGGCAAAAAGTTCATGGTGAATGATGAGTGGTACATTGATCCACAGTTGCAACTAAATTACGGTCATATTAAAGGAACCAAATGCAGAACTAGTTCAGATATAAACGTCCGAACTTCCGGCCTCAATAGTCTGATCGGACGCGCAGGCATCTCAGTCGGACGTGAATTTAAGGAAGGAAGTGCTTTTGTGAAAGTTGACGCTCTGAGAGAGTTTTCAGCGAAGTACAAAGGTACTTATGCACTAGATTCAGGAACCAAAAATAAAACCGAAATAAGCCTAAAAGATACGTGGGGTGAGATAACTGTCGGCGGTAGTTATAACTTCCGCAAAGATGTGTTTGGTTTTGCTCAGATAAAACGCTCTTTCGCTTCCGATGTCAAGCAAGAATATCGAGCAGACATAGGTTTGCGTTATGTTTTCTAATTTCAAATAATGTTAGAGGGGTTGGAGTTTAAAACTCCAACCTGAGAATCTTATGAAAAGAAAATTGTACTTTTTGTGTCTGATCGCCAGCTTGTCTTCTGTAGCTCTGGCTCAAGCAGACTCTGTCCAAGACGAATTAAAGGCCGTTCCGGGAAACAGAATTTTTATTTCACATTCTCAGGAATCAGGAACTTTCCCATTGTATCTAGAGACGGGAGAAGCAACCGGAGAATGCGGAATAGGATTATGGTTAGACGGCCAACTAGCTATGGTTCTATACCCTCAAGAACGTTCGGTACTTTACCTTTCTTCTGGTTCTCATGAGTTGAGAGCATCTTTTGAACCGCTTCCAGAAAAGCCTCAAAGTGAAGAGGAGAAAAAGCACTTTAAATACTGTAAGAAGAATAAACCGGAGACCTTGGGGTTTGTTAAAACAATTGAGAGCAAGCGAGGAGAACAGATTCTTGCAAAAGTTCGATCTAATCAGGGTTATCTATACCGCATAAAAACAGTAAGAAAAGATAGCCAAGAAAAACTGTGAAATTGAGTTTTTCCGCTATCCCACTTTAGCCATCCGAGGATAGGATTGCGTTGGGATTAATGGAAATAAAAGTTGTAGTTATTGTCTCATTTTGATCATAAAAAAATTGAAAGTTTCCTCGGTTTATAGATGGTCTAGGATGTTGCAAAATTGATATCAATTTTGCAACATCCCCTTCTTTTTCCTGAGTTTTAGGAAAGAATCGCAGGTAATTAGCAAGAGCCCTTGTGCCTCAGTGGGTCTCTAACTTTCCGTTTTTTCTTTTGCTGTGATAATAGCCTCCCTAGGTTGGAAGTAGCTTCCGAACTCTCCTTTCAGAGCTAACTTTTTACGCAGCGAAGCCGCTGTTTCGTAGTCTTCCGGAACTTGCATCTCTAAAGCGGCACAGATCTGTTTTATCTCCTCGGATATCCCTGTCGTAGTGTAGATTGCGGGGAGTCTGTCCAGCTTGATTTTTGTTGTTCTAAGACCGTTGAGAGCTTCAACGATTTTGCCTATTGGGATCGAGGTTTTTCTTTTTCTAAGTTTGTATTCCAGCAGCCTAGAGATGACTAGTGAGATGTAACAGCAAAGAAAGTGGCCGCGGATATGGTCTTCGGTTCTTACGTATACGGGGCGGCCTTCCAACTGGCTCTTAAGAACTCGGAAGCTACTTTCAATGTGCCAAAGACCTTTGTAGATATCCAGTACTTCTTCTGCCGGCTCCTCCAGAGAAGTTTCGATCACATGCATTCCGTCAAAGAGTTCTTGCTCTGAGATTCTTTCGTAGTTGACAGTCAGGCTCTCTTTATCAATATCCACGCTGACCAGACTTTTTCCGCCTTTCTTTAGTTCAGCAGAGAAATTAGACGGATTAGCCACGAGCCTTTCAGCTTTCTTTATTAATCTTTGCCGGTCGATCCTGTCCTTGATGAGTCGTTTTTCCGAGAAGGTGATAATAAAGCGACGCTTAATTGTTCCTTTCTTTCTCTTGTTGCCGTATTTTGTCGTGTATGGCTTCAACTTATTTTTGAGCTTTTTCTTTTCTTCAGGATTATTGTTTTCGTATGCAAAGTCAGGGTATTTGTAGCTGACTTTAGTTTCCAGAGTTACCTCCTTGAACCACGTCTTTGAGAGCACACCGTTGCCGTCGGCCACGAGTCTCTCAACCCTTCCGGTCGGGTCTAAGGCTGCTTCTTTGATTTCTCGGGATGCACTTCTGATCTTTGAGGAGAGAACATAGTTGTTGCTCAGCTCCAGCAGACAGTGGATGTTAGCCGTATTGTTCAGCCCTTTATCCGCAACGACGATAAGATTTTCTACGCCGTAAGTTTTCTTTAGCTCCTCAATGAACGGAACCATCGTAGGTGACTCGCCTTGATTGCCTCGATAAAGGTTGTAGCTGATTGGAAGTCCGTCCTTATCGGCAGCAAGAGCCATTACAACCTGTACTTCATTAAATTTTTTATCTTTGGAGTATCCGAACTCCCGCAGGCTGTCAGCTTCGACACTTTCAAACGCATAGGTAGTGATATCGTAGAGACAAACACGGGTGTCGCGATGAGGATTTCCCTCTAAGAGTTTTTTATTCAGGTATTTGATAACGGAGTCTTTATTTTTGCTGAGTAAATCGAGACAGTTGTAGTAGTGAGCTAAGTTCTCTTCCTTGGCTCCGAGATAAGAAACAGGAGCCAAACGACAGGTTTTGGCCTTGGACCATGGAGCAAGAATCCTCCCTAAGCAAAGCTGTTTGACCACCTCTTCAAAATCAAATTGAACATCGCAGTCTTTCTTGAGATAGGAGAATTTATAGGGAAGATTCAATTTGTTCCAAAGCCGATCGAGAACGATCATCCCTAAACCCCTTAGACAGGGTTTTTCACCTTTGAGCATAATGCCGTCTTTTGCCGCTCGGATAATGTCGGCTTCGATAGTTTCATTGTCTAAAAGACGTTTCTTTATGTCCTCTCCGGCAGCCTTTTCATTAAGACTCCGAACTTCGGCTTCAATTTTCTCCAAGGCTTTTGGATCAGTCGCCAGAAGCTTTTTCAAGTTTCCACATCTGCGGACAATATTCTTTCGTGATTGACCGTTTTCGTTCCGATAAGAGGAGGCAATGTAAACACTTCTGTTATCGCCTTTTGAACTAAACATGATGTGATAACGCATGATTTTCCCTTCGTACAATTACCATTATTTTACCACAATAAACTAAAAAAAAATAATAGATCTTTACTCTATGATTTTTAAATAAAAATAGGAATTAAGGCCCAAAACTCAGATGGCGGCTCTCATCTGTTTAGCGAGATCTTTGAGGTCGTCAATAGTGAGTGGTTTAATGTCCTGTGGTGAGTGAATATCAATGAGTTTCATTTAAGTTCTCCTCAAAAAATAAAGCTGGCCTGGTGAAGATAGATTTTGGGGAACGTAAGGGAAAAAATCCGGACTCAAAAAGGACACCGCAGCAACGCTGAGTTGTTACTGTGTGATACGAGATGGAGGAATGGGCAAAATGCTCGGAAAATCGGGCAAAGAAGCATTTTCTTGGGGCAATGTGAGGGGGGGGGGCGATTGGGTTGGCTTCGGAGGAAACTCTTGCAGGAAACAGAAATGGAAAATCTAGAAACTCTAAAAGACCTTCCCCGAAGCGTCCCGATTTTTTCAAAATAGGTATTTCAAACCGACTTTGATTTGGAAATCTGTTTTAAGGCGGCTGCCTGATTCCCGGTTGATTTGAGCGAAGGCTTTGAGGCGATCCTTCAACAGACTCTCCGCGCCGATGCCATAGTAAACACGAGTTCCTATAGAACGGTCTTTAAATGAGAATTCATTCATTTGGACAGATGTCCTTCCTAAGAAATCGTGTCTGATGCCTCCCCTTAAATAGACTTGTCCGGACAGTTTCCCTTCTCCGTTACGGAAGTTTCTTCCTAAATCAACTCCGAGCCGTCCGTTCAAACTATCAGCTGATTTAACGCGGACCTTCATATCGTTGCTGTAGCGAAAAGAGGAGCCATTTGCGCGGAAGTAACTCAGTTGTACTTGAGGATCGATAAACCATGAGTCCAAGTTCGGAGTTCGGGTGAACTCGAGACGGTGACCGATTTCAACAGATAAACCCAAACCGTAGTTGTGATAATCGGCTGTTGAGATACTTTCATCAATATTTTTGGCGCTGAGTTTGTTGTGGTAGCGATTCACGGATAAGACCGAGTCAATATATTGCCCTTTGTCTCCGAGCCACGCAGCATAGAATTTAGCACCGACGGATTCCACACGGGAATGACTGCCGGGAGCGCTGTCAACATGAATATTTCCCCTTGTTAACAGGAGGTTGGCGCCTAGAAGCCAGCCTGAGCTGAACTTCCGGTCGGCTCCGATCGTAAAGGCGGAATATTTAAACGTACTGTTGGCCGAGTAGTGCGATTCGAACCGGCTCTTATCGTATCGGTACAGAATATAGGAACCGTCTTCGGCGCCCTCCCGTACTTCTCCCATTCGGCTTCTTAGATCGTCCAAGGATCCCAAGAACTGAACGATTTGGTTGCCGGAGGCTGCGCTTGCTAAAGTCAGTTTGGCAGCAGGAGACAATCCGATGGGTTTTTCGGCGGAGTCATCTGGCAGAGGCGGGTTTGTCGGATCAAACGGGAGCTCCGGCAGCTCCGGTTTAGGAATAACCTCATCAGGAGGTTCGGCCGGACTCTCAGGGTTATCGGGCAAGACAGGCTTGAGCGATTGGGTCCCCAAAATTGCCCAGACTCTGGAGTCTCCTTTTTTGAACGGGTAAAGCCCTAATTTATACATATAAGGGCCGGCGTCTATGATCCCGTCATTGGCTAACGAAAAAGTGGCTTTATCCTGGCTGTTCGGGGAGTCATCATTGACTGCAATATGGTAAAGATAGCCGGTGTTGGCGAGGGAAACGCCTGAAGATCCTAAAAGGAAGGTATGTCTGCCTTCACTGCTTTTGAAGATATTTAGGGATCCGGTCGAACCAGCTGTAAGGTAAAAGACAGCGCCGTTTCCTTTAAAAATCTCAGTTTCCATTTGAGAAGGATGACCTTTCTGTCCTAGCTGGATGTAACTCGAGGGTTCAACATTTACAAGGGATAAATTGCTGTCCTCCGGGACAAACCAATAGGAATTGCGATGCATCGTTACTTGACTGCTGCCTCCCTCGTGGGTATGGACGGCAGCAGAAAGGGCAGAGCGCTCTCCTAAGTCAATGGTTAGGCCGGAGGAGGATCCGACCGACACTGGCTCATGAACCGCCATATGACCGTCGCTGTCTACTTGGAAGCGGGCGTGAGAGCCCAAATTTCCAAGGAATAATTTTTCAATTTCAATTCGGCGGGAGCGGATATCGGCCTGAGCATTGCGAATGAGATTTAAATGTCCTTGAAAGACGGCGGTTTGAGCGGAGGTTAAATTGAGACTGCTATTGGCTTCAACGTCGACCTCCTTGGAGAAGAAGACATTTGCCGTCTGAATCCCCGATTGCGGGTCTCGCCCGATGTTAAGGGAACTGGGGTGGTCAGTTCCGAGAAACACCTGACCGATTTGAACTTTTCTATCAATCAAAATGTCTGGGGCATCCAGATCCATCTCGCCGCCGAGCAGTTGAATTGTGGAGATCGTTCCCGCGTTTCGTTCGTTAGGAGATAAGAAATAAATTCCTTCAGATGCCGACATCTTCAGCTGTCGTGAGTACTGAGCCGAAATGCCGCCGAATATGACTATTTGTTCTGCCCGTATTAAGGCTGAGGCATTGTCGGCAAGCGCAACGGAAAGATCGTCATAGTAAGAAGAGCTGTCCGGGTTTTGAGGCGTCATAAGAATGATTCGATTCCGAGCGCTGAGGTTGGCCGTCTGATCCGGTCCGACACTTAGGGCATAACCAAATCCTTTTTCGGCTACGGGGACGGGAGTAACGATAAGATCGCGTCCGGCAGAAATATTGACGTTTTGACTATCGACAGAGAGCCCCGGGAAAAGAAGTTGGTGATTCGCGGGATTGCGGATCGACTTGAAATAACCCGCGTTAATGGAGTTGACCGCAATGGTACCGTTTTCAGAGACATTCCATGCGACCGGAGCGGCATTGCTGTGGAAAATAAAATTGCCTGTCTTTCGGCCTTCTTCAAATGCCGCGTTGATTTGGCTTTCGAGACCAGGAAAGAACAGCTGCCAGTTTCCGATAAGAGTGTCTGTATTTTGTGCGATTCCTTGATGCAGTGCATCGAATTGACCGGCGACGGAGGACATAGAGATGACAAAAGACAGCGCAATGGAAGCCGCGGCGCGTCGAAAATAAGAGAAATTCTTTATTTTCATTGAAATAACTCATTTCTTCCCTCTGAAAATGCCGTTAGCCGAAATAAGTTAAACTAACTGTTTTTTGAGGGGATATTTATCCTATAAACCAATAAAAAACGCTCTATGGGTGCATAGAAATGGAAATAATTTAGTTGTTTTTTATGGTATACGCCTAGAGCGACAAGTGTTGTAATACGCTCTCAAAGCGGGAAAAAGGATAGGAGGGTTAATTTAGTTGTAGGTTGACTAAATTTAGATGATCTTAGGGGTTAACTTTTTATTAAGGGTGTTCCAACCGGAAATACCTTTATGTGGACATCCTTGTTTGGAGAAAATATTCTTCAGCTTAAAGAGGAGAGAGGAAGGAAATTACCTGTCTGAATCGTGTGCGTCGGAGGACGGATCGACCCATATGGTGAACGGTTTTCTGATTGAATATAGAGATAAATAGAAAACTATTTTGAGAAACTGAAAAAAGCAAAAATAGAAAACGGCCTTATGACAGGCCGTTTTTCGGGGGCGTTACACAAAAGCAATCTAACAAAAATGCTTTTGAATGAAATTGATCGAGAGTACCCGCGGAAAAGGGCGGGTACGAGCCGATAGTTACATTGTTAATACAGCCCTATGATTTTCCACCAAAGCATACCGACTGCAAAAACGATAATGACACTTGCGGTAACTAGAACAAAATTGATTTTGTAGAACCGGGGTCTTTCAAAGAAACCCTGCCCAAAGTAGATCGGGCCAGGACCGCCGGCATATTCTGTAATGCCCCACATGAAGTTAGAGAAAATGGCAAAGCAGACGGCAACCATCAGCGGAGGTGCGCCGGCTCCGATTGCCACAGCGGCAAACGGGACATACATCGCCGCCACATGTCCGGAGGCTGTGGCAAATACGTAATGAAGATAAATATAGGCAAAGCCGAGCAGGATGAATGTCGTCATCCAATCCATTCCGGTGAGCATTGAGGCAAATCCGGCAGACATCCATTTAATGAAGCCGAGAGAGGTCAGACCAGTGGCCAAGGAAATGATAACGCCAAACCAAACAACGGTATCCCATGCGGCCTTGTCCGCTAAGACGTCCTTCCAATTTACGGCGCCCATCGCAAAGAGCAATGCAGCAAGCCCGATACCGATGGCATTGGCATTTAGTCCGGTCCACATAGTTGTGCCCCAGCCTAGAAGAGCCAAGACGAAGCCGATCGCAACTTTGATTTCCTGCGAAGACATGGGTCCCATATGCTTCAACTCTTCACGTCCCATCTTTTTGGCTTCAGGGGTACGTTTAAGTTCCGGATTAAGAATCTTGTAGGAAAGCAGCGGCATTACGAAAAAGCAGATCATCGCCGGAACGACTGCAGCCCAGAACCAGCCTACCCAGGTCAGCTCAATGCCTAAACCTTCTTTTGCCAGTGTTGCACAAAGAGGATTTGCAGCCATACCGGTCATGAACATAGCGCCGGTGATCGGGGTGAACTGAAAACAAGTCATGGTCAAGAATTCACCTAAACGCTTCTGCTTTGGGCCTGGTTCGGAGTCTAAAACTTGGTCAATGGACTTGGAAATCGGGAGGATGATGCCGCCGGAACGAGCGGTCACACTCGGCATTGCCGGAGCGAGAATAAGGTCCGCAATGCCCAAGGAGTAAGCGATGCCCAACGAAGAGCCTCCAAATAAGGAAAGCGTTTTATAGGCGATTCTCCTGCCCAGTCCGGATTGAACGAATCCGAGTGAAAGAACGTAAGCAGAGAAAATCATCCAGACCGTACCGGAAGCAAAACCTGAGAGTGCTGCTTTAAAGCTAAGTGTGTTGGTAAAAATAGAAAGAGCCAGCGCTATGAACATTAAGGCGCCGGAAGGAAGAGGTGCACAAAGAATGCCGACAATGGTTGCGACGAAGATGGCGAACATATGCCAGGCTTGTGGTTTGAGGCCCTCGGGAACCGGGTAAAACCAAATCGCAAGCAAAACCACGATTGGGACGAGATATTGCCAGAGCTTAATAGGCTTATTAGACATAATGGTATCCTCAGAAAGGCCTTCCGCAGAAGGCCTTCCTTCAGTTAACGGACAACTAATCAGGGAAGTAAGTGCTAGTTCTTGCTGTATTTAGCAACGACGCGGTCGACAAATTCCGGAGCTAATCCCACATAGTTATGCGGATCGAGCATTGCGTCGATTTCTTCTTCCGTAAAGGCGGCGGCAACTTCGGGTGTACGCAGCAGAACGTCCTTAAAGGGTATTTCTTTTTCGTAAGCTTCCATTGCACCCTTGTAAACAATGCCGTGAGCTGTCATACGACCGAGGCGGTTGGCCAGGTGCATCATGACGTTTTCACTGAGCATCAGGCCTTTCTGTGCAAACAAGTTGCGTTCCATGTGTTTTGGATAAACGATAAGGTTCTTCAGAATGTTCTTGGATTTTTCCAGCGCGGCAGCCATCATGTGGCATGCACGAGGAATAGCCTCCCACTCAGAGAGGAAGCAGCCCCAATCCCGTTCCATTTCGCTGATCATGCTTTCTACGATAGAAGGGGCGATGCTGCGGACATTTCTGAGAAGCGCCAGGACATTTTCCAGAACGGCCGGATTGCGTTTATGCGGCATGGTGGAGGAACCGACTTTGCCCATGAAGAACGGTTCTTCTAATTCAAGAATTTCTGTTCTCTGCAGTGTCAGGATTTCATGCATGATGCGGCCGAGAGTTCCGGCGCAAAGGGCAAGAACGGAAACAAATTCGGCTTGGTTATCGCGGGCAACATGCCACGCAATCGTCGGAGTCTTCAGACCGAGAATCTTGAACATGCGTTCTTGAGTTTCCAGGCCGTGTTCAGGCTGAGAAGCTAAGGTACCGACGGCGCCGGCCATTTCGCCGACGAAGACTCGGTCTCTCATTTCTTCGAGGCGTTCAATATCGCGACCCAGTTCATCGGCCCAAATAGCCGCTTTGTAACCGAAGGTGATCGGAAGAGCGTGGACGACGTGGGTACGGCCGCTCATGATGGTGTTACGGTATTTTTTGGCCAAGTCTAGGCAGTATTCCTGACAGAGTTTCATATCACGAAGAATGACTTCGTAGGCATCTCTTTCTAACAAGACAATACCTGTGTCCACGATGTCTTGACTCGTAGCTCCCCAATGCACGAACTCTCCGGCGTTTTCCGGAAGGATTGCTTTGAAGGCTTTCAGCAGGGGTACGATCGTAATAGAGCTCTTGTAGTATTCGCCGATGCTCGGAATGTCGATGAGTTCAGCTTTAGCGTATTGATTGATGATGTCGGCTTTTTCCTTTGGAATGACGCCGAGTTCGGCTTGAGCGGCAGCGAGCGCGGCTTCTGTGTCCAGCCATTTTTGGACCCAAGCTTTATCGCTCAGGATTTCGCGCATTTCATCGGTACTAAACATGCAGCCGTGGATCTGGCTGTCGATGGCAGTAGAAGGCATTTTCTCTCCTTAAAAATTGAGATCGGTTTTGTATGGCTTCATTCTGCAAATAGAGGACAAGCGGAACAACGAGTAAGTGCATTTGTTTTGATAACTATCAATAGTTCAGCGTTTAGTTTAAGAACTTTATTTAATAAATCAAAGAGTTAAGTTATGTCTACCAACTTATTGCCGAGTTTTGTAGGCGACAAAACGCAAAACCCTTATGGTTGTTGGCTTCGCGCTTAGATAAAATCGAACTTGTCCGTATTTAGAACCTACAAATCTCTTATTATGCAAAAACCCGTCTGGAAAAAGATCGCAGAAGAAATATCCTTAGAAGTCTCTTTGGGGAGGTGGACGGTCGGCTCTATCATCCCGAACGAGATTGATCTGGCTAAAAGATATAAAGTCAGCCGAGACACAATGCGGAAAGCACTTACCTATCTGACTCAGCAAGGACTTTTTGAACGAAAACCGCATATCGGAACCAGAGTTAAATCAAGAACAAGAACAGGCAAGTTCCTGAGCGAGTTGGACGGAATTAGAGATATTGACCATTACGGCAATCAATACCCGAGAAAAATCCAGAACGTTACCCAATTGGTCGTCGATGAAGAATTGGCAGAACGGTTGTCTTTAAAGCCTGGGGATCTGGTCATTCGCTTTAAAAACATTCGCGTCGCTTCTGAAAAAGTTCAAGAGACCGTGGTCGTGACGTACGTTTACATTCCGGCTGAAGCAGCCGAGGTCTTAGAGATAGTGAAGAAACGCCCCGAAGAACTCATTATTACATTGGCAGAAGAAGTCCTCGGACGGGAATGTGATGAAGTTAAGCAAACTTTTTCGGGCACGATCATGCCTGACGAGGTGGCAGATTTATTTAAAGTTCCTCACGGGACGGCGGCTTTGAAGATTATTCGGAATTACATGGATGTTCGTGGGCGAACGATCGTTGCATCCGAATCGTTTCATACGGCAGATCGATTCTCTTTTTCCGTTGCTGTGAAGAAGAAAAAGTACTAATTAGGAAAACATCTTAGATTTTGCAGAAAAGGTTGTGCTTTAGGCTGATTCGACTTGCTCATTTCTCTCTGAATCGCTACGCTCAGAGTTGCACCCAAGAAGAATCTCAAGATCTCAAATGCACAAAACTACAAAACGCGGTTTCCTCAAGGCCGCACTTGCCTCCGGATTGGCGCTTGAAGCTTTTCCGGCTCGTTCTGCTTCCCCAAGGAGCTCCGAGCAATTAATTACGATTATCGACTTAGATAAGTGCGACGGCTGCACGGATTTGTCGATTCCTGCGTGCGTCAGAGCCTGCCGTGCTAAAAATCAGGCTCGCTATCCAGAGCCGCAGAAGCCGGTGCAGCCTTACTGGCCTCAGCCCAAGTATGAGGACTTTTCAAACGATCGGGATAACATTTCTCGGCTGACTCCGTACAACTGGATTTATCTTCAGCATGTTTCCGTTGACGGAAAAGATATTTATCTTCCGAGACGCTGCATGCAGTGCTTCGATGCTCCATGCCGCAAGCTCTGTCCTTTTGGAGCCATCGACCAAACTAAACAAGGAGCGGTCAAGATTGATGATCGCGTGTGTTTCGGAGGGGCGAAGTGCAGGGACGTTTGCCCATGGAATATTCCTCAGCGCCAGGCGGGTGTGGGAATCTATCTTAAAGTAGAACCGAAATTAGCCGGCGGCGGAGTCATGTATAAATGCGATTTTTGTGCTGATCTCATCGCTCAAGGCAAAGAGCCTGCATGCTCGACGGAATGCCCCAAAAAAGCCATGTTGGTTCTCCCCATCTCGCAGGCAGAAGAAAAGTGTAAATCCTTAGCAAATGACCGTTTTGTATACGGTAAAGAGGAAAACGGCGGAACCGCAACTTGGTATGTTTGCTCTGTGCCCTTTGAAAAGATCAACCGTCAGCTGCACTCCCAATTGCCAAAGAATCATCCGGGAAGACCGCTAATGAACGAAGTCGATTCAAAACTGAGTCAGTCGACGCCTTTAGTGCTCGGAACTTTGGCTGCACCGATTGTGGCTTTGGGCGCATCCGTCGCCCTAAGAAAAAGAAAGAACGACAAAGATCAATCTCAATAAGGCGGTGCGGAAATGAAAATCATCAGACAACCTCTAACTAATCGAGTTGTGCATTGGGGCATCGCATTGAGCTGTTTCGGACTGATTTTTTCCGGAATACTTCAGATGCCTGTAGCTAAGAGATACGGCCTGACATCTTTAGGAGAGTGGATGGGAAACTACTTTACGACGTTGTCCATGCATTACTTTTTCGGGCTGATCTTTGTGTTCTTTTGCTGCTTCCATGTCTTCTACCATGCATTGAATAAAGAGTTCGACATTGTTCCGAAGAAGGGTGACGTAAAGGGGAGCATCCTGATTTTTAAAGCCATTCTCTCCGGGAAGAAAGAGCCTCCGAGCGCGAAATACCTGCCGGAACAACGTTTGGCCTGGGCCGCTTTTGCCGTGACCTTCTTAATCCTCATTATCACGGGGCTTTTGAAAACCTATAAAAACCTTCCGGGCGTTCAGTTGGACGATCCTTGGACTTTCTATATCGCTCAATTCCATAACCTGGGTTTTGTTCTCTGTATTTTTTTGTTTTTAGGCCACATGGCGGCGTTCATGATCAAGGCCAATCGTAGTCTTCTGCCGGCGATGTTCTCTGGCAAAGTTGATAGAAGCTATGCGTTAGAACGTCACTCACTTTGGTCAGCGGAATAAGCCTGGCTTTACGAGATTTATTATTCAGAAAAAAGAGTTCCGCAGACTTATTAGAGGAGAAATAATGCTTCTGCTGCGTGTGAAAAAGACTTTTCGAAAGCTCGTTTTTCCTCTTATTCTCACATTGGCTGTTTGGCCCGTTTACGCAACTGAAACGTTAAGACTAGGGGTTTCTTCCTTCGCGGAGCACAATATTAACAAAGGTCTTATTGATCCGACGATTGAAGCGATTAGAAAAGCGGTACAACCAGACAAATTAGAAGTCGAGTGCCTAGAGCTGGGACGCTTGCAGAATTCGCTAAAAAACGGTCAGTTAGATTTAGTTCTTTCCTCTGCAGGTAATTACCGAAGATTCTTGTTGGAAGGCTATGGTCTGCGAGACTTAGCGACCATGGTATCGAATCAAGCACCGAATCCCAATTACGCGGAAGGCTCTGTATTCTTTGTCCGAAGTGATAGAAATGACCTTGATTCCATTGGTGCCCTCAAAAATAAATCAGTCAGCGCTAACTATCCGTTCGCGTTTTCAGGGTGGCAAATTGCAGCTGGAGAACTTTTAAATAGAGATTTCGATCCTGATCATTTCTTCTCTAAAGTTGATTTTCTCGGCCACGGCGCGTCTCCTGTAATCGAAGCTGTTTTATCCGGGAAAACCGACGCCGGTATTGTGCGGGCTTGTGTGCTAGAAAATGCCGGTCTCCTCAAGTCGGGTCTAGTCAAGGTTCTCGATCCGAAAGAAACGACCGATTTCCCTTGTGCAGTGAGCACGCGTTTGTATCCGAATTGGACTTTATCCACAACCCCGAATACAGCGCCGGAAGTCAGTAGAAAGGTGACGGCCGCGGTGCTTGAGATTAAACCTCTGCAAAATAATCTGCATTGGAGTGTGGCTACGGATTTCACACCGATTGATGACTTATTCAAAGGATTGGAGATCGGGCCTTTCGAATACCTTCGTCACTTTAGTTTTAAGCGTTTCATGGAAGCGTACTGGCAATACTTAGTTTTTGCAGCGATTTTTATTATAGGTTTGATCCTTCACGGAATAAGAAGTGAATATCTGGTGAACAGGAGGACTCATGCATTGACCGAATCGCTCAAGCGAGAACGAAAGCTGAGGGCCGAATCTGCTTTGGTTAAAAGCCGATTAGACAAAATTCAAAAAGTCGGTCTCGTTGGTCAGATGTGCTCCATGATTGCGCATGAACTGAAGCAGCCTTTGGGTGCTGCAGCGGCTTACTGCTTCGCACTTCGCCGACGTATGGAAAGCGGGGAAGTGTCCGCAGAAATGATGGAGAAGGGGATCGAGAGGGTTGATCACCAAATTCAAAGAGCCTCGGAAGTTGTGAATCAAGTGCGTTCATACGCGAAGGGACAAAGGCAAAGACTGACGGTTGATGTCGGCAAGACAGCTGAAAAGATACTTCTAGACATTAGCGCTTCTGCTCCGGATACCGACCTTGAATTTAGAAAAGATTCTGAAGAACTTTTTGTTGAAGCTAATCCCATTGAGTTGGAGATTATCCTAATTAACCTTGTAAAGAACGCAATCGAGGTGGTAAAAGATAAGTCAAACGGACGTGTGGTTGTGACTCTTTCCGCGGAGGGGAACACTGTTTGCATAAAGGTTGAAGATAACGGTGAAAAATTATCGGATGCAGAATGGAAACAGATATCCCAGCTTGCGATGGCAACGACAAAGCACAGCGGACTGGGCTTTGGCCTATCCATTGTTGCAGGCTTGGCTGAGGATCTGGGCGGAAGAATCACATTTGAGCGAATCCCTTCGGGAGGGCTTTCAGTCTTCGTCCGTCTGCCGTTAGCAAAGGAGAAATCGTGACACAGGGGTGTTTGATTCGCATCGTTGATGACGATGAAGATATGCGCGAAAGTCTCTCTTTTTTGCTTGAAAGCGAGGGTTGGAAATGCTCGGCTTATTCGAGTGCAAGAGAGTTTTTGATTGAGGATGCGGGCAGTGTTCCGGGATGTTTGATTCTTGACATTCGTATGCCCGAGATGACGGGCTTAGAGCTGCAGCAGGAAATGAATCGAAGAAAAATTTTTCTGCCGATCGTTTTCCTCACGGGACACGGCAGTATCGATATGGCAGTTTCCGCCATGAAATCCGGCGCAGTTGAGTTTTTGCAGAAGCCCGTGGACCATGCAAGGCTTCTCGGCATTGTAAGGGACTGCGTGCGCCGCTGCAGCAACGGGTTTGCGGTTTTGGACTTCGATATTATTGAGGCAAAAAGACGCTGGGAAACGCTGACGGAAAAAGAACAGCAGGTGTTGACGTTAATTGCAGCTGGTCTTTTAAACAAAGAAGCTGCAGAGCGCCTCGGGAACTCGGTGCGGACTATCGAAAATCATCGAGCTGCGGCGATGAAAAGACTTCAAATCAAGACGTTGGCGCAGCTTCACAGTCTGATTGAAGCGGTCAAAGAAAATAAAAATCAGTGAAAATACTGACCAGTCTAAATGAAGAAAGTTTGATCAAACGCAAAATACCTAGGTAGTGGAACGGGCAACAATGCTCCTGTCGGTTACGAAAACCAATAACTCAAATCCAACGATAGGAGAACTCAAATGCAAGTCACAAAACGCACGTTCCTCAAGGGCCTTCTTGCGACAGCCGCTGCCGGGGGGGGGTTGTCTCTCAGGCTTCCGCAAAACCTCAGGCCGACCTTCCCGCAAAATGGGACCGTGAAGCGGACGTCGTTATTCTCGGTTACGGCGGTGCAGGCGCTTCCGCTGCTATTACAGCCAAAGATGCCGGTGCAGATGTCGTCATCTTTGAAAAAACAGCTCAGGGCGGCGGCAACACAGCTGTTTCCTCCGGCGGCATGATGATCCCGAACAACCGCGAACGCGCTATTACTTACCTTGCAAAGACTTACGACTTTGCTAACTCTCAAAAAGACCAGGAATTGCTTGAAGCTTTCGTTGACGAAGCTATGAAGTCCAAAGACTTCCTCCTTTCTTTGGCTCCCGATCAGAAGGTTTATATCTACGGTCACGCCGGCTTCCAGAACATTCCTGAATCTGACGCAATTGATAAGTGGCGTTTCCGCACTCCGAAAGGACAGAAGACTCGTGGCGGCGACATGCTCTTCAACAACTACCGCTACGCTGTTGAAACCGTCCGTAAAGTTCCCGTTGTTTACAACGCACGCGGCTTGCAGCTGATCACGCAGAACGATGAAGTTCTCGGTGTTTGGGTGGAAATCGACGGTAAGAAACAGGCGGTCAAAGCTCGCCGTGGCGTGGTTCTTGCTACCGGCGGCTACGAATTCGACGACAACATGTTGTCCAATCACACGATGGGTCAGAAGTTCCATCGCTTAGGTCATCCCGGCAACACAGGTGACGGCGTCAGAATGGCTCAGGCAGCCGGTGCTGACCTTTGGCATATGAATGCTCTGTCGTGCCCGCTCGGACTGGTTGTTCCGGGGCTTAAAACCGCTCTGCAGATCAACATGCTTGCTCCTTCCTACATCTATGTTGACCAGGACGGCAAGAGATTTGCTAATGAAAAGATGGACAACCACACCTGCATCTACGGTGTAAACGTCTTGGATCCGATCAAACATCGTTATCCGCGCATCCCGTGCTTCGTTATCTTTGATGAAGCCGCCCGAGTCAGAGGCCCGATTATCGGCGGTGCAACCTCCGGCTATGCGCTCAACAGAGAAAACTACAAGTGGAGCAAGGACAACTCAGCTGAAATTGAAAAGGGCGTGATCGTTTCTGCTCCGACCATCGAAGAACTGGCTAAGAAGATCAATGTTCCGGCCGAAAACCTGGTCGAAACCGTCAGCAGATGGAACAGCCAGATTAACGCCGGTGCTGATAAAGACTTCGGTCGTCCTCTTGAGAAGAAAGGCAAGGTTGCTTTTGAAGGCCGTGAAGCTCCTGTCATCTCTCGTCCGATCGGGGATGGTCCTTACTACGCTGCAGAACTCTATCCGACAATCCTGAATACTCAGGGCGGTCCGCGCCGCAATAAACTCGGTCAGGTTCTTGATCCATTCGGCAAACCGATCGCTCGCCTCTACAGCGCCGGTGAATTGGGTTCTATGTGGGGCCATATCTATCAAGGTGCCACCAACAACTCCGAGGCCTGCGTATTCGGAAGAATCGCCGGCAGAACCGTCGCCAACGAAACCCCCTGGTCATAACTAAATAACGCCGGCGCCGACAGGCGCCGGTCTCCGGCAATAAGAAAAAAGGATTTTCCCATGAAGAAGTTACTGCTCGCAGTTTCCTTAGCGCTCTTATCGGTTGAGGGTGCTTGGGCTGCAGACAAAATGCTGGCCGATCGGCATGTTGAGCGCGGTTTGAAGTGCGAATCCTGCCATACCACTATGCCGCCGAAAGCCGTTAACACGGACGGCTGTCTCAAATGCCACGTCAGTTACGAAAAACTCGCAGCAAGGACGGATAAAAACGATATCAATCCGCACGATTCTCACTTAGAAAATTTAGATTGCGGTGCTTGCCACCACGGCCATAAGAAACCGGTTTTGGCCTGCGACGAATGTCACGAATTCACAAATATCAAAGTTCCTTAACCGATCAATCATTCTTTTCTCCTTGGTGATTGGCCGAAAGGCAAAAGAAAACCGTCCAAGAGCGCAAGCTCCTGGACGGTTTTCTACCAACTCTATTCAGAAATTGCTTCTGAAGTACAGAGAATCACTCTCCTTCCACAGTGCTGGCTTCAACAGCTTCAACTTCTTCTTTCTTCAGTTCTTTAGCTTCCTCGACCTTAGGATCGACAGGTTTCTTGTCTTCAGCCTTCTTAGAACCGCAGCAGCATGTGCATGAATCAGACATAGGGTTAACCTCCTGTAATTTCATTTGAATTCTCGATCGGGTCTTCTACCGCCCGAGCAGGGAAATTGTAGTCGGAGACCGTTAAACGACGTGGCAAAATTGTCCATAATAGGAAATCTAAAAATGGAGGAAAGTGTGAGCGCTGAGTCGGTGTCAGACCTTAAAACGGCGAAATTCGGCATTCAAAAGACCCGAACTTCGCAATATGTTTTTGAGTACAAAAACGTTTGGGACCCGGTTAAAAAACGGTCTAAACCGTTGTATCGGATTTCTGTCGGGAAGATCATCGGCGGTGAGGTAGTTATCAAAGACGAATACCTTCAGATGCATCCCGAACTCAAGCAGGGAGACATCGTTCTGCAGGAAGGAAAGCCGGTTTATATCGGCAGAGCTACAGCGCCCTCTGAACTTTTTGAGATTTTGGAACTGGATCACTTTTGTCTGACGACGGCTCAGCCGGAAGCCATGGTGTCCTTTTATCGTCTTCTCGGACTTAAGGTTCGAAAAGAAGGCGAGAGGTATGAAATCGAGTTCCCGCACTTTAAGATCAACCTTCATGTGATCGGATATCCGATACTGCCGGAAGCAAAAGTCGCAGTTCCCGGCACCGGAGACTTTTGTTTAGAGATCAAAACGGATTCGGATCTGAGCGAAATAGCAGAAGCTTTTCGCAGACTTGATATTTTCGTCGAAGGGCCGGTCATTCGCCATGGAAGAAAAGGCGAAATGACCTCTGTTTATCTCCGAGATCCCGATCAAAACTTGGTTGAACTCGCCGTCTATCCCAAACAGTAATTTAGGAAAAGCATGGACACACAAGAAAAGGAAAAGAAAAGCGAAGAAATCGCTGCTCAAACCACTCAAACAAAAGAACAGCCGGTTCCCGCACAGCCTTCTGAAGCTGTGTTAAAGAAAGAAAAGGCAAAAGTCGAAGCTGAACTGAACAAAGGATTTCCGGGCAACCGTTCTGTCGGAAAACTGTTCTGGGGCTATCTCGTCTGTGGATCGCTCTTTTGGGCGCTGGTGTTCTACGGCGTTGGTATGGCTTTTACTTACCGCGAAAATCCCAACTTTGATGCTGCAGGTTTGGCTCTATTAATTTGTGCCGTCATTCTCTATCTGTGGGGGTTCGTTTTTTCCGTGCTTAGCTTTATGGCGGCAATGCGCCTTAAAGGGAAACCGTTACTCAAGGCCATTTATATCTTCGGTGTAATCGCTTATCTCATTGTTCTGTTCAGCGGATTATTGGTTTTTGTTCACGTCGCCATGGTCATCTAAAAGGACGATTAAACTTTTACTGGGAAAGCTAATTTTTATCAATTCTTTACATAAAATGAAAGTTAGTTCTGGTTGAAATTACAAAGACCAGCCCCTTCGATATTTAAAGATACAGATAAAAAATGGCGTTGATTGTTCAAAAATACGGCGGCACTTCAGTCGGTTCCGTTGAGCGCATTAAGAATGTTGCCCGACGTATCGCTAAGTGGCAGAATGCCGGCCATCAGGTTGTAGTGGTTGTCTCAGCAATGAGCGGAGAAACCAATCGCCTGATTGCCTTGGCAAAAGAAATTCAAAAGAATCCCGATCCCCGTGAACTTGATGTGATCGCCTCTACTGGCGAACAAGTAACGATCGGTCTTCTTGCAATGGCACTCCAGAACTTAGGTGTGCCGGCTCGCAGCTATACAGGTACTCAGGTCAGAGTTCTGACAGACAACGCCTTCACCAAAGCTCGTATTAAAGAGATCGATTCTCATAAAATCATGGCCGACCTGAATGACGGTAAGGTCGTGATTGTTGCAGGCTTCCAGGGCTGCGATGAAGAAGGAAACATTACGACACTGGGCCGCGGGGGCTCCGATACATCAGCTGTTGCCTTGGCAGCAGCGCTGCATGCAGATGAATGCTTGATCTTTACCGATGTCGACGGCATTTATACAACCGACCCGCGTGTTGTTAGCGACGCTCGCAAATTGGATGTCGTAGCATTTGAAGAAATCTTGGAAATGGCATCTCTCGGCTCCAAGGTTCTTCAGATCCGCAGTGTGGAATTCGCTGGTAAATACCGCGTTCCCACTCGTGTGCTCTCCAGCCTGACAGACCCTGATATTCCGGTAGATGAAGAAGCAAACTCCGGTACCCTGATTACTTTTGAGGAAGATCCCAAGATGGAAAAAGTTGTTGTTTCCGGCATCGCTTTCAGTAGAAACGAAGCCAAGATTACATTGCCGCATGTACCCGATACACCGGGTATCGCCTACAAGATTCTTGGCCACATCGCCGAAGCCAACATTGAAGTGGATATGATTGTGCAGAATGCGGCTAAAAATGGTTTGACTGACTTCAGCTTTACGGTCAGCCGCAATGACCTCGACAAAGCCATGAAGGTTTTGGAAAAAGAAGTCACACCGTACCTCGGTGAAGAAGGCATTCTGACCGACGCTTCTATCGCAAAGATCTCCTGCGTCGGTATCGGCATGCGCAGCCACGCCGGTGTTGCCGCAAAGATGTTCCGTGTTTTAGCTGAAGAAAACATCAACATCAAGATGATTTCTACGTCCGAAATCCGCACATCCATCGTCGTCGACGAAAAATACATGGAATTGGCCGTCCGTGCGCTTCACAAAGCCTTCGGTCTGGACAAAGCTACAAAGGCAATGGAACTCTAAGATAGAATTCCTTCTCGCCTAAAACAAAAAATCCTCGGAGTTTTTTGAGATTCCGAGGATTTCTTCTAAGTTGTTAATTATTCAATTTCGAATACGTGATGCAGATGTTCCTTCCAGCGTTTAACATCTTCTCCGACGTGCGGATTCTTCACGACGTCATTGCACATGAAGGACGGAAGCTGCTTCATTCCTAAGAATTCAAAGGCTTTAATCAACGGGAATAAAACGCCGTCAACACCGCGGCCTTCAAAGAAGTCTCCCTTACGGTCAAAAGCAGTCTTCGGAGCATTCCAAGTGCTGCTGATCATGAATTTTTTATCCGTCAGAATCCCGCCTCGGCCGTAGTTGTCATCCGGATGTTGATGAGTCCGACCGTCGTTTCCGACGACACCCGGTTGAACAAAGACGAGGTCCTCATAACGTTTGAGCTGCCACGGTGTGCTCATCCACCAACCCGGTGTCTGAACGATAATGACATCGGCTTTCTTAATCTTTTCTGCCTCTGCAGCAGTTTCCCACTGACTGTCGATTAATGTGATTTCGACATTCCAGCCGAGTTTGGTGAGTTCTTCCTCAGCGATACGGGATAAATAGTGATTGAGTTCACCGCCTTTTCCGAAGTTTTGGCAGCCGGCATCAAGTATCAAAACGTTATTGGACATTTGAGTTACCTCCATAGTTGCGAGCATAGTAGGGCGCTTCAATGGAAAACTTTAAGAAAACTAACCAAACTGAGTTAGTTTAGTAGGAATCTTCGAAACTTTTTATTTCAGCGTACAGACGGCGATTGACAGGGACGGGTAAACCATATTTTTCGGCCTTACGAATCACCGTTCCGGCAAATAGGTCGACTTCGGTCAGACGTTTTGCCAGCCGATCCTGACGCATAGAAGGCATTCCGTCCGGATTTAATTCGTCAATAATCTGCAGATAATCTCGGAAGTCCTTGTTCGTAAGTCCCGTTCCTTCTTTTTGAGAAAGAGCAAGCACCTCCCGCATAGCAGCTTTTAACGTTTCTCTGGCTTCGCCTTCTGGGTGCACTCGGCGAAAAACATCGTTATAGACGGCTAATGTCTGATTGACGCCGACATTGAGCATCCACTTGCACCACATGCGGTGCAGGATGTTTTTATCGACAACGTATGGCATTTCGGTTCTATCAAAAAAATCCACAACGGCATCGAGAACCTCAGGCTCGCCCTTATGTTCCGGACTGAGTCCGATCACAAGCTCTCCGAAATTTTTATAAGTCAGTACGCCGTTTTGAAAAAGCGCATCCATTCGCTGGGCAACGCAGTGAACGATCCTGTGCGTTCCGAGTTCTTGCTCGATGATGTCTTCGCTGGAGATGCCGTTCATCACAGAGATGACGATGGTATTTTCAGAGATCAGACCTTTGATGCCTTGCAAAGCACTTTCCAAAGCGGGCCCTTTTAAAGCAACGATCAGCAAGTCAGGTGCTTTGTTCAGCTCTTCGGGGCTCTCAAAAAGGAGGGAGCAGGGGCGGCCGTTGGCTGTGAGGGACTGCTCACGATAGCGTGTACAGCGTTTAGCGTCCGCTAGAAAATAAACCGAGCCCTCTGGCATACGCGGAGTGAGAAAGTCTCCGTACATCACGCCCAAGGCTCCGCGGCCAAGGATGGCAACAGATTGGATTTTTGTGGTTTCTGGCATAAAAATAGGTCCGGGTTGGTACGGACCTATTCTAAGCAACTTAGTAATTAGAGCGTGACGTCGACGCGTTTGCCGATCGCATAGAAGTGACCGCCGGCGACATAGTGCATAGAGCGCAGTTCATCCGGACCTTCTTCTAAGTGCCAATGGTTGTTGGAGAAGACACGGGAGTCAGCCCAAGCTTTAACAATTTGGCCCATGAAGAGGTCATAGGTCTTTTCGTTGTGCGGTTCGCGAATCAGTTTAATGACGGCCCAGGCAGAGCAGCCTTCGGGAAGCGGAAAGTCGCAGTCAGGAAGCGTAAAGAATTTCAGACCGCTGTCGGCAATCTTGTTGGGATTGTCGTTCTTGCTTACGGAACCTAAATAAAGAATTTCTTTCTGAATTCCCATTCCCGGAACGGCAAGCAGGATGTATTCGCTCGCTTCAATGAGCTTGCGGGAATAGTGAGTCGAATCAATGACGACCGTCATCTTGTCATAATCCAACGGGCAGTTCCAAGAAGCGGGCATGATATCCAGATCGTCGCCTTGTTTGCTCTCAACAAAGGCAGTGCCGCCTAAATTAAAGAGGCGATAAGGGGTTTCTAAACCAACCGGTTTTACAAATTCTTTTTGACTCATTCAATGCTCCTCAAAAACAATGCACCTATTCTAAGTTCGCAAGCAGAAAATTCTTTGCACAAAAGGCCGTGCACAGTAGAAAAACTCCTAATTTGGTGCAGACGCACCAAAAGAGTGCGCATCAATAAGTTTTGATCATTTCTTGTGAGCTCTTTTGGTTCAATTTCACTGACTCTCAGGCCGCTTTGTTTGAACAAAAGTTGGCACGCCTTTTGCTTCTATGAAAGTGACAGGAAAAGCGAAGCGCTTTTCCGGGGTTTGCGAGTAAAAAAATCGAGACCTTGTCCGCTGCGATGAAAGCCATAAGCTGAGCAGCAAACGCACTGGTTACACAATTAAATCTCAAACGGAGACTTTCATGTTCGTCAAAAAACTCATCCCCTTTGCAGTTGCAGCTTCTTTCGCTATGGCAGGCGCTACTGCTTTCGCTAAAACAGAATTCGTCACGATCGGTACCGGCGGCATCACCGGTGTTTACTACCCGACAGGCGGCGCTATTGCCAAGATCGTGAACGCAAAGAAAGATCAGTACGGTGTCCGTGCTTCCGTAGAATCGACCGGCGGCTCTAAGTTCAACATCAACGCCATCGACTCTAAGGATCTGGACTTCGGTATTGCTCAGGCTGATACACAGTACATGGCCTACAACGGCAAAGGTGCTTGGGAAGGCAAACCCGTTAAAAAACTCCGCGCTGTTTTCGCTCTTGCTCCGGAAGCCGTGACTTTCGTGGCTGCCGAAGACGCCAACATCAAGTCCGTTAAAGACGTCAAGGGCAAGACCATTAACCTCGGTGACCCGGGTTCCGGCAACCGCATTAACTCCACCGACATCTTCAATGCCGTCGGCATCGTTCCAGGAAAAGATTTCCGTGATGAAAAACTGAAACCCGCCGACGCCCCCAGAATTCTGCAGGACGGTCGTATTGACGGCTTCTTCTACACCGTCGGTCATCCGAACGGCAACATTAAAGAAGCAACTGCCGGCAAACGCAAAGTCCGTATCGTCCCGATCTCCGAAGCCGAAGTCGCCTCTTTGCTGAAAGAAGCTCCCTACTACAGCATGACGGAAATCCCGATGGATCAGTATCCCGATGCCGTCAACGCTAAGGACAAGGTTAAGACCGTCGGCATGCTCGCCACTTTAGTGACCTCCGCCGATACACCGGACGACGTTGTTTATGCCGTTACTAAGGAAGTGATGACCAACCTCGATCAGTTCCGCAAACTGCATCCGGCTCTTGCCAAGCTGACACCGGAAAGCATGCTTCAGGGCCTGACCGCCCCGATCCATCCGGGCGCTCTCAAGTACTACAAAGAAGCAGGTCTCGTGAAGTAATTCAGCTTTAAATGACGCAAAGACTCGGGACTCCGGGTCTTTGCGAACCTCGTTAGAGGCTCGTTAAGAAGTAAAAAGGAGTCAACATGACGGACAAATCGAACACAGAAATGCTGCTGCCGCAGGCAGGCATCCCGGGCTACATTCCCCAGCCTAAAAAGAATGCCTCCGAAGACGTAATCGGCGAATACAAAAAACAGGTTCAGCAGCTCGGAGATAAAGGTCTTAAAGAAGATAAGACCGGGCTCTCGGCCAAACTGACGTACATTGTTGCATTGGCTTGGGCCTTTTTCCAGATGTCCACCGCTTCGTGGCTGCTGTTGGACTCTTTATATGTCAAAGCTTTTCACTTGGCTTTTGCACTTGCTCTGATTTATCTCAACCTTCCGACACTTAAGTCCGAACTTAAGTCTCGCTGGGACCTCAGAATTCTTCTGGCAATGAAACGCGTGACGATCGTTGATTGGATGATCGGTATCGTCGGCGTTATCGGAGCCTTATATATCGTGATTGATTACGCCGGTATTTCCGAGCGTCCCGGCATGCCGATCGGTCGCGACTTGATCTTCGGCGTGATTTTGATTGTTCTGATGCTGGAAGCGACTCGCCGTGTTCTGGGACCTGCACTTCCCATCATCTGCGGTGCTTTCATCGCCTACGTCTTTTTAGGTCCGTACCTGCCGGACGTAGTGGCCTTTAAAGGTGCAACACTTTCCCGCTTCATTTCCCAGATCACGATGGATACACAAGGCATTTACGGTGTTCCGCTGCATGTGTCCGCGACGGTTGTGTTCCTCTTTGTGATGTTCGGTACGATGCTCGATAGAGCAGGGGGCGGTGCTTTCTTCACACGTTTGGCGATTTCCGGTCTCGGCCAGTATCGCGGCGGTGCAGCTAAAGCAGCCGTTGTGAGCTCCGCGCTTTCCGGTATGGTTTCCGGCTCTTCAATTGCCAACGTCGTGACCACCGGTACATTCACGATTCCTCTGATGAAGCGTCTCGGTTATCCGGCCACGAAAGCCGCTGCGATTGAAGTTGCTTCTTCCGTGAACGGCCAGTTAGCTCCTCCGGTTATGGGTGCTGCCGCCTTCATCATTGCCGAATATGTCAACGTCCCTTATGTTGAAGTGGCAAAGGCTGCTGCCATTCCCGCCTTCGCTTCCTACATTGCTCTGCTGTGGATTACTCACATCGAAGCCTGTAAGCTGGGGCTGAGGGGACTTCCTAAGAAAGAACTGCCGAAGTTCTTCGTCGAACTCAAAAACGGTCTTCATTATTTAATTCCGCTTGCCGTTCTGATTTGGGAACTGGTGGTGGAAATGCACTCAGCCGAACTCTCTGTCTTCCGCGCCATTATCGTGCTCGCTATCATCATGGTCCTACAGCCGGTAGCCATTGCTAAAGTTCATGACGCCGACCTTTGGGCAGCCTTCAAGTTCGGAATTAAGAACACACTGAACTCCATGGCCGCAGGTGCAAATAATATGGCCGGTGTCGCTCTGGCAACCGCTTCCGCAGGCATCATCGTCGGCTGCGTCTCCCTTGGTTTAGGTCAGCAGATCACTTCCTTTGTCGAAGCGCTTTCAATGGGCAACATCTTCCTGATGATCCTCATTACCGCCGTCGCCAGCCTGCTTCTGGGTATGGGTCTTCCGACAACAGCTAACTACATCATCATGGCTTCTCTAACAGCTCCGGTGATCGTTACGTTAGCTACTGGTCTGACACTGCATGGTCAAGAAATTGCGATTCCGCTGATTGCCGCCCATCTGTTCTGCCTGTACTTCGGCATCCTGGCCGACGACACACCTCCTGTCGGTCTGGCCGCCTACGCGGGTGCCGCAATTGCAAAAGCGAACCCGATCTCCGTCGGTGTTCAGGGCTTCCTCTACGATATTCGTACAGCCATCATCCCGGTCTTCTTCCTGTTCAACTCCGACATTCTTCTGATCGGTATTGAATCCCTGCCGGTAAGTCTGATGATTTTTGCGATGACAGGTTTGGGTATGGTTGCGGTTTCCTCCGCCATCCAGGGCTGGCTGATCGATAAAGTCAACATCCTTGAAAGACTCATTCTTGTTGCCGCTACCGTTGTTCTGATGTTCCCGGCTCTGATTTCCGGCTACGTCCTTCCGTATGAACAGCGCTGGTGGGGCTACCTTGTCGGTATTGCGCTCTTCGGTATTGCCTTCCTCTCTCAGAAAGTGCGCTACGGTGCTAAGAAAAAGAATCAGGCTGCAGTTGCAGAATCTGATGAGGAGTTAGCAGTTTCATAGAATTTCCTAGTGTTCATTCGACCTTGTCCGTCGAATATTTGGCCGCGGAACCCCTTCACCGCGGTTTTTTTTGCTTTTTTGTGCTTGTCTCCGTTGGACGAAGACAAGCCTAATGACTCTTCACGGATTAGTTAAATTTTCCGCGGTTCAACATTTTTTCCGCACCGGCTTTGAGGCCATCAACATATTGAAGAAAAGCCGACCTTGAAACCAAAAGATGAGGTTCGCCCAGTTTTCTATTTTTGATTTTCTCGATGAGTTCTGTCTGACCGGTGCTGAAGGGATGGGCAGTTAGATTTACGGAAATATCAAGCTTATTGCTCGACAATTTATCGAGAGACCGGATATATTCTTCCAACTGTGATTTATCTTTGATCGCGTTCAAACCGACTCCGCCGATCGTGACAGCCGTGTATTTTTTACCGTCTGCATAAACCGGGTAAACATAGGAGAAGGTTCCTTCGGTATGTCCCGGAGTGGCAATGGCGCGCACAGTTGTGTTCCCGAGCGTGACGGTCTCACCGTCTTTGAGAACCATTTCTTTCGGAATCATGGTTTTCGGACCCGCTCCTTTGCCGAGGTGCTCGAAAGATTCTTCCCAGCCTTTTTCGCCCATGGCAAATTTTGCGTTCTTGAATAAAGGCTTCAAGGTGGTTGCGCCGCCGACATGATCAAAGTGTCCGTGTGTCATAAGCACGTATTTGATTTCGGAAGGATCAATATTGAGTAAGGCAAGATTGTCGATGAGATGTCCGACGAAAGGAGGATGCAGCGTATCAATGAGGATGTATCCGTCATTTGTTTTGATCAGGTAGGCAGCTACCCAGCGCAGTCCAACGTACCACACATTGTCAAAGACTTTGTAAGGAGGGATCTTTTGGATGACCGGATCATCCAACCAAGCTTTGAGCTCAGGCGACATTTTTTTCGTTTGTGCAAATTCGCTGAATAATGCCGCAACTTTTTTAGAAGAAAGATCCAGTGCTTTTTCAGCGGCAAAAGTTTTTGGCGCAACAAGAACAGCGGCCGAACCTAAACCGACTCTCAAAAAATTTCTGCGTTTCATTTGATTCATAACAAATCTCCATACGAGTGAATGGAGGTATGTTATTGAATTTTTTATTTCGGATAAATAGAATAAAAAGCAATCTATTTTTTCGATTTTCGAAATAATTATGGATCGTCTTCAAGCCCTGGAAGTTTTCATGTTGGTCGCGAAGCTGGGGAGCTTTACAGCGGCTTCAAGAGCGGCAAACCTAACAGCTTCACGCGTTACCCATCTGATTCAGAATTTAGAGAAGGAATTAGGCGTCTCTTTATTTAGCCGAACCACACGACGTGTGAGTCTTTCATCTGCCGGTCAGGCCTTATTTGAACAGCTTGATCCGAACCTTGGTTTTATTACTGAAACGCTTCAGAACATCAAGGAGTTATCTAATGAAGAACCGAAAGGGACAATCCGGATCAGTGCACCGGTCAAGTTCGGCTCAACGTTTTTGATGAAACCGATAACGGTGTTTCTTAAGAAATATCCGGATGTTCGTATTGTTTTGAATACGACCAACGATCCGCAGGAAATCTTCAAAGGTGGTGCAGATATTGCATTTGTCCTGGTTACGGAGATGCCTCTTTCAGGAGTGCGACACAAGATAGGAGTGTTCAGCAGCGGAATCTATGCAAATTTGAATGTCATGACGGCACTCTCTTCTTTAACTTCGCCCGAGCAATTGAGGAGTGCCGAATTAATTCTTCAAGAAGGGAATGCTTCGTCTTGGAATCTAACCGGTTCGGAGGGACAAAAATACAGGGTGTCGGTAAAGAAGTGGTCTTTCAAAACTGACACGACGCAGGCGGCTTTAATCGCAGCAAAGGAAGGTCTGGGCGCGGCACTTTTACCGATACCTTTAGGAGAGAGTGAAAAGTCCTTGACTCGATTACTTCCTAATTGGACCGGCGTTCCAGTGGAAGTCTGCGCCATCACTTCGTCTAGGAAGATTTCTTCAGCAGCAAGAAATTTCATTGACCTTGCCAAACAAGAGTTCAATAGAGAGCAATGACGGGACTGCAGTCTTGCAACCGCCACAAAAATCCCGAGCTTCCTGCGAAGCCCGGGATTTGAATTAAGCCGCTAAGTCAGACGATTAAACCCAGCCTTTCTGGCGGAATTCTTTGAGTTTTTCAACGAAATAGCGCATTTCAGCGGGTGTGCCCAGAGAAATACGGCACCACTGAACGGCAGGCGGGAAGGGACGGCCGACGAGAATGTGTTCGGTTTTCATTCTGTCTGCGAAGGGTTTCAGCGGAGCTTTCAGATCAATGAAAACGAAGTTCGTCTGGCTCGGCAGATAAGGAATGTTGAGTTCCTTCAGAGCCTTGTAGAGGATCTCGCGGGCTTCGTCATTGCTTTCTTTGGATTCTTTTAAGAATTCCTTGTCATTGAGTTCGCTTAGAGCAGCAGCCAGCGTTGTCTGGTTCATCATGACTTCGTAGGCGACATGGTCACGAATCTTGTTGATGACGTTCACGGCGCCGACGGCGTAGCCCAAACGCATACCGGCCATAGCGAAGATCTTGGAGAAGGTCTTCAGGACGACCAGGTTGTCAAAGCCCTGACGAACGAGTTCGTTGCAGGACTTGAAGGAAGGATCGTTGACGAACTCGGCATAGGCTTCGTCGAGGATGAAGAAGGTGTTCTTCGGCTGAGATTTAATCCAGTTGAAGATTTCGTTGCTGTCGGCAATCGTGGAAGTCGGGTTGTTCGGGTTGACGAGGTAAACCAGAACGCGGTGTTTCTTTGCTTCAGCGGTTGCAACTTTGCGCAGAGCGGCGAGATCAATGCTCCAGTTCGGGCCCATCTTGACGTTCTTAACCGGAATGTTGTTGCGCTTAGCAACATCAGCACCGTCGCCGTAAGTCAGTTCAGGCTGAACCAAAACCGTGTTCTTGGTGGCTTCAGCTTCAATAGTGGCACGAATGGCTTCTGCAGAACCGTGCGTCAGAAGTACTTCATCCGGTCTGACATTCATGAATTTAGCCAAATCCTTTTTGAATGCGATGACCTGCGCGAAGGGATAACGAGAGCCGTACATGGCGGCTTTAGCGACAGCTTCTTTAGCCTTTTCGCTCATGCCCAACGGGTTTTCGTTAAAGCACAAGAGCATGGGTTTTTCGGCAGTCGGTTTGACAAACTTCGGCTGAGCAGCGACAGCGGCAGTTGTTCCGAGGGAAGAGAGAGCAGCTCCGGCGCCGACCAGGCGGAAGAGTTGTCTGCGATTCAGGGTCATGAAAAATCTCCTATGAGGTTATTAATAGTTACTGACAATTATTGTCAATTAATCGGCGGTACAAGGAAAATTTACTAGGAAATTCTCATGATTGGAATATCTTTTGCGGATTTTTAGCTAGGGAAAAGAAAAAAGCCCGAAATTTGTACTTTCGAGCTTTCTAGAAGAGATCAAAAACCGTTATTCGGTCTTGTTTTCCGGCGCGACATAGCCTTCGGGATGGGCCACGCCTTCGCCGAAGAAGTGAGCTTCGATCTGGTCCATCAGCCATTTGCGAGCTCTCGGATCTGCCATGGAAAGACGGTTTTCGTTAACGATCATGGTCTGAAGATGCTTCCACTGTTCCCAAGCTTCTTTGGAAACATTGTTGTAAATCTTCATGCCCAGGGCGCCGGGAAGAGGCGGGTAGTCCAGGCCTTCGGCTTCGCGGCCGAGTTTTATGCAGTTAACCATGTGTGCCATTGGTGTACTCCTAATCATTTATCTGAAAATTGTTTTTCAAGTCTACAAGCATTGGACGCCGCTGACCTAAAGATCTTTTATGAAGATTTGTGAACGGCGCTGCCAGTTATACAAACGCCGCTTTTCAATCGGTAAATCGTCTACGCCGGCAGGACGGAAACCGCGTTTCAAGAACCAGTGCATAGTTCTTGTGGTCAGAACAAACAGGCGGTTCAATCCGGCCTTGCGAGCCTGGTTTTCAATGTGGCGAAGCAAACGCTCTCCGTCTCCGAAGCCCTGATAAGCCGCATCGACCGTCAGCGCAGCCATTTCCCCGAGTTTTTCCTCCGGGAACTGATAAAGCGCGGCACTCCCGTAGATCACACCGTCGTGTTCAAGAACCGTGAAGTGAGAGATGTCGCGTTCAAGTTTTTCGCGTGGGCGTTTGACCAACGTTCCGTCCGCCTCAAGCGGCTCCAGCAGTTTGATCAGACCAGAGACGTCGTCAGAGGTTGCCTGACGCAGGGACTCCAGATTTTCCATGGTCATCATGGTTCCCACGCCGTCATGCGTAAAGAGCTCAGCCAAAAGTCCTCCGTCCATTGCGTAGGGCACGATGTGAACGCGTTCAACGCCGTGTTCAAGCGCTTTCAGGGCAAACGTCAGGTTGTAGATATCTTCTTCATCGACGAGTTTGTCGTTAATGAACTCTCGAGCATCTTCCGCGGTAAGTTCCGTGACCACTTCATCAAAGCGTCTGACACCATCCACGTTGGTGAGCAGAATAAGCTTGTCGGCTTTTAGCGCACCGGCAATGGAAGCCGCTAAATCTTCGCTCGTCAGATTAAAGGCTTCGCCCGTGGGAGAGAAACCGAGCGGCGAAATTAAAACGATCCGCCCTCCGTCGAGTTCTCGATGAATCGCTTCGCTGTCAACTTTGCGAACGACGCCGGTGAACTTAAAGTCCACGCCGTCGATGATGCCTAAAGGACGGGCAATCACGAAGTTGCCGCTGACGACGCGACATTGGCTGTGAGCCATCGGCGTGTTCGGTAAGCCCTGAGAGAAAGCTGCTTCAATATCCAGGCGCGCTTCGCCGGCGGCTTCTTTGACGCACACAAGCGCATCGGCGGTCGTCACCCGAATGCCGTTGACGTATTGGGACTCGATGGCCTTCAATGACATTAGCTCTTCGACCTGGGGACGTACGCCGTAAACTAGGACGATTCGTGCACCTATGGCTGAGATCATGCTGATGTCAGCAATCAAGCTGGAAAAATGTTCTTGAAGGATGGTTTCTCCGGCGAGATCGATGACGATCGTTTTGCCGCGAATGGAATGAATATGCGGTGCGACGCTTCTGAACCATTCGACCCAGGAGTCCATTGAAACCGGAACAATCGGGGATTCTTTATTTTCTTCTGACATGTCCGTTGAATTAAGAAAGGCTTCAATTAGTTGTTGCTGAAATTTTAATATTTGAGAGACCGTAATTTTCTCGGAGAAAACGAGCATTGTCTCGATGGTTTCGAAGAAATTTGTTCAATTTGGGACAGTTGGCAGAAGCATTTTTTTGTTTAGAAACAAATAGCTTCGAAAATTTCGAGCAGAAAAAGCCTAAAACGTTCTATCCTTAGTGAACTTTAGAATGAGAGATATAAGAACCTGGAACTATGGCAGGCGATTTAAGAGATTTAAAAGCAAAGTTACTCGAAGCACGAAAAGCAGAGAAGAAGCCGCAGGCGGTTTCTCAAAAACAAGAACCTCCGCGCACCAAATTAACATTAAAGAAGAAAACTCCGGCAGCCTCTTCTGGAGCATCAGCTGCATCTAAATCTGCAGAAGTGAAGGCTTCGGCACAAAAGAAGAATCCGGCAGAGCCTTCCAAACGTCCGGCACCTAAAGGCAAAGGAACTTCTTTAAAAGAGCTTTCGGATTTGAGAGTACTGCGCAATCAGATCAATGCACCGCAGGAACAGAAAGACATAAACGAGTCCAAGAAACCTGCTGCCTCCGAGAAGAAGCCGTCCAGGGCCCTCGTGAAGGTAGGAAACGAAGTGCTCCGCAACATTCCCCCGAAACTCGAACTCCAGGAAAGCCTTCCTGTCAGCGAACGCGCTGACGAAATCGCTGAAGCCATTAAAAACAACCAAGTCGTGATCGTCTCCGGTGAGACGGGTTCCGGTAAAACCACTCAGCTTCCGAAGATCGCCATGATGGTCGGAAGAGGACAAAAAGGTCTGATCGGTCACACGCAGCCTCGACGCATTGCCGCGACTTCTATTGCTAAGCGTATTTCCGAAGAAATGGACGCCGAAGTCGGCCAAGTCGCCGGCTACAAGATTCGATTTAAAGACGAATTAGAGCCCGGTGCGACGATTAAGCTCATGACGGACGGCATCCTGCTTGCTGAGACTCAGCGGGACAGACTGCTCAAAGCCTACGATACGATCATCATTGACGAAGCGCATGAGCGCAGTTTGAACATCGACTTCCTCTTGGGCTACCTCCGAGAAATCCTGCCGAAGCGTCCCGACCTTAAGCTCATTATTACGTCTGCGACGATTGACTCGGAGCGATTTGCCAAGCACTTTGAGAGCGTCAACAAGAAGCCCGTGCCGAGCATCAATGTTTCCGGTCGTCTCTACCCGGTTCAGATTCGCTATCGTCCGGTCCAAGACGAAGAAGAAAATGACGACCGCACCCTGATGCAGGCCATTGCCGACGCATGTGATGAACTTATGGGCGCCGGCAGCGGCGATATTCTGGTCTTTCTGCCCGGCGAACGTGAAATTAGAGAAGCAGCCGAAGCCTTGTCTCCGGCTGCAAGAAAGGGCGTTGAAATCCTTCCGCTCTTTTCCCGCTTAAGTATTGAAGAGCAGGACCGTATCTTTAAAACCGACGGTCGTCGCCGTATTGTGCTTGCCACCAATATTGCCGAAACCTCTTTGACGGTTCCCGGCATCCGATATGTGGTTGATACCGGGTTGGCCCGTGTGAAGCGTTACTCTTACCGCAATAAAGTGGAACAGCTGCAGATCGAGCCGATCAGCCAAGCGGCAGCTAAGCAGCGTGCCGGCCGATGCGGTCGTGTGGCCAACGGTATTTGTATCCGACTCTACGATGAGAAAGATTTCGAAAAGCGCTCCGAATTTACCGATCCGGAAATTCTGAGAAGCTCGTTGGCGACCGTGATTCTCCGTATGAAGTCGCTGCATCTGACTGATGTTCGCGAGTTCCCGTTTGTTCAAGCCCCGCTTCAGCGTGCGATTACCGACGGCTATGACCTATTGATCGAATTGAATGCGGTAAAAGAACGCGGAGGCGAATTAACTCCTGTCGGAAAAGAACTTGCCCGACTGCCGCTCGACGCGCGTCTTGCCCGCATGCTGCAGGCGGCCGCAGAAAACCAAGCTTTGGCAGAAGTGCTGATTATTGCTTCGGCGATCAGTATTCAGGATCCTCGTGAACGTCCTTTGGATGCTCAGGATAAAGCGGCCGCGGCACACAAAAAATTTGCCGACGAAAAGAGCGATTTCCTTTCTCTGATTAAGCTTTGGAACTGGACGCAGGATGCGATCGCTAACAAAGAAAGCAATCGACTGCTGGAGCAGAAGTTCCGCCAAAACTATCTTTCGGTAAAGAGGCTTCGCGAGTGGCGCGATGTTTACCGTCAGCTCAAGGAGCTCACGCAGGAAATGGGCTGGCGTTTAAATACTGCGCCGGCAACCTATGAACAGCTGCATAAAGCACTCCTGTCCGGTCTCTTGGGCAATATCGGTATGAAAGACGTTCAGGCTGATTACAAAACGCCGCCCTACATAGGCGCCAGGGGCATTAAGTTTTGGCCGTGGCCCGGTTCTTCTCTGGCGAAGAAGGGCGGCAAATGGATTATGGCTTCCGAGATCGTGGAAACAACCCGCCTATTTGCCAGAACGCTTGCGAATCTCGAGCCTGAGTGGATTGAGAAGGTCGGCTCGCACTTGATTAAAAAGTCTTGGAGCGATCCTCATTGGGAGAAAAAGGCCGGCAACGTCATCGCCTTAGAAAAGGGCACCCTGTACGGTCTGCCAGTGTACACGGAACGAAAGGTGGATTTTTCCCGCAAGGATCCGAAAACCTCTAGAGAGATCTTTATTCGCCGAGCTCTGGTAGAAGAAGAACTCGAAAGCCAGGCCCCGTTCTGGCAGCACAACGTCGCCATGATCAACAACATCCGCGAGATGGAACACAAGTCTCGTCGTCCGGATGTGTTGGTGGACGACAGCATGATTTACGAGTTTTATGACAAGAAAATCAGTCAGGGCGTTGTCAATCAGCAGACCTTTGATAAGTGGCGAGAAAAGGCGGAAGCGGAGAATCCGAAACTTTTGTTCCTTCAGAAGTCCGACTTGATGCGTCATGACGCAGCCGGCATCACGATCGAATACTTCCCGAAGAAGCTTGAGATCGCCGGCATCCCGATGGCGCTGAATTACAACTTTGATCCGGGTTCTCCGCGTGACGGCGTCACGATGACCGTACCGCTTTATGCCCTGAACCAGCTGGATCCGGTCCGCTTGGAGTGGCTCGTGCCCGGCATGGTCAAAGAAAAAGTTCAGATGCTGCTCAAGAGTCTTCCTCAGCGTCTGCGCCGTCATTTTGTGCCGCTGCCCGATTGGGCAAAATCTTTTGCCCAGCGTCATGAAGTTCCCGACGGAGATCTCATCGAACTCTTGATTAAAGAGGCACGAGAGCAGTTCCGTATTGATATCCAGAAATCAGACTTCAAGTTTGAGATGCTTCCGCCGCATCTCAGCATGAATTACAAGGTAGTTGACGAACACGGCAGACAGCTTGCCATGTCCCGCAGTATTCCGCAGTTGAGAAGCGAATTGAGCACTGAAGCCCGCAAGACGTTCCAGAACATCGCGTCCCAGGACAGCAAAGTTGCGGAAGACCTCCAGGACGAGATAACGGAATGGAACTTCGGTGAATTGCCCGATGTCATGGAGATTAAGAAGAAGGGCATTTCGCTCATCGGCCACCCGGCATTAGTGGATAAGGGTGAATATTGCTCTTTGGAAGTTTTTGATGATCCGGACCAAGCGGCCCGTATTCATCGACGGGGTTTGATTCGCTTGATCCGTTTGGGACTGAAGGAACAGATTAAGTATCTGGATAAGAATTTGAAGTCGATGCAGACGACGCAGATCCAAGGCGCATCCATTGTTTCTTTGAGAAAGGCTTTCCCGTCCTTTGAGGAACTCAAGCAAGACGTCATAGATGCCTCGATCGAAACGGCTGCCTTTACCGGAGAACTCCCGGTTAATGAAGAGCAGTTCAGGGAAACGATTGCGAACGTGAAGGAAAAGCTCGGATTGCTGACGCTGGAGCTGGCGCGCCTCTTGAGTTCGATTGTTTCTGAAGCGGCTTTAGCTCAACAGAAGCTCAATTCGATCAAGAGCTATAAGGAAGTCAGCGAGGACATTACGGCTCAGCTCTCCGACTTGTTCCCACCGCATTTCCTGCTCACGATCCCGTTCAGCCAGCTGCGTCACTATCCGCGTTACATGAAGGCCATTCAAGTTCGTATCGATCGTCTGAAAAACGATCCAGGCAGAGATGCTGAACGTATGGCCGAGATTCGTCAGCTTACGGTTAATTACAAGAGGGAGTTGTCTGCCAGAAGAGGCGTCTACGATGCCAAACTGGTCGAATTCGGGAATATGCTTCAGGAGCTGAGGGTTTCTCTTTTTGCGCAGGAACTCAGAACGCCGATGCCAGTGAGCGTCAAGCGTCTGAATAAAATGTGGGATGCGATTCTTCGTGAGCACTAACTACATATTGAGTGAAGTTAGAAAAATGATTAGTAATTTCCCTTATATAAGTGTTTAATTTGGGCGGTGAGGCCGATTTTTTATGGTTTCGCCGAACGAATTGGCGCAAAATAACAAATACTCGCCAATTAATGACCTCTTCTCTTCTCCTCTGGATGGAAAAAATGCGTTTATCGGCAGCGATTCTCTGTGCTTTTTTATCGTTTAGTTTTATTGCCGCTCCTACCGTAGAGGCTGCTCAGAAGAAACCGGCGGCTGTTAAAGTCGTCAAGAAAAAAGCAGTGAAAAAGACCGTTGTCGAGAAGACAGCGAAGAAGAAAGTTGTTGCTGCTTCGGCAAAGAAGAAGGCTAAGGCTCCTAAGGCAAAAGCTGCCGGCAAACGGGTCGCGGTGAAAAGCGTTGTTCGTAAACGGGCCTCAGCTCGTTCCTCCAGCCGCAAATTTGCCTCTTCTAAGAACTATCGTCCGAGAAAGGCGATTGACTGGGCTACTTACCGCAGCCGCGGACCTTCCTACGCACAGCTTATAGGCCTGAAGGGCTCCAGCGATCCGCTGGGACTCTCCTCGACGGCCGTGCTCGCCTACGACATGGACACAAACCAAGTTTTGTATGAAAAGAATGCCGATCAGCCCCTGCCGATCGCATCTATTACAAAACTGATGACGGCGCTGGTGATCGTGGAATCCGGCGTCAATTTAGACGACAAGTTCACTGTTACGCGTGAAGACTTCGTTCCTTCGAGCGCTCACTCCAAGCTTCGCATGGGCATGGAGATCTCCCGCCGTCAGGCTTTGCATCTGGCTTTAATGAGTTCGGATAACCGTGCGGCTCATTTCCTCGCCCGTACCTATCCGACTGGAAAAGCACAGTTCATTAAAGAAATGAACATCAAAGCTGCGCTTCTCGGCATGAAAGACTCCGTCTTCTATGACTCTATCGGTTTGAATAACGACAATCGCTCTTCTGCGGTGGATCTGTCTTACCTCATCACAGGCGCGAGCGAATATGCACTCATCCGTGAACTCTCGACTACGCCGGAAGCTTCCTTCCGTATCGGCAAGCGTGAAGTCATCAGCAGCACCACGAACCGTCTGATTAAAGACGAAGATTGGGACATCGAGCTGCAGAAGACTGGTCTGACGACAGCGGCCGGCTACTGCATGGTCATGCAAGCGCACGTCGACGGAAAGAATGTTGCATTCATCTTCCTCGACTCTCCGAATAAGTACGCTCGCGCCAACGACGCAGAAAAACTTCGTTCATATTTGAGCCGTGAAAGCGTTGTAGCTTCGAATTGATCGCTGAATCGATCTAAATCATCACAAGTGACGCATTGGACTAAAAGTTCAATGCGTCATTTTTAGGTTTTAGAAAACTTTGAATTTTCTGTTTCGCATTCAATTGATTAGAATCGAGACACCAATTTTGAAGGAAAGCACGTGAGAGAGATCTGTCTGGATACCGAAACCACCGGCATGGCCGCTAAGGAAGGCGACCGAATCATTGAAATCGGCTGCGTTGAACTTGGAGAACACGGATTAACCGATAAAAATTTTCATGAGTACATCGATCCGGAACGCCAGATGGAGGCAGAGGTTATCCGCGTCCACAAGATCACCAATGAATTTTTGGTCGGTAAGCCGAAGTTTGCGGACATCGCCGACAAGTTCATTGAATTTGTTCAGGGCGCCAGACTCATCATTCACAATGCTCAGTTCGACATCGGCTTCCTCAATGAGGAGTTGAGAAAGCTCGGCAAACCCTCGATGGAAGAGATTTGCGGCAAGGACAACATTATCGACTCGATGGAGCTTGCCAAAGCCGCATTCCCTCAGATGCACAACAGCTTGGATGCATTGTGTAAGCGTCTCGAAATCGACACGACCCGACGCGTCAAAGAAGGCCACGGCGCCCTTTTGGACGCGGAGCTTTTAGGCCAGGTTTACCTCGTTCTTAAACAGCAGCAAGGCATCTTGGAGATTGATGCGGCGCCGGTGAGTGCCGATGTTCACGATATCTCCGACGTTGAGCTGCCGGTTATTCGAGCCACGGAAGAGGATCTCTCTGAAAACGAACGTGTCTTGGAAATGGTGCGAAAAGCTGCCAAAGGTCCCGCGCTTTACGATTTGGATGAAGAAACCTTTAACGCCAAACGCAAGGAAGAGCAGGACGCGCTCGATGCAAAGGAAGCTAAGCTGCAGGATTTGCTGAAAAATCTTTGACAAGTCGAGCAGAGCAACTCAAATTTGGTGGTTAGGAGGCTATAGGGGCGACGGCCTCTTTACAATCTTCCGGCAGGGCTGCATCTTTGATGCTTCCTAAAGAATTTCGTCCGGCTTTCGACATGTAGTTTCGAAAGCCCCAACAAGCGCCGGTTCATGTTTGATCGAACTGGGCAATTAAAAGATTCTACGAAAAACCGAGGCAATGGCTTCGGCTCTAAGAGTAAGTTATGGCAGTCACAAGAAATTCGCGCAATGGGCGCAAAACACCTTTCAGACCGTCAGCGTCTGTCAATACCCGACGCACTCCTGCAAGCGCGGAATCCGCTCCCCGCTCTCCTGCGAGAAAGCCGCAGGTGGCTAAGTTATTAACGGCTCCGTTTGCCAATGAAAAGCTGCATAAAGTGCTGGCTGATGCCGGCATCGGTTCACGCCGTGATATGGAAGAAAGAATCGCAGAAGGCCGCATCTCTGTGAACGGAGAACCTGCTCACGTCGGCCAGCGTGTGACACCTTCTGACGTGATTCGTTTTGACGGCAGGATCGTTCGCCGTTCCGCGCTGGAAAACAATGATGTTCCTAAGGTTCTGATTTATCACAAGCCTGCCGGCGAGATCGTCTCCAAAGATGACCCTGAAGGCCGCCCCACGGTTTTTGATCATCTGCCGAGAATCGGCGGTGCCCGCTGGATCGCTGTCGGACGGCTTGACTTCAATACCGAAGGCCTCCTTTTGTTTACCGATAGCGGAAATTTAGCCAATTTCCTGATGCATCCGCGTCATGAGATTGAGCGCGAGTATGCGGTCCGTGTTCAGGGAACGATGAGTCCGGAAGCCAAAGACAAACTTCTCAAAGGCATCAAACTCGACGACGGCATCGCTAAATTCACGACGCTGGAAGAGGGCGGGGGAAAAGGCTTCAACCGCTGGTACAACGTCACGCTGAGCGAAGGCCGCAACCGTGAAGTTCGCCGCATGTTTGAAGCCGTCGGCTTACCCGTCTCGCGCCTGATCCGCGTGAAATACGGTAACCTAGAACTTCCGTCTGACTTGCCCAGAGGCAAGACCCGTCGCATGAGCACGGAAGAAACGGAAAAGTGGCTCGATTCCATCAGTTATAAAAAAGGAATGTCCACGGCACCGGCCCCTCGTGCGCCTGAGAGAACGCCGCGTCCTGCAGCTTCCCGCGCCCCGGCCTCTGCTCCCAAAGCGGGCAGAAAGTTTGGTCAGCGAGACACTTCTTCGGCGATCCGGTCTAGTCGTCCGATGCGCAGCCGCGGAACCCGAGGCCCGAAATAATTTTTAGTCAGACCAAAGAGATAGAGCTAATTTGACGGCAGAAAGCTGAAAAATTTTTCAGAGAAACGACGGGCGGGAAACAAACCTCACCCGTTTTTTCTTTCTGAAATGAAAGAGTTATGTCTTGAAAAGTTACGAAAAATCTGTCTATTAGCGTTGTCCATGATGTACAATTGCGCTAGTTTTTGCTTTAAGGCGCGTTGTATGCGTCATAAAGCGCTCGAAAGGCCTTCGGTCGGTCGAGCACCTATCAAAAAGAATTTTTTAAGAGATGGGCTTTGAAGCCCATTTTTTTTTACTTAGGTATTGAGGTTAAATCTGCAATGGCAGTTTCGACACAATTATTTGAAATGATCGATGCCACCGTCGAAGGCTTGGGTTACGAGCTCGTCGATGTGGAAAAACTCCCGCGCGGTTTGATCCGCGTCACGATCGATAAAGACGGCGGGATTACTTTGGACGACTGCGAAAAAGTCAGCAACCAGCTCAACAACGCAATGACGGTTGAGAACGTTGACTACGATCGTCTTGAAGTGTCTTCTCCGGGTGTTGATCGTCCGTTGAAACGTCCTCGTGATTTTGTGAAATTCGTCGGACAGAACGTTCACGTCGAACTTTTTGCTCCGATCACCGGTGAAGGTCTTCCCGAAAACGGCCGCCGTCGTTTGGACGGAACCCTTGACGCCGTTGAAGGTGATGAAAACAACCCCTCGATCACGATGACACTCTCGGAAAATCGTGTTGCACGCACTCCGGCTGAAAAGCAGCGCGCTGCCAAAACCAAGGCCAAGAGTGACACGCCTGCAGTGACCGTTACCTTCCCCTTTAATGATGTTGAGCGGGCTAACCTCGTGCCCGACCTGAATTTCAGAGGTGCAAAATAATGAGCCGTGATTTATTAACAATGGTGGAAGTCCTCGCCCACGAAAAGAACGTTGATCAGTCCGTCGTTCTGGCTGCATTGGAAAGTGCTTTGGCCAGCGCAGTTAAAAAGGCTGAGTTCCCGGGCGAAGACGCAGATATCGTCGTCAAAGTCGACCCGACAACCGGCGACCAGAAAGTTTGGCGTCAGTGGTTAGTCGTTCCTGACGAACAGGGCCTTCAGGAGCCGGATCGTCAGATTCTTCAGTGGGAGGCTAAGGAAGACTACAGCGACCAGGGCGAAATGAATGTCGGCGACTATGTTCGTAAGCCTCTGCCCGATGTCAACGTAACCGGCCGTCGTTTTGCGACAGACGCAAAACAGGTCATTATTCAGCGCCTGAGAGAAGCCGAGCGTAATCAGCTTTTAAACGAATTCCTTGAACGCTACAAGGACGTTAAGGTTGTCACCGGCCAAGTCAAGCGCTTTGACAAGAGCGATGCGATTATCGAAATCGGCCGCATCGATGCTCGTCTGCCTAGACATCAGATGATCCCGATGGAAAACCTCCGTCCGGGCGATCGTGTTCGCGCTTATGTTCTGAAAATCGATCCGACCTCCAGACAGCAGCAGATCACCCTGTCCCGTACCTGCAATGAATTCTTGGGCGAGCTGATGCGTCAGGTCGTTCCCGAAATCAACGAAGGCCTGCTTGAGATCAAGGGCATTGCCCGCGATCCCGGCATCCGTGCCAAAGTTGCCGTCCAGGTTAAGGACAAGCGCATTGATCCGATCGGAAGCTGCATCGGTGTCAAAGGCTCTCGTATTCAGTCCGTTTCCGGCGAACTGATGAATGAGAGAATCGACATTATCCGCTGGGCCGATCAGCCTGCCGAATACGTCATGAGCGCGCTGTCTCCCGCAACGATTTCCTCCATCATCGTCCATGAAGACGAACACAAGGTTGAAGTCGTGACCCCTGACCTTGACAACAGCAAGATCGCGATCGGCAGCAACGGCGTCAACAAGCGTCTTGCCTCCGAGCTGACCGGCTGGGAAATTGAAGTGATGGATGACGACCAGGCGGCTAAGAAGCGTGAAGATGAAATCGCTCCGCGTCGCCAGGAACTCTGCGACCGCCTCGATATCGATGAGGAAGTTGCTCAGGTTCTGATTGAAAACGGCATTGAGACACTTGAAGAAGTTGCTTATCTGCCGGAAGAAGAACTGCTTAGCATCGAACAGTTCGATGAAGATACCGTTAAAGAACTGCGTTCCAGAGCCAGAACGGCATTGCTGACTTCTGCGCTTGAACGTGAAGAGCTCCTCAAGTGGGCCGACAAATCTCTTGTCGACCTTCCGGGGATGACTCATGAAATTGCAAATAAACTGAAGCCTGCCGGCATCAAGACCCTTGATCAGCTTGCCGATTTGTCTACGGACGAACTCGTTGAAATGACGGGTATTGACCACGACAAGGCTGCCGCCCTGATCACAAAGGCTCGCGAAAGCTGGAGCTAATACAAAGGAGGGAATATAGGAATATGGCAAAAACCACTGTTAAAGATTTAGCCGCCGACTTGAATTTGTCGGTTGAGACCCTCCTTTCCCAGTTGAAGGAAGCCGGCCTCTCCCAGAGCACACCCGCCGACGAATTAAGCGAAGCTGATAAGGATCGTTTCTTAACATCCCTGCAGGTTGCCCGCGGCAGCTCGAATGCAGGCCGCCGCAAAATTACGCTGACAAAGCGGGAAAAGAGCGTCATCACTCAGAACGGAGGAGGTTCCTCTCACGCCGTTCAAGTGGAAGTGCGCCGCAAACGCGTTTTGGTGAAGAACCCGGATGTCGTTAATAAAGCCCGCGAAGAAGCCAAGAAGGCAATGGAAGAGCAGAAAGAAAAAGCTCGTCGTTTAGCTGAAGAAGCTGCTGCCCGCGCTAAGGAAGAGGCCGAACGCAAGGCCAAAGAAGAGGCCGAACGTGCTGCCAAACTCAAAGCCGAACAGGAAAAGGCTAAAGCCGAAGAAGCTGCACGCAGACAGAAGGCTGAGGCAGAGCGCAGCATAGAGAAAGCTAAGGCAGAAGCCGAGGCCGCTGCTCGTGCTGCTAAAGAAGCTAAGGAAGCCGCTGTCAAGGCTGAAGCCGACAGAGATGCTGCTCGCCGCGCTGCTGAAGCCGAAGCTCGCGCTATTCGAGAAATGATGTCTGCTCCGAAGAAGGTTCTGACCGCTAAGAAACCGGCTCAGGAAGAAAAAACGCAGGAACAGAAGAAGGTTCACAAGAACAGCGTCAAGAAAGAAAACAAAGGTACGAAGAACAACGCTAAGAACGCAGACAACTGGGGCGACGAAAATCAGAAACGCCGCACTCTCAAGACCCGCGGCGGCGACAACTCTTCGGAAGAAAGCAGCGGCTGGAAGAATGACCGCCGCAACAAACGCGGCAACAAGCACCAGAACAACAAAGGCCAGGGCGGAAGACCGCAGACTCCTGCTGTTCAGGAACCCGTTGTTAAGGACATTGAAGTTCCGGAAACCATCACTGTCGCTGATCTCGCTATGAAGATGAGCGTCAAGGCCATTGAAGTCATTAAACAGATGATGAAGCTCGGCCAGATGGTGACGATCAACCAGATGCTTGACCAGGAAACGGCCATGATTGTGGTCGAAGAAATGGGTCATCGTGCGATCGCCGCTAAACCGGAAGATCCGGAAGCCTTCCTGGCTGAAGAAGAAGCCAAGGCTTTGGCCAACTATCCGAAGGAACCTCGTCCTCCGGTCGTGACGATTATGGGTCACGTTGACCACGGTAAGACTTCTTTGCTGGACTACATCAGACGTACTCGTGTTGCCGCAGGCGAAGCCGGCGGTATTACACAGCACATCGGTGCTTACCACGTTGAAACCCCGAGAGGCATTATTACTTTCTTGGATACCCCGGGACACGAAGCCTTCACGGCCATGCGTGCTCGCGGTGCTCAGGTAACCGATATCGTTATTTTGGTGGTTGCAGCCGACGACGGCGTGATGCCGCAGACCAAGGAAGCGATTGCTCACGCGAAGGCCGGCAACGTTCCTCTGGTGGTTGCCATTAACAAGATTGATAAACCAGAAGCTAATCCTGATCGTGTCAAACAGGAACTCGTTGCCAACGAAGTCATCCCTGAGGATTACGGCGGCGACGTGCCGTTCGTCTGCGTGTCTGCTAAGAGCGGACAGGGCATTGACGAGCTGCTTGAAAACGTTCTTCTGCAGGCCGAAATTCTTGAATTGAAGGCTGTGAAAGAAGGTCCTGCTAAGGGCGTCGTGATTGAATCCCGCCTTGACCGCGGTAAGGGTGCGGTTGCTTCCGTCCTCGTTCAGGCCGGTACCTTAAAGCGCGGTGATATCGTCTTGGCCGGCGCCACTTTCGGTCGCGTTCGCGCCATGGTTGACGAAAACGGCAAGTCGGTTCAGAGCGCCGGTCCTTCCATCCCGGTGGAAATTCAAGGCCTCTCCGACGTTCCGCAGGCCGGTGACGAACTCATCGTCGTTTCCGAAGAGCGTAAGGCTCGTGAATTGGCCAACTACCGTCAGGGCAAGTACCGTGACGTTAAGCTGGCTCGCCAGGTCAATGACAAACTCGGCGGTCTTTTTGGTCAGAATCCGGAAGGCCAGAAGACCCTGTCTCTGGTTATCAAGTCCGACGTTCAAGGCTCTCAGGAAGCTTTGGTTCACGCTTTGACCAAACTTTCTACCGATGAAGTTAAGGTCAGCGTGGTTCACGCAGCCGTAGGCGGTATCAGTGAATCTGATATCAACTTGGCGATTGCTTCCAATGCTGTTGTCTTAGGCTTCAACGTCCGTGCCGATGCATTGGCTAGAAAACTGGCTGAAAACAACGGCATCGACATCCGCTACTACAACATCATCTACGACGCCGTAGATGATGTTAAGGCTGCCATGAGCGGCATGCTTGCTCCGGAACGCCGCGAAAACCACGTAGGTCTCGTTGAAATCCGTCAGGTCATTCGCGTCCCCAAAGTGGGCGCAGTGGCAGGCTGCATGGTGCTCGAAGGGGTCGTCAGACGCAACTCTCATGCCCGTCTTTTGCGCAACAATGTGATTATCTGGACAGGTGAGATTAACTCTCTGCGCCGCTTCAAAGACGACGTTAAGGAAGTCAAGGCCGGTGCCGAGTGCGGTATCTCTCTGAAAGGAAACGATGACATTCAGGTCGATGACAAACTCGAAATCTTTGAGGTCGAGGAAGTCGCAAGAACGATCTGAGATTGATATAGCCTGAACACAAAGGAGCTTTCGGGCTCCTTTGTATTTAGCTGGTTTTATTGAGGAGTTGAAAAATGATTAAACCCACCAAACCGGGACGCGCCAACCGTATTGCGGACCAAATCCAGCGTGACGTTGCCGAACTGATTCAGAAAGAAGTAAGCAACCCGAAGACTGGTCTCGTAACGCTGACAGGGTGCGAAATTACTCCTGATTACGCACATGCGACGATCTACTTTACGTCCATCGGTTCTACGCCTGAGGAAGCCACCGAGGCTTTGAACAGCGCAGCTCCGATGCTTCACTCCAGAATCTTCAAGCTTTTGAAGATTCACACCGTTCCCCAGCTGCATTTTGTCTATGACAAGAGCGTCGAACGCGGCTTTGAAATGGATCAGCTGATCCGTCAGGCTCGCGAAGAGGACGGAGAAAAAGTCAAAGGTGAATAATTGGGTCGTCGTCGCAAAGGTTTAAAAATTGACGGCGTTTTATTGCTCGATAAGCCGGTAGGTTTGTCGAGCAATAGCGCTTTACAGAAGGCACGCCGCCTTCTGAATGCACAAAAAGCCGGCCATACCGGCACGCTTGATCCTTTAGCAAGCGGACTGCTTCCCTTGTGTTTCGGGGAAGCGACAAAGTTTTCTGCCGATTTACTCAACGCCGATAAGGAATATTTAACGACGGTGAAGTTCGGAGAAAAGACCTCTACAGGAGACGCTGAAGGCGAAGTCATCTTTTCGGCCGAGCCGAAATTTACCTTCAAAGAATTCTGTGCCGTTTTAGAGAGATTCAGAGGAGAGATCGTTCAAATACCTCCGATGTATTCAGCCTTGAAAAAGGACGGAGTTCCTTTGTATAAATTCGCAAGAAAAGGTGAAGAAATCGAGAGAGAGCCCCGTAAAGTAGTAATATCCTCACTTGACATTGTGGACTTCCAACCGCCTGAAGTCACCCTTCTGGTGCGTTGCTCCAAGGGTACCTATATTCGTACGCTTGGGGAAGACATAGGCGAAGCCTTAGGCTGCGGCGCCCATTTAAAGACGCTGCGGAGGACGGCTATTGCCGATCTCCACATTGAAGAAGCTGTGGATTTGGATCTGTTTGAACGCATGACTGAGGAGCAGCGTATTGCTGTTTTGCTTCCTCCGGATCGATTGCTGCAGAGTCTTGCGCCCGTCAAGCTGGATGAAGAAGCGACTAAGAAGTTTCTGAACGGTATGAAGGTACGCACGGACGAGCGTTCGATCGAGGAGGCTAAAGTGCGTGTGTACGGTATCTCAGCTGAAAAAACTGAATTTTTACTCGGCGTCGGACGTTTGACTTCCGACGGAGTCCTGGCGCCGGATCGATTAATTTCGTTTGTAGACAACGATAGATAATTTTTAATATGACTCGAGCGATTAGAAATATTGCGATTATTGCTCACGTGGACCATGGTAAAACCACGTTGGTGGATCAGCTGCTGAAACAGTCCGGCACCTTCCGTGCCAATCAGGCTGTTGCCGAGCGCGTGATGGACAGTAACGACATCGAACGCGAGCGCGGCATTACGATTTTGGCGAAAAACTGCGCCGTTGAATACGAAGGCACCCACATCAACATCATCGATACCCCGGGACATGCGGACTTCGGCGGTGAAGTCGAACGCGTTTTGTCTATGGTTGACGGCGTTCTGTTGCTCGTGGATGCGGTAGAAGGCCCGATGCCGCAGACTCGTTTCGTGACCAAGAAAGCGTTGGCTTTAGGTCTGAAACCGATTGTTGTGATTAACAAGATTGATCGTCCGGGCGCTCGTCCTGACTGGGTTATCAACCAAACCTTTGATCTGTTCGACAAACTGGGCGCTACAGAAGAACAGCTGGACTTCCCTGTGATCTACGCTTCTGCTCTGAACGGGTTTGCCGGTTTCACGGATGATGTTGAAGAACTGAAGAAGATCGGAAACATGAAGGCGATTTTCGACACGATTCTGGAAAAAGTTCCGGTTCGTGACGACGATCCTGACGGTCCTCTGCAGATGCAGATTTCCTCTCTGGACTACTCCAGCTACGTCGGTAAGATCGGTATCGGCCGTATTAAGCGCGGCCGCATTAAACCGCTTCAGGAAGTTCTGATCATGAACGGCCCGGATTCCGAACCGAAGCGCGCCAAGGTCAATCAGGTTCTGAAGTTCCAGGGCTTGGAAAGAAAACTGGTTGACGAGGCTGAAGCCGGCGACATCGTTCTGATCAACGGTATCGAAGAAATCGGCATCGGTACTACCTTAACCGATGTGAACCATCCGGATGCGCTGCCGCTCCTGCACGTTGACGAACCGACTCTGACGATGAACTTCCATGTCAACACCAGCCCTCTGGCTGGTAAGGAAGGCAAATTCGTCACCAGTCGTCAGATTCGCGAACGTCTTGAACGCGAATTAAAGAGCAATGTTGCTATGCGCATGAAACCGACCGACAACGAAGGCGTTTTCGAAGTGGCCGGCCGCGGTGAACTGCACCTGACGATTTTGATTGAAAACATGCGTCGTGAAGGCTATGAACTAGCTGTTTCCCGTCCGCGCGTCGTTTACAAAGAAGTCGACGGCGTCAAGATGGAGCCGTTCGAAATGCTGACCGTTGACGTGGAAGAAAACCATCAAGGTCCCGTCATGGAAGAGCTCGGCCGCAGAAAGGGCGACCTTCAGGACATGCAGCCGGACGGAAAAGGTCGTGTTCGTCTCGAATACCGCATTCCCGCCCGTGGCTTGATCGGTTTCCAGAACGACTTTCTCACGATGACTCGCGGCACCGGTGTCATGAGCCATGTGTTTGATGAGTACGGTCCTGTTAAGTCCGGAGACTTGGGTGAACGCCGCAACGGCGCCATCATCAGCCAGGACGACGGCAACGCCGTTGCTTATGCTCTGTGGAAGATTCAGGAAAGAGGACGTTTGTTCATCGGTCCGGGAGAACCTATTTATGAAGGCATGGTGATCGGTGTTCACTCTCGTGACAACGACATTGTCGTGACCCCGATTAAGGGAAAACAACTCACCAACATTCGTGCTTCAGGTACCGACGAAGCCATTCGTCTTGTTCCTCCGATTCAGCTGACACTGGAAAGTGCCGTTGAATTCATCAACGATGACGAACTGGCTGAAATCACACCGAAGAGCATTCGTATCCGTAAGCGCTGGCTGAAGGAATTCGAACGCCGCCGTGCTGCACGCGGAGACAGTCGCGTTGGCCCGGGAATCTAAACCCAAATGTCCGTGCGGCAGCGGCAAGCCTTATGAAGACTGCTGCGGGCCGCTTCTTGCCGGCGCCCCCGCACCCGATGCGAGGGCGCTTATGCGTTCTCGCTATACGGCTTTCGTGAAGGAAGACAAGGACTATCTTCTCAGAACCTGGCACGAGAGCACCCGTCCCAAAGAATTGGATTTTGAGCCGCTCCATTGGCGCAGTCTCAAGATTGAGGCCTTCATGCCTTTATCGGAGACAACGGCACGTGTGAAATTCGTTGCGAAAGCACGAGACGATGCCGGAAATATGATCACTTTGAAAGAAAACAGCCGATTTGTAAAAGAAAACGGCCGTTGGTACTACATTGACGGAATCCTTTCATGACAGATAATGTTTACGACCCGATCGGGTGGCGCTTTTGTGTCGCACCGATGCTGGATCTGACAGATCGCCATTGCAGATACTTTCATCGTCTGCTTTCTCATCGTGCTCGACTTTACACCGAGATGGTGACGACCGGAGCGCTGGTTCATGGCGATGTTCCCCATCATCTTGATTTTTCCGAAGCGGAGCATCGGGTTGCTCTGCAGCTCGGAGGATCCGATCCGAAGGATCTGGCCCACGGCGCTAAGCTTGCTCAGCAATGGGGATATGACGAAGTTAATCTTAACTGCGGATGTCCGAGCGAACGTGTGCAGAAAGGCTCGTTCGGTGCTTGTTTAATGGCCGAACCTGGCTTGGTCGCGGATTGCGTTAAAGCCATGCAGGACGCAACTCATCTGCCAGTCACCATCAAACATCGCGTCGGTATTGATGCCAATAATGATTACGGTTTTGTGCGTGACTTTGTCGGTACGTTATTTAATGCCGGCGTTCGTGTTTTTATTGTTCATGCCCGTAATGCATGGCTGAAGGGATTGTCGCCAAAAGAAAACCGTGAAATCCCGCCGCTTCGCAGAGAAGTGGTTTATCAGCTTAAGAAAGATTTTCCGGAAGCGATCATTGTCATTAACGGCGCGCTTCAGGATCTAGGCGAATGTGAAGCCGAACTCAAACACGTGAACGGCGTTATGCTGGGTCGAGCCGCTTATTACACACCGTGGCTTCTCACTGATGTTGATGCCCGCCTTTACAACGACGAACACGCTCCCGTGACGCGCGATCGAGTGATCGACGCCATGGAAGAGTATGTTCGCTTCATTAAGCCGGATGATCATTCTCTGCGGGCCTGCTGCCGGCATATGCACGGACTGCTGACGGGCTTGGCAGGAGCGAAAGTTTGGCGTCGCACGTTAAGCGATACAGCTTTGATCCGTGAGCAGGGAGCGGATATTTTCCGCTATGCCTACGGCAAAGCAGGCTGGGCAGATGTCGAATCGTTCCCCGATGAAGACAGAGAGTTCTTCTCGTAGAAACTAAAATTCAAAAACAAGAATCCTGAATTTCATTACTGAGTTCAGGATTTTTTCTTACTGAGTAGCGGCATAAATAAAACCCGTCTCCCACGACAGGAAACGGGCTTGAAAATCAGAAAACTCTGATTTTTTCTAACTACTTGGCTGCTTTAAGAATAGCTTCGGCAGCTGTTGTGTTGAAGAAGAAACGACGGCTTTCCAGAGTAGTTCCTTTAGCAAAGAATTTGCCCGGACGGAAAATCTTGTCGCCTTTGCCCGGGGCCACGAAAGCCATCTTGGAGACGCCGCTTTCCTGTTCTTCAATACCGTATTCAGCAGGTGTGACTTCCTTCGGCATGGTCAGCACGACAGCATGAGAGCGGCCGTTGTTGACAACGTTCCATTTACCGGTCGCAACTGGGGCTTCACCTGTCGGGGTGCAGAACATGGTTTCTCTCTTAACCGGAGTCACGCGGAAAGTGCCGCTCACAGCCTTCGGATCGGCTTTATCAAACATAATGCCGTAGGCGTGGCCGGAGACGCGTTTGAGGCAGAACGGAATGGAAGAGAAATTCTTCAGCAGTTCGTCGCTGGTGGAGGCGCTTGTGAAGTTCTGGTTGACCGGAATGACCATTTCGTCATTCAGGAAGGTTGTGTCGGCCTTGTAGGCAATAGATCCGGCCGGGAAAACTTCATTACCGACTTTCTCAGCTTCGGCAAGAGGTTCGCCTTTGCGGTTTTTCAGGAATTCGGACATCTTTAATCCGCTGACGTCGAAGGCACGAAGCTTGATACCGATTTGGACGGGGCTCTTGCTTGCACCGAACTTAAGGAGAGCGGTGCCATTCTTTTCGAAGACGACGCTGGTCGGATAAGAAAGAGAGATCTTTTCGGTTTTGGTTGCAATGTAGCCGGCATCTGTTTGAGCCGGAATCAGACCAAGGTCACCTCTGTCTTGCTTCAGCAGCAGCGGAGCTGCTCCGCGGCGCGGCTTTTTCCCTTCAACGACAGACCAAGCGGAAGTATTTTTTCCGTCAATCACCCAAACGGGATGATTTTTCATGATCTCCTGAGTTGTCGTAGAAAGAGCAACGGGTTCTTTTGTTGAGCTCGAGAACAGGTTGTCCAGAAAACCCGCTTGGCTCATTGAGCAGACGGACACAAGGGACAAAGCAACGACTGATTGAGCAGTAATAGATTTCAAATTCACAATAACCTCTTTAGAAATTGCTCTTACAAGTTTTGAACAAAAGAATGCTAACTCAAAAATGTGTAGAGGTTGATACTAATGCATAAAGTTTCTCATCCTCCCAAATGGCTACTTATCTCGCCTACATTGGGGATGTCGCCCATGATAGTACCCATTATTTAGTCTGTTAAGAAGATGTAGTCTGGAAAGTAGGGGAAATGCTGAGTTTTGTGTCACGCACTCGTCATATTCACCCACTAGAATCCCTTTGTTTTTTTATAAAGATAACCATCTACTATGGATACATTTCTCACGTGCACGATGGTCTTTCTGATGCTCCTGGCAAGCTTCAACTTGTTTGTGGGTGTCAGCAACGACGCCGTGAACTTCTTGAGTTCTGCATTGGGGTCTAAGAGTGCCCGATACAACATCGTTATGGGTGTTGCCGCCGCGGGTGTTCTTTTAGGCTGCACCTTCTCAAGCGGAATGATGGAAATTGCGAGAAGCGGGATTTTTAATCCGCAGCTTTTCACCTATTGGGACGTCATGCTCATCTTCTTCGCGGTGATGCTGACAGATGTTCTTCTCTTAGATACCTTTAACTCTCTTGGTCTTCCTACTTCGACCACGGTATCTATCGTTTTCGAGCTCCTTGGTGCTTCCGTCGTTTCTGCGGCATACAAGCTGTGGGTTTCGACCGGAACCATTATCGGACTTGGCGCTTACATTAACAACGAAAAGGCCCTGTCGATTATCATCGGTATTTTGGCTTCCGTCGTGATTGCCTTTACCTTCGGTACGATCATTCAGTGGCTGATGCGTTACCTCTTCACGTTCCGTTATCAGAAAGTTTATCGTTACGTCGGCGGTATTTATTCAGGCCTGTGCCTTACCGCGATTTTCTACTTCCTGATTGTTAAGGGTGCAAAGGGTGCTTCCTTCATGACGCCTGCGCTGATCGCGTGGCTGGATGCAAACACCGAAACCCTAATGTGGAGTTTCTTCCTCACGATTACTGTCGTTTTCCAGATCCTGATTTGGTTCTGGAACTTTAATGCACTTCGTATCGTTATCTTGGCAGGTACGTTCGCCTTAGCCTTTGCGTTCGCAGGCAACGACTTGGTGAACTTCGTGGGTGTGCCTTTAGCCGCGATGCAAAGTGCCGGTATCGCCGCTTCAGCAGAAGCTGCGAATCCCGCCCTCACGCCGACAACGCTGTACATGGGCGCTCTTAAGGAGTCTGTCGTTACTCCGACGATTTGGCTCATCATTTCTGGTTTGATCATGGTCTGCACGCTTTGGTTCAGTCCGAAAGCTCAGCGTGTGGTCCAGACTGCGATCAATTTGTCCGCCAGCGAACGCAGCGAAAAAGAACAGTTTGGCTCTACTGTTGGCGCCCGTGTTTTGGTCCGCTCCGGCCTCGGTGTCAATCGAATCATCAATCAGATCTTGCCGCGTTCTGTGTTGGATAACATCGATAGACACTTTGAAAAACCGCGCCTGAAAAAAGGCGAAGTCCCTCTGCCGTTTGACCAGGTTCGCGCCTCTGTGAACTTGGTGCTCGCCAGTATTTTGATTGCGACTGCGACCAGCATGAAGCTTCCGCTGTCTACAACCTACGTCACTTTTATGGTTGCTATGGGCAGCTCTTTAGCAGACGGCGCCTGGGATAGAGAAACGGCTGTTTACCGAATTTCCGGTGTGATGGCGGTGATCAGCGGCTGGTTCCTGACGGCTTTCACAGCCTTCATCGCCGCCGGTATTGCCGTTCTACTGTGCATCTGGTTCGGACCGATCTTTATGGTAATCGGCGGTGTCTGTGTCGTCGCTCTTCTGGTTCGCTCCAACTTCTTCAGTAAAGATAAGAAAGTTGAAGCGATGGAAGGTTTCGAAGCCGGTTTATCCAAAGAAGAGCTGCGTAAACGCTTTAACGCTGCGATCGACCGTAACCTGAAGCAGACGATCGACATCTTCTCCAACACCACGATGAACTTCCTCTCGGAAGACTATTCGGCGGTGAAAAAAGACAAGCTTGAGGCTCAGGAACTCTTAGATCACATTTCTCTGCTTCGAAGCCAGTACTACCTCATGATCAGTCATGGTCAGGGTGCAGGAAAAGACTACGACGCACGTAATTACTATTACCGCACGTTCTCAAATGTCAAAGATGTTGCTCAGGATTTGCGCAACACAGTCAATCAGATGGAACAGCATCTGGCTAACAGCCACTCGGTCTTCAAGGGCCAGCTCCGAGCCAATTTGCTTAAGGCCGTTGACGCATTGTCGAACTTCCAGAAATCTCTGTCTGAGTACGTGATGAACGGTTCGACAACGGACGAAGTGCTTCTTCGCTTATCCAATACGAACCTTGAGGAAGTCAATGCATTCCAGCTCGAACTGATGAAGGAAATTGAAGTCAATAAGATGCCTCTTCATCGTTCTGAACTGTACTTGTCCATCCTTCAGCTCTATCGCGAAATCATCAATCGTTATACGGTCATTGTGCTGCTGCAGCGTGAGTTGAACTTCATGCTCACCGAAAGACATGAGGAAGAAAACGCACCGGCGGTTCCGGCAAAGCCTCAGGCACAGCAATAAGCTAAGAGTCGTTTGACGAAAAAGCGGGTAGTCCTTCGGGGCGCCCGCTAATTTTATTGCCTGTCGGAATCGTCTTGAAGACGTTGACGCTCGTTCGCATGGCTTGTACAGTGAAACGATCATTTCCTTAGGAGCTGTATTATGCCATTCGTTAGAATTTGCGTTACAGGCGATGAAGAACGCCCCACGTCAGAACAAAAGAAAGAGTTAATCGCAGGCGTGACGAAACTCGTCGGCGATGTTCTTGGAAAGAACACCTCAAACATGGTTGTCATCATTGATGAGATTCCGATAGAAAACTATGGGATCGGAGGTAAGACCGTCAGAGAACGCCGCAAAGAAAAACAAAGCTAACGATCAAAAGAAAAACCGAACCGGCCGCAAGACCGATTCGGTTTTATTACATCCGATGCGTCGGATTACTCTTTCTTCGTCTGGACGAGTTCAAGTGGAGCAGAGTCTTCCTGGACGACACGTTTGATGCGTTTGCGTCCGAGCTTGGGCTTGGGAGCCTCTTCTCTGACGGGAATGTCTTTTTTCGTGGTTCCGACGAGTTCAAGACCTGCTTTTTCAAGCATCGGTTTCAGATCGACCGGTTTCTCAATGGAAGCTGCTTCCTTCTGAGCTTTGACCGGAGCGGCCGTTTCAACCTGTTTGGTTTCGACAGGTTTGACATCTGCCGGTTTTACGACAGTGTTCTCTGTCACAACGGGTTTAATAGCCTCAGTCTGGACGTGCTCAGGTTTCGGAGTTTCCTTCACAGCTTCTGCCTTGGGAGCGGCGGAACTGACGGCCTGAACCTCGGAATCGTGGCTTTCGACTTTGGTTACAAAATCTGCAGCCGGTTTGCGGGGTGCCCTTTCACGTCTCGGACGAGCGTGTTTCGGAGCTTCTTCCGTAAGATGCAGCTTGTCTGCTTCCACACGAGGCAGATGTTCGTCAGCACGGATGGTAGCCGCGTTCACCTGAGGAACGGCGTGTTCACTCATGACAACGTCTTCGATGGCGGCAACGACCGGAGAGACAGGTGCGGGCGGCACAACGGATCTTGAGGCACGCGGTTCTCTGTCGCCTCTGTCCTTGCGCAGACGACGTGCTCTGCGAGTGCGAGGACGCTGTTCTGTGGCGTTGGACTGTGATTCAACGGACGGCACTACACGGACAGCAGTTTCGACGATGATTCCTTCGACGGCATCTGCCGGAGCTTTCTTTTCTTCAGCCTGGACAGCCGGAGTTTCGGCAGCGACAGGGGTCGGAGTGGGAGCCGGTACGGGTTTTTCAACCTGCGGCTGAACCTGGACGGCTTCGACGGGTGCCGGAACGTTCTGTTTTTCAACAGGTTTTACTGCTTCTTCAACAGCTGCCGGAGCCTGAACGGGCTTAGCACTTCTTTTATCCTGTAAAGCGCCGTTTTCCTTCAAAGCCTTGCGAGTACGTTCGATTCTTTCAGGCTTTTCTGTCTTTTCGACAGCGGCCGGACGAACGGCAGGAACATTCTTGGCTTTTTCAACCGTCTCTTTCTGGCGTCTGTCTTCAGTCTTGGTCGGTTTTACCTGACGCGGCTGTTTGGGCGCGCGCTCAACTTTTTCCTGTTTGGCGACAGGCGTACGTGTCTTACGCTGATCGTCTCTTTCCTGACGACGATTCTTACGCTCGCCGCGCTCTTTTCTGACGGAAGATTTGTCGCCGCGGCTGGATTTGTTCTTGGCTTCTTCTTTCTCTTCAGCTTCAGAATTTCCGGTGAAGAAAGCAAGAATCTTCTGGAAGAAGCTCTTTTCTTTCTTGGCAGGTTCTTTGGAAGGTTTGGCAGGCTCAACGTGCTTCGGAGCGTCTTCTCTGACGGGCAGGCCTTTGATGACAGGGATCTGACGAGGCTTAGTAGAAGGCGCGACGTTCTGAGCTCTAGAGTAAGGAGCTTCGGGCTCAGGAGCAAGCTCTTCCACGCGCTTGTAGCTCGGAGCACCTTCTGTCAGCAGCTGATCTTCGGTGCGAAGGCGTTCGATCTGATAGTGCGGTGTTTCGAGCGTCTTGTTCGGGATCAGGATGACTTCAATGTGGTGACGATGTTCGATCTTGGCGATGTCGTCGCGTTTTTCGTTCAGCAGGTACGTTGCAACATCGACCGGAACCTGGGCCTGAAGTGCAGTGGTGCCGTCTTTGAGCGCTTCTTCCTGGAGAATACGAAGCACCTGAATCGCACTGGATTCGGTGTCACGAATAGCGCCGATACCGTTGCAGCGCGGGCAGGTGATGTGGCTGCCTTCGTACAGAGACGGACGAAGTCTCTGGCGGGAGAGTTCCAACAAGCCGAAGCGGGAAATCTTGGCGATCTGGACGCGGGCTCTGTCGTGACGAATAGCTTCTTTGATGCGCTGTTCGATAGCACGCTGATGGGCCGGATCCTCCATATCGATGAAGTCGATGACGATCAAGCCGCCGAGGTCACGCAGACGCATCTGACGCGCAACTTCTTCAGCAGCTTCTTCATTGGTGTGGAAGGCAGTGGCTTCGATGTCTCCGCCGGCGGTGGCGCGGGCGGAGTTAACGTCGATGGCAACCAGGGCTTCAGTGTGGTCGATCACAATCGAGCCGCCCGAGGGGAGGGGAACGGTTCTGGAGTAGGCCGTTTCGATCTGATTTTCGATCTGGAAGCGGGAGAACAGGGGCACATCGTCCGTGTAGCGCTTGACACGGTTGATCATGTCAGGCATGACGTGGCCCATGAACTGCTTAGCCTGTTCGTAGATGTCGTCGGTGTCAACGAGAATTTCAGCGATGTCCGGCTGGAAGTAGTCGCGGATCGCGCGAATCACGAGATTGCTTTCTTCAACGATCAGGAAGGGGGCCGGATTCACGCGTTCGTATTTCTGGCCGAGAGGACCGACGGGAGCGGTGACGAAGTTGCCTTCGGTGTCTTCATACTGTGGTGTGGCAGCTTCAACAATGGCCTGCCAGAGCTGGAGAAGGTAATCAAAGTCCCATTTGAGTTCTTCGACCGTACGGCCGATACCAGCGGTACGAGCGATGAGGCTCATGCCTTTCGGTGTCGGGAGCTTGGACATGTTTTCACGAAGCTCTTCGCGTTCTTCGCCTTCGATACGACGGCTGACACCGCCTCCGCGAGGATTGTTCGGCATAAGGACGAGGTAGCGACCGGCCAAGGAAATGAAAGTGGTCAGTGCCGCACCCTTGTTGCCGCGTTCTTCTTTTTCAACCTGAACAATGAGCTCGGTTCCTTCGGAGAGTGCTTCTTTGATGGTCGCAGTACGAACATCAACACCTTCTTTGAAGTAAGAACGGGAAATTTCTTTAAAAGGGAGAAAACCGTGGCGTTCTTCGCCGTAATCGACGAAACATGCTTCCAAAGACGGTTCAATACGGGTGATTACGCCTTTGTAGATATTGGACTTTCTCTGCTGACGTTCGGAAGACTCGATATCAATATCAATGAGCTTCTGACCTTCAACAATAGCGACACGCAGCTCCTCAGCATGCGTGGCGTTAAATAACATGCGCTTCATCAAGCACTCCTCAGTCACTGACGCGGACCATAGGCGTGCCGTAGAGAAAAGATATCAAACAGGTTCCGGAACAAGTGGAACGGGCAAAGGGATCTCCCTGAGTGAATCGCGGAAATTGTCCGCAGGAGGCTTTATAAAATCGAGAGAGGAGACCGCAGTGCAGGCACAATTATCCCTTCCCGTTAGGCAGGAATAGGCAGGCCGATCGAAACAGCGGAGGTAAGCCACTCTCTTTTTTCCAATACTTTTGCTGCACGAGTGCAGCATGTGTTCCGAAATTTGTGCGCGCATCAACCGGATGCTGCGCCCCGTGTTAATAAAAATTCTTTACAGCAAATGACCCGAAGGCCATTGGCGAGCTGCGACGATTCGAAAATCGGAGCACCGCCCATCATTCATTACAAAATCTCCTGCCGGCATCGTTGCGAAAAACGATGTTTAGCGTGTTCCGTTCATCATCGGTCAGCTCAAGCGGAGAGACCCTAGAATCGGTACGCATCGCATTCCGTTTGTCGTCAAAAGATTACAATCGGCGGAGGTCATTGAGAACAGTTGAACCGACAGATTTCAGACGCGCAAACCTGCGGCGCCGAGTTGTTCTGACGGTCAAACCTCTCGCACAGGATTTTAGAACAAATGATGAAATCTCGCCAAAATAATGAGCGAACAGACCCAAAAAAGGGTCGTACTTCTGCGAAAAGCCGCACCCGCAGCGGAAAAGATTTGTTAGCAGACTTAAACATTTTTGCGTCGACCGGAAAGGTCACTCAGCGCCCAAAGCCAAAGACTGCCTTACCAAGGGTGAAGACATCGGCACAAGAACCGAAAGAAAGAAAAGCCGCCGAGCCGAAGGTTATCTTCAAGAAGGTTGACGAAAGCAATGACGGTCAAAGACTGGATAACTTTCTGCTTTCACAGCTTAAAGGCGTGCCGAAATCTTTGATCTACCGCGTAGTGCGTTCCGGCGAGGTCCGAGTCAATAAAGGACGAGCTCATGTCGACACTCGTCTGCAGAGCGGAGACGAAGTTCGTATTCCGCCGATCCGCTATACCGAAAAAGAATCCGAACATTCGGCACCTCCCTTGAAGCTCTCGGAAATGCCGCCGATTCTTTTTGAAGATCAAAACATCATGGTCGTGGACAAACCGGCCGGTATGGCAAGCCATGGCGGCAGCGGCATCTCTTACGGTCTAATCGAACGAATGAGAGCGAGCCGCCCGGAACTTCCGTTCCTGGAACTCGTCCATCGCTTGGACAGAGGGACTTCCGGCGTATTGGTGCTGGCTAAAACTCGGAAAGCTTTGGTGCGACTCCACGAAATGATCCGCGAAGGAGAGATGCACAAGACCTACCAGGCGTTGGTTAAAGGGGATTGGCAGAACGATCGTCAGCACGCGAAGTTTCCGCTTTTTAAGTACGTCACGCCCTCGGGAGAGCGTCGTGTGCGCGTTGATCCGGAAAACGGGCTTCCGAGCCACTCTATATTTAGATTGAAAGAACGTTTCGGACCGGTTTCTTTAGTTGAAGTCGATCTTCTCACCGGCCGTACCCATCAGATTAGGGTGCATGCAGCAGAGTTAGGCTTTCCGCTGGTCGGAGACGAGAAGTACGGCGATTTCGCATTTAATGATGAAGTTGCCCACGGTTCGCTGGGTGTGCCGTTCAAACGGATGTTCCTGCACTCAGGCAAGATTTGTTTTCATCATCCGATTACAGGAGAGGAACTCGAGATTGAAGCTCCGCTTCCTAAAGATTGTGTAGAGCTCATTGAGGTTTTAGAGCAAAGAAAGGCTCAGAATAAATAGCTCAGTCCTCAAACCTACTAAATCAGGAAAAAGAAGAATGCACGCTCTGAAGATGGCCGTTTTTGACTTTGACGGCACCTTAGTTGATTCAGTTCCTGCGATTGCTCGCGGCATCCAGTTGGCAAATGAAGAAATCGGGATTGCGCCTGTCAGTTATGAGACGGCAAAGAGTATTATCGGGTTAGGCTTCAAGGACATCATTCCGATCGTGGCGCCGGATCTTCCTGAAAGCGAGTACGGTCGTTACAAAGACATTTACGTGCGCTATTTTCTTCAGAGCGATCCTTCTCTGAAGTTATTTCCGGGCGTTTTGGAACTTCTGCGTGAACTTCAAGACGCCGGCATCAAAACCGCGATTGCAACCGGTAAAAGCCGCAAGGGCCTCTCAAGAATCGTTAATCGGATGAATGTGTGGGATTATTTTGATGATTCCATCACAGCCGATGAAGCGCTCCCAAAACCCGACCCTCTAATGCTGAATACTCTGCTTGAAAGAAACGGGCTCACAATGGACGAGATTGTGATGATCGGCGACACTGAGCACGATATTAAGCTAGGCAAAGCGGCCGGAGTCCGCACAATTGCGGTCACTTGGGGTGCTGCGCCGTTAGAACGTTTAGAGGCTTATAGGCCCGACGCCATTGTCAGGACCATGGAAGCGCTCAAAACTAAGCTCGACGAGCTCGCTTAGCGCCGAGAATTCCGAAGACCGTCGGGAGCTTCGGCAGCGACAAATCCTGTTTTTTCCAATCCGCTGCGGAGAACGTGCGAATGCGCTCTTCCGGTCCGGAGATGTCTGTGGCCGCGAGAATAAGCGTCGTAGGCGCGCAGTTTTTAACAAGATCGGCGAGCATGCCGCTGTTGCGGTAGGGTGTTTCGATGAAGAGCTGAGTTTCTCCTTCCGAAGAAGCGCTCTTTCTTTCAAGATCTTTAATCGCATTGGTGCGGGCAGGCTCTTTAATCGGAAGGTAGCCGCAGAAACGGAAATGCTGTCCGTCCATACCGGAAGCCATTAAAGCTAAAAGAATAGAAGACGGTCCGACGAGCGGTACGACGCGGATACCAAGCTTATGAGCTTCCGCAGCGATTTGTGCGCCTGGATCCGCGACGCCCGGACATCCGGCTTCGCTCACAATGCCGATATCGTTTCCTTCCAATGCAGGCTTGAGCCAGCCTCGTACCTTTGCAGAATCCGGACGATGCCCGATTTCTTCAATAGAAAGCGAGGCTATAGGCGATGGGTGGCCGCAGAATTTCAGGAAAGCTCTTGCCGACTTGGCGTTCTCAGCTAAAAAGAACTTGAGTTCACGAGCCGTTTGAATCGTGTGTTCGGGCAGTGTGTCGTTCAGTACCCCATCGGCGATAGGGACCGGCAGCATGAAGAGCTTTCCTTTATTCATCAGTTAAGCTCCGGAAGAACGTGAATGCCGGCCTGAGCAAGCATAGTCGTCAATTCAATCAGCGGCAGTCCGATGATGGAGGTCGGATCGTCGGATTTGCACTCGGCGACTAAGGCGATACCAAGTTTTTCAATTTTGGCTGATCCGGCGCAATTGAAAGGCTTCTCGCGTTCAAGGTACTCACGAATGCCTTCCGGAGGCAGATTGCGCATACGGATAAATGTCGGGACGACCGTGCTCTGCAGATTTCCTTTGGCGTCAATGACGGTCATGGCAGAATGGAATGTAACGGTCTGACCGGACATCTCGGAGAGCTGCTTGAAGGCGTTTTCGAAATTGCCGGGTTTTCCGACCGGACGACCGTTTAATTCCAAGACCTGATCACAGCCGATGACCACGCAGTGCGGATGCTGGGCGGCAACTGCCTGAGCTTTCAGTACGGAAAGGCGCAGTGAGAGATCCTTCGGGCTTTCTCCTTTGAGCGGCGTTTCATCGACGTCGGGAGAGCAGGTAGTGAAAGGGATCTGGAGACGCTCTAAAAGCTCGCGTCGGAAAGGAGAACTTGAACCTAAAATTAATGCGGCTTTGTTGTCCATAATTGGGTCGTTCCTAAAAGCACTCAAACTTGAAAGAGACTATTCTAGTTCAGTGCTTATCGCAGAAAGAGAGAAATTCAATGTCCGCATACCTAAAACAAACCGACTATGTGAATGCTTATGACCTGGCCAGAGATAAGAAAGTCATCGAAGGGCAGGCAAAATTGTCGGATCTTCCGCGCTTAAAAGACATGATTCTTCCGACCGAAGGAACCGTGACATACCGAATCTGCGGAATGACGGCTAAAAAGGGATGGCCCGGCGCCGTCATGGAACTCGCGACCGTTGTTCCTTTGGTTTGCAATCGCTGCACGAAACCGATGGATTTCAAGATTGAGAGAGAAGTTGCTTTCCGCTTCGCTAAGAGCGAAGAAGAAGCCGATTCGATTCCGATCGACGAAGATGATGACACCGAAGTCATCGTCGGCAGCGACAAACTCAATATTGCCGACTGGATTGAAGAAGAACTGATTCTTTCTCTTCCCTTGGTTCCGGCTCACGAAGAAGGCTGTCAGACCGACGGACCTGAAGAGTCAAAAGACGAAGTTCAGAAGCCGAATCCTTTTGCAAAACTCAAAGATCTCAAAGGTTTGCGTAAGGTCTAAGGTTAGTGTAGAATGCCTGATTTTCCAGGAGCGGAAGCGTAACTGTTGCCCGCTCGATTTTGAAAGTTAGATTTTAATTTACGTGGGGTTACCATGGCTGTTCAGCAAAATAAGAAATCGACCAACAAGCGCGGCAATCACCGTGCTCACGATTTTCTGACGAACCCGCCTCTGGCTGTCGAACCGACAACCGGCGAAGTTCACCGTCGTCATCACATTTCTGCCACCGGTTTTTACCGTGGTAAGAAAGTCATCGCTACTAAGGCTGACGACCAGGAATAAGTCTTCACTGACCCGGATCGCTCTCATCTGAGACCCACGACGGACGGTGCGGCGATCGAGTCTAAAGACATTCTGCAGAGCTCTCTTCGGAGAGCTTTTTGTTTTTCTGCGGAAAATTTGTATTTGTGTGTAATACGGGTTTTCTGCTTGTATTCGCAAGTCCTAATTAAAGTAATCTGTCGCTCATAGTTATTTAGAGGATTTCCCAGTGTCGGAAAATTGTTTTTCTCGTATCGCCTCCACCGGAAGTTTTCTTCCGAAGAGAGCGGTAAGCAATGAAGAGTTGGCTCAGGATTTAGCCAAAATCGGTGTCGAGACGAGCGACGAATGGATCCGTACCCGCACGGGCATCGAACAGCGCTATCTTGCTTCCGGTGAAGAGTCCACCACTTATTTGGCCTCCGAGGCTGCAAAACAGGCCTTGGAAGCAGGTGGTTTTTCTCCTGACGAAATTGATCTGATTATTGTCGCGACGACCACTCCGGATTCCGTTTTCCCGAGCACGGCTTGCCAAGTTCAGGCGATTCTCGGTGCGTCGGGCGCCGGTGCCTTTGATATTCAGGCCGTTTGTTCCGGTTTTGCCTATGCACTTTCGATTGCTGACTCAATGATTCGTGCTGGTTCTGCCAAGCGCGTCTTGGTGATCGGTGCAGAGACTCTGTCTCGTGTTTTGGATTGGAAAGACAGAACAACTTGTGTTTTGTTCGGCGACGGCGCCGGAGCTGTGGTTCTGGAAAAATCCGATGAGCCCGGTATTTTGGCTTCTGAACTGAAGGCAGACGGCACGCGCGGAGTGCATGTACTGGCCGCAGACAGTCATATCGACGGCGGTAAAGTCGTCGGTGATCCGTTCATCCGCATGGACGGCCGCTTGGTCTTTAAGGCTGCGGTAGAAAAAATGACGGAAAGCGCTCGCAATGTACTGACCAAAGCCAACTTGGCTACGAACGACGTGGATCTTTATATTCCTCATCAGGCCAACTTGCGCATCATGAATATGGTTCGCGAAAAACTCGGTATTGATGAGGAACACCTGATGATTTCCGTCAATCAGCACGGAAACACATCTGCTGCCAGCGTTCCGCTTGCTTTGGATAAAGCACACAGATCCGGAAGACTGAAACGCGGGGATCTCGTTCTGCTGCAGGGAGTCGGAGGAGGTTTTACCTGGGCCTCCGTATTGCTCAAGTTCTAATTGTCAATAAAAGAAAAATGCAAGATAAAAAAATCGCCTTTGTATTTCCCGGTCAGGGAAGCCAGGCTGTCGGAATGCTCTCAACCTTAGCCGACGAGCCGATTGTTCGCGAAACACTCAAGGAAGCCGATGAGGCTTTAGGTTTTGCTTTGTCCAAGTTGATTGCTGAAGGTCCGGCTGAAGAGCTTAGCCTGACGGTCAATACTCAGCCAGCCTTGGTTTGCGCTTCGATTGCTATGTATCGTTTTTATCTCCAGGAAGGCGGTCGCAAGCCGGATCTGCTCGCCGGCCACAGCCTCGGTGAATACTCTGCTTTGGTTGCTGCCGGTGCGCTCGACTTTACGGATGCTCTGCAGCTGGTTCGCTATCGCGCAGAACAAATGCAGGCCGCGGTTCCCGTCGGTGAAGGTACGATGGCTGCGATCCTCGGTTTATCCGACGACCAAGTGAAGACCGTCTGCCTTGAATGCGCTACAAATGGCGTTGTCGAAGCCGTTAACTTCAATACTCCGGGGCAGGTCGTGATTGCCGGTACCGTTGCAGCTGTTCAGGAAGCCATGGAAAAGAGTTTGGCTGCCGGTGCTAAGCGCGCTATCAAACTGAATGTTTCCGGTCCGTTCCATTCTTCTTTGATGAAACCGGCTGCGCTTGCCATGGAAGAAAAGCTGAAAACCGTTGACCTTCAGAAACCTTTCCTGCCGGTCTTACATAACGTTGACGTCCAAATCCACGAAGAACCCGACGCCATTCGCGACGTTCTGGCGGCTCAGGTTGCCTCTCCGGTTCTGTGGGCCGATACAGTTCGTAAGATGGAAGAGGCCGGCGTCATGGAAATTTATGAAGTCGGTCCCGGAGCAGCTTTGTCCGGAATGGTCAAGCGCATCACCAAAGGAATTACTGCTAAAGCATTAAACAGCCGTGCAGCCTTAGAAGAAGCTGCTGCGGCAAACCAGGAGAAATGATTCATGACTCAGTCCGTTTTTACAGCTGACGCACTCGCCGGCGAAATCGTATTAGTCACCGGCGCCAGTCGCGGTATCGGAGCAGCCATTCTGGACGTCTGCGTTAAAGCCGGTGCCACAGTGATCGGCACGGCAACAAGTGACTCCGGCGCTGCAAAGATTTCCGCTCGTATCCAGGAACTCGGCGGCAAAGGCGAAGGCCGCGTTTTAAATATTGCTGCCCGCGAAGGTACCGACGCTTTCATGAAAGCGCTCGAAGCCGACTTCGGTTCCGTTACCGTGTTAGTGAACAACGCCGGCATCACTCGCGATACGCTTTCCATGCGTATGAAAGATTCTCAGTGGGATGAAGTGATCGAAACGAATCTCACAGGCGGATTCCGTCTTTCCCGCGCCTGCCTCAAAGGCATGATGAAAGCCCGTCACGGTCGCATCATTAACATAGCCTCCATCGTCGGCATGATGGGCAATGCCGGCCAGGCGAACTACGCTGCCGCCAAGGCCGGTACGATCGCTATGAGCAAATCCATCGCCAGAGAAATCGGTTCCCGCGGTGTTACCGTCAACTGCGTTGCGCCCGGATTTATCGCAACCGATATGACCGACGCGCTGAACGATGCGCAGAAGCAAGCTCTTCTTGCACAGATTCCGCTCGGACGCTTAGGTTCTGCAGATGATGTTGCCGAAGCCGTGGTGTTCCTGGCTTCCAGCGCAGCTGCCTATATCACTGGTCAGGTCATTGAAGTTAACGGCGGCATGAGGATGTAACAACGGCTATTTTCGGCCGTTCACGTTACTGCGGCTCTGATAAAATGCCAAGATTAGGCCCGAGAAGGGGCCATGAATAATTTTTTATCACTCTAGAAAAGAGGTTTTTAAATGGACAATATTGAACAACAGGTTAAGAAGGTCGTCGCTGAACAGCTCAGCATCAATGAAGCCGATATCAAGAATGAAAGCGCTTTCATCTCCGACCTCGGTGCAGACTCTCTTGACACCGTTGAATTGGTCATGGCCCTTGAAGACACATTCGGCATCGAAATTCCTGACGACCAGCAGGAAAAGATCCAGACCGTTCAGGACGCTATCGATTTCATCGAAGCTCACAAGAAGGCTTAATTAAAGGCCGAACGGAGCTCCTGAATGCGTCGTGTGGTTGTTACCGGATTGGGCATGGTTAGCCCAATCGGCAACACGGTCGAAGAAAGTTGGAATAACGCCCTTGCCGGCAAGTCCGGCATCGGCGTTATTACGCAATTTGATGCATCCTCTTTCGGCAGCCGTATTGCCGGTGAAGTTAAAAATTTTGAAGTCGAAAAATATCTTCCGGCAAAAGAAGCTCGCCGTTTCGACCGTTTTATTCAATTAGGTATTGCTGCAGCTGTCCAGGCACTGGATGACAGCGGCCTGACTTTTGAAGGCGAGGGAGCAGAGAGAGCGGGTTGTGCCATCGGCAGCGGAATCGGCGGCTTGCCGATTATCTGCCAGAACTATCAGTCGTATATGGAAAGAGGCGAACGACGCATCTCTCCGTTCCTGATTCCCGGCGCGATTGCCAACATGGTCTCGGGACAGCTCTCCATCATGCGCAATCTGCAGGGACCGTCCCTGGCTTATTCCACCGCCTGCACGACCGGTTTGCACAGCATCGGTGAAGCAGCTTGGATGATTCGCCGAGGAGACGCTGATGTCATGGTTGCCGGCGGTGCTGAAAGTACGGTTTGTCCGCTGGGCGTTGGCGGCTTTGACAATATGCATGCTTTGTCCCGCAGAAACGACGATCCGACAACGGCATCCCGTCCGTTCGATAAAGACCGCGACGGCTTTGTGCTGGGCGAAGGATCCGGTGTTCTGGTTCTTGAAGACTATGAACATGCCAAGAAACGCGGCGCCAAGATTTATGCCGAGATCGTCGGCTACGGTCTTTCTGCCGATGCTCATCACATTACGACTCCGAGTGCCGAAGGTCCGATGCGCTGCATGAAGAATGCCATGCGTCAGGCCGGTCTGAACCCGTCGGATATTCAGTATCTGAACGCTCACGGTACCAGTACATCTGTCGGTGACGTCAATGAAACCAATGCCATCAAACTGGCTTTCGGTGAAGACGCGAAGAAGTTAGTGGTCAACTCCACTAAGTCTATGACCGGACACCTCTTGGGCGGCGCCGGCGGCATCGAATCCGTCTTTACGGTTTTGGCACTGAAGAATCAAGTTTCTCCTCCCACGATCAACATTTTCAATCAGGATCCGGAATGCGATCTGGATTACTGCGCAAATGTTGCTCGTGAGATGCCGATCCGCTATGCCATGAAGAACTCCTTTGGCTTCGGCGGAACAAACGGATCTTTGATCTTTGGACAGGTCTAAGCAAATGATTCGCTTTAGGAAAAGGATCGCTTCGGCGGTCTTTTTCTATTTGGAGAGCTGGAGAAATTGCGCAAAACGGCAATAATTCGTAAATAAGTTTGCGTCGGGAGGCCGAATAAAGTTAGCTAAAATATCCCATCTAAAAAGTAACTTATTGGTGCATTTGACTATTTCTGTGAGCGCCTTCTGGTCTTTGGACTGCGATCACTCTCACAAAAATATCAGTGCTTTTTGTTTTTTGTTTTGACAGCAAAACGTTTGATGTCAAAGGAGCCTATGAAGCAGATCAGAAACTTTTCCATCATCGCGCATATCGATCATGGAAAATCCACCCTCGCCGATCGTTTGATTCAACGCTGCGGCGGTCTTTCCGAGCGCGAAATGGAGTCTCAGGTTTTGGACTCTATGGATTTGGAAAAGGAAAGAGGTATTACGATCAAAGCCCAGACAGCAACGCTGAACTATAAGGCTAAAGACGGGCAAACCTATCTTTTAAATTTGATTGATACGCCGGGACATGTTGACTTTAGCTATGAAGTCAGCCGCTCCTTGTCCGCCTGCGAAGGTGCGCTTTTAGTCGTTGATGCAACACAGGGCGTTGAGGCTCAGACCGTTGCCAACTGCTACACCGCCATTGAGCTCGGCGTAGAAGTTCTTCCGGTTCTCAATAAGATGGACCTGCAGAGTGCTAATCCGGATGAAGCCAAAGAAGAAATAGAAGATGTGATTGGTCTTGATGCGACCGACGCGATTGAAGCGTCTGCGAAAACCGGCATGGGCATCGATGAGATTCTCGAACGCGTCGTTGAGCGTATTCCGGCTCCGCAAGGCGATCCCGCCGCTCCGCTTCAAGCGCTGATTATTGATTCCTGGTTCGATAACTATGTCGGCGTCGTTATGCTCGTTCGCGTGGTTAACGGCACGATTAAACCTAAAGACAAAATCCGTCTGATGGCGACCGGTGCCAACCATCTGGTTGAACAGGTCGGTGTGTTTACGCCGAAGTCTCAGACGAGGCCCGAGCTTTCCGCCGGGCAGGTGGGCTTTGTTGTTGCCGGTATTAAAGAACTGAAGCACGCCCGCGTCGGTGATACCGTCACTAATGCCGCCAAACCGGCCGAAGAGGCACTCCCCGGTTTTAAAGAAGCAAAGAGCCAGGTGTTTGCGGGTCTTTATCCGGTTGAATCCAACCAGTACGATGCACTTCGTGATGCACTGACTAAACTGCAGCTGAACGATGCCGCTCTTCATTTTGAGCCGGAAGTTTCTCAGGCCTTAGGCTTTGGTTTCCGTGCCGGCTTCCTCGGGCTGCTGCACATGGACATCGTGCAGGAGCGACTCGAACGTGAATACAACATGGATTTGATCACGACCGCCCCGAGTGTCGTATATGAAGTCCTTCTGCGCAATGGCGAAGTGATTCACGTGGAGAATCCTTCCAAGCTGCCACCTGTCGACAAGATTGCCGAAATTCGTGAACCGATTGATTCTGTGACTATTTTTGTGCCGGATGAATATGTGGGTCCAGTCATGACGCTCTGTAATCAGAAACGCGGAGTTCAGCTTGACCTTGCCTATCACGGCCGTCAGGTTCATCTGCATTACGATTTGCCGTTGGCCGAAATTGTGCTCGACTTTTTCGATAAGCTGAAATCTTTAACACGCGGCTATGCCTCTATGGACTATGAGTTCAAAGAGTATCGTGCCGCAGATGTTGTCAAGATAGATATTCTCATCAACGGGGATAAGGTTGACGCTCTGTCCTCGATCGTTCACCGGGCTAACTCAGTAGCTCGGGGCCGCGAAATCGTGACTAAAATGCGCAGTATTATTCCTCGCCAGATGTATGACGTTGCTATTCAGGCGGCGATTGGCGTGAATGTGATTGCACGTGAAAATGTTAAGGCCCTTCGTAAAAACGTTCTAGCCAAGTGCTACGGCGGCGACATTACACGTAAGCGTAAACTTCTGGAAAAACAGAAGGCCGGTAAGAAACGAATGAAGCAAGTCGGTACCGTGGAGATTCCGCAGGAAGCCTTCCTTGCCATCCTTCAGCAAGACGATAAATAACAACCCTTCAAGCGGATAAATTGAAATGACCTTTTCGTTAATCCTTTTTCTTTTAACCGTCTTTACGGGCGTTCTTTGGGTACTGGATGTCTTTATTTGGGCACCAAAACGCCGCGCCGCTGCGCAGGACGAATTGACAGCGTTCGATCGTGATAATGCCGATTCTCTCCGTAGAGGGGAGCAGACCGTTGTGGCAACCAGAAATGCAATTGTTCAGGCCTCTACGGATCGTCCTAAGTGGCTGGAGTATACAGCCGGCTTCTTCCCGGTGATTTTCTTCATTTTTATCCTGCGTTCCTTCCTCTTTGAGCCGTTCCGAATTCCGAGCGGCTCTATGATGCCGACATTGGAAACCGGTGACATGATTCTTGTCAACAAGTATCAGTATGGTCTGAGACTTCCGGTTCTCAACACTAAAATTCTTCCGATTGGAGAACCCGAACGGGGAGATGTCGTTGTGTTTCGCTATCCGCCCAATGAAAACATCGATTACATCAAACGTGTGATCGGTCTTCCGGGCGATAAGATCGAATACATCAACAAAAAACTTTCCATCAATGGGAAACCAGTTCCTATCGGAGAAATCGGTGAGTACTACGATGAAGCTAAGATGCAGTCTTTAGAAGAGTTCCTCGAAAAGCTCGATAAGACCGAGCACCATCTGCTCATTAATCCGAGAGCACCTTCGAGTGTTTATCCGCTTTCGACCCACACCGATCCGAAGGCCTGTGATTATGTTCCCGGCGGTTTAGTCTGCATGGTGCCTAAAGACAAGTACTTTGTCATGGGCGATAACCGTGATAACTCCGAGGACAGCCGTTACTGGGGCTTTGTACCTGAAAAGAATTTAGTCGGTCGAGCCTTCATGGTTTGGATGAACGTTTCGAAACCGAGCCGCATCGGTTTCTTCAATTAAAAGGATCTCCTATGCTTCCTTTAACAGTCTTAGAAGAAAGAATCGGTTATACGTTCAAGAACAAAGAGCTTCTGCGCCGCGCTATGACGCACCGATCTTTCAGTGCGGAACACAACGAACGTTTGGAATTTTTAGGCGACTCGGTCCTCAATTGTGTAATCGGGAACGCTTTGTTTTTAAAAGATAAACATTTTGATGAGGGGTCTTTATCGCGTGTCAGAAGCAACCTAGTACGCCAGTCTGCTTTGGCAGAAATTGCCGAGCGAATCGGCATCTCTGATTTCCTTAAGGTCGGTGCCGGTGAAAAACACACCGGCGGAAATCATCGTCCGTCAACTATTGCCGACGCAGTTGAGGCCATTTTTGGGGCGGTTTTCACCGACGGCGGCTTTGAAGAGGCGCAAACTGTGATTATTCGCTTGTATGAGCCGATGCTCAGCCAGCTGACACCCACTACGCTCGGTAAGGACGCCAAGACGAATCTGCAGGAGGTGCTCCAAAGGATGCACTTCGGATTGCCTCTTTATGACATCGTCGAGATCAGAGGTGCGCCTCATGATCAGGAATTTGAAGTTCGGGTCGATATCCCCGACCTCGGAATCTCACTGACGGGCGTGGGCAAATCTCGCCGTCAGGCAGAACAGGATGCAGCTCAGAAAGCTCTGGATAGCGAAGCCATTAGAAATTTGAAAGGCTAAGTTTATGAGTGAAAATAAAGAGACTGAAAAATCTGAAGACTTCCGCAGCGGTTATGTTGCAGTGATCGGCCGTCCGAACGTCGGCAAGAGCACGCTGATCAACGCGCTGGTCGGGGAAAAGGTCAGTATTACCAGCAAGAAACCCCAGACGACTCGTGATCGAATCATGGGCGTTTTGACCACTGATAATGCTCAGTACCTGTTCGTCGATACACCGGGATTTCAGACTAAGCATTCGTCCGAACTTCTGGCTCGTATGAATCAGTCCGTCCGCTCGAGTTTGTCCGATGTTGATGCCGTCGTAATGGTGATTGAAGCCACCGGCTGGCGTCCTGAAGATCAGGTTGTCCTGAACCTTCTGAGCAAAGACGCTAAGAACGTCATTTTGGCGATCAACAAGACAGACGAAGTTAAAGAGAGCGAAGCCATGCTTCCTTTGATCAAGGAATCCATGGAGAAGTTTCCATTTGCCGATGTGGTTCCGGTCAGCGCCGAAAAGACCCGTCAGCTGGATGTTCTGCTTGACGTGATTCGTAAGTATCTGCCCGAAGGCGACAAGCTTTACGAAGATGACATCTACACCGATAAATCTCCGCGCTTCTTAGCGGCTGAGATTATTCGTGAAAAAGCCTTCCGTTTGTTGGGTGACGAACTGCCGTACGGCGTTGCCGTCATGATCGATAAATGGGAAGAAACCGATGATCAGGCAAGAATCTTCGCAACCCTTTTAGTCAACCGCGAAAGCCATAAAGGCATTGTGATCGGTGAGAAGGGCGCCAAACTGCGTGAAATCTCACGCCTGGCTCGTGAAGACATCTCCAAGATGCTCGGCAAGAACGTTTACCTCGAAGTTTGGGTACGTGTTCGTAAAGGCTGGGGCGATGACGCTCAAGTGCTGAAATCCTTAGGCTATTAATAGCCGGTCAGTAATTACTGACGGAACAAAATCTCGGTCGATCGAAAGGTCCTCCGAGATTTTTTATTGGCCGGCCGGATCGCCTCATGAATGAGCAGTTCAAAAGTAATTATCTACGGTTAACTGCTTCAATTTTCTTATAAATATCCATAAAAAATCGGTATTAATTGGCAAAAGGATTTTTATAAAAAGCCAATAAAATTTAAGTATCGGCTTAGATAAGAAGGAGAAACTCGTATGGAAAAGTCTCGTATCTCTAGAAGAGGAATGCTCAAAGGTGCGGCTGCTGCCGTATTGGCTTTGGACGGTTCTGTGTCCGCTGTTTCTTCGGCCGCTGCTGTCGAACAACTTCCTTTAGTTCAAAAGACACCCGTTATCGGCTCTAAGAATGTCACGGGACAAAAGGTTGAAGGCTCTGTAGCGAAGGTTTATTTTTCTCCCGTTATTGATGCTGCCTCATTGATCAAACTTTACAACTTGGTCAACGAAGAAATCTACGGAAAAGTGGCGATCAAGTTACACACCGGAGAACCTCACGGTCCCAATATTCTTCCGCGTGACATGGTCCAGGCCCTGCAGAAGACCATTCCCAATAGCACGATCGTTGAAACGAATACCTTGTACGGCGGCGGAAGAGAAAACACTGCCGACCATAGAAAGACCCTTGAAATTAACGGCTGGTCTTTCTGCCCTGTCGATATCATGGATGAGCACGGTGATGTCAATCTGCCGGTTCGTGACGGATTCCATCTCAAAGAAGTCGCGATGGGCAAAGGCATCGTCGATTACGACTCTATGTTGGTGTTGACTCACTTTAAAGGTCACGCCATGGGCGGATTCGGCGGCTCGATGAAAAATATCGCGATCGGCTGCGCTTCCGGTCAAGTCGGCAAACGTCAAGTGCATGGGGCCAGTATGACCGGGGCACCTAACTTCGGCGCTATGCCGGTAAAAGACACGTTCATGGAATTGATGGCTGATTCTGCTCAGGCAGTGATCAATCACTTCGGCAAACACATTACCTTCATCAATGTTCTGAGAAACATGAGTGTTGACTGCGACTGTGCAGGTACCAGCGCTCAGAAACCGACGATGAAGAACATCGGCATCTTGGCCTCTAACGACCTGTTGGCTATTGATCAGGCCTCCTGCGACCTGGTCTTTGCTGCACCTGACGGAAAAGACGTCATTGAAAGAATCCAAAGTCGCCACGGTCTTCGTCAGCTCTCTGCCATGGCAGAAAAGAAGATGGGCAATCCGCAGTACGAACTGATTGTTGTCAAATAGTAATTCGTTCTTCAACGAGAATCCCGAACAGCTCAGCGCCGCTCGGGATTTTTTAGAGCATGTTTATCACGAATTAGCAGTTCTGCCGCAGCTATGGCTTCAAAAGACCAAACTTTAAGCAGTCTGTACCTAAAAAATAAGCCGCCCGGTTCTCAGAAGATTTTTCTGAGAACCGGCGGCTTGTCCACTCATGAACAAGGAGAATTCTTAGTTATTTTTGAAGCTGAATTATTTAGCTTCTGCTGCGTTCTTACCCGCGATGCGGCCAAACACCATTAAGTCGGCCACGGCATTTCCGCCTAGACGGTTAGTTCCGTGAATACCGCCGGTAACTTCGCCGGCTGCATAAAGTCCGGGAATGCGCTGTCCGTTGGCATTAACGGCGTGGGCGCCGGTATCAATATGGATGCCGCCCATTGTGTGGTGAATGGTCGGAACCTTTCTGGCGACGTACCACGGACCTTCGGTCATCGGACGGTCGTCTGTATGGTTGGCCTTGAATCCGAATTGATCGGTTTCGACTTCGTGGCGAGCGACCTTGTTGTAGCTTTCAATGGCTGCCTTTAAGCGATTGGGATCAACATTGATAATCTTGGCAAGTTCATCCAGGTTGGCGGCTTTCTTTACTCTGCCCTGAGCAAGCATATCGCGCATGGTTCTTCCGCTCAGAAGGTCAATGGCGTTTTCATCCGGATAACGAAGTTTGTTCTGGACTAGCCAGTAGGTGGAACCGGGCTGAGCGAAAACAGCTTTAGAAAGCACGTCACGGGCAGCGCCTTCGTTCACAAATCTGTCGCCGTTGGTATTGATGAACAAGCGGTTTCTGCCGGAGGTCTTGATGTCAAGCATCAAGCCGGTTCCGGGAGAGCCGTTCGGATGAACCTGAATGTCGGAAAGACCGATCAATTCGGCTCCGGCTTTCTGTGCCAGCTGGAGACCTTGGCCTTGAGCAGCTACGCCGATATTGGAGCAGCCGATTTCTTTGCCGAGATCAGCTTCTTTCCATACGCCGGTATTCACTTTCTGGCGGAATTCAACATTGGATCCGAAACCGCCTGTCGTGATAACGACCCCGTTCTTAGCCATCAGCGTGAGTGGTTTGCCGTGGTTGTCAGCCTTGACTCCGACAACTCTGCCGTCCTTCATGATCAGTTCGGTTGCCGGAGATTCCAAATACACACGAAGTTTGTCTTTACCGTATTTTTGCAGTTGTTTTTCTAACACTTGAACGTAGGTGTTGCCGCCGGCCGGATTAGGATAATGACTTCTTTGGAACAGGGCGCCGGTTGCTGCGCCGACTTTCGGGTTGAACTTCAGACCCATGCTTTCGAGCCAAAGAAGTGCTGAAGGCGCGTTGTCGGCTAAGACTTTGACGAGTTTAGGATCGCTGACATTGTGGCCGCCTTTCATCGTTTGTTCGAAATGTTTCTGAGGATTATCTTCAATGCCAAGCGCCTTCTGATATTTGGTACCGGAAGCATTCAGGGCACCGCCGCAGACGTTCGTGGAACCGCCCAAGAAACCGAGTTTTTCAACAATGATGACGCTTGCCCCGTTCTGCAGAGCAGAAACTGCACTGGCAAGTCCCGCTCCGCCGCCACCGACAATAACAACGTCGGCATTGTCTTTGATAGGAGATTTATTTGCGGCAGGGAGCGGTTTATTGAATTCGTCGCCTTGTGCGCCGGCTTGTTTCAGACACTGTTTCACAGCGCCGAGAAGAGAGAAACTGGTAATAGTGGCGCCGCTGATTTTGTCGAGTTTGGTTGTTTGATGATCTTTGATTTCGGCAGAAAGTTGTTTAATCGCAACTTTACCGACACCCGGGCTCTCTAAATCTTTGACGGAGATGTCACTGATTTTTCCGTTGTTGATGTCAACAGTAACCGTTAACGGAGCATTGTGTCCGGTGACGGTAGTCGTGTAGGAACCGTCTTTGACGGCAGCGAAGCAATTGCCGGCTAAGGCAAGCGCAATAGAGGCTGTGAGTAATAATTTGGTATGCATTTTGCAATCTCCTTGTGGAAACAAGGTTATTTTTATTTTTTGATTGCTTAAGCAATTTGAGAATTATCAAATTCTCTTCAAAAAAATATCTTTTAGCCTGTCTGAATCGATGAAACGGATTTTTCACAGAGTTATTTTGCGACTTCTATACAGAGCCGCGATTGGGGCTAAGTCTGAAGTGCTGTGAACATCTAATTTTTTGTAAGAATTCAGTCGATGCGTATGCACTGTTCTGGTACTTATATTCAGACGCTCGGAAATTTCTTGATTCAAGAGGCCTTGAGACGCCAGTATCGTGACGCTCCGTTCGCGGTCGGTGAGCAGCTGGAATTTCTTGTACCAATATTCCAAACTTGCGCCGTAATCTCGCTTCTCCTTGAGTATCGAAGCCACGCTGGAAATTGCCTGAATGAGACGCTCGGCTTTGACGGGTTTTTGAAGGAAATCGTAAGCGCCGAATTTCATCGCTTGTACCGCGACGTCTACATCTCCGTGACCGGTTAAGAAAATGATCGGAACTTCCCAGCCGCGCTCTTTCATTTTTTCCTGAAGTTCTAAACCTGAAAGGCCGGGCATACGAATGTCGAGAAGAAGGCATCCTTCTACGCTCGGTGCATCGGATTTCAAATAATCTTCAGCACTGAGGTAGCTGACGACCTTCCAGCCTTCCGGCTCCAATAAAAATTTCAGGCTTTCAGCCAGATCTTCGTCGTCATCAACAATTCTGATCAGCATTTTCTTTTTCCTGAGAAACGAACAAAGGAATCTTAACCTCTGTGAAGACTTCACCGTCTTTGTAGGTAATACTTAGATTACCGCGCATTTTTTCTGCAATCGTGCGGCAAATCAGCAATCCGATTCCTAAGCCTTGATTCTTGGTGGAATGCAGAGGCTGAAGGTGCTTTTCCAATTCTTCGGATGAACAGACGGAAGAGGCGTTAAAAATACGAATAAACATGGAGTTATTTTCACATATCTGCCGAATTTCTATCCGATTTGTCTCTGCCGCTTGTGCTGCTTGGATAGCGTTTTTAATGATATTTTCCAAGAGAACTTCAAACTCAAGGACGTGTCCTAATACAACTGAAGGTTCTGTTTCACTGAGAACAATCCGACAATTCGGGTAACGCATGCGGATATCGCTGACGCAGGTTTTCAGAAGCTTATCAGCCTCAATTTTTGTGAATTCCGGTTCGTCACGTTTCGCATAGGCCCGGACTCTTGAGACAATGTCCGAAATTTTTGATGTTTGTTTTGCTATGAGCGAAAGCGGACGGTTCAGCCAACTGCCATCGATACCCTCGACTTCCAGTTTGCGTTTAATGCCGCGGCAGTAATTATCGATCGTCGCCAGAGGTCCGTTGATCTCATGGGCGATCAGGCTCGACATCGCGCCGATGATTTCGGTCTTTTGAAGCTGATCAATGCGCAGTTCGCTTTCTCGTATTTTGCGTCTGAGTTCAGCTTCTTTCTCATAGGCGAGCCGCAAGGATTGGGTTCTTCGCTTCACTAAGACATTGGTTCTCCAAGAGTGAACGCATAGCATCAAGATGCAGAAGAGGGCGAACAGAAGCGGGAAACGGTAGTGATAGATGAAACTTTGGACCGTTTGAATCCTCAAATAGGCATAAGGGCCTGCCTTAAGAGATTTATAAAGTTCGTCGATCGTGTTGAAATCAGGTACGGTTGCCCAGCCAAAACCGGTCGAATCAGGAATATTCAGCAAACATTTGGTGATTTCGCGCGTTTCGGTCCAGGGCGCTGAGGGGGTTGCGACAAGTGTCCAGTTTGGATACAAGTCTGTCGAATGTTTGCAGCGAAGTCGATTGTCTTTCTTTTCTTCAAGCACTCTGAAGCGCTTGAAGATGTCCGGCTGTGTTTTCTCAAGGTCTTCCAGAAGACAGGCACGTATAAGTACAACGTCGCCTTCGTGGTTCTCCAGCTTCTGAAGGAGATTTGTCATCGGCGGTCCGTAGGTTTTGTAAGCGGCAAAGAAAGATTCCGGATCAAAACCTTGTTTAGAGATTTCACCCATCGGCGCAAAATAAGAAGAGAAGCCTTTTGACCAAGAGGCGAGAGCCGATTTGCCTTTGAGTTCGGAGATCGTTTTGATGGGACTGTCATTTCTAACGACGAATACCGAGCCCGTAGCATATCGGGGATTGGGCGCTGTTTCAGTAAAAAGCGTTGCAACACTTCTTAAGCCGAAAGACTGAAATCTGCGATAAAAACCGGAAGTGCCGATGAAGTAATCCAACTTCTTTTGAATGAGCTGTTCTTCCAGCTCGGACGGATTGTAGTATTGAACGTCTAAACGGTATCCGGGAAGATTCTCTAATGCTTCAAGTGTTTGGGCGATAGCTGATTTGTCTGTAGCACTTAACGAACTGTCTAATACGCCGATCGTAACAACCCGTTTTTCCTCCGAAAAACTTTCTCCGCCGAATAAAACGCACGAGCAAAAACAGCAAATGGCTAAGCAGCGGAAACCAAGCTGCAATTTTTGCTGTAATACGTTTGTTAGATTTCGGATCTTCAACATACTCAAACCGTAGGGAAAGGGGGTAGTCAAATTTATTTTACGAGTTTGATGGATTGACGGCTTCTCTTTTTAGCTTTTGGATACCGATAATTAAGGAAATCTCTAACTTTAATCCTCATATATCCCGGCATTTAGAAGTCCTTATGAGATCGAGTCGGAGGCGACGGAGGTTCTTACCTATTTGCTAAAATGACCTCTTTATTTTGAGGTTCATTTGATGACCGAAAAAGGTCGTTCGGAATATCGGGTTGATCAGCAGCCCGCGTTTGTTCTCCACACTTATCCATGGAGAGAGACGAGTCTTATCGTGGAGTTTTTTACCCGCGATTACGGACGTATTCCTTTGGTTGCACGAGGTGCAAAACGGCCGATGTCTCAATACCGCGGACTGCTTAATCCTTTCTGTCCCCTGGCGGTTTCCTACTCTGGCAAAGGCGAAGTAAAAAATCTCACGCGCTGCGAGTGGTACGGGACGATTCCGATGAACGAAAAAGTCCTCATGTCGGCCTTTTACATCAATGAACTCTTAGTCCGCTTGCTCCCAAGAGGAGAGCCGGAGCCCTCATTATTCACGATCTATTACGACACGCTCAAAAAACTGGCTCTCGAAAAAGATTACCTTGTCCCGCTCCGCTACTTTGAACGCGATTTTTTAAAGGTGTTGGGCTATGCGCTTCCTTCCGGTCCGGTTCCTGCTAAACACTATCGATTTGTTCGAGGTGACTTTGTGGCCAATGACAACACGGCTTTTGAAGGCAGCGGTATATCCGGAACGACTCTGGAAGCCTTGAGCACTAACATGCTTCAGGGCGGGACGCAGGAATGGGAAGCCCGAATGTTGATGCGTGACCTTATCCGCTATTATCTCGAGGACGCGCCGCTCAATACGCGCCGCATCCTTAACGAATTGAATAAGCTTTAGAAAAATGAAAAATCCGACCCCGGGAAAAAATCCGTTTGAACTCGAGTCCTACCGCGACAAAATGCCTCTGCATATTCGCGAGCTTTATGATGATATGACTCGCAATTACACAAAACTTCAGGGCCGTGCCGGCTTGGGAAGATTCTGGAGATTCTGGGCCTTTGCCGTTTGTTATCTCGCTTTGCTGATGGTGATTTCGGACACGACGACTGACACGATTCTTGTGTTTGTGGGCTTGGTTCTCTGCGGCTGGCTGTATATCGCTGTGCCTTCTTTTACGATTTCCGTTCGCCGTTTGCATGATGACGGGAAGCCGGTGTTTTGGGCCGTTCTGCCTCAGGTCGCGATTTTCTATTTACTTGCCGAATTCACACTTGGTCTGCCACCGAACTGGATCGTTTGGGCGATTCTTGGCGCCATGGCCGCAGTGTCTTTTGGTTTTATGAGCCTGCCCGGTATTCCGCTGGACGATGCTTACGGTGAAGAGCCGAGGGAAAATTGAAGATGATCAGCGGAATCGGCTGCGATATTGTTGATATTGCCCGCATCAAAAAGGCTTGCCTGAGACAGCCGAAGTTTTGCGAGACGGTGCTCTCGCAATCTGAGCAGCCTGTTTATGCCGTTCGCTGCGAGGCTTCTGAAGAAAGGGGATATCGCTATCTCGCAAGTCGCTGGGCAGCAAAAGAAGCATTCTCAAAAGCGCTTGGTACAGGATTTCGCGGAGCCGTGAATTTTTCGGATATCAGCATCTTAAATAACGAGCTCGGCGCACCCTATGTCCAACTTTCGGGCAAGTTGGCCGTACAAATTAAGAATCAGAGATTAAAGTGTCATGTCTCTATAAGTGACACGGATTCGTCAGCAATGGCGATGGTTGTGATTGAAAAGGAATAAACCATGGAAAAAGTCGATCGTCCTCTCGGACCAGTCGTAGTTGATATCGCCGGAACCAGTCTGACGGATGAAGAAGTCAAAATTCTTCAGAATCCGATGGTCGGTATGGTCATCTTGTTTACGCGCAACTATGAGAACCGCGAGCAGCTCCATAACCTGACGCATGACATCCATTCTTTGAGAAATCCTTCGCTGCTGATCGGCGTGGACCATGAAGGCGGAAGAATTCAGCGTTTCCGAGAAGAGTTCACCAAGATCCCGTCCGCTCGTTCCTTGGGCCAGCTTTACGATACGGATCCGCAAAGAGCTCACAATCTGACAGCTGCCTGCGGTTTAGTGATGGCTTCTGAACTGAGAGCCTGCGGCGTCGACTTTACCTTCGCGCCCTGTCTGGATTTGGACTATGGTCAGAGCGCCGTCATCGGCAATCGTGCTTTTCATCGCAATCCTCGTGTTGTGAGCATTCTTGCTACGGCAATGGTTAGCGGCATGGCTCAGGCCGGTATGGCCTGCTGCGGCAAGCACTTTCCCGGACACGGCTATGCAACAGCAGACTCCCACGTCGAACTTCCGGTTGACGACAGACCTTTGACCGATATCAGAACCAACGATGAAGTTCCCTATGCCTCGATGGGAACACTGCTGACTTCCGTGATGCCTGCCCATGTGACGTATCCTCAGGTTTCTCCGGCGCCGGCAGGCTTCTCAAAGAAGTGGCTTCAGGAAGAGCTGAGAGGGCGATTGGGTTACAACGGCTTGATCTTCAGTGATGACCTTTCGATGAAAGGTGCTTCTGAGGTTGGCGAAATCACGGCTCGAAGCGATGCTGCTCTAGCCGCTGGCTGTGACATGATTCTGATCTGCAACGATCCGGAAAGCGCAAAAACTGTTTTAGAAAATCAGCGCTGGATTCGCACCAAGGCATTTGACGAAAGGGTTGCACGCATCCAGCCTAGAGGAAAATTCCCGAGCTGGGACGGTCTTAAGCTTTCGCAAAATTATTTAGCTTGCGTCAAGCAGATCGAAGCGTTTAACGCAGAGATTGCTGAAAAAGCCGATAAAACGGCAACACTGTAAAAAGAAAAAGAGGAAACGGAAATCAAAAATTCGTTTCCTTTTTAGTTATCTGTTGAAAGAAAAGCGATCGCTTTCTCAGGCGGAAGAATATTGCTCCCGAGCGGCCTTAAGTGCCTGGCGCATCTCAGGACTAACTTGTCTTTGGAGATGAGCAGGGCCGGGGAATAACTTAAGGTGAGGTCGATGAACTTCTGATCCAAAGGATCTTTGCATCTTGCTTTTGCTTCCGTCGTGATCGGCAAAACCTCAGCGACGTGCAGAAATTCCTCTTTGACCGCCTCAAGTTGCTCCGGCGTTACTTTAAATTGAGGCCTTTTTAAAACATCTTCGAGTTCAGACAGGGCGCCTTCGCAGGTTGCGGTTCTGAATTTTCTTTCTTTTGCAGCCTCCCAGAGGACAGAGGTTTTGGGATCTTTGAAAACAAAGAAATCCAGCAGAAGGTTGGTATCGAAGATGACAGTGTTCATAAAAGAAGAAGGCCGCAAATGCGGCCCAAATACGATTAAAGCAAATTAAGCCTTAGCGATGATCTCATCAACAATAGCGCGTTCTTCTTCAAGGGCGCGAATGTTTGCAGCGATGTGATCTTTCTGGAACTGATTCAGTTCGAGGTCTTTAACGATTTCGTAGTCGCCGTCTTTGCAGATGACGGGCATACCGAAGGTGAGACCTTCAGGGATGCCGTAAGAACCGTCGGAAGGAACAGCCATCGTGGCCCATTCACCGTTGCTGCCGAGAACCCAGTCATGGATGTGATCGATGGCGGCGTTAGCAGCGCTGGCAGCGGAAGAATGGCCGCGAGCCTGAATAATGGCGCTCCCGCGTTTGGCAACAGTCGGGATCAGTTCGTTGACGTACCAGTCTTCAGTAATCAGATCCAAAGCAGGTTTGCCGGCGACGGTGGCATTGGTTAAATCCGGGAACATTGTGCCGCCGTGGTTGCCCCAAACTGCTAGTTTGGAGATCTGAGCGACAGTAGAGTTGGCCTTCTGAGCAACCTGAGTCAGAGTGCGGTTTTCGTCCAGACGCATCATGGCGGTGAAGTTGCGGGGATTCAGATCCGGAGCGCAGCGACGAGCGATGTAGGCGTTGGTGTTGCAGGGGTTGCCGACAACCAGAACTTTGATGTTGCGGTCGGCGACTTCGTTCATTGCCTTACCCTGTTCAACGAAGATTTGCGCATTGGCGGCCAAAAGGTCGGCTCTTTGCATGTCGGCCGTACGGGGACGGGAACCGACTAAGAGGGCAATTTCGGCATCCTTGAAGCAAACATAAGGATCCGACGTAGCGGTGATGCGGTTCAAGAGCGGGAAGGCGCAGTCATCGAGTTCCATCTGAACGCCGCGGGAGTTCTTGAGAGACTGTTCATTATTTCTTTCCAGCATCATCAGATCGATGGGCTGGTCGGTACCAAGCATGTCACCGGCGCCGATACGGAAGAGGAGAGAGTAGCCGATTTGACCGGCAGCTCCGGTAACGACGACTTTGACGGGTTTCTTCATTTAGCAAATCTCCTTAAATGATTTTTCCTGAGTTCAATTCCTCAATTTTAATACGGAGACTGTTGCTGTATGCGTTTGAATCATGGTTATTTACTCCACGCTGAGAGATAATTTTCAGGGAAACAGAGAAAATTTACCCATCTGATATTTATGCGGTTCGATAACGGAGTCCAACTTATAAATTAGTTTGGGAAGAATTCGAGCATGACGTTGATCCAGAAAGGAAGCGTTAAAAGCGAAAAAATCACTTGTGCGCTTGTTAAGTCAGCGACTGCTGCAGAGTCTCCTCCCATGGAAGCGGTCATGACGTAGCAGGACTGAGCGGTCGGGAGAGCGGCAAAAAGCAGAAGAACACAGCTTTCCAAAGGAAGCAGTTGGAAAATGATCGCAAAAGCAAGAGCAATGGTCGGGACGACCATGAGTCGCTGCAGGCTTCCGACAATCTGCAGGTAGCGTTTGAGGTCGTTGATTTTTAGACCAGCACCGATACAGATGAGACCGAGTGCCAGGGAAGATTGTCCCAAAGGTTTAAGTACGTCTACAAGAAGCTTAGGAAGCTCGATGCTGAACGAGTTGCAAACGAGTCCTAAGAGTGTTGCCAAGATCAGAGGATTAGACAAAACAGCAACGAGGAAATTTTTTCTTTTGCCGTTGTTTTCTGAGCCGCTCAGTCTTGAGGCATGAACCAGCCCGACAGTTGCGATGACGTTGCTGATAGGTACCCAACAGGCGATTAAGAGTGAAAGGTAGGCGATACCTTTATCGCCGAAAAGCGTTGAGCAAATGGCAAAGCCGATGTAAGTATTGAATCGGAATCCGCAATGAAATATCGACCATTTTGTCCACGGGCTCTCTTTAATTAAAAAGTTCGCCAGCCACGCTGTAATCACCGCAACGCTCATGGCTGATATCGATATCAGCAAAAAGTAACTGCACTGTCCGATTTGGAGGTTTGCCTTTGCAACCGAAAGAAAGATCAGAGGAGGAAACAGGACATAAAAGACCAGCTTTTCCGTAACGATCCAAAAATCTTTTTTGGCAAAAGAAGGGCGCCTAGTGAGCAGGTAGCCGAGCAAAATCAGGCAGAACTGCGGAAGAATGACAAAGACGGCAAACATGACAGATTCTATGAGTACCAGGTACTTTGTACTTTAACGCCTCCTTCGAAAATGTCCAATCTTTACTAACTCACAGAAGGGATGTTGTTAGTTTTCGCGGCGGAGGCACTCCAGGAAGAACTTGTCGTATTCATCTACGTTCACTGGACCTTTTGATGAGAGAAGAGAACCTTTGCTTTCGTTGAAGAATTCGTTTATGAACTCATCGACGATTTCGAAATGGGCGCAGGCAGATCTTTCTTTTGCTTCAACTTTGATCTTCAAAAGCTTTTCGAGTTCTGAATATATGGGAGCCGTAGGAAGTAAAAGCTCTTCATAAAGCTCGCGGAACAAAACCGGAGGAATGGAGTTTTTCTGTTTGATCCACTCGCATGCCAAGATAGATCGAAGAACATAAAGATATTTTTTAGGCTTGACAGTTTCTCCTGTGAGGTAGGCCTTGAAATTATTCATTGCCAGTCCAAAGTAACCCCGATACAGCGCACTGAAATTAGAGTTGTGGTTGAAAAGCTTTATGAGATTATCGCTAAGCCACAAATTGTCCCTGTAAACAATAGGAGAATGAAGCCATTCAATTAGCGGCGCGTTTCCTTTCATCAAAAGTTTGAGCGCTTTCTGGAGATCCCAGCCGACAAAATCTTTGACCTCATCAATCGGACCTTCGATCACGTCCCGCTCGGGGAAGAGTTTTAGATAAGCTTCAACTGGGCGGCTGTAGAGATAACGGACATCGTAATCGGAGTCCGGAGAAGGGAAGCCCCATGCTCGGGAACCTGATTCACAGGCGTAGAGAATCTTGACGTTGTGCTGTGCTTCAATTTGTTCCAGGGTTTTCAGGATTTCTTTTTGCATACGTTAATTCTTCTATTTCAGCCACTTGTCGATTCGTGGTCCGAAAGTATCGATATCTCGCTGAGGGAGAGAGAATCTTTTTGCTTCGGTGCGCCATGAAGCCATGGCTGTTTTTACATTGCCGATAATGCTTTTTGCAGTGTGTTCGGCAAGCATAAAGTCAGAAGCGGCATCTAATAAAAGTTCTAAATTGGCTTCATTCGTGGAACGATTAATCAACAGACTTTGCTGTTCTGATGCAGTTGGATTGATGTCGTAGGCAGGAGAAAGCTCCCAGCCTTTCTCAGTAAGCAGGAAGCCGTGATTGCGGAAATGGTCGTCCGCGTTGCCGATGAGGATGTAAAAGGCCACGCGGCGATAAAGTTCTTCAAGATTCCGTTCAATGTTGCTGCCGTGCTGAATAATGAAATCAACGATGTCGAGGTAGCCGTAGCCGGATGAGGCATCATCACCATCGTTCAACCCGAGCAGTGTCAGAGCAGAGGCAAAATGTATTCGCCTTCCGTCATTGGTTCTGTCAAACCGCCTCGACAAAAGTAAGTGGTAATCGCCGGCTGAAACGGTTCTTGTAGCTGCAACATTAATTCCGGCTTTTTTTGCTAAATAGTGGGAAAAATGCTCCCACTGAGCGACATCATGGTTATCTTTCCGAGACGGGAACTTTGCAACAGTTAACCTTCCGTCCTCATCTAGAACGGAAGCTTTTGGACGAGCACCACCTAGAGAAGTGCCAGGATGGATTAACTGATCGATCCACTTTTCATTTGGTAAAATGTTCTTTGCGTCGCTCGCCTCTATTTCGTGCGCTGCCGACATCAATTCGTTAATTTTTGTGAAAGGAGGTACTCGGAAATCCGTTTCGCAATTAATGAAGTCACCACCGAGTGTCTTTGCAAATCGAAAGCTTCCCATGCGAGAAGCGTCGTCTATGCCTTTCAGCAGATCAAAGGATGTCAGCCGCCGAACTGCCCTCTTTTCTTCTGTTGCCTTTAGTTGTTCTCTTCGGAGCAAAAGAGTTCTTCCCCAACGGTCGGGCAAGGCATCAGAAAAACACGAAAAAATGTCTTTTTGAGGCTGGGTGTATTGAATACCCGGAAAGTTTTGCAGGTCCTCGCTCAAAAAGACGTTCGGATGGGCAGATAGCCACTCCTTGGAGTAACTGAAACCGTAAGTCGCGTTGCCCCGAATCGACTCAAAGGACAGCTCTCCGATGAGTTCAGGTCGCTCGAGCCAGTCGAAGTCCCCATAAACATAAAGCTTGTCCATGACTTATCCCTTCTTAGAAGCCCGTTTACGGTGTTTGAGGCTAAGGTCCTGCAGTGTACGTCCGAGGACATCCTCCTTGGCTAACAGCAAAATATCGTCATCGAGTTGGAGCGCATAGAGGACACGGAGGTAAATCCCGATTGAGACGGTGGGTGATCCTTTTTCAATTCGATTGATCGTCAACGGGGAACAAGTGGCTCGCTCAGCTACTTGAGCAATTGAGAGGTCGCGCCTCAACCGAGCGAGTTTGATCTGCTCTCCGACGATTGCCATTTTTTGTTCTAACTTTCGCGGAAGCTTGGTTCCCATAGTGTTTTTAGGCATGGCTAATCAATCAAATAATATACATAAGTTTAATTAATGTTTATTTTAAGATAGATTGATGTGAAATTCCAGTCTTGCATCACAGCAAATACTTGCTTCCGACCGAAATAAGAACCCTGGCATATGGTAAAAAAGTCATTGCTTAGCTTGAGGAGAGTTGTTACCTTAAAATTGACAAACTAGAGACCAGAGGAAGACACGTGGCAATCAACCAGCTGATAGGTTTACCAGCTGGGCCCGTAAAGCACCGTCATTTATGGCGGTGATATAAGGGCTCGACGGGGTAGTTACTCCGGCGGATCTTGCTGCTCTATGTACTGTTTGATAATGGAAATAGGCGCTCCGCCACAACTTGCGGCAAAATGGGAGGGAGACCACAAGGCCCCGGCCCAAAGTTTGTCTTGAATGCAAGCATATCGTTTCTTCCGAATGAGCCGACTTGAGACCCCTTTCAGACTGTTAACTAAACGAGATACCGAAACTTTCGGCGGATAATTGATTAGCAAGTGGACATAATCCTTTTCTCCGTCAAACTCTACTAGCTCGGCCTCAAAATCTTGGCAAACCGAGGCAAAAATTTCCTTCAGATCTTCCAATACTGCCTTAGTAAATACAGAGCGGCGATACTTAGTGACAAAGACCAAATGAATATGTAAATTAAAAATACAGTGTCTGCCGTGTCTAATATCGTTACTTTTGTTCATAGACCAAGTCTAATTTGCTTAGTAATCGCGAGGGCTGCAATGCTAATACGACGTGCCTTTAAATTTGAATTGAAGCCGGATGGCCGGCAGGCTTGTCAAATCGGCAAATTCTGCGGCTGCGCCCGTTATGTCTACAATCGTACCTTATCTCTTGAGAAGTCGCTGTACGCAAAAGATGACAAACACTCATTCAGATATACAGAAACTACTAAAAGGCTTCCGGAGTGGAGAAATAAACATCCTTTTCTGAAAGAGTGCCATAGCCAGGTGCTTCAGCAGTCCCTAAAGGATCTTGATCGGGCTTACACCAATTTTTTCGAAAAACGGGCGAATTTTCCTAAATACAAGGAGAAGTTCCGGCATGACTCTATTCGTTTTCCTCAAGGAGTTGAACTCGATGAGGTCAAACAGAAGATTAGGCTGCCAATCTCTGGAACCCCGGCAGTTGTCAAGCGTTTTAGGATAAAGTTTTTCTTCAGTCTTGCGAAGCAAGACCTGTTTCCATAATTTTTTAATTGTCTAGATATCTTGTTCGAGGTTAAATGCGTCTGCTACTGCATACAGAAGAGGCCAATCTACCAATCTCTCCAGGCTGTTTCAAGAATCCCATTTGATTCTATTTGCCTACCATGAACTTCAAGATCAGTCCGCTTGTGCCCTTTAAAAATCAATAGCTGTAACGCTAATGGCAGCCTCCGGGCTGTGGAGCGGGCCTTTCGGCTTTCTCATGCTTAGTTGTAGACGATTGTGCTCGAACTGTAAGTTAAATCTTTAGCTCCCTTTGGACAATGAGCATTTCGCGACCCCCGCTATTTTTGGGTTATATGGTTTGCTACTGATAAGAATAGCTCTAACGATCCGTAAAAGCTTTGCGGCAACGGCGCATACTAGTTTTCCCCACGGCATTTTTTCTTTTTGCTTCTTCAAAATCCACTTCGTTAACTGTTTGGATTTTAATTTTCCACAAGTGGCCAAGCGGATCACACATCCAGCCCCTTGCACCATTAAAGACCTCATTGTCCTGTCTCCACGATGGGTGATTTTTCCTTTTTTCTCATTGTGCCCTGTGGCAATGCTTCTTGGTACCAAGCCATAATAGGCAGGAAAATCTTTGGGATTTTTAAATCTCTTGATGTCTCCAATCGTTGCACGAAGTCTGCAACTGCAGATTGTTCCCAGTCCCGGAATCGTTTGAATTAGCTGGCAAACTTTATCGTTCTTAGCCAACACCTCAAGAGTTTTGGTGATTTTATTCAAGACCTTTTGAGTCGTTTGTGCGTGTGTGACCATGTCAACGAGACTTTCCCTCAGTTCCTCCGGAAAAGCTGCGTGATTTTCAATCAGATCTTTCAATTGAGCTTTCCCGCTGATTCCTTTCGATATATTCAATCCCCAGGCTTGGCAAATCCCTTTTAAAGACACAATGGTCTGTCTATATTGTTTGATATATTGTTCCCGCAGCGTTGTTAAGCTCGCGTACTTTTGTTGCTCTATATCTTTGGCTTTGATTGTCCTCAGCTGTTTATCTTGGGCTAGAAAAGCCAGAGCTTGAGCATCATTTAAATCAGTTTTTTGGCCTGAATAATGATTTTCAACGTAGTTCTGTACATTCTTGCCGCCGATAACCAGACAACGATGCCCCCAAGCCTCTAACTTTTGAACTAAATAATTCATTTCAGTGCACGGCTCCATGGCGAACGTCGTGGGGGTTAGCACTTGTGCGCTTTTCTCAAGCTCCGAATAGTCAAGTCGGTCGATGCAGACCACTTCACCATCTGTTGTTAACAGAGCAGTACTGACGCAATTCTTAGCTAAATCTATACCGATGGCTTCATATTCGAGATCTGTATCGATCGTTTTTGCGAGTATCCTTCTAACTGACATGGAATCACCTTTAATGAGAAATTTGCCACTTTCATTTTGCTCTCTCTATTTCGTTGGGAGCAAAGGGGTTCCATGTCATTAAATTGCTCGACTGCATCGCCATATCGCCGACAGCCGAAGAGACTTCCTTCATAAAACCTCGACGCGGATAGCCCAAAACCACAGCACCGTGTACGTTGAGGATCTGAAGGTCTCGAACATGTCGGCTTCTGCCGCCGGAACAATAGAGAATCCGGGCAAAAAGGTTAAGCAGAAGAGCAGCTTGAATCGGTCAATTTTAGATCAGGGTTGGTATGCTTTTTCCCGGATGCTCTCCTATAAGCTGGAGCGGAGAGGGGGAAGACTGATCAAAGTTGACCCCAGAAACACCAGCCGAACATGTCCGCAATGCGGTTTGGTTTCTGCAGAGAACAGAAAAACGCAAGCCTCTTTTCCCGTTTTCAACACCAGAACAGCAAGACGGGGGCATTGAGCCCCCGCCAGTTCTATCGTCTCGGTTTTTTCGTTTTCTTAACTTGCCGTAGTAGAGTCGAACAACTCTCTA